>Ga0193751_1001299_pt1 | contig 16266 bp, 14 predicted proteins | sample L1c2metaG_FD_143050 | JGI IMG/M metagenome (GOLD analysis project Ga0193751, IMG submission 143050) | Soil microbial communities from a riparian zone of the East river system, Colorado, United States - L1c2 | ecosystem: Environmental > Terrestrial > Soil > Riparian zone | place: USA: East River... | reverse complement strand
GTTAACCACTTTCGGCGGCGCCGGCTTTGCCTCGGCTGCTTTCTTCTTCTCCGATGGCAGCCACGACATCATCGCCCGCAACTGCTCACCTACTTTTTCAATCGGGTGCTGCTTCTCGCGCTCACGCAGCTTGGCAAAATTCCTTCCGCCGCTTTTATTCTCGGCGATCCATTCCCTGGCGAAGCTGCCGTCCTGGATTCGCGCCAGCACTTCTTTCATCGCCTTGCGCGTCGTATCGCCCACCACCATTTCGCCGCGGGTCAGGTCTCCGTACTCGGCCGTGTTCGAAATCGAATAGCGCATGCGGCTCAGACCGCCTTCGTAGATCAGGTCGACGATCAGCTTCATCTCGTGCACACACTCAAAGTAGGCGATCTCGGGAGCGTATCCGGCCGCCACCAGCGTCTCGAAACCTTTCTCCATCAGCGAAGTCAACCCACCGCAGAGCACAGCCTGTTCGCCGAACAGGTCGCTCTCGGTTTCTTCCTTGAAAGTCGTCTGCAACACGCCGGCGCGCGTTGAACCGATGCCGTGCGCATAGCTGAGCGCGAATTCATGCGCCCGCCCACTCGCATCCTGGTGGATGGCCAGCAGCGAGGGCACGCCGCCGCCCTGCGAATACACGCGCCGCACCAAATGGCCGGGGCCCTTCGGCGCGATCATGACTACGTCCACATCTTTCGGAGGCTCGATGGTTTTGAAGTGAATCGCGAAGCCGTGCGAGAAGCCGAGAATCTTCCCCTTGTGGAGGGCCGGCTTGATCGCCGATTCGTAGAATTCCGCCTGGGTCTCGTCGGGCGTGAGAATCTGAATCCAGTCGGCGCGCTTGGCGGCTTCGGCTGGAGCGACCACGGTCATTCCATCCGCGCGAGCCTGCTTGGCCGAGCCGCGCTCGGGATCGAGCCCGATGATGACGTCGTATCCGCTGTCACGCAGGTTCTGCGCCTGCGCGTGGCCCTGCGACCCGTACCCGAAAACGGCAATGGTTTTGCCCTTTAGGGCGGAAGGATTGGCATCGTTCTGATAAAAGACTGTCGCCACTGGGAAGCTCCTTAGGTTTGGTCAGCAATGAACCGACCGATCGGTCGGTTTATAGATGCTACCGACTTCGCCCTGTTGGTGTCAACCTCCGCGCGCTGTTCATCAACGCTCAACGTGGCGGTGGTACACTCCTCATCCATATTCATGCTTGTATATCCATGCTTGAAGTGAAACGGCTTACGAAGAATTACGGAAAGCTGATTGCCGTCACCGGCATCAGTTTCCGGGCTGATCGCGGAGAGACCATCGGCTTGCTCGGGCCGAACGGCGCCGGCAAAACGACCACCGTCTCCATGATTGCGGGATTGCTGAGCCCAGATTCTGGCGAAGTCCTCATCGAAGGCAAGCAGGTTAAGAGTGACACCGACCCGGTCAAGCTGAAGATCGGACTCGTCCCTCAGGACATGGCGCTCTATGACAAGCTCTCGGCCCGCGACAATTTGACTTTTTTTGCGGCGCTTTACTCGCTCGCAGGCGCGAAGGCAAAGCAGGCAATCGACGACGTCCTGAATCTGGTCGGACTCTCGGATCGCGCCAGCGACAAAGTGGAAACGTTCAGCGGAGGCATGAAGCGGCGTTTGAATCTGGCGGCGGCTCTGCTTCACGATCCGCAAATTCTTCTGCTCGATGAGCCGACCGTCGGCGTTGATCCGCAAAGCCGCAATGCCATCTTTGACAATCTCGAGGCCCTGAAGAAGCGTGGCAAGACTCTCATCTACACGACGCACTATATGGAAGAGGCCGAGCGCCTCTGCGACCGCATTGTGATCATCGATCACGGAAAGATGATTGCCAACGACTCGTTGCAGGGACTGCACAAGCTGTTGCCGGTCACCAATGTGATTGCCATCGATCTGGACCATGCGGACGGTTTCAAGCCGGAGCAGATGCTGGCGCTTCCGGAGGTGAAGTCGGCTGAATTGCACGAAGGCACTCTGCGAGTTGGAGTGCACGACCTTTCCCGCGGCGCGCCTGGCGTTCTTCGCTGGCTGGCCGACAACGGGCATTCCTACCATCATGTCTCGAGCGAGCAGCCGGATCTTGAGACCGTTTTTCTCACTCTCACCGGAAGGAGCCTTCGAGACTCGTAATGATTCCATTCCTGGCCCTGGTGCGCAAAGATCTGCAGCTGTTCTTCAACGATCGCAAAGCCGTGATCGTTGGATTGCTGGTTCCCATAGTGTTGGCCTCGTTCTTCGGCTACATGTTCGGCGGACAAAGCGGCAAGGCGGAGACGAGCAAAGTGCCGGTGCTGGTGATTGACCAGGATGGGAGCGACACCTCTCGTGGCCTGATCGACCAACTCGGCAGTGATAAGAACCTCGATGTAAAGCCATCCACGCTGGACCCCGCGAGGGAGGCGGTTCGCAAGGGGAAAGCGACGGTCGCGATCGTCATCCCCAAAGATTTCGGAAAGGATGCCGGACGCGCGCTGTTCACGGACGCGAACACCGGCGCCAGCAAGCCCGAACTCGGCGTGCTCTACGACCCTTCCCACAACGTGGAACTCGGCATGGTAAGGGGCATCCTGAGCGGCGCGGTGATGCAGGCCGTCAGCAAAGAGATGTTCACAGGTAAGAGCGGGCGCCAAATGGTGAACGAGTCTCTCGCGGAAGTGGAGAACAATCCTCGGATCTCAGCGGAAGACCGAAAAGCTTTGCGCGACCTGCTGGGCGGCGTAAACGAGTTGAACCTGCAACGCGACCGCGAAGGTGCGTCAGGGCAAGGCGCGATATCCGGCGGCCTGGCCATGCCTTACGAGACGCGAGAGCAAGCGATCACGTCGGGGAAAGACATCGAGTACAACGGTTACGCGCACGCATTCGCGGGGATGGGCGTTCAGTTCATCCTCTTCATGGGACTTGACGTCGGGATCGCGCTGCTGACGCTGCGGCAGAGCGGGCTCTGGCAACGGCTTCGGGCCGCGCCACTTTCCCGAACTATGCTGCTGGGCAGCCGGACGGTAAGCGCTTCCCTGATTGCGGGATTTATTCTGCTGGTCCTCTTCGGCTTCGCCCGGGTTGTGTTTGGCGTCCACATCCTCGGCAGCTTCGCGGGCTTTGTGGGAGTCTGCGCGGCATTTTCGTTGATGACGGCCGCCTTCGGCCTCATGGTCGCCGCTCTCGGTGATACGGTCGAAGCCACGCGCGGCTATTCCATCATGGCAACGCTCATCATGGTGATGCTGGGCGGAGCCTGGGTGCCAACTTTCGTTTTTCCGCCGTGGCTCCGCAAACTGACCGTGGTCGTTCCAACCCGGTGGGCGATGGATGGGTTGGACGGCATGATCTGGCGCGGCTTGGGATTCTCTTCGGCGCTCGCGCCCATCGCTGTCTTGCTGTTCTTCACCCTGTTGTTTGGAGTGGTGGCGGTGATGCGATTCCGCTGGCGGACGGAATGATTGAACCATTGAACTAATGATTCAATGACTCAATGACTCAATGATTCAATGACCCCAAACCCCATTCCGCGATACCATCTCTGAATGCTTCGCGAAGCGGCCATCGATCATCGGCAGGAACCCAGACAGGAACCTCGCCAGGAGATCCTGCGTACCGCCGCGCGCCTTTTTCAGCAGCAGGGATACGATGCCACTTCCATGAACGATGTGGCCGCCGCGCTCAAGCTCTCCAAGGGCGGCCTCTATCACCACTTCCAGTCGAAAGACGAAATCCTGTTCCACATCATGTCGCACGCCATGGAGATCACCGAGGAACGGGTCATCAATGTAGTGCGCCGCATTGAGGGAGCCAGCGTTCAGGGAACCGAAGAGCGCCTGCGCACGCTGATCCGCCTGCACATCCAGGTTGTGCTCAGTCCCGAGGACCGCGAGATTACGGTCATGCTGCACGAGAACCATCCCCTGCCACCGGCGCTGCGCCGCAAGATCAACGGGCGCAAGAAGGACTACCTGCACTTCGTCGAGAACCTCATCGCCGACGTCCAGCGCAAACGTAATTCTCCGTCGCCGGTCACGCCGCGGGCGGCCGCCTTTGCCCTGGTCGGCATGATCAACTGGATCTATCAGTGGTACAAGCCCGGCGGGCCGCTGACGGGAGACGCGCTGGTGCAGCAGTATACGGATATTTTTTTCCACGGTGCGGTGGGATAAGTTCTCAGTTCTCGGTTCTCAGTTCTCAGTAACACCTGCGGAGACTCGGCAGCGCTCGTCTCTACGACACGCTACTGAGAACTGAGAACCGGGAACTGAGAACCGTTCTTTATGACCCACTTCTTCCATATCGACGATCTCTCCCGCCGGCGTGCAGGCAAAAACAAACTCTACCTCGAATTCCTCCGTGTCCCTGCCATGAGCGCCGGCGTCTACGTTCTGCCGAAAGGCGGGACCGATCCTCAGAAGCCGCACCGCGAAGACGAGATGTACTACGTCATCCGAGGAAATGCCCGCATGCAGATCGGCTCCGACCACGCCGAGGTGCGCGCCGGGTCAGTCATTTTCGTGGAGGCTGAACTGAAGCATCGGTTCTATGATATTCAGGAAGAGCTCGAAGTCTTGGTCTTCTTCTCTCCCGCGGAACAAGAATGAAAATTCGAGCGAAGCGACGTGCGTCCTGCCCAGCCTCCGGCCGCCGACTCACTGATGCCCTTCCTCCTCGCCAGCTACCTTCGCCGGCCAATACACTTCTTCCTTTAAGTTCTCTTTATTGAAACCGATTCGCTTCAGGATGCCCTTTGCATGCTCGACCATCTCCGGATGCCCGCACAGATACCCCACGCTATTCGCCCCAGTGAGTCCCCAGTGGTCGGCGTGTTTGCGAATCAGATCATCGACGCGTCCGACCTCCCCCTTCCAACTGTCGTCGTCCCACGGACGGCTTACCGTGAAAACAGAGCGAAACCATGGCGCTTGTTTCGAAAAGTTTTCCAGCTCCTCGCGATAACCGAACTCCCACGAGCGGCTCGCGCCGTTCAGCAGAAATAATTTGTGGTCGCCCGCAAACCTGCCTTCTTTCCAGTCCTTGAACAGGGTTCGCACATAGCTGACAAAAGGCGCGACTCCGGTCACGGTGCTCACCATCAAGTGATTCGTGCGTTCCGGTTGTGCGGTGTCGAATGTGAAGCGCCCCTTCGCAACTTTGCGCACCAGAACTTCAGCGCCCAACTGAAGGTCATAGAGCGGCGGCGTTGTCGCACCATGCGGCACCAGTTCAAAGAAGAATTCCAGTTCCTTTTCGTAGGGAGAAGAAACGATCGAGTAGGGACGCTCCAACCGTCGCGCATCGCGTTCAATCCCGAGCGTCGCGTATTGGCCCGGAGCAAAACTGAACTCCGCCCCTGGATCAATGCGGATCATCCACAGATCCGGTGCAAAGTCCGCGCGCTTGGTGATCCGGGCCCGGTAGTGCTTGTCATCCATAGGGAAGGTCTCGGTTCTTAGTTCTGAGTTCTCAGTTCTCAGTTCTCAGTTCTCAGTTCTCAGTTCTCAGTTCTCAGTTCTCAGTTCTCAGTTCTCAGTTCTCAGTTCTCAGTTCTCAGTTCTCAGTTCTCAGAAAGTTGGACGACGGATGTCGGACGAACGATGCAGCATTCCGCGCATTGGGCGCGGAGGGTGAACCTGGCTGGCAATTCGGATCCGGTTTCTCTGAGAACTGAGAACCGAGAACTGAGAACTAAATAGAGAACAGCCCGCAAGCTTTTCAGCCTGCGGGCTGCCCGGTGGACTGTTTGGGATTGACTGAGGTGGTCACTCTCGTGGCCCCTTAGAGCAACCGCCCTAAGACTCAGCCACCTCACCTGGTCTGGTACTACTGTGACTATCAGAACTTGTCATCCGACCACCTCCTTTCCGGTGTAAACGCAGAGTACAAAAAAAGCCGGCCCGTCGTCAACTGCACGGACGTGGAGTGCCGGAAGAAGCAATAGTTCTCAGTTCTCGGTTCTCAGTTCTCAGTGAAAAACGCCGGGACTGGATACTGAGTGCCGAGAACTGGGAAAATGGGGAACTGATCTTCGTGGGTACACTGGTTTCGGCTTCGCGACTATCATCGCGAGGATCAATAGCGCAAAGGCCAAAATGGATTGGAGAATAGGCATGGATTTCGCGCAGAAACGGGCTGAAGAAGCAGAGGAGGCTGAAGACCTGCCGACGGCTCTTGAGTTGTGGAAAGAGCTCGCCGCGAAGAATCAGGAGGTCTTTTTTTTACTTCGCTACGGAAGAGTGGCGGAGAAGCTGGAAAGATGGGACGAAGCTGAAAATGCGTTTGCACAGGCTTTCCGTTTAGATCCAGCTTCTTCTCTGATCATGGAAAACATCGGAAGTCTTTGGGCTCATAGGTCGGATAAGAACGAGGCGGACTCGCTTGAATGTGCCAAACAGTGGTTCTTGCGGGCGCTCAAGTACGAACGCCACGCACGCCTCCTTACTCAACTAGGTGCAACCTATGTCGCGCTGGATGACAACGGCGACGCGCGGGACGCATTCGAAGAAGCGATCCGAATAGATCCCGACTACGAAGAGGCACTCTACAACCTCGCCTTGTTGGACGAGGAGACGAATCCTCAAAAGTCAGTGGAATTGCTAGAGAGGGCAATTCAAATCGATCCCGATTACGCGATAGCACATCAAGTGCTGGGTAGGCTCTTCCAAAAGGCAAAGGACCTAGTTCGGGCCGAGTACCATTTTCGCCGCAGTCTCGAAATCGATCCTGCCGACTACTGGTCCAACATGTACATGGCCAATCTTTTAGGGGTAGAGGGAAGAAACGCGGAAGCAGAAGAGACGTACAGATTTGCAACGAGCCTGCATCCGGAGATCGCGGGCGGACTCGACGTTTTTGCTCGTTTCTTGGAGTCCATTGGAAAAGCTGAGGAAGCAATGAGGGTGCGCGCACAGGTGAAAGGCCAATGAAGACAATCACGATGAGGTTTCACCCGACATGCCACCCGTAACCGTGGCTTGCACCGTCCTCAACGAGAGCGACGACATCGACTCACTAGTCGAGAGTCTGATGCGGCAGACTCTCGCTCCTGCCGAGGTCATCATCGTTGATGGCGGTTCCACTGACGGAACATGGGAGCGTCTAGAAGCCGCCCGGACGAAATACCCGACCCTGGTTCCGATCCGCGATGAAAGCTGCAGCCTGCAACGTTCCCCAGGACCGATCGCACGCGGCCGCAATGTCGCAATCGCCGCAGCCTCCTCCGATATCGTCGCCTGCGCCGATGCTGGCTGCACCTACCATCCCGACTGGCTCGCCAACCTCACGGCCCCGATTTTTGCAGGCGACTCCCAGTATTCCGTTGGCGGGTCGTATATCGACTCAGCAAATTCCACCGTCTGGGACGTTGCCTCGGTGCCGTTCTTCGGAGTCAAGCTCAACCCTGACGCAGCAACCAAATCCTGCACCGCCCGCTCCATGGCCTTCCGCAAAGAGCTCTGGCGAAGAGTAGGCGGATTCCCCGAGGACGTCTTCCTCGGAGAAGACACCGTATTCGATTCCGAGGTCCGCGAGCTTGTGGCTCCCGCCTTCCCGGAACGCGCCAAGGCGTCTTACCGGCCACGCCACACTTTCCGCTCGGCGCTGCGGCAAATGGTCAGCTACTCCGTAACCGACGGCGTTTTGGGCGGACGCTCGGCCCGCCTATGGCGGAACCTGGCTCGCTGCCTCGCCGAAATTATTGCCATTGTCGCGCTCGTGTACTCGCCGATTCCGCTGTTGTGTGTGCTCGCTCTCGAAGTCTATTTTGCCTTTAGGTTGGACTGGACCGACATCCGAAAAGCTCCCATGCGAATGCTGGCCGCGCGCCTGATATTTTCCCTGATCGTCCCCTGGGTGGTCGCGTGGTATCAGACCGTAGGCAGCATCACCAAGAAGAACCGTCCCAACCGGCAAAACATCTAGGAGCAGTTTTTAGTTCTCAGAAGAACCTATGGAACCGCAGAAGGTGTTTCTGAGAACTGAGAACCGGGAACTGAGAACTGCTTCACCAAGGCACTCGCAGTACATGCCCGCCAGATACCTACCTTCGTTATCGCCCCTTCCCTAGACTGAAAGCACCCCTGCAAAGCAGGAAAGGCTCTCCCCAAGTCATCGATCTTTCAAAAAGTTCTCAGTTCTCAGTACCTGTGGAACCGCGAAACGAGGGTTTTTCTGAGAACTGAGAACTGCCTTCAGCCCTTCCAGCGATATGCATCTTGTTGGGCCAGTCCTATATGCGCCAGCACCCGGCTCGCAAATTCATGTGCCATGGCATCGGCGCTCGACGGATGGTTATAGAACGTTGGAATCAGCGGGAAGATCGTCGCCCCTGCGTCCGCCGCCAGCGACATGTTGCGGATGTGGATCTTGTTCAGCGGTGTTTCGCGAACGCACAGCACGAGCGGCCGGCGCTCTTTAAGACTCACATCGGCGGCGCGTTCGATCAGGCGCGAGGCCGTGCCGTTGGCAATGCGGCCCAGCGTGCCGACGCTGCACGGGATCACGACCATCGCGTCCGAAGGATACGACCCGCTGGCAACGTTCGCCCCGATATCGCTGTTGGACTGCTGCTGAATCTTTGTCGATGGCGCGCCGATGATTTGACGTAGGAGATCAGATCGGCCTTCGACCCCGAGTTCCTCGGCCATGACGCGCAGGCCACTGTCAGAAGCGATGAAGTTCACCGTCTTCACTCGCGGATCGCGTTCCACGGTGAGCAGGAAGTGCTTCAGAAATAACGATCCGCTGGCGCCAGTAGTGGCAACAGTCAGGTTTTCCGGCGGAAGCAGAGGCAAAGCTGGCGCTCCACGAGGTCGATTTCAGTTCATGGCCTCGAAAAGCTGAGGATAGGGACGAGTGATAGCCAAGTCAAGGCGAGGGAAGCTTGTGAGAACTCTCGTCATCCCGAGCGGAGCGAGCGGATCTGCAGTTTGTTAGCGCAGCGAAGGCGAATAGCGAACGACCAACGACCAACGACCGACGACCAACGACGCCCTTATGGCAACCACCGGCATCTTACGATCGCGGCGCAGTGCCGCTCAACTCCACGCCATCGCCAGCGTCGAGCGTGAGATCCGCGCCATTGATCCCGCCTCCCGACGCAAATATCTTCGTGACTTTCGCGAGGCCTACCGCTCCTACCAGAAAGTTCTCGCCCCGAGCGATGTCCGCCACGAAATCGCCCAAGCTGGAATCGTTTTGGTCGGCGATTACCACGCCCTGCCCAACTCGCAGCGCTATCCAGCCTCGCTCCTTCGCGATCCCGAACTTCACCAACGCCCCATAGTGCTGGGAGTCGAAACCATTTTCTCCCGCGACCAGCACATTCTCGACGAATGGTTCCGCGGCGAGATCGATGAAGACGAATTGCGCCAGCGCATCCGTTTCGAACTCGACTGGGGATATGAATGGGCTCCATTTTTCGAACTGCTCTCGGCCGCCCGCGACAACGGCGCTTCCATCTACGGGCTCGATTGCATGCCTCGCGAAGATCTGCGCAAAATCGGAGCTCGTGACCGGCACGCCGCCGACAAGATTGCCGATCTGCGCCGTCGCCATTCGGACGCCCTAATCATTGTGTTGTTCGGTGAGTCGCACCTCGCGCCGCAGCATCTGCCCGCCCTGCTTCAGCAGCGGCTTCCCGCGGAACCCCTGCTTACTGTTTTGCAAAACGTCGACGCCCTTTACTGGCGCGCCGCCGGAGAGGCCAGCGACCACATCGAAGCCGTCGAAGTTCGAAAGACGGACCGCGAAAATGTTCTCTGCGTCTTCAACGCCACGCCACTGGAAAAATACGAGAACTACCGCCTGTGCCTCGAACGCTGGGGACGCAATGACGATGACCGCAGCGCACCCGACCTCCGCCCCACCCTCTACAACCTGATCGACGGCATGGTGCGTTTTTTGGGCATCAACCAATACTCCTCGCACAACACCACCCAGCCCAAGCTCCTGGTTGACCTCATGCCCGAAGTCCATTCGCGCAGCTCTGACGCGCTTTTGCGGCGTCTGTTATCCCGCAAAGGATTCACTGCCGAACATCGGCGACGACTGCTCCGCCAGGTACGCGAGCGCGGCAGCGTCTACCTCCCGCCCATCAATGCCGTGTATGTGCGCGAGTTCCGCATGACCTCCTCTGCCGAGGACGCCACCCGCTTTCTTCATCAAGCCTGTCGCGGATTGCCGAATCTTTGCAACGGCAAGGCCTTAGCGCAACACGCCGCGGCAGGCACTCAGCCCCTGGACAAAGACGACGCGTTTTATGTGGCCGTTTTCGAGCACGCGCTCGCCTTTTTCGGATCGCGCATCTTGCACCCCGCGCGTCCCGCTTTCCGCGACGCCGATCTGGCGGATTTGTTCGACGTGACTCGTGAAGACCTCGAACGCCAGACTTCGCTGCCCTTCGCCGATGCAGTCGATGCTCTCGACTTTCTGACCGAACATCGCGAACGCGATTTTTGCGCTGCGCAAGCTCCAGCCTTCGCCGGACGCAAGTACGAATACGCCGCCGAGCAACTCGGCTACCTCACCGGCAACGATCTCTACGATGCCTACCTCGAAGGCCGCCTGACCACCGCCGCCCTGCGCAAACTCTTCCTCACTCACATAGAAGAACCCGGGGTGGCCCGCGAAGCCTACGTTCAGCTACGAACGCGCCTGCGCTCCGGATGGCGCGCATAGCTTGGCCGTGTTCCAGCAGTGTGAAAGTTCTGGTTTTCCCTGTGTCACCCCTGTGCCCTCTGTGTCCCCTGTGGTTAAGGGTTCTCGCCTTTCTCGGCGTTCTCCCTCTCTCGGCGGTTCAAGGTTTCAGATTTTGCGGCCGCTGCGGTATCCTCACCTGTCCAATGCCCGACGACTCTCCACTCCAGTCCCAGACGCCCGACGCGCTCATGCTCTTCGGCTTCTGGTACCGCGCGGTCCCGTCGAATCAACTCCGCCGCGGACAGCTAGCCAAGACCATGCTGCTCGAACAGTCGCTAGTTATCGGACGCGACCAACAAGGCCAGCCCTTTGCTCTGCGCGATGCCTGCCCGCACCGCGGCATGCCGCTTTCCTGCGGACACTTCGACGGTCAACAAGTCGAATGCTGCTACCACGGCTGGAGATTCGACGCCCACTCCGGCCAGTGCCAGCTGATTCCGTCGCTTGTCCCCGAGCAAACGTTGAAGATCGACCGCATCTACGCCGGCAGCTATCCCTACGAAGAGCGCGACGATTTCATCTGGGTCTTCATTCCTGATCCCGGCGCGACCGGCGCCGGATTCTCAAAGCCCGCACCCGCGCCCACGCCCTCCCCTGAGGTTCCGAAATTCAGCGAGCATTACAAACTCGCCTATCTCACCGCCGACCTGCCTTGCTCCGTCGACCACGGCATCATCGGCCTGATGGATCCCGCGCACGGCCCCTTCGTCCATCAAGCGTGGTGGTGGCGCTCGCAAAAATCAATTCACGAGAAGCAAAAAAACTTCGAACCGATCCCCTACGGATTTCGCATGAGCGCCCACACGCCCAGCTCCAACAGCGCTCCCTACAAACTTCTGCGCCTCTACGCCGACGCCGATTCGATTACCACGACTATCGATTTCGTGCTGCCTAACCTGCGCTCGGAAATCATTCGCGCGGGCAAGTACTGGTTCTCCAGCCTGACCACTGTCACTCCAATCACGCGCAGCCAGTGCCGCATCGACGTAGTGGCCGCCTGGAATTTGTTTCGCTGGCTTCCCTTCGGTCCGCAGTTGCTGAAATTCGTCTTCGCAAAATTCGTGGAGCAAGACCGCCGCACCATGGAACTTCAGTCCGAGGGCTTAAAACACAACCCGCACCTCATGCTGATCGATGACGCCGACCGCCCCGCAAAGTGGTATTTCGGTTTGAAGAACGCAATGCTGGAAATGAAAAAGAACGGCGGCGAGTTCCGGCACCCGATGAGCGGGCCGGTGACGCTGAGGTGGAGAAGCTGAAGAAGGCAGGTCTCAGGTCTCAGAAACACCTTCACCCTAACCACCCAAGATCGAGTCGCGGAAGACCTGAGAACACCCGTCACCAGATAATCTTGAGTCCACTGTACAACCTGAATTTCTCGTCAGGCGTCACCACGGGGATCTTCTCACACAATGCCTGAGCGATGATTTGGCGATCAAAGGGATCGCCATGATGAAGCGGCAGTTCGAATAGTCGCAAGGCATGCTCGCCCGTATATGGCAGAAGGCGAATATCCAAGTCCTGAATCGCCTGACGCGCCATCGCGGCCGTGACTCTCAGCTTACCCAAGGATGCTTTGATGGCGATCTCGGTGATGGAAATCGCGCTTAACTCAAGAACGTTTCCCGGGTTCTCCAGCGTGGCCGCCGCGCGCTTGCTGAGCCGCTCCGGCGCCTCGACCGCGTAGATCAGAATTGCGGTGTCGAGAAGCAGGCGCACTTTGAATCTACCCGCGCCCCGCGAGGAAATCTTCCACCGCATCCTCGGTCATCGGCTTCCACCAGTCCCGATCGAACACCTGGATTTTGCCCTTCAGTGTCCCAAGCATTCGTTTCTTACGAGTCGGCTTTTTCGTGCGTACGATGTCCACTATGGGCACGCCCCGGCGGCAGATGGTCACCGGCTGTCCATCCTCAACCGCCTTAATCAATTCCGGCAGCTTGTTCTTGGCATCTGCGACGCTGACTTGCATATTCCAATTATAGCTATCTGAGATAGCTATGTCAAGATAGCTTCGGACTTCCTGAGACCCAACACCTGAGACCTACTCTCCCACCAGCCAGTCCATCGCCTCTTCCCGCGTCTTGAACGTCACAATCTCGCGTTGGGAAAAAGTCTCGAAGTTTTCCATGAACGCGTGCGGAATACTCTCCGTGCCGACCCACGCCGTCTTCTTCACAAACGGACGGTCAAGCGTCAGCACTTCTTTAAGCTTGGTAGCGACTGCATGATCTACTGTGGCGCCGGAGAAGTCACCGAGCGTGACTACCGATTGGCGCGCGTGTTGCGCCACCGTGATCCGCACCTGTTCAAGGAGAAGCTGCATCTCGTGTGCATTGGCATGCGAAAAATCGAAGAGCAGAATCTGCTTGCCCTTGTGCTCGATGAAATGGATACGATCATCCATTGTGGGCACCGAATGGTTTTTCCCTGTGGTCCTCTGTGCTCCTCTGTGGTTAAGACTTCTCTCCACGACAGGGAACACCAGCGGAGCACACGGGACAATTACGTTAAAAGCGACTCCACGACCTTGTCCACCGAGTCGAGCGCCGAGTCCAGCGCCGCCACATCTTTTCCGCCGGCTTCGGCCAGGTCCGGACGCCCGCCGCCTTTGCCGCCAACTTTTTCGGCCACCGCGCCCACCACTTTCCCCGCCTGAATGCGGCTGGTCAAATCTTTGGTGACGCCCGCAATCAACGAAACATTTCCGTCCGTAGCCGAGCCCACCACCACTACGCCCGATACGAGTTTGTCGCGCAGTTGATCGACCAGCATCCGCAATTGCGCGCGCTCGAGATTATCCACGCGATGGGCAAGCACCTTGACCCCGCGAACTTCTTTGACTTTTTCGCTGATATTAGCCGTACTCGACGAAGCCGACTTCATCCGCGCCTGATCGAGTTCGCGCGCCAGGCGCTTGATCTCGGCGTCTTTCTTTTCCAGTTCCAATTTCAAGGCTTCGGCAGGAGAAGCCGGTATCCCTCCGGTTAAGGGTGCCCCATCCTTTCGCGTTTTTTGCGAAAGGGTGGGCCCCACAAGGCCAGCCACGACATTCTCCAGTTCGTGATCTCTACGAAAGTGCAGCAGCGAGCCTTCTCCAGTGACGGCCTCGATGCGCCGCACGCCAGATGACACGCTTCCCTCTTTCAAAATTTTGATCAGGCCGATCTCGCCGGTCTGCGCTGTGTGCGTGCCGCCGCAAAGTTCGGTCGAAAAATCGCCGATCTTGATCACGCGCACCTTATCGCCATACTTCTCGCCGAACAGGGCCATCGCGTGATAGTCGTTGATGGCCACGTCAATCGGGACATTCTCGATGACCTCGACTCGCTCGTTGCGCAGAACCTCTTTGTTGATCAGATCCTCAATATCCTGCAGCTCTTCTTCAGCGACGCCGGTGAAGTGCGAGAAATCAAAACGCAGATGGTTGGGAGCAACCAGCGATCCCGCCTGCTTGACATGCTTGCCCAATACTTCGCGCAGTCCGGCCTGAAGCAGATGGGTCGCGGTGTGATTACGCATGGTGGATTCGCGAATCGCGGTGTCAACGATGGCATCTACTTTCTGCCCAACGCGAATCACCTGCTTGGCAATGACCTGATGCGCGCGCACGCCCTGTATGGGGTAGTAGCATCCGGTCACGTCGGCGACGACGGTGTTGTGATCATCGGAGTAGAGCCATCCGCGGTCGCCGACCTGCCCGCCGGCTTCGGCGTAGAAGGGCGTGTGATCGAGGATGATCTCGCCGGAGTCTCCAGGTTTGAGTTCCTGCGCGCCTTGATTACCTTTGATGATAGCGAGCACTTCGCAGCCGTCAGAGCGCGTCTGGCGATAGCCTTCGAATTCAGACTTCGGGAGTTGCTGGTAGGCAGGATTGGCCGTCTGCTTGGCAGCGCCTCTCCAGGAAGCTCGGGCGCGGTCACGTTGCTCGGCCATGGCGCGGTCAAAACCCGCCTGATCGAAGGCGATGCCCTGGTCGCGGGCTGCGTCTTGCATAAAATCCAGCGGCATACCGAAGGTGTCATAGAGCTTAAAAGCGTCTTCCCCGGGCAATCTTCCCGAGCTTTGATCGAGAAGTTGCTCCAGCTTCTGCAAGCCAACATCTAGAGTGTGCGCGAATCGAGTTTCCTCCGCTAATACAATGGTCGAAACTCGGTCCGCGGTTTCCTTCAGCTCCGGATATGCGTCCTGCATCAGGCCGCGCACAGCAAAGACCATCTCGTGCAAGAAAGGCTTCGTCTGACCGAGCAGGCGGCCATGCGTGATGGCGCGGCGGATGATCTTACGCAGCACGTATCCGCGGCCTTCATTCAGAGGAATCACGCCGTCGGAAATCAAGAAAGTCGCAGCACGCGAATGGTCGGCGATCACGCGCAGAGACGCTGCCGACTTAGAGCCTGCGGAGCTTTGCTCGGCATGGACGGGCGAGGCGCCCGTTCCCACAGGGGCAGTGGCGCTCCCTGCGAGTTCCGCAGCGCGCTTGATCAGCGGCGTAAACAAATCGGTGTCGTAATTTGAAATCACACCCTGCAGCACCGCCGCCAGCCGTTCCAGTCCCATTCCCGTATCAATCGACGGCTTGGGCAGTGGATTCAGCTTCCCGCTCGAATCCCGGTCAAACTGCATGAACACCAAATTCCAGAGTTCCACATACCGTCCGCAATCGCAGCCAAACGCGCAATCTGAATGACTCTGGTCGCTGGCCGCCACGCCCATGTCGTAATGAATCTCGCTGCACGGCCCGCAGGGACCGGTGTCGCCCATCTGCCAGAAATTGTCTTTCGCGCCGAACTCGAAGATGCGATCTTTCGGAACACCCTGCCCGACCCACAGGTCGTAAGCTTCGGCATCGCGCGGAACTCCGTTTTCGCCTTTGAAGATCGTGACGTACAGCTTCCCCTTATCAATCCCAAACCATTCCGGCGAAGTAATCAACTCCCACGCGTAAGCGATTGCGTCTTTCTTGAAGTAGTCGCCAAACGAAAAATTTCCCAGCATCTCAAAAAACGTGTGGTGACGATTGGTGAAGCCAACATTTTCAAGATCATTGTGCTTGCCGCCCGCGCGCACGCATTTCTGGGAAGTCGTCGCCCGCGTGTAGTCGCGCTTTTCGAGGCCGAGGAAAACGTCCTTGAACTGGTTCATTCCCGCGTTGGTAAACAGCAGCGTCGGATCGTTCGCCGGGACGAGCAAAGAGGAATGCACCTCGCGGTGTCCCTTCTGAATGAAGAAGTCCAGGAACTTGCGGCGAATCTCGTTGCCTGTGAGCATGGAAAGTTTAATTCTAAATGAAAGGCAAATCTTCACCACAGGGGCAGCCCCCGACTTCGCTCAGGCAGGCTCCGGAGCACACGGGGAAGCACAGGGGAAGCCACCCTACCCATTGCCTCAACCAAATTGGTTATGCAATCCTCAGCAGGGCACTTTGGGAAGATTCCGTGCCTGGAGACGTCTGATGCCTTGCAATCCAGAAATTCTGAGACATGTTCCACTCTTTGCCTTACTCGACGACGAAGAAACCGCGGTTTTGGCCGGCCAGGTTGAGGTCAAGCAGTTTGCCGCCCGTCAGCGAATTTACAAGATG
>Ga0193751_1001298_pt1 | contig 16272 bp, 13 predicted proteins | sample L1c2metaG_FD_143050 | JGI IMG/M metagenome (GOLD analysis project Ga0193751, IMG submission 143050) | Soil microbial communities from a riparian zone of the East river system, Colorado, United States - L1c2 | ecosystem: Environmental > Terrestrial > Soil > Riparian zone | place: USA: East River... | reverse complement strand
GCGCCCGGCCCGATTCCAACCGAGGGCGCGTTCTCGCGCCTGCTGCCGCGTCCAGAACTGGAGGACGCGGCGAAGAAACGAATTCCTCTGGGACGGTTTGGGACACCAGAAGAGTTTGCCAACCTGGCTGCGTTCCTGGTCAGCGATGGCTCCGGATACATCAATGGAGAAGTCGTAACCATGGATGGCGGGGAGTGGCTTCAAGGAGCCGGCGAGTTCACGGCGCTCGGACGCGAGCTGACGGAGAAAGAGTGGGCGAAGATGAGACCGAAACCAAAAACTTGAATCTCCCGTAAGCACCCGGGGCGAATCAAATACGCCGCAAAAAACGAAAGCGCCCGGACTCGGTTAGAGTCACCGGACGCTCGTCGAACAGCCCTCCCCCGAAGTCTGCTCAAGAACTACTTTACGTTGTGATCGCGGCAAGGGGAATGGCACGAACGGGCGACTCCTGTGGACAATCTGGTAGGCCCGGCAGGAATCGAACCTGCAACCGCCGGATTAGAAATCCGATGCTCTATCCGTTTGAGCTACGGGCCCAAATTGTTTACTTTACAATTGTTTACTTTACAAGAGATCGTGAGTAACGATCTTTGCAGGCTATTTGTAAGACTAGCAAACCACTCGCTTTTCGGGAAACATCCGCCCCCAGGACTCCGTGGCATCCTGGCGAAACGTTCGATATCGTACAGTGTCTACCGTATTGCTCAAATTCTGATTCGGCGTGAGTCTAAATTGGGCTTTTCGTCATGACTACCAGAATACTCATCGCTGATGACCATAAATCCGCAATCCGCGAGATTCGGACGACGTTGCTTAGCGCCAATCCTGAATGGGAGGTTTGCGGCGAAGCCGCGGACGGCCAGGAAGCGCTGGCCCGGGCTAATGAAATGCACCCTGACGTAATCGTCATGGATTTCGCAATGCCGGTCATGAACGGACTGATGGCAGCGCAAGAAATCACCAAAGTGCAACCCGCCGTCCCTATTGTGCTGCACACGCTTTACAATTCGCCACAGGTTGAGCACGAAGCGAAAAGGCACGGGATCCGAAAAGTAGTGGAGAAGACGCACTCCGGTGCTTTGGTTTCGGCGATACGAGAATTGGTGGGCAAGAAAAGCCCGAGGGCGGATGCGCCACCACCCACTGTAGAAATACGTCTACCGCAGTTACAGGCCCTGCCATACAAACCGGAGCCACAAGTTTACCCACCACACAAGCGATCACAGCAGAAGTAACGCCCAGCAGAAGTAATGCCCCCGAAGAAAAGCCCGCTCCCTCGGGGAACGGGCTCCTGAACAAGGCAAATTTATCAGCCCAACCTTATTGGCCCGGGCAGACGTGGGACATGTCGTGCTGGAAAGAATACCAGCCGTGAACCGAGGTGGCCTTGGGCGCTCCAAAGTAGCCAATGAACACCAGCGACTGCAGGTTGTAGGTGAATCCCCCAAGCGTGTACGGGAAAGCGCCATAATTGGAGTTGTTTTCCAGCGGGTCGCCGACTTCGAGGATGTTGTTGTCGTTGCAGTGGACAAAATTGTCAATGAACGGGTCGTCCATCCACTCGCCGATTTCGTGCGAGAGAGCGGAGACGTCTTGCGAGAAGGAGCCTTTGCTATCCACGTAGGTGGCGTGCGCGTAGGTCTGGCCGCCGGGTTGAACCCCGTTGGCATTGTGATAGCCGCCGATGCAACAACCACCCTCAGTCAGAAAGATGTCATAGGTGACGAACAGGGGCAGAACGCCCGGGTTGATCTGGGTGAAATATGTCATGTAGGACTGCAGCTTCGCGTCGAAGGCGTTGATGTCGTAGGTGCCGATGACCCCGGTTCCGAATGGGTTGCTGAACACTCCGCCCAGTGACTTTGGAACGGTAATGCTCCTCTCCGCCAGTACGACCGGCTTTCCCAGCAGGACGTGATAGCCGGTGAACGTGTGAACGTACTTCCAGAAGTTACCGCGCTGGAAGGCGTCGATGTACTGGGTGGTTCCGAGGTTGGTGCCGCCCTGGGTAAAGTTGACGCCGGCGTTAAAGATAGGCGAGGCAATGATGTTGTTGACCACGGTCTTACCGTTACTGAGCACGTGGTTCTTGGGATCGAAGGTGCGATTTCCATTCGTCGAGCCGTACACCATTTTGATCGGAATGATGTAAACCGGCACAGTGGTTGAGGCGTTGCCCAGCGAGGGTTTGGTTCCCACCATGGTGTAGGTGACTTTCTTCAGAGTGAGATCGGTGAAGCTACCGTTCCACTGCACGAGATTGGTGGCTGGAGCGCTCGGCGCCAGCTCCATATGGTTCGGTCCAGCTTTGAACATCGGCTTGGCATCGAGGATGTCGGGATACTTGGTTTCCTGGGCGAAAGCGATACTGGCACATGCCAGAACGAGGAACGCAGCAATCACGCGGACAGCAAAACGCTTATTCATACTTTGTCCTGCTCCTGAAAGATTTGACCAAACCCGATTACCGACAGGCGAACGGGGGAGACGTGCGGGGCGCTACCGAACAATCGGCTTTGCGGATATTCTTGTTGAGTGGCAACAGCAAGTCAAGAGAATTGCGGAATAGTTCGTCTAGTCTTTCAGCGGGACCATGACTCGATCGCCCCGGCAGAAAGTTGCAACTTTCAACAGGCCGCCTCGCGCTTGGGGCATGGTCATCACCGGTCCATAGCAATACACGGCGTGCCCGGTTGCGGCGAAGTACCATTGCCCTCCCTTTTTCTTTGCCGGCTGCTGGCTGGGGATGGGAGAGAGCTGCGCTGGTGGGGCCAACCTCGGGACGGGAAGAGACAAGACTAGAGCCAGGGCTAGGGTCTTCATGATTGTGACTCGCTCACATCACGGCCCCCACATGGGCCGCGTCTTCACAGAACCGTTTTCTTTTAGAACCCGAATCGCTTTCGCTGATCCGCCCTACTCACGCTAAGCACGCCTGCTAGATCACTCCAGTGAAGCGCCGCACATCCTCTAAATCCGCCGCCGGCTTCCCCGGAACTTCCTTCATGGAATGGGCCGATTTACCGGGTCGCTTCGTTTCCTTGTCCAATCCTTTTAGGTCCGATCCCTTTGCCCCCGCCGCGGGATTGCTGGATCCCGCGTCTTTCTGTTCCGCCTGCACCGATGCTTTGTCCTGGAGCCGCTTGCTGTCGTCACGGGCCAGCTTGCCTTTCAGCGTGGCTAGTTGGGTGCTGTCCTTCAACATCTCGTGGATCAGGCCGCGCTGCGATTCGATGGTCTGGCCCTGCTCGAACACCAGCATGGTCAGAATGCCGTAGGAGACGACGAACAAAATCACCAGCAGCGGCAGGATCGCTGCCGGTCGCTTCGTCGTTCGAGGAGCTACGCTCTCGGTGCCATAGTTATAAATGACGGTCAAAGTTGCCCCCACAGTTGCCCGTACGCTCCGGGCTTCGTGAAGGAATAGTGCACCCGTGAAACCATCTGAAAGGCAGGATGTAAGTGTTTGTTGCGAATGGAGTTAGCAAGCGGAAACCGGATCGGGCCGAGCCCGCGGGTGCAAGCATCTGCACTTTATGAGTAACGATCCCAGCGTTACCGCTGTGGTAGAGCCCGCCAGAACTCGAGTAGAGACGGGGCTTGCCCCGTCTCAGCCCGCGCCGGAAACCTCTGGTCGATTTCAGATCCGGGTTTCACACAATGTGCATACCCGCCAGAATCTGCCGAAAATTATCGTCGCCAACCAGACCAGGCTTGCCCGCCGCAGCCTGCTTCACCGCGGCCTGCTTGACCGCCGCCAGCACCGGACCCCGCTGCTCGGCCGTGATCGTAACGCCGAGTTCCTTGCATTTTAGGTCGATGCTGTCCAGCCCGCTTTTCTTGCCGAGAACGATCCGGCGCTCCGCCTGCACAATTTCCGCCGAGTAGGGCTCAATCGCCTCCGGAAGATGAAACTGGCTGGCGACCGCGCCGCTCTCACGCATGAACAAATTCTGCCCGACTAGCGGCTTCCATGCTTCGAGCGTGTACCCCGCAGCCCGTCTCACCACCTCGGAAACCTCGCGCACCTTTTCGAGATTCATCACCACCGGTACGTCGTAGAGGCAGCGCAGCGCCAGCGCAATCTCGGCGATATCGGCATTGCCCGCGCGTTCGCCCATGCCGTTGATCGTGCCCTGGATCCAAGTCGCTCCCCCGCGCACGGCCGCCACCGCACACGCCGTCGCCATGCCGAAATCGTTGTGTCCGTGGAAATGCACGGGCACGCCTTTGCCCACCCACTGGCAAACTTGCCGCGTAAGATATTCTGCCGCCTCGGGCCCGCAAGCCCCAATCGTGTCGACAACGACCAGTTCTTTCGCTCCTGCATCGAGCGCCGTCAGGTAAACGGTTTTCAGAAATTCCAACTCGGTGCGCGTCCCATCGACGGCGAAGAATGCAACCGTGATGTCCGCCTCGCGCGCCGCCGATATCGCATCGCGAATCCGGCGCAGCACTTCTTCCCGCGAAATGCCATACGCCTTCAGTTTGATCGCGCTGGTGGGCGCTTCAATCACGGAATAGCGCAGCTTCAGCCGCACCAGTTCATCGACGTCGGCTTTGACCGCGCGCGAAAATCCCCAAAGCTCCGCCTTAATGCCCGCCTTCTGCATGAGCTCAATGGCTTCGGCGTCTTCCACCGAAACGCGCGGGAAACCGGCTTCAATGCGGCTCACTCCAAGCTCATCCAGCTTGTGCGCGATTTCCAGCTTCTGCTGCGGCGAGAGCACGACCCCAACCGTCTGCTCCCCATCGCGCAGCGTCGTGTCGTAAAACCGGACAGGCGTGCTCGGAAACGCGCCCCGCACCTCCGGCCGCGCATTAAGTTCGCTCACCCAGATTTTAGAATTGCTTGTCATCGTCTGAAGAGCCCGAGATAGGATCGGTTTCAAATTACCAATTACAAATTACCAATTACAAATTCCTCACCGTCGCCAGCGCCGCCGCTTTCTGCCCATACGCCTTTTCCCACGAAATCACCGGATTCCGCAGCACGCCGATCTTCTCAATCTCGCACTCCATCACATCGCCCGGCTTCAGGTACCACGCCTTCGGATCTCCCGAAAACGCCGCCACTCCCGACACCGTTCCAGTCGAAACCACATCGCCCGCGCTATATCCCATCGGAGAGTAGTGCGAAAGGATCTCCGGAATCTTGACCGACATCTTGCTCGAATGCGAACGCTGCCGCGCCTCCCCGTTCACGCGCAGTTCCATCGCCAGGTTATGCGCGTCCGGAATCTCGTCGGCGGTCACGATCCACGGCCCCAGCGGGCAGAACGTATCAATCCCCTTGCAGAAACTGAACACGCCCGATTTCATTTCGCGGCGCTGAATGTCGCGCGCCGTAATGTCGTTGAAAATTACATAGCCCCCGATGTAGCTGGACGCCTCTTCCGGCGTAAAGTGCTTGCCGGCTTTCTTTAGAACGACCGCCAGTTCCAGTTCGTAGTCCAGTTCCTGCGTCAGGTGTTCGGGATAAATCACCGGCTCGTCGTGTCCAATAATAGCGTCGGTGTTTTGAAAAAAAACGATCCACGGCATGACCGGATGCGAAAATCCAGCCTTCGTAGCCTCTTCGTGGTGCTCGCGAAAATTGCCCGCCGTATGAAAAAACTTCTTCGGAATGATGGGCGCCTTGATCTGTATGTCACTGAGCGAATAGACCAGCGTCTCGCCGCGAGGACCGGTGACACCCGCGCCGTCCGCCGCAAGATGGGTCACGTAGTCGAGAGCCTTATGCGCAGCGTCAAGGCTGGTGTCCCCGCCGCGAAACAGCGCCCGCATGTCAGGCGGGACCAAGGCATCAGCCATCCGGTAGAAAATGGCTTCACCTTCAACGTCACGCAGGTAAAGCGCGCTAGCAGTATGAAGATCAACGACCCGATGGTCGCCCACCAGCGCGCCAATCCGCGATTGACGCGCGGCGTTCTCGAAAGTGACAAGTTTCATCGGAGTTTGCCCGCAGGTGATTGCAATCCAGATTTTATTGAGGGAAACGGGCCTTGTCTATCAAGAGGACGACCATCAAGAGGGCGACCATCGCGGCGCAACGCCAGTGGAGCGCCGGGCGTCCCCGCCCGGCCACCCAGTTGAGCGCCCGACTCTACTCTGAGACCCCGCAACCTTGAAACTCTGAAACCCGGCTCCTAATCCGCTTTCACCACGACATACTTCCGCCCCGCATACAGCCGATACCCCGCGCCGTCTTTTTCAAATTTCAGCGGTACCGGATGCTTGAGCTGATCGTCGTTCGCGCTGGCGATCGAGAACAGATCCGTCGCAGCCACGTTCATCACGATGAACTTGCCATCCTTGAAGCCAAATCCATACTCTCCCGGATCGAGCGCGGCTCCGTCAAAGCTGAGCTTGGTTTCGGTGATCAGGAAGCCCTGGTATTTCTCCTGAATTGCCGTTGAATATCCCGACGTATCCACCAGCCCCAACAGCACCACCTTGCCAGCGGAATTCTTCAAGCCGGCCGTATTCCGCGCCTGCACAGCCGCGCTCTGCCCAGCAAAGTAATAGGAGTTCGGCGCAAGCTTCTTCACTTGATCGCCCGTGAGAATTTGCGCGCCAGCCTGCGCCAACGCGAGGGATACCAAGACAACCAGCGACGCCATCTGACAAATACGGTTCAAATTACCATTCATAGAAGGTCCTCTCAATTTTCCCCGTGCACCCCTGTGTACCTCTGTGTCCTCTGTGGTAAAGATTTCTTCAACCACAGAGGCACAGGAGAAAGCAGGCCGCCATACTACATGAGTCATCGGATTTCTGACAGGCCCGAAAAAATCGTTTGACCGCAACATTCGGATAGTCCGCGCGCCGCGACTGCCCTATGTTAACTGCATGGCCACCAATGCGATACTTTCAGAAGAAGAAGCAATGAAGTCAACTCTAAAACTAACTCCGGCGCGAACAGAAGCCCGCCGCTGGCAAGCCGTCCTAGATCGCGACGCCTCCCTCGACGGCACCTTCGTCTTCGGCGTGTCGAGCACCGGAATATTCTGCCGTCCGTCGTGTCCCGCCAAGCGCCCGCGCCGCGAGAACGTAAACTTTTTCGATCATGCTCTCCAAGCCGAGCAAGCCGGATATCGCGCCTGCCTGCGCTGCCGTCCGAAAGCAGTCGACGGAAACCCGCAATCCGCGCTGGTCCGCGCGATGTGCCGCTACATCGAGCAACATATCGAAGACCGCCTCACACTCAGCCTGCTGGCCAAAGAATTCCGCCGCAGCCCCTTCCACTTGCAGCGGACGTTCAAGGCGGTGCTGGGAGTCTCGCCGAAGGCCTACATCGACGCTATCCGCCTGCGCCATGTGAAACACAATCTGCAGGCCGGCCACGACGTGACCTCCGCCCTCTACGCCGCCGGATACGGCTCCAGCAGCCGTCTCTACGAGCGCACCGCCACGCAACTAGGCATGACGCCGGAGAAGTACCGCCGCGGCGCAGTGGCCGCCGTCGTCCGCTACACCATCGCCAGTTCGCCGCTAGGACGCATGCTGATCGCCGCCACCGACAAAGGCATCTGCGCCATCCAATTCGCCGACGACGATCAGCAACTCCAGCAAGGCCTGATGCGCGAGTTCCCCTTCGCCACCCGCCGCCGCGACGATGCCGCCATGGCCGAATGGCGAGTCAACCTCACCCGCTTGATGGAGGGAGGCGAGACGAATCCCTCTCTACCGCTGGACATCAGGGCGACCGCGTTTCAACGGCGAGTCTGGGAAGCTCTGCAAAAAATTCCCCGTGGAGAAACTCGCTCCTACAGCGCCATAGCCAAAAAAATCGGCATGCCGAAAGCCACGCGCGCCGTAGCCCGAGCCTGCGCCACCAACCCGGTAGCAGTAGCAATTCCCTGCCACCGCGTAGTACGCGAAGACGGCGACCTAGGCGGCTACCGTTGGGGCATAGAGCGCAAAGAGCAGTTGCTGGCGCTGGAGAAAGAGGCTGGAGCTTAGAGCGCTGTTGGTGTGCTGGCGATATTTCAACAATCACTACGACGAATCTCTCTTTCCCCTCGAAATTGTGGGAAACTATTTCCTTGCCAAGGAGGAACAATGAAGAAGCGCAAACTTGGAAAAAGCAATCTGGAAGTCTCTGCTCTCGGACTCGGCTGCATGGGAATGAGCTTTGGCTTCGGTCCCGCCATGGACAAGAAGGACGGCATTTCGCTGATTCGGACGGCAGTCGAACGCGGCGTGACATTCTTCGATACCGCCGAAGTCTACGGTCCTTTCACAAATGAAGAACTTGTGGGCGAAGCGCTTGCTCCACTTCGCGATCAGGTGGTGATAGCAACGAAGTTCGGCTTTGCGCCTGATCCCAACGACAGCTCGAAGTGGACTGCCTTAAATAGTCAGCCCGACCACATCAGGGAAGTCGCCGACGCCTCCCTCAAGCGACTCAAGACCGATGTTATCGATTTGTTCTACCAGCACCGCGTTGACCCGAACGTGCCGATCGAAGACGTCGCAGGAGCCGTGAAAGACCTGATTGAGCAAGGTAAGGTGAAGCACTTCGGCCTTTCTGAACCAGGAGTGCAGACAATCCGTCGCGCACACCGGGTCCAGCCGGTCACGGCAGTTCAAAGCGAATACTCACTATGGTGGAGACGCCCTGAAGAGGAGCTGTTGCCAGCCCTCGAAGAACTCAGGATCGGATTCGTTCCATTTAGCCCGCTTGGTAAGGGCTTCCTTACAGGCAAGATCGACGAAAATACGAAGTTCGATAGCACCGATTTCCGCAACATCGTCCCTCGCTTTACCCCGGAAGCTCGAAAAGCGAATCAGGCGTTGGTTGATTTGCTGAGCAAGGTCGCGGCACGAAAGAAGGCAACACCTGCTCAGTTAGCCCTCGCTTGGCTACTTGCTCAGAAACCCTGGATTGTTCCGATCCCAGGGACAACGAAGCTTCATCGCCTGGAAGAGAACCTTGCAGCAGCTTCCGTCGAACTCACGCCCGACGATCTCCGTGACATCAATAGCGCCTCTTCAAAGATCAAGGTGGAAGGGGCGCGGTATCCGGAAAGGCTGGAGCAATTGACCGGTCGCTGAACGGCCGGAGTAAACCGAAAGTCAACTGTCGTTAAAAGGCGATTACACTAATTGAGAGTTGCCGAGGTAGTTGGTAAAATTGGCGATGTTATGCCAACCATTGGAGCTTCGTCAGGTCATTGAACTTCGTAAATTTGCAGCGCCAATTTTGCATCCGGCTTGCCCTTACCTGAAGCGGCGACGTAGAGCCGTTTCAGATCGGGCACAAAAATCGACGATTTAGCACGGTAAGCCGTCGGCACTTCGGCGATGTGCTCGTAGTGATCCGCATCGCGCTGTTCAAAAACGGACGCCGTTTCGCTTCCAGTCACGTAAATTCGTTTACGTGAGACATCAAACGACATGTCACTGTTGACGCCGACACAAGGGAGAGAAGCCACAACTTTACCCGTGTCAGTATTGAAAATGATGAACTGTGCAGGCTTGCGCGTGGCGATAAAAAGTCGATGATTGGGTTCATCAAGCACTATCGGATGGGCTACATGCGCGTCAGGCAGAGGCCACCTGGCAACGAGTTGTCGCATATCTAGATCTACAACCCCAACCTCATCCGTGCCCGTGAGGTTTACATAGAGATTCTTGCCCGCGCGGTCGATGACCATCCCTTCATTGGAACTTCCGGGCAGTCCCGCGATGTCGCCAACGTGTTTAAAGGATTTCGTATCGATTATGCTGAGAACATGTGTCGGCGCACTGGAGCCGCCCCCACTTTCCACATAGTAGTATTTATTGACGGGATTCAACACACCGTGATCAACGCCCTTACCCAGTTTTATCGTTTTAATAATCTTGTACTTTTTGCAATCGACGAGGTGAACCGCGCTGTCCCCTCCGTCGGTGACGACGAGTTGATTCGACTCCGGCAAATAAACCATCATCAGCGGCTGCCCGAAGCCCTCAATACTATGAATGCGCTTCCCCGTCCGGAGATCGAACACCTCAACTGTCTTGTGTTCCTCAGCCGCGAGAAATAGACGGTTGCCCTTGCGGTCCAAGCCAAAGTGGTCGAAATCACCTGTGAATCCCGGCATCGGGGTTGTTGTCATCAACCTCAGCGGTAGCTTCTCCTGCGCCTTCGCGACTAGCGCGCATAAAGCCAACATCATCACGTAAACCCTCACCGATTGACGCAAATTGTGCCTCCTGAGAAACGCTGCGAGTAGCGATCAGAATCGCTCTATTTCCGAGAAAAACTCAGCGGTTTGGCTAAATGCTAGGTGCCAAATTTCCTCCGCCTGAGTTCCGAGGCTAACCATACCGCATTAGGCAGGCATGAATCCAAGGTGAAATTCCGTTCAGAGTATGTGCAAGCGCAGAGTTTTAGAACCGGGTTAGCGGGCAGTTTGGGCGGCTAAGTGGATTGTTGACGTAATCAGTTTAGACCAACTGGGCCCGTGGCTCAGCCTTGCTGCTCCGACCGCCTCCAATCAAATCTACAGCAATCCCAAAACCGTAACTCCGCTGTTCGTCCCGATATACAGTTTCCCGTTCACGATCATCAGTTGGGCAAAGTGCGGCATCGAGGGTAAAGTGTCACGTCCATTTGTCTGCGATGTCGCATACAACTGAACCAGCGTCGTCGCATTGTAAGCGCTCAGATTTGTGTTATTGATCTGCCATAGTATCCCGCTCTCCGTGCCGGCAGAAGTAATGATGGGAGAATGTCCGCCCGCCTGCGCCGGCGTTTGCACCACCGGCGTGCTCGACAACATTCCGTTGCTGAGCGCCCATCCCATGATGGGATATCCGGTGCCGGTTGTGTACACCATCCCATTCCAGTAAACGAGACAGCCCGTATGCTTCGCCGCTTGCGGGAGTTCCTGCACAATCTGTGTATCTCCTGCCGGGCAACTGTCGCAATACTTGCCCATGTTGTCGCGGTCGAGCACGTAGACCGTGCCTTCCTTTCCCACCGCCAAGGCAAGGTGAGGATGCGAGCCGGGCTGATCGGGAAGCAACAGCACCGCATCGTTGAGATCCAGATCGTTCTGGCTGAGATAAGCCTGGTTCCAGGGCGTGAACCAGTCCGCGACGTGCAGACTGTTCCCTGATTGCGTGAGGCGGAAGACACTGCTGCCGAAGTTCGTGCCCGGAGTAAAGTTCCCTTCGCCCGTTTCACCGTAGATATTGGAGGCGCTGTCGGCCGAGAGACCGCCCCCCTTCATCCAGATCGCGGCCAGCGCCTTGCCGGGCTCGGCGTTGAAGGCGCCTTCCTGGGCGAGGGTGGATGCGTTATAGGAAATGACCCATCCTTCATCGCCGTAGTAGTTACACCCATTCGATCCAAATGCCAGGTAGACGTGGCCATTCGCCAGCAACAACGCGGGACGGTTCGTCTCGGCGAGGGGATTGAAGGTATCGGTATGGCCGTTGAGGGTGTAGGTTGCCGCAATTTGCACTGGTCCGCCGAACTTCTCGCTGCCAGTCGTGACGTCGAGAGCGTGCAGCCGAAAAACCGTGCTTCCGTTCTCGTAGGTCTTGGCCACAACGTATATAGTTCCGGATGCGGAGTCGATCACGGGCGTCGCAACGATGCCGACCTCGGTCCATGCGGTCACTCCGGAACAGCCTTGCACGGTCATGGGAACGGGGGTCGCTCCGGCGGGCAGCAGGCTGACGTGCCAGAGCGGATTCGCGTTCGCGCCGCTGTTGCTGTCGGCATCGAAGGCGTAAACGGAGTCGTGCATAGTCGCTGCATAGACAAGGTGGTGTGTACCTTTTCCCGGGATCGAGACGTTAGGGAGGTAGAGAACTTGTCCGATGACCGCGCCGTCGGCGGGAATGTTGAACAGCTTCCCGAACGTGTTGGGATTCACGTTGACGAGGTTGAGGATGGTCTCATTGGGGTTCACGCCGGTGCGCGCGTTGTCGTAATGCCAAGTCGTGACCGAAAGCGACCGAACCTGCAAATTGAGGTTGGCGGAAGCGGTGATATTCCCGCCGGTTCCGGTGAGCGCGACGGTGCTGTTGTGAAGCTCCGCATCGAATCCTGCGTTCACCGTGATCGGATGCGAGACGGGAGACGAGGAAATTGAAAACTGAATTGGATTGGGAGCGACCGTCACACCCGCCGGCACATTCGAGATGGTCACGTTTACGCTACCAGTGAAACCATCGTGAGGCGAGACGGTCACGGTGACGGTTTCGGTCGCGCCGGGAACCACCGTGATGGTCGCGGGACTGGCGGCGACCGAGAAGCCGGGCCCATGCGATGGCTGTCCTCCGCCCCCGCAGGAACAGAGGATGGCAGCGACGAGAGATAGGACGAGCCTGCGGTAGTGGGATTTCATCGCTCGCATTTCCGATCATCACCACTGAAGTGCTATCGGAGGCCTGGCTTCGGCGACGCAGACCACCCTGCTTCTTGAGCGATATTCTATCCCGGCGCCGTCCCAGTTCCTAGTACCGTCTTCGGTCCACATCCGGCGTCCCGCAACCCTTTTGGACCAGGAAGGCCGGCTACTCACCCACCTGTTTTGGCCAAACGATCGACGACCGACGACCTAGGTGGATGACCTGATTTCCAGTTCCGCGCTCCCGTTCGAGTCCGGCGAGTCTGGTAAGACCGATACGGTGAACCGGTGTGTGGCAGAATCGTACGTTGACGTGCCTGTCTTGCCTTTGATGGGGGTAATCACCGGGGCAGTCGGCGAATACCCGTGTACGGTTCGGGAATTCTCTCCATGCGCAAATTGAATGGTCACCCGCACCCTTCCGTTGTCCGATAGTTGGCTGATGCGCTGCTTTCCGAGCGAAACAAACTGGTCACGGTCGCCCAGAAAAGCAATCCCGGACTGGCCGAGCGGAACAATGATGAAGTACGCGTACCCCTTTTCCAGCGACTTCTTTTCCAGCGACTCCGTGAGAGTCTTATCCGGGTCCAGGATTGTTCCCTTACCTGAAAAATAGTCGTATACGTAAGCGCGAGTGTGCAGGCCAAGCGATGCTGGCGTGAAAGCGACCGTTTTTTGGGAGCCGCGTGTGTAGGCCAAGACGTAGAAAGCCTTCAGAGTCCCGAAATCGGTGTAGGCAGAGGCGAGCATGGGCCGCTTTAGGCTCTGTGCGTCTTCAATAAAGGCTTGATCAGTAGGCACAAGCGGTACGTCGGGCTTAACGATCACTCCGTCGGCGCGGACAGCACGCAGCAGGTTCTCGCGATCGACCGAGCCGATCCGGTCGCCCACGCCGACCGGACCAGTCGAGAGCGTCGAGAGCAGCAAATTATCCAACTCATTGCTCATGAAAACGTCGGACCACGGCCGCACCCCGAGAGAGCCCGCCAACCGCGAGCCGTAGAGGAACGCATCCCATTTGTCTCGGCCAAAGCGATCGTGACTTGCGCGAATCGTGGTCACGTTGTCGTACCTGGTGCTTTGCAGGTAGTGACGCGGCAAAGGCATGCAGTACTGAATTGTGAGCTTCTGTTCCTTGAGTGCTTGCGCCATTTCATCCATGAACGCGGCCGGATCGTGCAGGTTGAAGGCCGTCCGTGCCCGTTCATCAAGCCAGTCCTGTTCATAAGTGCGGACATCCGCATCATGGAGGTAGCTCGCCACCGTCGCCCAATACACGGGATCCACGACCACGTTTCCGGACATGCGATAACGGCTGCGGTACGGACTCTTCGGATCAATCCACCGGGAATGCGTGACCAGCGGAATGCCCAACTGCTGCTGGAAGGCTTTCAGGCCATCCGGGAAGAGGTTCCTGTCGGCGACGTATTCATAGATTCCGTCAAATTTCTTCCAATCTGCGTGCTTACCTTTCGGATAGAACCAGCTGTCGAGTTGCATGTAACCCAGCGGCACACCCTTTCTCAGAAACTCGTCGCGAACCGCTAGTAGAGTTTTTTCGTACCCTAACGAGGGTTCATATTTGTAGTAGTAAGTAGCGCCGTTATCTGTCCAGTAGCCAACCTTGGCAAGAATCGGATCGGCGTCATTAGCGGCCTGCGCCTTGCCTTGCAGTCTAGCCAACGCGCTTCCCCAGGTCTCGAATGCCCGATTGATTCCTTGTTCCACCACCAGGATCGTGCTATGCGCAAATCCTTCAGGCAACGTTGCGATTCTGGAATCGATTCCGCTGGCAATTTCTCGCAATGAGGATCGAGTAGTCGCGGAAATCAGGAAATCGGAAGCCGTCGAAAGGATGAACGTGTTACCGGTGCCATCGAAGAATACCCACGGACTATCAACCCCGAGTTTCCGAAAGCTGTACTTACCAAACTCGCCACGATAGCTGACGTGATAGGCGGTCTCGGGATAGGAGGCTAGCTTTGGGAATGCTGCAGTATTGCCTGCCGCGTGCAAGTACTTAACGTTAAACAGCACGACCGGCTTCCCGGAGTAGACGCGAATACTGGCCTGTTTCGATCCCTCTTGCACATAATCGACCACGATTTCCTGATACGCGGCTACACTGTCGCTTCCTTCTTGAACAACAACGGTTGCAGGCGCCTGGTCCAGGCTTCCGCTGAATTTCCAACCGGCAACGCCAGTCGATATGGCGTACTGTCCATCCGGCTCGAACGTTACCCCGATGCCGGTGGAACGGTCGGCAATCGAGACCGGCGCGGTGGCGCCGAACAGAGCAGAAGCACACAGCACCAAGGCTGCCCGCCACAAGTACCCAGATACACAGCGCATCCCCGCATGGTAGTCGATTCCCTCGACGACACTACACAAATATCGGAGCTCGCCAAGGCGCTCCAGAGTCCCAAGCGGCGAAACTGCACAGCTGAAATTCTCGCGATGATCCGGATCGAATCGGAAGTTCCAAAATTCCTGACAAGAATATAACGACAAAGTTACGAATCCGTGACCGATCAATGACAAGGTTGCGCGCCCGCTGCCTTACGCTTGTCACATCGACACAGAGGTCGACACAGAGGATTCCGATCAGTGTGACTCAGCTTCACGAAGAAAATCAGGAGAAGCAAAAAATGAAGATACTTCCGTTGTACGCATTAGTGATCGCACTCGCCTTGGTGCCAATGTCAATGCTATCCGGCAATCGTCATCACAACAACCCAACCGCCAACGGCAATGTGGCCCAGATAACAGACGGGGCGTTTCGTGATGGATTGTATCTGGGAAGACTTGCAGCCGAGGGCGGCAGTGAGCCTCACGTTGCAGTCGGTCGATGGGCAACTGCGGAGGATCGGTCGTCTTTCACGGCCGGCTACCACCGGGGATACAGCGAGCTTCTCGCAAGCCGATCAGAACTCGACAACCGCGTGCGCCAAACCAAATAGGCGCGGCCTTTTTGTGCAGGGCGAGTTGTAGCAGAAGTTTAGCGGGAAGCGCAGTCGAAGCGGTCTAGGAAATTTTGAATGCTGGTTTGCGCGGCCAGCACACGGATTCAAACCAGCGGCTGATATACACCTGGGCGTGCGCTTCGCCACAGAAATGCCGGGCGGTGGGGCTGGTAGCGGCAGTCAAATCCCACTTGATGACCGCGAGCTTCTGATCTCCGCACTCGATCACAAACCAATGGATCGGATTCTCACTGACGGTCCCGCAAATCTCGCATTGGAATTCCTTCAGACTCGACATGCCCTCTCCGTTGAGCGCTGGCTCGGAAAAAACTAGTATAGCGGCAAGTCATCGTGACGGCCCCTGTGGGTTTGTCCCCTGTGTTCCCTGTGGTGAGGATTTTGTTTTAGACTTCACCCAAGCAGCCGCCTACTCTGCCTGCTTCGTAATATTCAGCAGCACCCCAACGCACATCAAAGTCACGAACAGCGACGATCCGCCATAGGAAACAAACGGCAGCGGAATCCCCTTCGTAGGCATCAGCCCCAGCACGACGCTGATGTTGATGAAAGCCTGCAGCACGATCATGCTGGTGATTCCGACGGCCAGGAAGCGGCCAAAGTTATCCTGCGTGCGCAGCGCCGCGCGCGTCCCGCGCCAGAGAAAAATCGAAAAAAGGATGATGACCGCAAGCGCTCCCACCAGCCCCAACTCTTCTGCGGTGACTGCGAAAATAAAATCCGTATGCGGTTCGGGAAGATAAAACAATTTCTGCTTCCCTTCCATCAGTCCAAGCCCCGTCACGCCGCCGGTCGCGACCGCAATCAGCGACTGAATAATGTGGAAGCCAAATCCCTTCGGATCAGCGTAAGGATTCAGAAATGCCAGGATGCGGTCTTTCCGGTAAGACACATGAAAGATCAGAAAATAAAGCGGCACGAGCGCGGCCGCGAAC
>Ga0193751_1001297_pt1 | contig 16275 bp, 16 predicted proteins | sample L1c2metaG_FD_143050 | JGI IMG/M metagenome (GOLD analysis project Ga0193751, IMG submission 143050) | Soil microbial communities from a riparian zone of the East river system, Colorado, United States - L1c2 | ecosystem: Environmental > Terrestrial > Soil > Riparian zone | place: USA: East River... | reverse complement strand
TGACAACGCTCTAGCAATGATCGACCTCTTGCAACGGGGTCGGCGAACGCTCGGCCGTGCTCCGCTGCCAGAGGCCTGGCTTGACGAGCAGGAAACGCTCTACTGGCTTCAGCGGAAGCTAAATCACCGCGGTACCTCGGTGTTTGTCAAGAAGGCGATGCATTCACCACGCCAGATCAACCGCGCCCGCTCTGCCATGAGGCAAGCTTTCTAGAACGTTGATTATCAGCACCATTAGTTCACAATATCGGGACCGTTAGGACCCCTTCCCGACCGCTTTAGAGCCTCCTCCAACGAGTCGCGTCTGATATGTCCCTCGGCAATGACGGCGCCGTCAACCAACACGACTGGGACCCGGAAGTCGTAAAGCCGATCCAAATCGTCGTCGTCGGCGACATCGGCCAGCTCGGGGTGGAGGCCGAGGTCGCGGAGGAGGCTCAGGGCTTCATCGCAGAGGTGGCAGCCTTCTCGGGTCACGAGAACGACTTTCACGAGCCTGAGCCTAGCCTTAAGCCGGCAGTCGCAGAGTCTCCCCCACACTGATCACCGGGCTCGAAAGGTTGTTCAGCTGCTCGATCTCGTCCACCCGCATCCGGGTGTCGTCTGCGGGGTAACGAGCGGTCGCGATCGTCCACAGCGTGTCCCCTGGCTGTACGACCAGCGTCGCCGACGCCCCGCTGCCCTGCGCGATCCGGCTCAGCGCCAGCACCACCGCCAGCGTCGCCACCAGGACTAGGGCCCAGCGGTAAACGTGCCGCAGGGCCCGGTCGGAACGGAGTGGGGTACGTGGTTTGGTGGCGTAGCCGGCGGCGTACATGTGTTCGAGAGATTAGCGAACGGGCGTTCGGATGTCAAGGCATCGAACAAAGGTTTGCAAGCGCCCGCACCAAGTGCTAGCATGAGTTCAACGTCCCCCCTACGCCCTGAATACGAACTCCCGGGAGAAGTAAATTGACCGAACAGCTCACCGAACGCCAGAACAAGATCCTCGACTACATCCGTTACGTCACCAAGGCGCGGAACTACCCGCCCAGCGTGCGCGAGATCGGTGAGGCAGTCGGCCTCAGCTCGAGCTCGACCGTTCACAACCATCTGAACCAGCTCGAGCGCCGCGGCCTGATCAAGCGCGACCCCAGCAAGTCGCGCACGGTCCAGCTCGTCCAGGACGTCGAAGTCGACAAGCAGCGGCGCAACGCCGTGTCGGTCCCGGTCATCGGCAACGTGGCCGCCGGCGCGCCCATCCTGGCAGAGCAGAACATCGAAGACCACTTCCTACTTTCACCCGAGATGGCCCAGGAAGGCAATTTCCTGCTCCGCGTCCGCGGCGAGAGCATGATCAACGCGGGCATCCTCGACGGCGACATGGTCCTGGTGAGGCCTCAGCAGGAGGCGCCCAACGGCTCGATCGTCGTCGCCCTGGTCGACGGAGACGCAACCGTCAAGCGCTTCGAGCGCGGCAATGGCCACGTCAAGCTGATCGCCGAAAACCCCGCTTACGAGCCGATCGTGACCAGCAACGTGAGCCTGGTCGGCGTCGTCCGCGGCGTCATCAGACTCTTCCGCTGACCTCCGCGTAGGACTCAAAGCGTCGCGCCGCGTGCCGGGGCACCCAGCCCCAGGCACGTGTGCCGCCCTCCACGTACTCGGTGCGGTCGACCCCGCCGATACGGCGCAGCTCGGCAAGCACGCCCTCACGCCCGTAAGGGACCAGGAGCTCGACCTTGACGACCTCTCCGCGGCTGGCGTGGTCGATGGCTTCGAGCAGTGCCGGGAAGCCAGACCGGTTCAGCGCTGAGATCGCGACCGCCCCCGGATAGCGCGCGCTGATCGCGACCACCGCCCGGCGCCTCGCGGCCGGGCCGAGAAGGTCAACTTTGTTCAAGGCCACCACGCGCGGCTTGGTGGCGGCGTCCAGGTCTCGCAAGACCTCCTCGACCGTCTCCGCCTGCTCAGCAGCAGTCGGCGAGCTTGCGTCGACAACGTGGATGATGAGATCCGCTTCCGTGACCTCCTCCAGGGTGGCCCGGAAGGCCGCGACGAGGTCCGTCGGCAGCTTCTGGATGAAGCCCACGGTGTCGGTGAGGAGCAGCCCGCGACCAGTTGGAAGGTCGAGTCGGCGGGTCGTGGGGTCGAGCGTCGCGAACAGGCGGTGCTCCGCCTGCACACGCGATCCGGTCAGCGCATTGAGGAGCGTCGACTTGCCGGCGTTGGTGTAGCCGACGATCGCCGCTGTCTCCAGCTCCGCTCGTCGTCGGCCGGTCCGCTGCTGATGGCGCTGCGAGCGCACCTGTTCGATCTCACGCTCGAGGTCGCGCATGCGCTTGCGGATGCGCCGCCGCTCGACTTCGATCTGTTGCTCGCCGAAACCACCGCGAGCCCCCACCCCACCTCGCCGGCCTCCCACCTGGCGGTCGTATGCGTAGGCGCCGATCAGCCGCGGCAGAAGGTGGTGGAGGCGCGCTGCCTCGACCTGTAGACGGCCCTCATGTGTGCGTGCGTGCTGGGCGAAGATCTCGAGGATCACCTCGGTGCGATCAAGCACGCGGGTCTTCAGCTCGAGCTCCAGGTTGCGCTGCTGACGCGGACTCAGGTCGTCATTGCAGATGACGAGATCGAAAGCACCTTCGAGCTTGAGCTCGCGCAGCTGCTCGACCTTGCCCATGCCGATGAAATGCGCAGGGTCTACGGCCGCTCGACGCTGCACGTCGGAACCCACCACCTCGGCCCCAGCGGTCCGCGTAAGATCCGCCAGCTCGTACATCTGCTCACGAACCAGCTCAGGCGTCGATCCCGGCAGCAGCAACCCGACCAGGTACGCCCGCTCTCGCGGGGCTTTAGTGGTGATCAGAGCTTGAGCTGCCTCAGCCGATCCATCGCCTCCGCCAGACGGGCATCGGGCGCGGTCACCGAAAGCCGGAAGTAGCCCTCGCCATGGGCTCCAAAACCGACACCGGGCGTGATGTTCACGGCCACCTGATCGAGGACGTGGCTCGCGAATCCGATCGAGTCATATCCCGGTGGAACAGGCGCCCACACGTAAAAGGTCGCGCGCGGAGGCTTGATCGACCACCCGAGGCTGTTGAGCGTCTCCGCCACCAGCCGATGGCGCCGCGCATAGACCTCGCACGCGGCGAACGTTTCCGCTTCGCCACCGTTCAGCGCTTCGATGGCGGCCCACTGCACCGCCTGGAAGATGCCCGAGTCGTTGTTCGTCTTGAGCTGCCCGATGAGTCCGACCAGGTCGGCGCGACCGCACACCCAACCGATGCGCCAGCCCGTCATGTTGTACGTCTTCGAGAGTGAGTGGAACTCGAGTCCGACCTCCTTTGCGCCCTCGATCTCGAGTAGGCTCAGCGGCCGGTAGCCGTCAAACGCGATCTCCGAGTACGGAGCGTCGTGGCACAGTACGATGCCGTGACGGCGGCAGAATTCGACAGCGCGCTCCAGGAACTCACGCTCGGCCACCGCAGCGGTGGGATTGTTCGGATAGTTGAGCCACATCAGCCGCGCGCGCTCGGCGACTGAGGAGGGGATGGCATCGAGGTCGGGCAGCCAGTGGTTCTCAGCCTTCAGCGGCATGGTGTACGTCTCTGCGCCCGCCATCACCGCGCCGGTGACGTAGACGGTATAGCCGGGGTCGGGGGCGAGAACCATATCGCCGGGGTCGACGAGCGCGAGGGGAACATGGCTGATCCCATCTTTCGATCCGAGCGTGGGCAGGATCTCTGTGCCGGGGTCGAAAGCAACGTTGAACCGCTCTCGATACCAGTTCGCGATCGCCTCGCGCAGCTCGCCCAACCCGAAGTACGACGGATAGCGGTGGTTGGCCGGATCGGCCGCGGCCTCCTGCAGCACGCTGACGATGCGCTTCGGCGTCGGCAGGTCGGGATCGCCGATTCCGAGGGAGATCACGTCCACTCCAGCGCGCCTTTTCTCCTGAACCTTGCGGGTCGATCTCCGCGAATGGTACGGCGGGATCAGGTTCAGGCGCTGTGCGCCGGCGGTGGTCGTTCCCTTCATTCCGACTCCCTCACGTAATTGAGGATAGCTCGCAGCGGATTGGGCTCGATCCCAAACCAGCGCACCCGATCATCTCGCCGCCACCAACGTAGCTGGCGCCGCGCATAACGGCGGTTGGATCGCGCCATCGCAATCGGGAGCTCATCGAGCGTGAGCTCACCCCTGATGTGCGCCAGCGCCTCCGCATAACCGATACCCGTCAGCACAGGCGCCGTCGGTGGCACGCCTGCATCGAGCGCAGCTTGCGTCTCCGCAACGAGTCCGCGCCGCACCTGGTCGTTGCTTCGTTCTTCGAGACGCCGATCGATGACGTCGAGATCGGCCACCAACCCGATCCTCAACGCCTGCCATGGTGGCGGCGTTCGCCGCCGCAGTCGACGCAGAGGAGGTCCGGCTGCTTCGAGGACCTCGATGGCGCGGATCACGCGCACCGGATTGCGCAAATCGACGCCGGGGTCGGGATCCAACGCCAGGAGCCGTTCACTGAGGCTCACGATGTCGAGCTGCGACAGAGCATCGCGAAGCTCCTGGTTGGGCGGCACGCCAGTGAGGCTGAACCCATCGCACAAGGCGTCGACGTACAGCATCGTTCCGCCTTCGACGATCGGCAGGCGGCCCGTGGCGACGATGTCATCGATTGCCGCCCGCGCGCCCTCGACATATTCGGCCGCATTGAAAGTTGCGGCAGGGTTGACGAAATCGATCATGTGGTAGCGGACCCGTCGCCGGTATTCGGGGCTTGGTTTATTGGTCGCGATGTCGAGTCGCTCGTACACCTGGCGCGAGTCGGCGACGACGATCTCACCACCTGTCTTCAGGGCAAGCTCGAATGCCAGGGTCGACTTGCCGATGCCCGTGGGGCCGACGATGACGGGAACCCGGGTTATGGTCGGCTCATCCGTGGTCGAGAATAGCCATCGCCTCGTGAATCATCGAACATCGGGTTCTTCGCGACCGCCCCTGTGGCTGCTGGCGGCCGCGGTCGCCGCGTTTTGGAGCGCGGCGTACGACGTCCAGCAGTGGGTGGGCGAATTCATGCGGAGTGCGGTTCATGTGGACTTCGCCACCTTCTACGTCGCCGCTGAAGCGGGTGTGCGGCACGGGTGGCCGAGCATGTACGACACCGCCACGCTGCAGTCTCTCGCCACCACGCATGGACTACAGCACGACTACATCAGCTCAGCGCAGCTGTTCGTCAACCCGCCGCTGTTCGCTTGGCTCGTGGTCCCGTTGACCCTCCTCCCCATCCCCGCCGCATATCTCGCGTGGACCATCGTGTCTCTGGCCGCGCTGGCCTGGGCTTGGTACCTGGCCGCGCCCTACACGGGCTTGGCCAAACTCACGCTGCTCCTGATCGCGCTGGCGATCTGGCCGCTTCTCAACGCATTTTTCTATGGCCAGCCGTCGATGGTGATCGTCGGCCTTGTCGCGACAGCGTGGTGGCTGGCCGCCAGGGGCAACCCAATCGCGGGGGGCGTAGCGCTCGCAATCGGCACGGCTCTCAAGCCACAGGCTGTGTTCCTGGTCCCGCTCGCAATCCTGGTCTCAGGCCGCTACCGGTTGTTCGCGAGCTGGGCGGTGACCGGGGCGGTGATTGCGCTGGCCACTGTCGCCGCACTCGGTACCACCGGGCTGGCGAACTGGTGGCACGCGCTCAATTTCTTGCAGTCCAACCCCACCCACTCACACGTGACATGGGCGTATGTGTTCGGCGAGGGACCGATCGCGTATGCCCTCGAAGGACTGCAGGGCATTGGCGCGCTCGTGATCGCGTGGCGGCGGCGCGGCCATCTAGAAGTGGTGTTTGCAGCCGGAATCGCCGGCTCACTAGCGTCTGGGTTTCATCTCCATGCACCCGACTACGCGACCCTCGTTCTCGCGGCGTGGCTCGTCCTGCGTACAGCGCCGCCGCTCTGGTATCGCTTGTGGTTCCTGGCTGCGCTCCCTGCCATGCAGCTGCTGACGCTGGGCCAGCCAGTACCTCAGCTCATCTGGGACGCCGCGTGGCTGGTGATCATGGGTGTCAGTAGTTACGGCGGAAGTGTCGCGTCAGCTCCTTCCACTCAACGACCAAGCGTGTCGGCCGCCCATGCGGGCATGTGACCGATTCTTCGGCGGTCTCCAGATCGGAGAGCAACTTTCTTTGCTCGGCTGGATCCAGTACATCTCCAAACCGGACCGCGGAGTGGCACGCCAGCGCCGCCGCGGCCTTGTGCATAGCCTGATCGCCCCGCGATTCGCTCAACGCCCCCAGCGTTTCCTGCACCGCCGCGGTCGCTCGGCCTGCGGGCATCTCCACCGGGACCGCAGTGATGCGTAGGCTGCGTGGGCCGAACTCTTCGTACTCGAGCCCAAGCGTCGCCAGGTCGGCCCTGTGGTTCGCGGCGGCGGCAATCAATGACGGGTCGACGTCCACCGCCTGCGGCATGAGGAGCGGCTGGCTCGCTCCCAACCCGGTGCGCAACCTCTCAAGCAGCCGGTTGTAGAGCACGCGCTCATGGGCGGCGTGCTGATCGACCAGGACCAGGCCTTGCGGTCCTTCGGCGACCAGGTATCCGGGACCGAACTGCCCAATCGGCCGCAGCACGCCTGCGGGTGACGGACTGGGTGAGCCATCCTCCAGCGGCAGCACCGCCGCGCCGTGGACCACGAGCTGGGGTGCGTACTCGCGTGACGCTGCGACGCCTGCCGGCTGTTGCGCGCGGTAGTGGATCGGCTCGCTGGCGCCGAGCGCCGCGCGAACAGCCCGCTGCAGCGCCGCGAAAACCGCGCCTTCCTCGCGAAACCGCACCTCGCGTTTGGCAGGGTGCACGTTGACATCAACCAGGGCAGCATCGATCCCGATATCGATTGCGGCGATCGGATGGCGACCTCGTTCAAGGCGTCCCTGGTAGCAGTCCTCCAGCGCATAGGCAAGAGGTCGAGACGTGATCGGCCGTCCGTTGACTGCGAGGACGATACCGTCGCGTGTGCCGCGGCTGAGCTTCGGCTGCGAAACCATTCCAGTCACCAGCGGCAGGCCGACGATCTCCAACATCTCGGCGGCCACTGGTGCGCCGTGCACGGATGCGAATGCGCGTCTGCGGTCACCATCACCCGCGCTGCTGATCGCGGCTCGACCGTCGATGCTGAGCTGGAAGCGTACGTGCGGATGGAGGAGAGCGAAAGCGATCACGACATCCTTGACCGCTGCATTCTCGGTCGCGTCCGATTTGAGGAACTTCAACCGCGCCGGCACGTTGGCGAAGAGATCTCGAACTTCGACGGTGACGCCAGGCAACAGCGGCCCAGCGCCCTGCTCGATGACCTCGCCCGCGCGAATGTGAATCCGGGCGCCACTGCTGCTTGCCTCGACGTCCGCGACCGACGCGATGCTGGCGAGCGCTTCGCCGCGAAAGCCTAGGCTGGTAATGGCATCGAGGTCGGAGAGGGCGGCGACCTTGCTCGTTGCGTGGCGCACGAACGCGAGCTGCAGCTCGTCGGCGGGTATCCCCGCCCCGTCGTCGCTTAGGCGAATCGACGTCCTCCCCGCTCCCCGTACATCGATGCTTATGCGGCGCGCTCCGGCGTCGAGTGCGTTCTCGAGCAGCTCTTTTAGCACCGAGGCCGGCCGCTCGATCACCTCCCCCGCGGCGATCGCGTCGGCGACCTCGGGCGCAAGGATGTTTATGGCCGTCATCGATCCAACCTGGAGCGGAGCTCGTAGAGCTTTTGCAAAGCCTCCAGCGGGCTCAACGTATCGGGCTCGATCTCTTCCAGCTCCTTGCGTAATGGATCTGGCGCCATCTCCATCGGCAGCCCGAGCTGCTGCTCCGGCGGCTCCAGCGGCCGCTGGCGCTCGAGCTCCGCCAGCACCTGGCGCGAGCGCGCGATCACCCCCGACGGAAGACCCGCCAGCGCCGCGACATGAATCCCATACGAACGGTCGGCGCCGCCCGGCACGACCCGGTGCAAGAACCGCACGGTCTCGCCTTCCTCCAGCACCTCAACGCGCTGATTGCGAACGCGAGGCAACCGCTCAGCAAGCGCTGTCAGTTCGTGGTAGTGCGTCGCGAACAATGTGCGGCAGCCGAGGCGCGGCGAGTCGTGCAGGTATTCGACGACCGCCTGCGCGATCGATACGCCGTCATAAGTCGACGTCCCCCTCCCCACCTCGTCAAGGATTACGAGCGACGCGCGGGTGGCGTGGTTGAGGATGTTGGCGGTCTCGGTCATCTCCACCATGAATGTCGACATCCCGGCTGAGATGTCGTCGTGGGCACCGACGCGGGTGAAGATGCGATCGACCAAACCAACGACAGCCTGCTCGGCGGGTACGAAACTTCCGCACTGCGCCAGCAGCACGATGACCGCCGCCTGGCGCAGGAACGTCGACTTGCCCGCCATGTTCGGGCCGGTGAGGATGATGATCTGCTCGCTCGCCGGGTCGAGCTCGAGGTCGTTGGCGACGAAAGAGCCATCGGGAAGATGGCGCTCCACCAGCGGATGCCGGCCACCCTTGATGGTGAGAGCCAGGCCCACGTTGACGTTTGGACGCCGCCACCGCTCGCGAACGGCTGCAACCGCGAGGCTTCTCAGCGCATCGAGGCTCCCGATCGCGTGTCCGGTGGCGCGAAGCGCAGGCGCCGACTCGGCGACCTTGGCGCCAAGGTCGCCGAGGATCTCGACCTCCCTCGCCGCGATGCGCTCCTGGGCGCTGAGAACAACAGCCTCTTTTTCCTTCAGCTCGGGGGTCAAGTACCGCTCCGCCCCGGTAAGCGTCTGCTTGCGGGCGTAGTCCGCCGGGATGGACACGGCGTTGGCATTGCTGACCTCGATGTAGTAGCCGAACACTTTGTTGAAGCCGACCTTCAGCGAGCGAATCCCGGTGCGCTTTCGCTCAGACACTTCGAGAGAAGCGATCCACTCGCGCGCGCTCTGCGATGCGTCGGTAATGCCGTCGAGCTCGGCGTCATAGCCGTGCTTGATCGCGCCGCCGTCGCGTGCGTGCATCGGCGGGTCCTCGACCAGCGCGCGTGCAAGTTCCGAGGCTAGCTCCGGCACGGCTGTGATCTGGGCGGCGAGCTCTCGAATCGCGAGCGCTTCACACGCGGTTGCCGCGTCGCGGACGGCGGGGACCGCCTCGAGGGACCGGCGGAGGGCGACCAGCTCGCGAGCGCCTGCCCGGCCCTGAGCAGAGCGCGAGACGAGTCTCTCGAGGTCGCCGACGTCGGTGAGGGCGGTCGACAGTCGGTCCTGAATCGGCGGAGAGCTGAACAGCTCATCCACCGCGCTGAGCCGGAGCTCGATGGACTCGGCATCCCGCATCGGCGCCCCCACCCACGCGCGAAGCCGCCGAGCTCCAATGGGCGTACGCGTGTGGTCGAGAAGCTTGACCAGCTCAGGCAGCTCAAGGTTCCGGACCGTGGCGGCATCGAGCGGCATGGTTGCGTCGGGCGAGTACGTGCGGACGCTCAGAAGGCCTGGGCCAAGACGAGTTTGAGTCTGCTTCAGGTAGTCGAGGACGACGCCAGCGGCACCGACAGCCAGCGGGGCATCGGCCGCACCCACGGCCGCGGGGTAAGCGATGCCCAGGAGGTCGCGCAGGCGCTGCTGCCCCCGGACCGGGTCGAACCTGTATACCTCGATCGCCGGCGGCTCCAGCAGCTCGGCCGGCGCCAGTCGCTCCAGCTCAGCACTCAACCTCTCCGCCGGTAGCTGACACAGGAGAAGCTCGCCGGTTGATACGTCGCATGCGGCGAGCCCTGCCTCGGCTCCGTGTGCCCACGCAGCCACCAGATAGTTGGGGCGTGCCGGGTCGAGGTATGAATCCTCGACCACGGTTCCCGGCGTGAGGACTCGCGTGACGTCCCGCTTGACGACCTTTCCTGCTGGGGTCCCCGCGCTGTGGTCGCGGGGTCGGTCTTCCATTTGATCGCAGATGACGACCTTGTGGCCGGCCCGCAGAAGCTTGCCGACGTACGACTGCCACGCGTGGTATGGAACGCCGCACATCGGCGCGCGGCCAGACTTTCCCAGCGGACGCGAGGTGAGGGTGATACCCATCAACGGCGCGGCTATGACGGCGTCGTCGAAGAACACCTCATAGAAGTCGCCGAGCCGGAAGAGGAGGATTCCCTCGGGATGCTGCTCTTTTATCTCCCGGTACTGCCGCATGACCGGGGTTGGAGCAGGAGGCCCGTCCTTCACGCCGCGGGCAGTCCTGTCAGCTGGCCAGCCGACGCCGAGACCACGCGAAGGTCGATGACGTCGCCCGCCTTCACGCCCAAGCCTCGGAGCACGACAGCCCTCTTTCCTTGCCTGATGCGTCCGTAAGGGCGGCCCAGCTCGTCCGTGCCTTCGATCAGCACCTCGACGTCGCGGCCCACCCAGCGCGCGGTCTTGCGCACCGCGATGTCACGCTGCAGGGCCAGCAGATCGTTCAAACGCCTGAGCTTCTCTTCGTTGGGAACGTCGTCGCTCATCTTCGTCGCGGCGAATGTGCCCGGACGCGGTGAGTACATGGCTAGGTGCACGACGTCGAACTGGATCTCCTCGATCAGGCTCCTGGTGTTGAGGAACGCCGCTTCTGACTCGCCCGGGAAGCCGACGATCACATCGGTCGCGAGGCCGATGTCCGGCATCATTGCTCGCGCCCGCTGGACGATGGCGCGATAGTGCCTGGTCTGGTAGCCGCGAGCCATCCGCTTGAGGACGGTGTCGTCGCCAGACTGCACAGGCAGCTGAAGCTCCCTGCAAATGACATCGCTGGCCGCCATCGCTTCGAGCAGCTCGGGCTCCAAATCCTGCGGGTGCGAGGTCATGAAACGCAGCCGCCTGAGTCCCGGGATCTTCTCTACCTCGCGGACCAGGGCGGCCAGGCCGCCGCGACCATCGGGGTCGTGATAGTCATCGACGTTCTGCCCGAGCAGCACGATCTCTTTCGCGCCGGCCTCAACCGCGTCTGCGCATTCATGCAGCACCTCCCCCAGCGGGACGTGGCGCTCGCGGCCGCGAACGCGGGGCACGATGCAGAACGTGCAGTTGTGGTCGCAGCCTTGAATGACGCGCACGTAATGGCTGACGCCGGTGCGCCCGGCAGCGGGCAGGGCTTCGCCCTCCGAGTAGTCGTAGCGGGCCTCCAGGCCGGCGAGAAAATCGTCGTATTCGCCGATGGGGACGACCGCGTCAAGCTGCGGAAATCGGCGCTTGAGCTCGTCGCCTTCCTTGGCTACGATGCAGCCGGTGACCGCGATGGTCCGCTCTGGCGTCTTCCATGCTTTGAGCTCGTGGAGCTTCGAGTAGACGCGATCCTCTGAGGCCTGTCGGACGACACAGGTGTTGAGGATGGCAACGTCCGCGCGGTCGAGCGAGTCTTCCTGGTAGCCGGCCGCAAGAAGCCTACGCGCCAGGCTTTCCGAGTCCGCGGCGTTCATCTGGCACCCGATCGTCCAGATGTGGAACGACCGTCCCGTCAGCGGCTCTCCACGAGCAGACGGATCCCGGTCCGCTCTTCTCCGTCGATCGAGATGTCGATGAAGGCTGGTATGCAAACCAGGTCAAGACCCCCCGGCGCCACGTATCCGCGCGAGATCGCTATCGCCTTGACTGCCTGGTTGATCGCGCCTGCGCCGATTGCCTGCACCTCGACCCGTCCCTTGCTTCGGATCACTCCCGCTATGGCACCGGCCACCGCAACCGGCTTGGAAGTGGCTGAAACCTTCAGCACCTCCACTGGAGCGCGCCCCTCCCCTGTCATTGCTGGAACCCCTTCAAATATGTTCTCGGTCGACTCGCTGGATCGATGTTGCCCGGCCGGTGGAAGGACTAATGGTAACCAGTACCGCATTGAAAGTCACAATTCCTGACGCAACTACAAATCGGTTCGGGACCCCGGTCAAGAAGCGCTGCAGAACGACTCCTCTGTCCATGCCGATGCACCCGTCTCGCGGCCCCACCATGCCAACGTCGGTGACGAAAGCCGCCCGGGAGCACCCGGGCGTCGGCGGTCGGGATGTGGGTGTGGGTGCCGACCACCGCGCTCACCCGGCCGTCCAGGTACCAGCCCATCGCAGTCTTCTCGGATGTCGCCTCAGCGTGCATGTCGCAGAAGACGATCTTGATTTGAGGGTGGGCGGCGAGGATCGCATCGGCGCCACGGAATGGGTCGTCGAGCGTCTCGATCGTGAAGATGCGGCCGATCAGGTTCATCACCAGAACGTCATGGCTGCCCGCGCGAAAAACAGTTGAACCCTTCCCTGGCGCCTGGGGTGGATAGTTGGCCGGCCGGATCACGTTTTCCAGCGATGGCAGCTCGCCGATGAATTCCTTCTGGGCGAAGACGTGGTTGCCGGTCGTGATCACGTCGGCTCCTGCGCCTCGCAGCTCTGCGACGAGTTTCGCGGTCAGCCCGAATCCGCCGGCCGCGTTCTCTCCATTGAGGATCGTGACGTTGGGTTCGAGCTCACGCTTCAGTCCTGGTAGGAGCGCCTTGACGGCTTCGCGACCGGGCTGGCCGACGACGTCAGCGACGAAGAGAATGCGAAAGTCGTCAGTCACGCCCGTCAAGTCTATTGCCCAAAACAAAAAGGGAGTCCGCGGTGGACTCCCTTTGATTGTTTACTTGGCATATTCGACGGCCCGCGTCTCGCGGACCACGGTGACCCGGATCTGACCCGGAAAGCTGAGCTCCGTTTCTATCCGCTTGGCGATATCCCGTGCCATCAGCTGAGCAGCCGTGTCGTCGATCTGCTCCGGCTTGACCAGGATCCGGACCTCGCGGCCGGCCTGGATGGCATAGGACTGCTGCACGCCCTGAAACGAGTTGGCGATCTCTTCGAGCTTCTCGAGCCTCTTGACGTATGCCTCGAGCGACTCGCGTCGCGCGCCGGGTCGCGCGGCCGAGATGGCGTCTGCCGCGATGAGCAGGATCGCCTCGATCGAGTGCGGCTCTTCGTCGTAGTGATGAGCGCGCACCGCGTGCACGACCGGGGCGGGCACCCCGTGCCGCTGCAACAGATCTGCCCCGATCACGGCATGCGAGCCCTCGACCTCGTGGTCGATGGCCTTGCCGATGTCGTGGAGCAAGCCCGACAACTTGGCTATGCGAACGTCGGCGCCGATCTCCGACGCCATCATGGCGGCGAGATAGGCCACTTCTTTGGAATGGTTGAGCACCTGCTGTCCGTAGCTGGTACGGAAGCGCAGGATGCCGAGGTGACGGACGACTTCAGGGTGAAGGCCCTGAAGCCCAACCTCTAAAACCGCCGCCTCTCCCTCCTCTTTGACCCTTTGCAGGACCTCCTGTCGGGACTTGGCGACGATCTCTTCGATCCGAGCCGGATGAATCCGGCCGTCGACGATGAGCTTGTTCAGCGCGACTCGGGCGACCTCGCGGCGGACCGGGTCGAAACCGCTGATGATCACGGCTTCCGGGGTGTCGTCGACGATTAGATCGATTCCCGTCGCCTGCTGAAGGGCCCTGATGTTGCGGCCCTCCTTGCCGATGATGCGGCCTTTGAGCTCGTCTGCGAGCCGCCAGCTCGGACTCCCGCACCTTGCGGGCGACTTCGTTTCTCAGCTCCTGCTCGACCTGCCCCATCAGGATTCCCTGAGCCTCCTGGCGCGTCATGTTGGCGACGCGCTGGAGCTCGCGCTCCTGCTGGCGGTAGGTGTCCTCGAGCTGGGCTTTGATATCGTCCAGCCCCTTTTCCTTGCCGGTGAGCTCGCGCTCCCGCCGGTTTAGGTCCTCGCCCTTGCGGTCGAGGTTTTCTTCCTTCTGAAGAAGGCGCTTTTCGATTTGCTGCGACTGCACCCGGTACTCCCGGGCTTCCTGTTCGGCGGCGGTGCGGACTTTGACCGCCTCCTCCTTGGCTTCCAGCAGCTTTTCCTTGGCCTGGGTTTCGGCCTCGGCGAGCGTCTGTGAAGCCTTGGCCTCGATGGCGCTGGCTCCGTCGCCTTGCCGGCCCTTGAGGAGCATGTAAGCGACCCCAAAACCGACGGCGAGTGCCGCCAGGAGCGTCACCACCAATAGCGTTACGACTAGATAGACAGGCATGTGACATGCACCTCATTTATTCGATTGTCAAAGTGCTCCATCGCAGGCCTTTATAGGGGTCCTCGCGAAATCGCTAGATTTCGCGGGGTTTAAGAAGGCCCACGCCGGGTTGGCTCTATGACTGCGGGCGCGAGATTCGCGCCCCTCGTGAGGAAATTCTAGGCTTCGGAGGCCTCGGGGCGCCGTGCAAGGACGGCTCCGCAGGCCGCCCGCGCGATCGAGACCGAGAATCCCCGCCGGACCAGCTTGGTCCCGATCACATCCAGCAGCTCACGGTAGGTTGGCGCCGGTTTCCGGGCGTACAGGCGTTCCGCGATCCGGGTCGCGGCGCCCAGCTGCTCGACTTCGCCGAACTCGGCAATCGCCGTGTCGACCAGAGCTCGATCCACGCCTCGTGACGCAAGCTCGGCCGACAGCGCACGAGGGCCTCGTACGGCGCCCCGGCGGCGGACAAAGGAGCGCGCAAATGACTGATCGTCCAGGTAGCCGAGCTCCTGGAGGCGTCGCAGCGCCGTCCTGATCTCCGCCCCCTCATAGCCCCGCCGCGTCAGCTTGAGCAGCAGCTCCACGCGCGAGTGTGCGCGCCGCCCGATCAGCCGCAACCCGGCGTCGAGCGCGGTGCCGGCTGGAGGCGACGACCTGGGGCGGCGGCTAGAACTCCTCGGCGGCAACCGAGCTGTCCAGCGGAGCCGTGCGGCCTGCGGCCGAAGCTGCCCGCTGCACCGACTGCGCGGTGCCACCCGCAGCCTTCGTCCGTACCGTGGCCTCGATCTCAGAGGCGAGCGTCGGATTCTCGCGCAAGTAATTGCGAACGTTCTCGCGGCCCTGACCGAGACGCTGGTCGCCGTAGGACATCCAGGTTCCGCTCTTCTCCAGGATCCCGTACTCGAGCGCGGCGTCGATAAGCGAACCCTCGCGCGAGATGCCTTCGTTGAAGAGGATGTCGAACTCGGCGGAGCGGAAGGGTGGCGCGACCTTGTTCTTTACGACCTTCACCTTCACTCGGGCGCCGACCGAATCGAGACCAGACTTGATGACCTCGACCTTGCGGATGTCGAGTCGGACCGACGAGTAGAACTTGAGGGCACGACCGCCGGGCTGGGTTTCGGGATTTCCGAACATGATCCCGACCTTCTCGCGCAGCTGGTTCAAGAAGATGACCGAGCAGTTTGACTTCGAGATCGCGGCCGTCAGCTTGCGCAGCGCCTGCGACATCAGGCGGGCCTGGAGGCCGACGTGGGCATCCCCCATCTCGCCTTCGATTTCCAGCCTCGGCACGAGCGCCGCCACCGAGTCGATGACGATCACATCGAGAGCTCCCGAGCGCACGAGGACCTCGACGATCTCGAGCGCCTGCTCGCCGGTGTCCGGCTGGCTGATGAGGAGGTCATCGATCTTGACGCCAATCCTCGATGCATAAAGAGGGTCGAGCGCGTGCTCGGCGTCAACGAAGGCCGCCACCCCGCCTTGCTTCTGGGCCTCGGCGATGACGTGCAGAGCGAGTGTCGTCTTGCCGGCCGACTCGGGGCCGTAAAGCTCCGTTACGCGGCCGCGTGGGATCCCACCCACTCCGAGCGCCAGGTCGAGCAACAGCGCCCCTGTCGGGATCACGAGGATCTCTCCACGCTGCGCAGCTTGTTCGCCCAATTTCATGATCGAGCCCTTGCCATAGCTCTTGACGATGTGGGAGATCGCCGAGTCGAGGGACTTCTCTTTTTCCTTTTCCAATGTCTTGAATTGCCTCCTAGGTCGTTGCGGCGAGTGTTCTACGTCGTGGGCTTGAGGTCAACGTCGTCTTAACAGCGGGCCGTCGGCACATTATCGAACATGCGTTCGCAATCGTCAAGCGAGTTTACTCTTCTGCCTGCCGGCGACCGCCTGGGCCTCTTCCGTGAGCATACGCAGCGCCTCCGCAACCGCCTGGCGACGATTCGACCAGCGATCTCCGGTGAACCTGAACTCCTCACATCGACGCCCAACCTCTGATGCGATGGCGATGTAAGTCAATCCGACGGGTTTGTTGGAGCCGTCGCTGTCCGGACCCGCGATCCCTGTCGTCGAGGCTGCAAGCGACGAGCCGAAGCGAGCCCTCGCACCGTCCGCCATGGCGAGCGCGACCTCGCGGCTTACGGCTCCATGACGTCTGAGCAATGCTGGCGGGACGCTCAGCTCGTCGCGCTTCAATTCGTCTGCATATGCGATCACGCCACCTAGAAAGT
>Ga0193751_1001296_pt1 | contig 16279 bp, 13 predicted proteins | sample L1c2metaG_FD_143050 | JGI IMG/M metagenome (GOLD analysis project Ga0193751, IMG submission 143050) | Soil microbial communities from a riparian zone of the East river system, Colorado, United States - L1c2 | ecosystem: Environmental > Terrestrial > Soil > Riparian zone | place: USA: East River... | reverse complement strand
GACTTTGCACCTGCTTCTGTAGCGGTGTGAAACACCAGTAGCACTGTACTCGCCAATTTGTTAAAAAGCTTCCCTAACGAATGTCTCGTTCTCGCGTCTAACTACCCTGGTCGACGTATGCGCACACCGGCGATCGGTCGTGACCGCTGGATAAGTTTTGAACCAAGCGATAGTCTCAGAGAGCAATTTTGCACCTTAAAACTTTTATGACCTGGAAAATCTCCGTTCTGCTTCTGGCGGCGCTTTCGACCGCTGTGTCCGCCTCCGCCCAACACTCCTCCTCCGAGCCGGTGCTCGATGTTTCCGCCATGGATAGAACCATTGATCCCTGCGTAGACTTCTACGCGTACTCCTGCGGCGGCTGGATCAAAAAGAATCCGATTCCGCCCGATCAGGCGAGCTGGGGCACATACAGCAAGCTTGAAGACGACAACCGCGCGCAGTTGAGGATGATTTTGGAAGAAGCGGCGAAAGTGAACGGCGCGCCGGGGCCGGCGAAGCACGACGTTACGCACGACGTCACGCAAAAGATCGGCGATTACTACGCGTCATGTATGGATGAAGCGGCCATTGAGAAGCTCGGAGCCAAGCCGCTGCTGCCGGAACTGGAGCGCATCGCGCGTTTGAAGTCAAGGCAGGATCTGGCGGAATATGTCGCGACTGCACAATTTCCGCCTTCGCTTTACGGCGGGGGAACCCTGTTCGCGTTCCGCTCGAATCAGGACTTCAAGGACTCGACACAAGTGATCGCCGAGGCCGACCAAGGCGGGCTCGGCCTGCCGGATCGTGACTACTATTTGAAAGACGACGCCAAATCCGAAGAACTGCGCAAAGCGTACCTGGCGCATGTCGCAAAGATGTTCGAGTTGCTGGGAGACAAGCCGGCCGATGCCGCCACGGAAGCAGCGACAGTCATGCGCATCTAAACGGCGCTAGCCAAGGGTCAGATGACTCGCGTCGAACGGCGCGATCCTCCCAAGCTCTATCACAAGATGAGCGTGGAGGAACTGCAAAAACTGGCGCCATCCTTCGGCTGGAACATGTATTTCATAAAAACCGGCATAGCGTCGCTTGGGTCGCTCAACGTGGTGACACCGGACTATTTCCATGTCATGAGTGAAGAGATCGAAAAAGAAAACCTTGCAGACTGGAAAACGTATCTGCGGTGGCACGCCACGCACAACGCGGCCAGCGGCCTCTCCTCTGCGTTCGTGAAAGAGGATTTTAGTTTCTACGGGAAGATTCTGCGGGGACGTGAGGAGTTGCCGCCACGCTGGAAGCGCTGCACAAACGATGTCGATAATGACTTGGGAGAAGCGCTGGGCCAGGCGTACGTAGCGAAGTATTTCAGTCCGGAAGCGAAACAGGCAGCGTTGAAGATTGTGAAAGAGATCGAAGCGGCCATGCAGAGCGAGATCCAGGCGCTGCCGTGGATGGGAGCGGCGACCAAGGAGCAGGCGCTAACCAAACTGCACACCATCGCCAACAAGATCGGTTATCCCGACACATGGCGCGACTACAGCGCCCTGGCAATAGTGCGCGGAGACGAAATCGGAAACTCGGAACGGGCGTCCTGGTTCGAGTTTCGCCGCTGGCTCACGAAAATCGGCAAGCCAGTCGACCGCAAGGAGTGGGGCATGTCGCCGCCCACAGTCAATGCATATTACGATCCGCAGAAAAACGACATCAATTTTCCCGCGGGAGTGCTCCAGCCGCCGCTGTTCAGCGCTCTGTCCGACGCTGCGCCCAACTATGGTGACACCGGCGCCACCATGGGCCACGAACTGACCCATGCGTTTGACGACGAGGGTAGCCAGTTCGACGCGCAGGGAAATTTGCGCAACTGGTGGACGGAGGCCGACCGCAAGGAATTTGAGCAGCGCGCGCAATGCGTGGTTGACCAATATTCCGGATACACGATCATCGACGACATCAAGATCAACGGCAAACTGACGAACGGCGAGGATCTGGCCGATCTGGGCGGGACGCTGTTGGCCTATCTGGCATGGAAGGAAGACACGAAGGATCTAAAGCTGGAGCCGCTCGATGGGCTGACTCCGGAGCAGCGCTTCTTCGTCGCCTACGGCCAGAGCTGGTGCACGAACGAGCGCGAAGAGAATAAACGGCTGCGGGCAACGGTGGATCCGCACTCGCCAGAGAAGTACCGGGCAAATGGCGTGGCCGCGAACATGACGGAATTTCGTGCCGCGTTCCACTGCAAGCCGGGGCAGCCGATGGTGCGGGAGAACGCCTGCCGGGTGTGGTAGCCAGCATCGCTAGGCTGCGGACAAGACGCCTGTGCTGGTGGTAGTTGTATCTGCAGCACAATCGCGATTCCGGTTCGTATCAGGGCATCGCTTTAGCGATGCCAACAATTCTTCGAACTCCGACGCCCCTTTAGGGGCTGGGACCTCTAACCCTACCCGCGCTCAAAGGCGTGTTTTTCTTCCAACTGCTGGAGCGCCACGGCCATCTCAGATTCGAACCGGTCTCTTTGGTCCATCAGGGCAGGAAGCGCCGTGGCGTGACGCCGCGCCAGCGTGAACAGTCCCTGCTGCGCGAGTCCCGCAGCGATTTCAGCAATGTGATCGAGGCTGGTATCGACGTAAAGAGCCTCGATCGGGTCGCCCAGCCACACATCTCCACCAACCAGATGGGTCTGCCAGTAAACCTTGCGCTCAATCATGCGGGCAATTTCATCGTCGGTGGCCTTGCCGAAAACCCACTGCTTGAGTTTGAAATTGTAGTGGCGGCTGGAGAAGGGCAGCGGCACCAGCTTGCCGGATTTCACGAATTCCGTCTGCTTGTGGTCCACCTCCTTGCGCAGAGCATTGATCACCGGACCTTCCGTATCTTTCGGTTCAAGCGAAGGCAGCGCTTCCCGCAGCGTGACGGAAAGATTCACGGCCACGAGCGCGCGCAGGTCTTCAGAATTTTCCAGCGTGATCACCGCGTGCAGAACGTCAAAGTCCGCGCCGGACGTGGCATGCCGGAAAGGCCACTCGATCATGAAACTGAGCGGCAGTCCGGTGCGGGTTACGTAGATGGTCTTCGATGTGTGAGTTTGGGTAGAGGTGCTCATGGTTGATCCTTGCTAAGTTGGTCCTTGTAAGTAGTCATTTTAACCCGCCGGTAGAGACGGGGCTTGCCCCGTCTCCGCAGCGCGGAAATGGCAAGCCGCCTCTCTGCAGGGAAATCAGATGCGCCACAGTTGCCACAGATTCCAGATAGCAGATGCGGTCAACAATCCGCACACGCTAGCCGTGACGAGCAGGCTTTGGTGAGTCTCCAGTAGATCGGCGATTACTCCACTGACGAAGACGAAGAGAAACACAAGCATGATCAGGTGGAACCCTTGTCCCGGAAAATTGGGAGCGCCCAGGGCCAGGATGAGCATCAGTCCCGCGATCAGCAGCGGAGCGGTGTTGCCGAAATACCGAGTGCGCTTCCATCCGAGGTACGCGATCAGCGCCACAGGCAGGGCGAGCATCAACGGCGGGCTGTCGGCGAAGATCGTTTGCAAAGCGTTGCGATATGAGACAGAAATCCCAAACGCCGCGGGTTCGAAGTCGATCCAGCGCGCGTGCAGCATTCCTTGCCAGAACAATGCAGGCTCAAAGAAGTAAGCGGCAAATAACAGCACCAGGGCGACTGCGATTGCGGTGGTCCAGATCGCGAGCACGGCGCGCGGCCGGACTGGCGCCACCCAGAACATGAGCGGCAAAACTACCAGCGCCAGTATCGCGAGCGAAAACTGGTTGCCCACCGCCAATACCAGAGACAGCCCCAGAAGCAGAATGCGCCGCCAATTCCAGAGCACAACTTCGCGGGGAGCGTAGAGTGTGTGCGCCACGGCGATAGCGGTGAAAACGGTTCCGAACGCTCCCCATACAGCGCCCATTTCACCCAGACTGTGCGTGCCGGCCGCGTTCACGATCATGGCCGGCGAAAAGCAGTAGAGGGCAAGCGCGATGTATCCGCCAGCGTTTCCATACAGACGACGTGCGACGTACCAGAGCGAGCCTCCGAGCATCACGCCGAAGAACAGATTTGGCGATGCGGCGAGCACCGGCAAGAGCAATTCCGGTAACCACGAACCCGGGCGCACCAGAAGCGGAGCAGCAGCGACGAGGTAGTAGAGGGGCGAGCGGTCCTGATCGTAACCGTCGCGCACGCGAAGATGGCCGGCACGGCCGGCGGAAGGCAGACCCGTGGCGGCTTCGGAACGCAACGATGCGGGAGTTCCCGCGATGGCACCGCCTTTCCACTGTTCGAGACCCTGGTAGATGCGCAGAGCCTGATCGGAGTCCGGGGTCGAGGCGTGCAACGTTTGCACGCGCACCAGCCAGACGCACTGCAGGAGATAGACCACCAGCAGCGCGGCCGCGGCGAATTGCGGCGCGCGGAAACCATCGGAATGGAGAAATCTGCGGAACATTCGCGTAACATATGCCGCAACAAAGCGGGACCGAGTGTTTTACCATGTTCGGGACGATGATGGATAACAAACCGTTGTCCCCTTCTTCCGCGGAGCCGGACCCGCCACTGGCGGCGGACGACGCAAAGCCGGATGCGTCGTCGTTTTCACCCGCGTCTTTATCGTCGTCTCTACCGTCGTCTCCACCGTCGTCTTCATTAACGACGGGCGCGCGCCGCAAATCTCCGCTGCGCGATTTTTTCGTCGGCCCAGACGGAATCTACGCGCTCCCGCGCTGGCTGATTTACCTGGCAATCGCATTTGTAATTTTCCAAATGGAAGTATGGCTGCTCGCGTCGCTCCGGCCGCATCTGAGCGACCTCTCAGGGCGCATGATGATCGAACTCAGCATGATGCTGGCCGCGATCTTACCCAGCTTCGTGATGGCCCGCATTGAAAACCGGCCATTCGGCGACTTCGGACTGCCCGTGCGGCGCGCCTTCGGACGAAATTTCTGGGCGGGGGCACTGTGGGGGATCGTGTCTCTGAGCGTCCTGATGCTGGCGTTGCGCGTTGCGGGCGCGTTTGAGTTCGGAGCGTTGGAACTGCACGGTGCGAGCATCTGGAAATTTGCGTTGTATTACGCCGTGCTTTTTCTGCTGACGGCTTTCTTTGAAGATTTCCTGATGCGCGGCTACTCGCAATGGGTGCTCTCGCGGGGAATGAATTTCTGGCCGGCGGCGGCGCTTCTGTCGTTTGCGTTCGGATACATCCACGGCGGCAATCCGGGTGAAGCGAAGACAGGCCTTGTGGCGGCGGGATTGATTGGCTTCTTTTTATGCCTGACGCTGCGGCGGACGGGCGATTTGTGGTGGGCCGTCGGCTTTCACATGGCGTGGGATTGGGGCGAGAGCTTTCTGTACTCCGTTCCCGACAGCGGGCAGGTTCTGCCTGGGCATCTGCTCAACTCCACGTTGCATGGTCCCGATTGGCTCACGGGCGGCTCGGTTGGGCCGGAGGGAAGCTACCTCGTATTCGTCGTAATCGGTATGCTTTGGGTCTTGTTTGACCGGGCTTATCCGGAGGTGAAGTACGGCGCGAATGGTGTGACGCGGACGCTTTCATCTTCGTGACGGAGGCCAGTGACGCAAACCTTCATAGCTGCTTCGACAGCAGTCACTAATTTGTCTTTGTACCCCCCCCCCCAATTTCCGCTAACGCATTGAGGGATAAGGACTTAACTCCATGCTCTACATATGTAAGGACTTAGCTTCGAAATGCTTCGATTGGCGCGGGGTTGGGAGGGGGGCCGAAAGGAGACATCCGCATGTCTCAAACTCCTAAAATCGCCGGTTTTCTCCGAGACTTCGGAAGCGGACCTCACCCCTTCGATTGCGCTCGGGGTCACGCCCGCTAAACGCCTGATGTTCGATTTGTCAAAGAGCGCCTACCAGACCGGCACACCTCGGCACCGGCCTATCAGCAATCATTCTCCCATTTGGACAAGTTGCGTGTATGTGACGGTGGACACGGCTGATTGTGATGAAAATTGACAACGGCTGTAGTCGCTCGGAAGTCTACGCAAACTGCGCGAATGGGTAGAGCATCACGCAAACAGTGGTCCATTAAATGTGCGTTGAGTTCGAATGAGTGGGTGGGGCGCCGCTCCACAAGCTATAGCTTAGGCAGATCGCATAGGGTTGACCCTCGCGGCTGGTTCTGGCGGTAATTTCCGGTTTGCCGACGAGCCGGGAGTTGATCGGATTGGTCAACAGAAGCGCGTTTATGAGGACTCAACTCATCTCCTGTCGCTTGGCAAAAGCCGATAGCGCGCTATTACGGTCGTCGGTCTTTCACCACCTGTGCCGTTTCGTCTCTTTTTCGTCAGGTGGATTTAGCGTCGGCGAGGGAGTCTCTTTGCCGAGGCCTCGGATCCGGGTGGTTCACGGAACGGTTCCACAGAAATGCGCTCGTAACACACTTCCAGCACGGTCAGGTATTCTGTACCGCCCGGCACTTGAAGGACTACGCTGTCACCCGCTGCCGACTTCATCAATGCGCGCCCCAGAGGTGACACCCAACTAATGTGGTTGCGGTTGAGATCGACCTCGTCGGTGCCCACGATGCTCACCACTCGCGATACTCCCGCGGCATTGGCATAGCGCACGGTCGCTCCGAAGAATGCCCTGGTCGCCGCCTGCCCCGCTCTCGGAGCTTCCGGGTCCACCACTTCCGCGGCTTCGATTCGCTTCGTGAGAAAGCGAATCCGCCCATCGATCTGCCGCAGCCGCCGCTTGCCGTACTGATAGTCGGCGTTTTCACTGCGATCGCCGTTGCTGGCAGCCCACGCCACCACTTCCACCACGGCCGGGCGTTCCCTGGTGAGCAGAAACCGGTGCTCATCTTTAAGGCGCTCCAGCCCGCTCCGCGTTATGTAGTTCTTGACTGGCGTCGCGGGCTCGTCCCTTTGTGGTTTTCTCGTAAACCCTTTTCGCATTTCGTAGTCTTTCCAGGGCGAATCCAGTGGGTGCACCCAGTGAGAAGCCCGCGCCCAGGAGCAATCAATTCTTTATGCTAGCCCTCTAGTATGCCGCAGCCGCACCGGCTTTGGGTGTGATTGGTGGAAATGAGCGGCCTATTGCGTTGCTCTCGCGGCATGAGATTGGGCGCAAGATCGAGCGTCACAACATGGTTGTGCTCCTGAGGCAAGCCTTGCCGAACTTCTCCTCAAACAGAACTACAATGTCATCGTTAGAACGAAATGCCTCAATCTCAGCCCGAGTAAGGACAAGAATCTTGGTTCCGTCCCGATCGAATGCAGCCCTGATTTCGTCATTTGCCGCGGTCTGCTCTTGAGGGTCTCCGGTCACGCCGTTAGCCGCGACCAGGATGCCGACTTCTAAGCGCGTAGACCTAACTTTCGCGATGAAATCCCGCACCGTCGCGCTGTCTACTGGTGCTTGCCAATTCTTGCATTCCACAATCAAGTATTGCGGCATGAACTCGATTGGGCTGAGACGCGGATTATTGAAAAGAAACAGATCGATTTCCGCCGAATTTGCTCGGTTTACAAAATCACGATTAAGAACACGAATTCCCGGCAGAGAGCAAAGAGTCCAACCGACGACATCTTCCAGAGCGGCGCCTATCTCCTCCGTCACCGCTGTTCCGTCACCCTGCGTGAGCCGATTCGCGATCTTCCGATGGGGGAACGGCATCACCGCACCCCATGCACGAGGCGATTGCGTTCATGCCTAACCCAGGCTCCGAGTCTGCGACTGCGCAAGGCTTCTTCAAAATTGTGGCGAGAGATGATGAAGACATTTGGGAGAGGGACGAGTTGCGGGAGCTGGTTGCTGGGAACCTCAGCTCCAGAAACGATCAGTCCGCAACCGAAACCGGAGCTCACTACGAATTGCCCAAAACGAGCGTGAGTGTCGGCGATCTTGGCGAGGTCGATTTTGGTCTTGACCTCAATCGCAGCCGGATTGAAAAATTCCTTGTCGATCTCTGGAAACCACATCAGGAAGTCGGCGGCCGCTTGGTCCTTACCTCCACGCTCGGGCAAAGTCACACGCCCTCCAGCCGCGATGACAGCAGTTGCAACAGCCTCTTCAAGAGCAGAAGCATACCCTTGCGACGACAACTTCTGTGACTTGGGCTGCCGTAGGGCCGCTGACTGCACGGATCTGCGTTTACCTTTTGGCAGTTCTAAGCTACTGAGCAAAAGTTGAACCTGAAAGCCAAGTAGTTTTGGGTCCTTCAAGTCGGTTTTGAGGTGCCGGAGAGTAGCTAGGTCGATCGGCGCCACGAAACTTTCGGTCGTAAGCAGGACGACCGGAATTTCGCTCCCGAGGGCATAACCAATCTCCAAAAAGCTATTGGGGCCAAGCCCGCTATCTGAGGAGACGGCAAGGAGAAAATCTGCATTCCGAATCGCCTTCGAGATGGCCTCGATGAGGAAGGTACCGGCAGGCAGGTTCTTCGCCCATTGCCAATCCACTCCATGCTCTTCAAGCGCGTGTTGAAGAGCAGACAGATCGAGACCGTATGGCGCTGTGATGAAGCATCGTCTATTTGACATACTCAGGTACCTTTGAGATCCACGTCTCACATGCTCGGCGGACAGCACAGCTCAGGACATCTTTGCCCCTGACAGTACCTTCGCTCTTATCGGGGGCCACCCAGGATTTATGCTAGCCTCAAAAGGTAGGCCACCCGCGAAAACAACCCTAAAACCGCCCTATCCTTTAAGTAAGTAATCATTCCAACTCCACCTGAGGCTGGGCCAGTTGCTGTGCCTTCGCCCTCTTTCCGGCATCAAGCAATTCACGAATCATCGGGTGCAGTTTCCTGCCCTCAAGCCGATCCTCAATGTCCACCAGCCGACCCACCATCTTCTCGATCGCGCGACGGACAGCTGCGGCTTCGTCGTTTTTCTCAACGAGACCGATCAGGTTCGCGGCAATATCCATTACGGCCCAGCGATTGTGAGAGACGCCTACTTCCAGAGCGGTAGCAATGGCTAGGGCCTTGACTTCATTATTGTGACTCGCTCTCGCAAAGCGCATGCATGCGTTACCGATTTTATCCGTATATCCAAATGGCCACCCCTGACCTTGCGAAATCTCAGAGAACCGTTGAAATAGGAGCAGGCCAGCTCCCGAATCGAGTGCAAAAAGTTTGGCGATGGCGTCCTCTGGTAACTGAACAGCTATGTCGTGCAGAACGGTCGCGTCTGCCTGACATTGCTGTACTAATCGAACTAATTGATGGAGTTGCTCATCTGTAGCTTGTTGTGCCGCGACGATAGCCCCCGCCAACGTCTTCAAATTATCTGCTGCATCCGCCTGTGTTTGCCCCGAAGCTATTAGCGTGAATGCATCCCGCAAGAAACCTCCGTTTTCGAAGCGATGGTTGGCACGGGGTTGCGTGCATTTCTCAATAATGAGTGCGATGCCTGGAGGTAGATTGTCCAATCCGTGTAGGGCAACAGGGACGTTACCCGTATACATTTCAAACAGAATTTGGCCGAGTGAAAAGACGTCACTTTTCGGGCTCGCCCTTTTGGCATCCTGCATCTGTTCAGGGGCCATGTAATCAAAAGTGCCCATCCCTCTGCCTGTGAATGTGAGCCGGGTTGTTTCGCGGTCCAGTTCCAATCCCAACCCGAAATCAGAAATGACGACATCATCATCGGAATTCAGCAAGATGTTTTCGGGTTTCAAATCGCGGTGAACTATGCCTTGACTATGCGCGTATTCAACTCCTTCCAGAATTGCAGCGAATATGCGGTTGGCCCGCGGCGGGTCATTTTTGACGGCATCGATGAGGTCGCGAAGCGAACGTGAATAGCACGGCATCACATACCAGAGGGGTGGCTCCGAAAGGTGGTGCGCTACGACTTTTATGATTCGAGGATGATCCAGAACAGAAAGCATCCTCACTTCTCGTTGGAAGCGCCTGACTACCTCGGGTGTGTCGTCCTGAAGGATCTTCTTAGCAAAGACTCGACCGTCTTCGGCTCTTGCACATTCGCAAACCTTGCCGAAACCGCCTTGTCCCAACTCTCTGCCATCGACGTACTGCGACATGCTTCAGCCTCCTGGCGGGTGGCCCCGGCTTTTGATCTCGTTGGCAGCGCTAACACAAATGGGTGCCCCATCTTCGCGCACTTTGCGAAGGGTGGGAGTCCGAATTGCTGACATAAAGGCTTCACGGAATCTTACGCTGGAGCATCGTCACCCCACTAATCGGGAGTTGGCTCGCGCTGCGCCAAAACCAAAAACACCACACCGACAATGGTAAACATTCGGAATGCCTCTTCCTGCCCATTCCATATTTTCGACTGCCACATCAGAAACCATTCGCCCCCGACATCGAGGAATGCCACCAACCACATCAGCAGGCTCGTCGTCAGCGCAATCACGGCGACATTCAGCGCTGCGGCGAATTGCGCCCTGTCCGCACGATACGATTTCAGCAACCGAACACCAGCCCACCAGCATAGAAGCATAGTGACTGATTCCCACGCGATGATGCCGATGTAGAAGACCGTATGCACTAGCGGCAAATTGACGGCGCGCCACATGCCGTGGTTCCCCGGAAAGGTTGAGTCCATCATGAGGACGTGGCGGACAAACTCGTAGTTGGAGCCGTAATCCGTGATGTTGTTTAGGACCAGAATCGTGTAGAAAAGTGCGATTGCAAAAACGAGAACCGCTTTGGAAACGCGAAGCGCCATTACATGCCGCATAGGTTGTCGCACGCGCGAATTATATCTTCTCGGTGACTTACCGCGAACTTTCTTGGAGCGCGCACAAGTCCTGATTAACGAGCAAACCGGAAGTTATCGTTTATAGGGCACCTCACCACTTTGAAGCCAGAACCCTATCGAGTCATTTAGAATGCCTCGCACGAGTTTTGCTTGGCTTGGACCGGAGGGGGACGCCCGTCCCTCCACAATCACAATCATCCACACAATCAAAATCAACGGCGGCGGGCGAGGGCGCCCGCCCCACACTAGCTTCGCTACCAGGAATAGTGCACGGTGTAGGTCACTACCTGCTCGCCGTTGGCTGCAATTTCTAGCGGAAATTCTATCGTCTGTGCGTCGCGCTTCTTTGACTGGTGCGACTGGTCGGATAGCTTCCAGTTGGTCCAACGATAGAGGTGCTCGACTACGCGAACGTTTGCTGATTCTTTTTTGTGGTTGCGGACGCGGACCTCGAAGGTCTCGTCCATCCAGTGCTGATTGGACTCGACGTGAAAATTGGTGCGTTTGCGCTCGCCGACGATGTCGAAGGCGTTGCCGGTGTAGACGCGGATCATTTCATCCTTGGGCGTATGGTCGATGCTGTTCTCGCCGATAAATTGCAAACTGCCGTCGGTGTCGCGGCGGTAAAAGCGGAGGCGTCCCTTGGGCAGCGCGATGCCGAGATGGTTAGCTTCCGAGTTCTTCAACTCCTGCATCACCCACACCTTCGGATTCGAAGCCGTGCCGTAACCGGGCTCGTTGCGGATCTGCTCGGGAGAATAGTAGCCGTATTTCTCGATCTGCGCGCCATCGTAAATGTAAAGGCGTTGCGACTGTATGCTGGTGGCGCGGACAAACTCGACCTGCTTGGTTTCATTGTCGTGCAATGTCGCCGGCCGCTCCAACGTGTAGAGGTGAAATTCGTCGAACGACTTCTCGCTGACAACGGGCGCGGCGGCGGCCATGTCCGCGGCCTTGGCCTCGAGACGATAGGCATTTCGACTGACCGATCCCTGGAGTTTGCTTACGTCTCCAGCCATCAGCCGGATGCGCGCGTTTTCGAACGTCTTGCCACTGTGGTTCTGCATGGTGATCCATCCCACGAGATCAAGCGAGTTCATGCTGGCATTCTTCGCGCCGTCGGAGACGACGAGATTGTAGTCAGACTGCCAGGTCATACCGCCCGAGACGTAGGAAATTTCCGCTTCGGAGCGGCCGCCCTGAGTGGTCGCGAGTTGCCAGGTCAGCGTCGGTTTAAGGATGGAATCGTCGCTGAGCGCGGGAAATAGCGGCTGCCCGGGCAATCCGAATTGCAGAACACCATTGACCTGAACGATGGGCTGCGGCGCCACTCCCTGAGGGTACCCGTTGATGTAGGTGACGCCGGACGTGTAGCCGCTGCGAATGATCTTGCCGGGGAAAGTTTCAAACTTCTCGCCGCGCTGCACCTGGAAATCAATCGTCTTGCCCTCGTAAAACGAAAGCAACATTTCCTGGGAGATGGGGTCAGCGCGATAACTCTGCTCGAGGATCTGCAGCGGGCGTCCGGTGAGATCGCGGAGGATCACGGAATCGGGCTCGAGATGCGCAGTGACCCCGGCGAAGTCGATGTGGTTTGCGCCCGGTTTCAAGTCCAGCGTTAAGTGATCGCGGGCAACGAAGAAATTCTGGTTGTAAATGGTGAGTGAGGGCGCGGTGCCGACATTGTCCTGCGCGGCGGCGGAAAGTGTAAGGCTGAGCGTAAGACTAAGACTAACGAGCGCGGCGAGAAGTTTATGCATGTCCCCTTTTCCTGTGTTCGTGGTGGCGATGGCCGGGGGAAGCCGCCGCTTCTCGTTCGTAGAGACGCGGCTTGCCGCGTCTTGTGGAGAGAACGGGGATGGAGGAAAAACTTGCGTCGCACATTCAAACCTGAGGAGGGAAGAAAGTAACTCGGGGTAACCAGCGAAAAGAAGAGAAGAGCTTGCGCGGATCTACTTCGCAGGAACGGATGCTTTCGGGGCGGGCGCGCCGCGCAGCAGTCCTTCCGTGCTCAGGTCCTCGTCCAGGTCGGGCCAATGGATGCCATAGCCGCCGCCGGCAATCGCCCAATTCCGGCGTTGCGCCGGCGTGGCATTCAGCAGACGCGGATACCATACCAGAGGCACTGTAATGACGCGGCCGTCACGCAGACTCACGCTGAGAGTGTCGTCCGTGGACTGCACGTCGAGCACGCGCTCATCGCTCACCTGGCGCCGATCCGAAAAACTCATTCCATGCCTCCAGGAATTCTTCCCTGTGCTGGTTCACCAACGATTGTATCGTGCGCAGTTCGTTGGCGCGAAACCCAAAATTGCGCGCCAGTTGGGTTGGGTCAAGCCAGAACTTAGCCGACAGGTCTTCGCGATCGACATGAATGTGAGGAGGTTCGTTGGGCTCGTGGCTATAAAAATAAAACCGATAAGGGCCAGACCGGAGCACAGTCGGCATTGGCGAATTCTACCAAAACTCACTTGGAATACGACTCAAATCGCCGGGAATGTAGCCGGGATCTTCGGAAATCCAAACAAGGCTTTCGCTGCCCAGCGTAAGATCCGCCACCCAATCGCGGCTCCGCCTAAAATCGTGAATAACCACAGCAAGGCAGTCGGCAGATAAAACACGAACGCGGTCATTGAAGCAGCATAGTCAGCCAGCCCATCGAGCCCCTCGCGGGCCGCGATCTTTAACTGATACAGTGGCCGCCAATTCAAGCCAAAAACCTGCGCATCGGCCTCGGCGCGCAGCGTGATGTTAATTGCCACCGTCTCAACTTGCTTCGAGAGCGCCTCGAATTCCGCCTGCCTCTCCTCGATCGCGCCCCGGATTTCGTTCAACTTGTCGCTGACTTCGAGCGTGTCTTTCACGTTCGCGGCTTTGCGGAGGATGCCCAGATACTGCTGTTCTTCGGCGCGCAGATTGCGCAGGCGTGCCTCGTGGTCGACGTATTGCTTGGTGACCTGGGCTTCGATGCTTTCGTTTTCCACGCGCAGGCCGAGCTTACGGATCTGGGCGCGGACTTCGTCGAACTTGGCTGCAGGCACGCGGATGGTGAGTGAAGCGCTGGTCGCGTCTGCGCCACCGTTGACGTTAGAAGTTACCAAAAATCCTCCTGCGCCTTGAGCGAGTTGGACGATCTTCTCGCCAGTTTCAGCCGGAGTTTTGACGATGAGGCCGAGAGTCGCAGTCCGGACGAGCTTACGGTCCTCGGACGCGCCTTCCTCTCCGCTGCCACTTCCTGAAAATGTCATGAGAGAGGCGCGCGCGACGACCGCCCGGTCTACGGGAACGCCTCCAACAGCGCCTTTCTGAAGGTAGGCCTCGCGGTTCAAGTGCGGAAGAATCGAGGTTTGTCGCCACAACGAGAGTGGCTCCCAACCCACTCCTCCACTTACTGCGGCGAGGCCGGTTGCCTTCTCTGAGGCGATGCCACGTGCCCGCTCGCGGGGTTGAGTAACTCCCACGTAGAGTGCGAGTACTCCGGCGGTGATAAGCCAGCCTGTCTTCAGGGCCTTCTTGCTCTTGGTCGAAAACGCTCCCCAGCAGATGGCCATATCAGCCTCCTTCATCGAGTGAATAGACACGAGCGCCAGCGGACTTGTTCCCGGAGACTTCCTGACTGCATGTTCTCCCAGTCGGGAGAACATAGACTGCACAGGAACTTGCGTTGGAAGTCTTGAGGGGCCGGAAGAGCGGTTCTTGACCGCAAACATCCGCCTAGCTGCGCTCGGCTTGGACGGGCGAGGACGCCCGTCCCCACACGATCAAAATCAACGGCGGCGGACAGGAGTGTCCGCCCCACACGTGCAGATTCTAACCCCACTGTTGCCGGCGAGACGCCGGCGCTACCCTTAGATATCCAGGTTCTTCACGTCCAGCGCGTTGTCTTCTATGAATTTTCGACGGGCTTCCACGTCTTCGCCCATCAGGGTGGTGAAGATGGTTTCGCACTCGGCTATGTCTTCGAGCCGGACTTGCAGGAGAGTGCGGCGCTCGGGATCCATGGTGGTTTCCCAGAGCTGCTCGGCGGTCATTTCGCCGAGGCCTTTGTAGCGCTGGACGATGTACTCCTTGCGGCCTTCGTTCAGGACGTAGTCGAAAAGTTCGCGGGCAGTATGTTTCTCGACAATCTCAGGCTCTTTCGCGCGGCGTGCTGGCTTGCCGGATTTCTTCTCGGCTCTCTCTGCATCTTTGCTTTCGGCTGCGCTTGAATTTTCCTCTTCGCTCTCGCCTTCGTCCTCACCCTTTTCGTCTTTGTCTTGGTCCGCTGTCTTCGTCTTTGCAGGTTTCGCCACGCTCTCGACCACGAAGGGCGGATCGAGATATAGCTCGATCTGCTTGAACTTGGTGATTAGCTGGCGGCATTCTGGAGTCGAGGCTAGTTCCCAGTTGATGACGTGCTCGGCGCCCTGCGAGTTCACGAAGTGCACTTCCCAAAGATTGTGTTCTTCGTCGAAGCGGGTTTCGACGCTCTTCAGCTTCAAGTCTTTCTGCAGGCGCTTGAGTTCTTTTTCGAGTTTCTCAATCTTCTTCGGCGGCGTCTTTTTGTCGCCTTCAAAGTCAACGCGCTTCGCCAGGTCGAGTTTCGGAAGCAGTGCGGTGATGTCCTCTGCGCGCAGGCGCTTGTTTAGCTTGTCGAGGAATCCCAGATACTCGTTCAGCACGGTAATGAACTTGGTCAGGGCCGCGCCTTCGAGTTTGGCCGCGCCTTCACCGTAGCGGATGATGAGGCCTTCGGAAGCGCGCTTCACCATGACCTTGACGAATTCGCGCTCGTCCTTGATGTACTGGTGCGACTTGCCCTTCTTGATGCCGAATAGCGGCGGCTGCGCGATATAAACGTTGTTGCGCTTGATCAATTCCTGCATGTGGCGGAAGAAGAACGTCAGCAGCAGGGTGCGAATGTGCGAGCCGTCCACGTCGGCGTCGGTCATCAGAATGATTTTGCCGTAGCGGACTTTTGTGGGATCGAAATCTTCTTTCGAGATGCCGGTGCCGAGCGCGGTGATCATGGCGCGAATTTCTTCGTGGGCCAGCATCTTGTCGTAGCGCGCCTTTTCCACATTCAAAATTTTTCCTTTGAGCGGGAGGATGGCCTGAAAGCGGCGGTCGCGGCCTTGTTTGGCGGTGCCGCCTGCGGATTCTCCTTCGACCAGAAAAAGTTCGCAGCGGTTGGGATCGCGCTCGGAACAGTCGGCGAGTTTGCCGGGGAGTCCTCCGCCATCGAGCGCGCCTTTGCGGCGCGTCAGGTCGCGGGCTTTGCGGGCGGCTTCTCGGGCGCGGGCGGCGTCGATGGCTTTGTTGATGATCTTGCGAGCTACGGCAGTGTTCTGCTCGAAGAATGCGCCCAGCTTTTCATTGACTACGGCCTGCACGATGCCTGCGATGTCGGAGTTCAGCTTGCCCTTGGTCTGACCTTCGAACTGCGGCTGCGGCAGCTTGACGCTGATCACGGCTACCAAGCCTTCGCGGACGTCATCTCCGGTAAGATTTTCCTTGACGTCTTTGAACAGGCCCATCTGCTGCCCGGCGTAGTTGATGGTGCGGGTCAGCGAGGTGCGGAAGCCGGAGAGGTGCGAGCCGCCGTC
>Ga0193751_1001295_pt1 | contig 16294 bp, 14 predicted proteins | sample L1c2metaG_FD_143050 | JGI IMG/M metagenome (GOLD analysis project Ga0193751, IMG submission 143050) | Soil microbial communities from a riparian zone of the East river system, Colorado, United States - L1c2 | ecosystem: Environmental > Terrestrial > Soil > Riparian zone | place: USA: East River... | reverse complement strand
CGAAATGGGGCACATGCCATGCGCGATCCACGGCATAGCGATGAAATCCGCCGCCGAGATGATCGTGCATCCCTCCGGCCGCCATCTTGCGCAGGGTAAACCCAAGCATTTCCAGCACACGCTTCGCTTCCGCTCCATCGCGATCGCGCGCGTAAAATCGCGCGAGAAAATTCAACGTCACCGGATGCGGAAACTTCGGGGCATTGCCGAACCCTCCCTCCTTTGCGTCGTAGTTACTGGAAAATTGTTCGTAAGCAGCATCGAACACCGCCAGATCAATACTTCCGGGAGCAGTCCGGTGCGCGCCTTGTGCTTCCCGCAAAGCATCGACAATCCGCGATCCCTGCGCCGCAATCTTTTCCGAGTCCCGCCCCCAGGCTGCCGCAATCTTCTCCAGGACATGAGGGAAGGCCGGCTGTCCGTATCGTTCTTCGGGCGGAAAATAAGTTCCTCCGACAAATGGCTGCAGGTCAGGTGTTAGCCAGACGCTCATCGGCCAACCGCCATGCCCGGTCGTCGCCTGGACAAAAGTCATGTAAATGCGATCGACATCCGGACGCTCTTCGCGATCCACTTTAATATTCACAAACTCGCGGTTCATGATCGCAGCCGTCGCCGGATTTTCGAACGACTCATGCGCCATGACATGGCACCAGTGGCAAGTCGAATAGCCGATGGAAAGAAAGATCGGCTTCTTTTCGCGCCGCGCTCTGGCGAAGGCCTCCTCGCCCCACGGGTACCAGTCGACCGGGTTTTTCGCATGTTGCAAAAGGTAAGGCGACTTCTCGCCCGCCAATCGGTTCGCGGTCTCCGGACTGATCATGCCAGCAGTCTATCGCGGCTGAGACGTTAGTCGATTGCAGCCAATGGAGGGACAAGCGCCGTCGTGTCCCCATCCCGGCGCGAACGGTAGGGCGAGACTCCGTCGAGCCAATCACGCAATATGTCCGGCTCGACAGAGTCTCGCCCCACTAAGAGCGCCCGGCGACGATGGAACGTTGCGGCTACTTGAGGACCAACTTCGGGGCGGTTTCCGGAGACCAGGGGTTCACCTGAAAATCCGATTCCACAATCTTCTCTCGATGCACGCGCAGGAGAGTCAGAAATCCGGCAACATCGAAAGCGTGCCGGGATGGCGCGTAGGGGCCCAGATTTTTTTCTGCCAGGAGAAATAACCGGACGGCCGGGCGGAGGCGGCGGCCATGTTTGGGATGCGCGGGTTGCTCGAAGTTTTTCTGGAGATGGACAAAGGCGCCGGCCGCCTGAATCAATCCCTTAAAGAAATCGTCATCGCTCGTCTCCGTGCTGAGCCAAACCTGTTCGAGCACATCGTGCGCTTCGTAGTAACGTTGCTCGTTCCAACATTGAAAAAAAGCGCGGTAATAGGGATGATCCGAGACCCGGGTGGTCTTGCCCGATCCCCCGGCCCCTCTCAGCTGGCTGACCAGCTGCGAAATCCGCTCGCCTTTGCTCATGATGAGCTTACTCTTGTCGCGGCTCAGGCGATGAGCAAACCCGCAGGTCACACATCTTCAGAGGACGAGCGAGCGCTCCATCGCTCGCCCAGCACCGGATGACGGACGGTGTCTTCGCCATCCTCCTGGTTGTCATCGGGATTCTCGTCTTTTGTTCGGCGCTTTTTTCCGGCCTGGAAACTGCCCTCTTCGCGCTCAAGCCGCATCAGCTGCGGCGATTGCAGGACAATCATCCGGGCCTGAACCGTTTCATCCAGATCTTCCGCGAAAATCCGCGTCGGGTCCTCAACGTCCTCCTTCTCGGCGATGGTCTCGTCAAAGTCCCGCTGGTTGTCCTCTGCCTCTTCGTGCTCTGGCGTAATCCCTTTGCCGCGCGCGTCCCGCAATGGCTGGCCGCGACCGGTATCTTTGCTTTGGTCGTTTTGCTTTGTGATTTAATCCCCAAACTCCTCGCGCTTTCTGCGCCCTACCGACTCTCCGCCATTGGCGCGTTCACCTTGCAAAAGTCCATCCCGCTTCTCGACCGTGTGGGACACGGACTCGAAATATTCAGCACAGCCCTGGTCGACTTCATGACGCCATCGCACCTGCACGCCCGGCAGGGCCTGAGCGACGAAGAACTCGAGACCATTGTCGAGATTGGCGAAGAAGAAGGTGCTCTCCACGAAGCAGAAGCCGAAATGATTCAGGAAATCATCAAACTCGGGGACAAAACGGCCAAGGATTGCATGACGCCCCGGGTGGATACTTTCATGCTGCCGGACGATCTGACGAACGACGAAGCCATCGCGCGTCTGCGCCCGAAACGCCACCGGCGCGTGCCTGTCTATGCCGACACTCCCGATCAGATCGTTGGTATTCTCGACGTGAAAAACTTCCTGATCGACCCCTCCGATCACTACACCGAGGCCTTGATCGCTCCCTCCTTCGTGCCGGAGACCATGCGGGCGCTCGATCTGTTGAAATTATTTTTGTCGCACGCTCAGGGTCTTGCGGTGGTCGTGGATGAGTTCGGCGGAACGGAAGGGATTATCACCACCGACGACGTGGTGGAGGAAATTCTAAGCGACGCCGTCCCGCGCGGGGACGTCGATCTCTATATCGAGCCGCTCGATAATGGAAAATTCCTCGTCAGCGGCAATGCGCGCCTGGACGATCTGAGCGAGCACCTCGGGTTCAACCTCGAAGCCGAAGGCATCGACACGATCGGTGGTTACGTTTTTAACCGCCTCGGCTATTTGCCAGTTTCCGGCGCCCAGCTCGAGCTGCCGCGCCTGGCCATCACCGTGCGGCGGGCGGGACGGAAACGAATCGAAGAAGTGCTGCTCGAAAAAACCACCATGACGGGGGATGAGCGCGACGACTCCGCTGAAAATGGAAGGGTGGAAACGTGATCACACTCATCATCATCGGATGCTGGGTCCTTTCTTTTTTCTTCAATGGAATCGAAAGCGGGTTGCTATCGATTAATCCGATTCGCTTGCGCCAGAACGTCAAACGGCGGGTGCTGGCCGCGTTGCGTCTCGATCGTCTGCTGCAACGGCCTGAACGTCTGCTCGTTACCGTATTACTCTGCACGAACGCGGCCGACATCATCGGCTTGCTTCTGCTCACACGACAACTCGTGCATGCTTATGGCTCGCTCGGCTTTCTCTACACCATGGTCATCGCGCTGCCCGTTTACCTTTTTCTGCTCGGCGTTTTGCCGAAGGCTCTTTTCCGGCGTTTCCCGTTCCGCGCGCTGGCGCGCCTGGCCGGCGTCCTTGAGTTTCTGACCACGCTTCTTTCGCCTTTACTCGGTCTCGGCGCCTGGATCGGTGCGTTTTTGATGCCGCGGGCGGAGAAGGGCCGCTTGTTCGCCGCTCGTGAAGAACTCAAGCAAATTACCACGCAGAGCGAACATGAAGGCGCGCTGACCTCAACCGAGCGGGCCATGATCCATAACGTGGTCGATTTCCGCGGCGTGAAAGTGCGGGATGTGATGGTGCCGGCAGGGAAAGTTGTCGCGATAAAACCCGACACCGCCATTGACGATGCATTACAGATGAGTGCGGCAGCCGGGGTGGATCGCCTGCCCGTTCTCGCCGCCGATGGACAACCGAGCGGCCTGGTCAATGTGCTCGATGTTTTACTCGACAAAAACGACAACCGGCCGCTCGGCCATTACATGCGCCGCATCGTAACGGCGAACGACCAGGAGCCGGCCTACCGCATCGTGCAGAGATTGCGCGCGGCCCGGCTCGGTCTGGCCGCGGTGCTCGACCGGGAACGCCGCTTTTGCGGAATTGTCACGATCGAAGACCTGGTCCGTCGCCTTGTCTCTTCGACCGAAACGAAAAGCTGACTATTTCTTTTTCGCCCCGACAGGCCGAGCGCGTCCACTCAGCATGTTGGCTGCAACGACAAGAGACACGTGCGTAAAGGCCTGCGGAAAATTCCCGAGCTGTCGCCGCGCGATCGGATCGTACTCTTCGGCCAGCAATCCCAGATCATTCCTCAGTTTCAGAAGACGCTCGAACAGGACGCGAGCGTCTCGTTTCCGGCCGATCAGCCAAAGCGCGCCCACCAGCCAAAACGAACAAGGCAGAAACACGCCCTCGTTGCCCGGCAGACCATCGACTTTTCGGTCGGAAGGGCGATAACGCAGCACGAGCCCTTTAATCGTGAGCTCTCGTTCGATCGCCTCGATCGTGCTGATCACGCGTGGATCGGTTGGCGGAAGAAAACCGATGAGCGGCATCAGCAACAGACTCGCGTCGAGCGCGCTTGATCCATATGCCTGCGTAAACGCTTTCTTGCGTGGATCATAACCGCGCGCGCAGACTTGCTCATGAATTCGATCGCGGATGACGCGCCAGCGATCCACCTCGCCATCTGCGCGATACCCACATTCTTCGACCAGTTGTACACCGCGTTGAAAGGCGAGCCAGGCCATCATTTTTGAATGAGTGAAATGCTGGCGACGTCCGCGCACTTCCCAAATTCCCTCGTCCGGTCTTTGCCAGTGTGACGCGAGAAATTTCAGGAGCGATATCTGCAGCGCCCAACCCGTCTTGTCCATTTCGATCCCGGCGCGGTGCGCGTTATACATCGAGCTGACCACTTCGCCGTAAACATCGAGCTGGAATTGTTTGGACGCCGCGTTGCCGATCCGAACGGGTACGGATTTTTCGTAACCAGCCAGCCACGGCACCTCGAATTCCTCCAGCCGCCGCTCGCCATTTACTCCGTAAAGGATCTGCATTTGCTCCGGGCTGCCCGCGATGGCCCGCAACAACCAGGTGCTCCAGGTACGCGCTTCCTCCACATGGTCGGCGCTGGTCAGTGCGAAGAGCGTAAAAGTGGCATCACGCAGCCAGCAGAAGCGATAGTCCCAATTGCGCACGCCGCCGATATGCTCGGGCAGTGAAGTCGTCGCCGCCGCCACGATCCCGCCACTCGGCGCGTAGGTCAGTCCCTTCAAAGTCAGGAGTGACCGCAAAACGGCGCTTCGCCACTTCCCCCGGCCCTGAAATTTGCTCGCCCATTTCGTCCAAAATTTTTCGGTTTGGGCTAGTGCCGTCATCGGCCTCACCTTTTTAGGCGGAGCCTCATGAGACCGGAACCAGGTCAGGACAAAAGGGATGCGATCGCCTTTCCGCACCTCAAATTCGGCTACTGTCGTCAGGTCGCGCCCAAAAGTTTTCACCGGCGTGCGCAAAATCAATGCGTCGGGCCCGGCGATGGCCTGCAATCCTCCAGCGCGTTTTCGCACCCAAGGCACGATGTGTCCGTAATCAAACCGAATGATCAACTCCATCTCCAGGGTCACGCGGCCACGCACGCCCTCGACAATGCGGATCAGATCGGGATTCGTGCCGCGGGGCGGCATAAAATCGATCAGCCGAAAAGCGCCGCTCTTTGTCTCGATCAGCGTCTCGAGAATGAGAGTATCGCCCCGGTAACGCCGGCTTGTTTTCAGAATCTTGTCACGCGCCAGAAATCTCCAATGGCCGTTCTCAGTTTTCCCCAACAAGGAAGCGAAGCAGGCGCCGGAATCGAAGCGCGGAAAGCAAAGCCAGTCGACGCAGCCATCGCGACTAACGAGCGCCGCGGTTTGCGTATCGCTGAGGAAACCATAATCCTCGATTTTCGCCGACGGCCGAGGCGGAGGCCGCCTCGTCTGTCGCCGCTTAGGCTTGGGCGAGTTGAGTGATGCCATCACCAGTCAAGCGAAACACGGTCCATTCATCCATCGGTTTGGCGCCCAGTTTGCGGTAAAACTGGATGGCTGGATCGTTCCAATTCAGCACCGCCCACTCCATCCGTCCGCACCCTCGCTCACGCGCAATCCTCGCCAGGTGCTGCAGAAGGGCGCGGCCATAACCTTTGCCCCGCTTTTCCGGTTTAACGAACAGATCCTCCAGGTACAGACCAGGCCTGCCTAACCAAGTGGAGAAGTTGTGAAAGAATACGGCGAACCCAACCGAAACCCCGTCCTCGCAGGCCAGCAAAACCTCCGCGGACGGCTTCTCGCCAAATAAGACTTCGACCATCTGCTCCTCTGTGGCCGTGACATCGCCAGGCGCTCGTTCATAGAGGGCCAGGTCGCGGATTAGTCCCAGGATAACCGGGACGTCCTCACGTCGCGCCGGGCGGATGGCAAATTTATGTTGCTCTTTTTTCATCAGGCGAAACTCCGGGATGCTTATCGTCGAAGGTGGTACCAATTGTGTTCGCTCGCAAATACGTTGTGCTTCATGAAGATTTCCGAAGTCGCGGCGAACATCGCAATGCCGGCGATGACGGCCAATGGTCGAAAGGAATTGCTGCCGCCAGGCAGGAGACAGACGACGCCACGGGTAAAGAGCAGCGCAAACGGAATCAGAGCCCCGCCGATCAAGCGTCCCGAGGTGAAGAATGGATGGTCGCGGGAAGGATAGATGCAGCGACCAAAATCGAACTGCACCAAAAGCAGCGCCTTCCTTTGCCAGGTTGACAAGCCCGCCTCGCGTCGTAGCTCGAACATTGCCACACCGGGGAAGAGCAACGACGCTATTGCGTAGAAGGAATCAGCCGTCCATGAACTGAATTCCCGACCGTGCCACATCAGTTCGCCCCGCCACAACCGGCTTGTCAGTTCCGACCAAAAGATCCACAAACCTCGGAGGGAAAAAACGGGATGCTGCCACCATTCCTTTAACGGTTTTCGCGTCCAGCCCAGCAGCGCGATCGTGGTGGTCGATCCCGTGATGTCGATAAAATGAGACCTGCTCCACATCATCCAGCTAACGACCGGAATTCCTCCGCAGAGAAGCAGGGCGGCGAATGCCAGCACTGCGGCCGTGGGTTGGCGCCGCACGATGGCAAGCGTTCTCGCTATGAGGACGATGCCCGCGACGGTGAGCAAGGGCAGGTTGCTCAGCTTCGTCAGGTAAGTGGCGGCGATGGCCACGCCCGTGATCGCTCCAAGTGTAAAACTCGGCGGATCGGCGCTCAACCAGCGCAGGACGCAAAGAAAGACGACGCCGAAGCAAACCGGAGACAAAACGTCGTTGCTGATCACGTAGAAAACGTCCTGCGGGATAAATGCGAGCAGGATGGGGACGCCGAGGCGCAGACCGGGCTGATCGGGTGCGATTGCGCGCGCGGTTACATAACCGAGCCACACCAGGATAAAAATCAGCAGACAGTTCAGCAGACGAATCCAGTACAACGACTCAATTCCGCCTAAACCGACGAACCGCCCAAGTTTCCACCACCACCCCGCCAGCACGTAGTAGAGGGGGGGCTGGGAAGATTCCCAGTTAACCTCGCTCTGCCACCCTTCCCGGGTCGCCGCAATCACGGGCGCGGCTTCCGCGGAGGATAGCTTCCATAAAGGGGTCGGAATTTTCCCGTCCGGGAAGTCCTCAGGCCCCCGCAAAAATTCTGGCGAACAATAGAGTGAGATGAAGCGCAGAGAACTGTCCTGCAGCACGTCGAAGACGCGGGGCGGCTGGCCGGCCGAGTATTGCGTGACAAGATCGAAATGCAGATCTTCGTCACCATTGCTAAAAAATGGGAAGGCTGCCGCGTAAACAAAGACGCGCAAAGCTGCCGCCAGACACAGTCCTGTCACGAGCAACCGTTCCGTCCCGATTTTCGCGCACAAGGTGAAAGGGGCACTCATCCGAAACTGGCCGCCACTGAAAAGTTGTAGAATAAACGGCAACTCACAAGGGTTTCATCTGGGCTTAACTTGCCCAACGAATTCGCGGCCATCGCCAAACGCTGAAGAGCAGAATGGAAAGAGAAATCAAAGTCACGGCGGCGCCACTGTAAAGAAAGGGAGCACTATAGCGCAATTCGACTGCGTGCTCGCCCGCTTCCAGAACCACTCCCAATAACCCCACATCCACCTTGAAGATTGATGTGACCCGGCCATCGACCCGCGCCCGCCAGCCCGCGTCGAAAGGCATCTGAAATACCATCACGCCTTTCCGATCAAGCCGAACCGTCCCTTCCATCCGCGTCTGCCGGAACGAGCGCATTTCGAGCGCACTCAGCCGGCGAACAGCCATGACCTCCGGAAGTGGAATGTCACGCATCTGCTGTTTCAACTCATCGAGGCTGAGGCGTGTGAGCGTCCCTCTCTCACTTGTATCCTTGTCCGAGAGGACCGCCGCATGCATCAGGCCCAATTGTTTTGCCCATCCGGGCATCTGCAAAAAAACGTCTTCGGGAATGTAGCGGTCGAAGGCGAGTCCGAAAGGCAGAAAAGCCTTGTTGCGAAAGAGAGAAATCTTTCCGTAGCTTTTAACGAAGTCGTAGCGCGCAGCCTCCTGAAACGGCACAGGATCGGTTGTAATCACGTATTTTTCACACGCAAACATGGAGAGAAGAGGCTGACCGACCAAGCCTAACGACCACTGAGCTTCCGTCGGTAGATCATCGCTCGACAAGGCGTCCAGTGCGATCAAGAACCTGATGTAATTGAGATTATTGAAAGAGCTGTAGGACATTGTCCCGTAAAAATCGAAAGCCATCGCATCGTTCAGGCTGGGAATCTTGGCCGGCCCGGAACCCCAGGTCTTGACGACGCGAAAGAAGCCATGCTCGCTTGCCTTGATATCACGGACGGCGTCCACCGTAGCGTCGTTATACCCGGTTCGCTCGTCCAGTTCGTGTTTCGTTACGGTTGGCCGAGTGATGGTAACGCCGTCGAACAGAATCAGCTCCGCCGCGGTCATGAGCAGAATAATCCACTGCGCCAGCGTTCGGCCTTGCGGGAGTCGCGCGGCCGCGGCCAAGAGTCCCGCATAGAGAATCAGACAAACGGCCACCGTTCCTCGTAACTTCTGACTAACGAGTGTAGACAATTCGACCCCCGGCAGATAGAGAACGCCAAGCAATAGGAGAAGAGTTCCGCCCAAGGTCCAAAGGCCGAGGATCCGCTTGTCCATCAAGCGCGACAATGCCGTCATGCTGAGCGTGATCGTTCCGAGAATCGAAAAGAGCGAAAACGTTCTGAAATAGCCACCGTGGAACAACCAAAAGGCGTAGCGGAACCACGGCCATATCACGGGAACGAGGATCAGGCCGAGGAACAGACCATGGAGAAGGCGTTGCCGCCGGGTCGCCCTTAGAAACACCTGCGGAAGCAGCAAAAGCGTAAGCAACCCGCAATAGACGATGGGGGCCTCAAAATAGTTTTGCCATCCCCGAAAACCATCCCCTGTTCCCAGGAGGTCGCTTGAAAATGGTCGCAAGGCCGCCGTCACATAGTAGAGAGGCGCTTCAAATTGAAATATCGACGGAACCGCGCCCCAGGAAAAATTGGCGATCGTTCCCGAGCCGCGCGGGCTGTTCAGAATCGAGTAGAGACTTCCCAGGCCGACAAAGGCGGCCAGACCGACTCCCAGAAAAGCAACAGCGGCCAGCCGGAGGCAGGCAGGGAATATGGAAGCCGGTTTCCATCCGTTTGTTTCGATGAGCCGCCCTGGCACATAAAGAAGCAAGAGCACAGCAGCCAGATAAAGATGAAACACCGTGATCAGGCCAATCAGCCCAACGGCCAGGGCGAGATAGAGCCAACGGCCGCGGGCAATGGCGGTTTCGATGGCGAACAACAGAAAAGTGAAACCAACAACCTCGTCGGCGTTAACGAGCCAGCAACTGCCCATGCACATGTAGGAGGAGAGGCCGAGCAGCACAGAACCCAGACAAGAGGACCAGAAATTGAGGCCCCGCAGTTGCAGGAATCGCAGGAAGAATAATCCGGCGACGAGGATCTTTCCCAGATGCTGAAAGACAAGCGCGTAGGCGATAAGTGCCTTCGGCAGCCAGACGACCGGCTGCCAGACCAGATTGCCGGTTTGGTAGAAAAGAGATTGGCCCATCCCGACACAAAAACTCCAGGAGGGAAGACCCTGTTTGCGAATGTAATTCGAGAGATGAATAAGATTCGGATACGAATCGTTTACGGAATCGGCCCCAATGTCCTTGTAGAGGAGGACATTGCTGCCAAACAGAAAGCTACCAAAGAGGACGGCGCCCGCCAAAATCAGGAGCGCCGCCGCCAGCAAAACGCCGGAAGAACGCACAACCGGTCTGCAACTCTGGTCGAACGGACCCAGGTGCGCCGCGTTCGCTTTCTCTTCACCTCCAGAATTTTTCATCCCTCAAATAACTATCACGGCGGAGGCATGCCCAAGACACAAATGTCTGGCTATCATAATCTCAACTGCGCCAGCTTCCCAGGGTGATGTCTCGTGCCTCGGGATACGATCCAAACCGGGTGGCCGAAAGATCGGACATAGGACAGCTCCTCGCTCTAGCCTAACTAATCTCACCACGGGCTCCGGGTTTGCGGGCCACCGCCAGAAGCGCAACGCCGAAAGGCAACGAAAATATCCGGAGCAGCCGGCGCTCCAACGCCATGATCAGACTGAAAACATAATGTCCCAAAGTGGAGGAATCCCGGTCGAAGTCGCGCCCGCTTTTTGATCCACCGAACGTCCGCGCCGCCAGCGCAGCGGGGAAGAGAAAGGTCGTCCAGTAAGTCAGGCGGCGAACTAACAGATCGTTCGTGGCCAATAACGCCCGCACTTCCTCTTTGCGAAATCGGCGCGCCGTCAAGACGGCTTCATCATGGGCGCTATGGAGCAGCCGGAACGCGGGCAGAACAATCAGCAGCACGCCATCCGGGCGGAGAACTCGTCGCAACTCGCTCAATGCGGCGTCGCAGTCCTTCACCCATTGATGATAAAGGACACTCGAGCAAATCACGGCGTTGAACGAATCGGAAGGGAATGGCAAAGAAGAAATGTCGGCCTGACACACGTTGGTCAATCCGCGTTGCCGGCAAAAGGAAAGCGCCTCCGGCGCAAGGTCCACTCCCTTGTTCCGCTCAGGATGACCGAGTTGCTGCAGGATGGCGCCGGTGCCGCACCCCGCGTCCAGGATTCGCTTGTCACGCCAATCCGGCAGTTCTTGTTCGAGGGCCTCGAAGATCAGGCGATGCAGCGCCTGGTACCACCAATGGTTCTCTTCCACCCGGAACATGGTCTCATATTCAGCCGGTCGCATCGGCCGGTTCTAAGCGGAGGGAGAGGCAAGCGCCTGCCGGATCCGTTTCAGTCCCTCGGCGAAAACGGCCGTCTCGACGCCCCATCCAATGCGGAAATGTTCAGGCATCTCGAAAAACGCTCCCGGTACAACGGATGTTTCAAACTCAGTTCGCAAGCGCTGCACCAGACCCTCGGACATGCCGTGTCGCAGGCGCGGAAAAGCTGTCGTTCCCGATTCCGTCCGAACGACCGAAAGCGCTGATTCACGGGCGAAAAAATCGTCGAGTAATCGCCGATCCGCCTCCACAATATGGCGGGCTCGGTCGCGCAAAAAGGGCAGATGTTTGAATGCGACCACACTGATGAGTTCTGCCACATGAACCGGTGTGGCGCCGAAGAGATCATTCAAACGACGCATCCTCCACGCGAGTTCGGGCCGGGCCAGAACCCAGCCGCAACGCAATCCGCTCAATCCATAAGCCTTGGTCAAGCTGCTCGTCACGACGAACTCTTCACCCAAATGAAAAGAGGTCCGCGGAGTTCCTTCATAGATAAGGTCGAGATAAACTTCGTCGACCAGCACGGCCGCGCCCACGCTGCGGGCCAATTCACCGACCTGACGCAGAACCCTGTCGGGCGTGAGCACGCTCGTAGGATTATGCAGGTTGGTCATGACCACGAGCCTTGTTCTGGGCGTGATGACCCGCGCAATCTGGGCAGGATCGACCGCCCACCCGTTCGCTTCCGCACGCTCGAATCGTTTTATGTCGGCGCCCAGATAGCGGGCAGTATCGGGAATGAGAGAGTAGGTCGGTTTTTCGATGAGCACTTCATCCCCCGGCTCCAGGAGCGAAGCCATCGCGAGATGATTCGCCATCGCAGCGCCGGCTGCCTCAACCACACAGGCAGGGTCGACTCCGCAGTGTTGCGCAATGGCCGTCTGCAAGAGCTCGTAACCATAACTATTGTCGCCATTGATCTCGAAGGCTGCGCGATCGACCGGCAGTGCATCCAGCGGACAAGGAGCCACCCCGCTGGTCGCGAGGTTGAACCGGGCGCGACTCCGCGTCTTGGACCAGTGCATGTACTCGGAACTGTGATGCGTCACGGATGAATGGGGTTAAACCGACGCCAACACCAATACACCGGAATGCCGGTGAACATGATAGCAAGTGCGATCGCGCTATTGCGCGGCGTCATAAGAGGCGTATGAACGCGATCGGCGACCTCCGAAGGATTAGCCAAGACGCCGGCACCGACGATGCCGCCCATCGCGAGCATGACGGCGTCAAATAATCCGAGCTTGCGACAAGGCTTCGGAACGTCCAAGGCAGCCACCCTAACGGAAAAGACTGTCAGGCTACGACATTTCCGGCGCCCTGGACTCGCGCAGCCGCCGCGCGCTGCGCCGGAACGGCCTTCACCGCTTCGGGCAAGGCGGTAGTCACGGAGCGAACGACATATTGTGGCGTGCCGGTCTGATCGAGATAGAGGCGGCCGAGATACTCGCCCACCAGGCCTAAAATCATTAGTTGGACTCCGGCGAAAAAGACGACCGCGCCCAGAACCGTCGGAATGCCGTGAGTCATGTTGGGCGAGATCCAGATCTTATCGATCAGGATAAGAAGAAGGGCGAGCAGGCTGAGCAGGGACGCGCAGAGCCCGGCATAAACCGAAAGACGCAACGGGGCGACCGAAAAATTCAGGAACATGTTGAGCCATAGCCTAACGAGCCTCCGCAGCGTGTAGCGGGAAGGTCCGTTCGCGCTGACCCGGTGTTCGACTGGAATTTGCGCGATCTTTCGAGTAGTTCGGTAGATTAATCCATCCGTATACGGATAGGGTCCGCGGTATTTCGTGATCTCATCGACGACAAAGCGTCGCATCACTTTGAAACTGGATAGATACAAATTCCCTGGTTTGTGCAGTATCCACGTCGCGACGCGATCGTTAAACGCGCTGCCCGCATTTCGAAACCAGGAATGCTTCTTGTCGATGTAGTGCCCGTAAACGACGTCATGCTTCCCGCGCTTCAACTCGGAGAGCATGGCCACCACTTCTTCCGGCGGATTTTGACCGTCGTCATCCAGAACGGCCACATAATCCCCGCGGGCGTGACTCAGTCCGGCCAGGACCGCACTATGTTCGCCGAAATTGCGGCTCAATTGAACGAAGATGACGGTGCCGGGATAGTTCCCGGCCAGGGCCGTGCAAACCGCTTCGCTGTCATCTTCCGAGCCGTCGTCGACCAGCACAATTTCGTGCGATGTCGTTTCAAACACGCGGCGAATGGCCAGCACGACGCCTTCGACGGTACGTCCTCCGTTATAAACGGGGACGACCAGCGATAGCTCGGGTGGCGGCGATGCACTGGTTAGCGCCGCGATCATCGGCTCTTCTCCATTTTATGCCGGGTGTTGATCCCAATCTTTTACGAAAAATTCGGCGAAATTTATAGATAAATCTTTGACGGCCCACCTACAATCGCGTCGTGCCCGTCGATGCATCCGTGTTTTCAAAGTCGGATGTCCTCGTCACCGGCGGCCTTGGCTTCATCGGCTCGGCCCTCGCCCGGCGCCTGGTCGGTCTGGAAGCAAAAGTGACCCTGGTCGATAGCCTGATCCCGGAGTACGGCGGAAATTTGTTTAACATCCGCGATATTGAGGAGCGCGTAACCGTGCATCGAACCGACGTGCGCGATGCTGCCGCCATGGCCAACCTCGTTCGCGGCCGCGATTTTCTTTTCAATCTGGCGGGACAAACCAGTCACCTCGATTCCATGAGCGATCCGTTAACCGATTTACAGATCAACACCAACGCGCAGTTATTTATTCTGGAGGCGTGCCGGAGTCATAATCCTGCCATCAGGATTGTCTTCGCGAGCACCCGCCAGCTTTATGGCCGACCGGAATATCTGCCCGTGGACGAGAAGCATCCGATTCATCCGGTTGATGTAAACGGGATTAACAAGCTGGCGGGCGAAATGTATCACCTGCTCTACAGCGATATCCATGGCGTGCGGGCCAGCGCACTTCGCCTAACGAATACTTACGGCCCAGGCATGCGGGTGAAAGACGATCGTCAGACATTTCTCGGCATTTGGATCCGGCGATTGATCGAAGGCAGACCCATCCAGATATTTGGCGACGGCAGCCAACGGCGCGATTTTAACTTCGTGGACGATGTGGTGGACGCGCTGCTGCGATCTGCAGAAGCATCCCAGGCCCAGGGCCAGGTCTTTAACCTCGGTCATGCCGAGCATGTCAGCCTCAAGGAGCTGGCCGCATTGCTGGTCAGTCTGAATGGAGCTGGCGACGTTGAGTTCGTCCCCTTTCCTTCCGGCCGCCAAGCGATTGATATCGGCGATTACTACAGCGACGTGAGCAAAATCAGGGAGAAGCTTGGCTGGTCCCCACAAGTATTTCTGCGGGAGGGCCTCGGCCAGACCCTCGCGTTTTACAAGGAACATCGTGCCCATTACTGGGAACCGACGACATGATTCGAATGAACGATTTCGGATCCGAGCCGGAAGAATTGCGCTCCGCGGAAATGGAGGCCATCACCCGAGTTCTCGCTTCCGGCCGATTTATTCTCGGGCCGGAAGGAGAGAAATTTCAAAGCGCCTGGGCGGATTTTTGCGGCACAGATTTCTGTGTGGGCGTGGCCAATGGCATGGAGGCGCTCGAGCTCGGGCTGCGCGCGCTGGAAATCGGTGCCGATGATGAAGTCATCACCACACCCGTGACCGCTATTGCGACAGTAATGGCAATCACGCGCGCCGGCGCCACTCCAGTCCTGGCTGACATTGAGCCCGGGACGGCCCTGCTCGATCGCGCGAGCGTCGAGCGTTGTCTGACGTCGCAGACGAAAGCGGTGCTGCTCGTCCATTTATATGGACAACTTGCGGACATGGAAAATTGGATCGCCTTGTGCGAGCGAACAAAAATCCATCTGCTCGAGGATGCCGCGCAAGCTCACGGAGCATCCCGCATGGGCAAGCGAGCCGGAGCCTTCGGCGAATGGGCAGCTTTCAGTTTTTATCCGACCAAGAACCTTGGCGCGAAAGGTGACGCGGGTGCGCTCGTGATGAACTCCGCCGCGCTGGCCGAGAGAGTCACGACCTTGCGCAATTATGGTTCGCGCGACAGGTATGAGCATACCGAGACCGGGATGAACAGCCGGCTCGACGAACTTCAGGCCTGTATTCTCCGAGCGCGGCTGCCGTACCTCAAACCATTCAATGTGCGACGTCAGGAAATCGCGGCGCGTTACCGGGCTGAAATTAACAATCCGCAGATCGAGCTTCTCTCACCCCCCGATGATGCGGCTGGTCACGTTTATCATCTTTTCGTCATCCACTGCCGCGAGCGCGATCGCCTCTCAAATTTTCTGAAGGAACGCGGCATCGAAACACTGATTCATTATCCGATTCCGGCGCATCGGCAGGAAGGTTGTCGGGATATTCGAATCGATCCGGAAGGTTTGCCGAATGCGGAAAGGCACGCCGCTCACTGTCTGTCCATCCCCTGTCACCCGCAATTGCGCGATGAGCAGGTCACTGCGATTCTCGCCGCCTTGAACGATTTCGCCTGAAAATTTTGACTCGTTAGGGCGATTGGGGATTCAGTTGGTAGATCCGGTAGGCTGCATTCGTCGCCTGCAGCGTGGCGTGAGCCGCCAGGTAGTCCGACAATTCCTTGTAATAATTGAGCCACCAGAGCGAGCCGGAATAGAAGACGATGTGGGTGGCGCCCCGTTTCCTAAGTCCTTCCAGGTCGGCGATGGCATCAGCGCCATCGAGAGGATGGCCCCCGTAAATCCCGTTGATCTCCATAAAGTGCCAGCCTTTGCGCTCCGCATAGTAGAAGACACTCGGATCGCCGTAGTCGGCTGCGATCACGAGCGAACCTGGCGGAGTGGAAGCTTTCAATCCCAGAGCGAGACTGTGCAAGTCGGCGGCCGATTCCCGGTAGAAGTATCTCGCGCCGGAATAGGAGAGAATTCCGAACGCGATGAGCAAGGCCATCCCGGTCATGCGAAGAAGACGAGGGCTCTCGTCGAAGCGGCGCGCTATCGCGCTGCAGAAATACCCGGCGAAGACGGCCGCAATGGGCACGAAAGGCAATTGATACCACGGATGACGATTGCCGTAGCCGGCAAAGATCAGGAACAAGATCATGACCCCACCCCACCAGCGGACAGGCCGTAGCCGTGGCTCGCCTCGGGCGACGACAAGACCGGCCAGGGCCAGGACTGACAAGACGCCGGTTAAGCCCAACCAGACGGTGC
>Ga0193751_1001294_pt1 | contig 16295 bp, 13 predicted proteins | sample L1c2metaG_FD_143050 | JGI IMG/M metagenome (GOLD analysis project Ga0193751, IMG submission 143050) | Soil microbial communities from a riparian zone of the East river system, Colorado, United States - L1c2 | ecosystem: Environmental > Terrestrial > Soil > Riparian zone | place: USA: East River... | reverse complement strand
GCGCATCTCTCATCCTTTGGCATTAAGGGCTTACGGCTCTCTAAGATTGGCAACAATCTTGCCACGAGACGAACTGATCCGATGGCGAGGCGTGATTGTTTCGCCTTGTATCGGTTCGCGAACTGCGCTCTGGCTCTCGAGAGCCGCGCCCGCGAGATTCCAAAACTCATCGCGAATTGGCGGCGTGCCGATCGTGGCTCCCTCGGTGAGAGAAGTTCCCTTGGAATCGAATCCAGAAGCTTTGGAATTCGCGCGAAGACTGCCTGCGGTCGCACGAATACGCTCTCTGGGTCACGAGACTGGGCGAACTTCGGAGCTTATTTCAGGATAAGAAGATCGACAGTGAGACCCGCCGCAGAACGTTGCACGTGCAAGCCAGTGCGTCTGCATTTGACATTTTTCGGAGCTCACTCTAACGGGCGACGGACCTTCAAAACTCAGGCAGAGATCCCAAAGGTTGGCGTGAGTCCCGTTCAGGTCGAATGCTCTGTAGACAGAGGGACCGTGATTCCGGTGACGCTGCCGTCGCCAAGGTTTCTCCGACAATCAGGACGCACGGAGAAGGCAAGATCGGCGCGCCGTCAAGCAACCCGAGGGTGGTTCGGTATAACCGTTCTTCAGGGCTAGACACCTTTGATATGATGGCGCACGGGGTAGAGGTGCTCAACCCGGCTCGGCACAAATCCTCGGCAACACCGGCATACTCCCCAGGCATGTAGACGACAACAGTGGTACGACTGGTCACCAGACTCTGCCAGTCCGAATCATCTTTTCCATGCCCGCGGTGAGCACTGATAACCAAAAGTTGGTCTACTGTCCGGCGGTCAGTCAGAGAAACTTGTACGCTAGCGGCGGCGGCGAGGGCGGCGGTCACACCCGGTACAATTTCGACCTCAATGCCTGCTCTCCGTAGAGCATCCAGTTCCTCGCCCGCGCGACCAAAGATCAATGGGTCACCACTCTTCAACCGCACGACCATTTCTCCAGACAAACTAAATCGCAGTAATAAGTCGTTGATCTCGTCTTGAGTGATGCTCTTTCGTCCACATCGTTTCCCGACGTTCATGATCCGGGGGAGACACCAACCCGAGGACTTCAGTAGACACCAAGGCATCATGCAAGACGACATCGGCCAACCCAAGCGTGCGCACAGCTCTTACCGTCAGCAAGTCCGGATCACCGGGTCCAGCGCCGACGAGATAGACTTTCGCTTTCCTTTGTTGAAATGAACGGTTCAGCAAAGAATTCCCCTATGTTGAGTGCTTGCAAGACCGGATACCCACACGCGGCACGCCCTGCAGATCGCGACCGACCTGACCCCACAGTTCATACATATAGTGTTGGCGAACGATAGGGAAATTGAAATTATCGATCTCTTGCATCGAGAGAACCGCCCTGAACATTGGTCGGTTGTCCACTCCGACGGTTTTAGGAAAACCGCTGGTCTGTCCAAATGAGCTACGGCGCCGATGCGATATCGCGATTATCTTTCCACTTCCACGCAGAAGCGCCGCGATCGCAGCCTCAGCCAAGTGAGAGAAATTACCTACGCGGCGCGTTCGCTAAAGTATGATCCTCCACCGACGACGGTATCGATGGCGTCCACCAGATGGTCCATCTCGCCCTTTGGACAAACCCCTTTGATTCCGGCATTCCTGGCTTCTATTTCCAGCTGCCTGGAAGGGTCCGTAGTGATCATCAAAATGCGAACATCAGGATTGCGCTCGGCTAAGCGACGGGCGGTGTCCAATCCGTTCATTTCAGGCATGGCAAAATCCACGAGGGTGAGCTGAGGCTGGTGGCGGCGGAACGTCTCCAATGCCTGACGTCCACTGCTCGCTTCTCCGACTACAACCCACTCCGAACGCCGTTGCAGCGCTGCCTTGATGGCGCCCCTTGCGATTGCGTTATCATCCACCAGGAAAATCCGCAGCAAAATGGCCTCTTTCGGCTGGCACAAAGTCTGCGACCGAGCGGAGCCGCGCTTGCGCCCGAGGAATGATTCCTAAATAACTTACGCACCGCATTCACCATGGTGATGCTGATGATCCGACGAAGGGTCTGCCTCGACCATACGCTTTGCGGCTGGAGATGAAATAGGGCAGACACTGTACGCTAGCGAACATAATCCGTCTACACCTGCGCCGAGGCCGTAGACGGCGGAAATGCGCTATTCTTGGCTCAGTGACCCGCAGGCCCGCGTTTATCGAGCCGGTGCGGGTTGAGGGCTGGCTGGCGGAGCCGACGTGCTGGGATTCGAAAAATTCACCTTCGGGACTTCCCGCGCTCCTTCAGAGGCCGCGAAATAAGCTTCATTCGGTTTGAACCCAGCCCATTTGGCGAAAATGCTGTTGGGGAATTGCTGGACGTATGTGTTGTAGTCCTGCAGTGTGTCGTTATAACGCTTGCGTTCGACTGCGATGCGATTCTCAGTGCCGGCAAGTTCGTCCTGTAACCGCAGAAAGTTTTCGTTCGACTTCAGTTGCGGATAATTTTCTACGATCAGCAGCAGGCGGCCGATTGCTCCATCCAGTTGTCCGTTGGCTGCGATCTTTTCTTGCGGAGTTCCTGCAGAGAGCAGCGCCGAGCGGGCTCTTGCGATATCGCCAAACACGGTCTGTTCCTGCTTCGCATATCCTTTCACGGTATCGACCAGGTTCGGGATCAGGTCTGCGCGCCGTTGCAGCACGATGTCCACTTGGGACCAGGCACTTTTCACCGCCTCATTCTTGCTGACCAGTGTATTCTTCACGCTCACATATTGGCCGAAGACGGCCAGCACGACCACCAGCAGGACGATGATTACGACCACCGCGATTAAACCTTTCCCCATACCTTCCTCCTCACAAACCGAATGTGCTGCTATTACCTAGGGCCGGATGCATCTGAGTCTAACGCCTCGTCGACCGCGGCAGCGACTTTCTCCACCGCTGCCAGGTAACGGGCCACGAGTTCGTTGATGTCAATCTGCTTGGAGTCAGCCTTGTGTTCGCGAACATCAAGAACTTGATTCATGGCCGACGAATCGAATCCCACCCTCTTCGACAAAACCGCAATCGCTCCCCGCGGTCCCGGTTGCGACGAATCCCCCAGCGCGATCAGGGCGTGGCGAAACAGCGTGCCAAACGAGGGCACGGAACGCAGCAGCAGATCCCACAATCGCGAACTGTTCCCCGAGGCCAACAGGACTTGCTGGCGAAGCAGAATCAATTTTTCTCGCAGCTCATATTCGACTTGTACCCGGTGCACGTGCGTGGAAATTCGCAGGCCCTGCACCACATCTTCGCCAAACAGCACGCGATGATGTTGCTGCATGTCTAGGAACTCGATGGTGAAGACGTCGGTGGAGCGCTCGAGTTCTTTCCGAGTCATGCAAAGCGGCGGAGGCTGCTTTTGCTTTTCCCACCACTTCGCCACCGGCGCCAGCGCTTGCAATGCCGCGAACGAGCAGTCGCGCAGAACGCAGAACATGTTCAGGTTCGACTGGCCCGAATGAAAATCGCCCGACACCGCCGAGCCGAACAAAATTATGCTCTCGAGATTCGCACTGGCAGCTTCACGGACTCGCTTTACGAATTCGCCGATCTTCTCTTCGACTTTGTCGTCGATCTTCTGTTCAGAAACCATCTCGTCCTCACTTGCTACCAACTGCTACTGGCGCCGCCGCCTCCCGAACTGCCTCCACCGAATCCGCCGAACCCGCCCCCACCTCCGAAACCTCCGCCTCCGCCGAATCCACCTCCTCCAAATCCGCCGCCTCCGAATCCGCCGCCGCGCCCGCCGAAGATCTGAGAGAAAAGAAGCCAGAAAAGAATACTGCGTAACGGCGTAAACAGGATGATCAGTATAACGACGAGAATTCCAATGATTCCGCCGACTGACAAACCGCCACCGGGTTGAGGCTGCTCCTGAGTCAGGGCTCGCGGCTGCGAATCTGTGAGCTGGATTCCAGCGTCCGCCGCAATCACGCCCGCCACGCGGCTTGTAACCAGCAGCAAGGCGTCGTTGTAGTTCCCGCTGCGCATCAGTGGAATCGCTTCGCGCTGGAAGCTGCCGACTTTCCCATCCGGCAAAATCGGTTCCAGTCCATAACCTACTTCAATGCGTGCGCGATGATCCTGAATGGCGTAAAGGATCAGAACCCCGCGATTGGTGGATTTCGCGCCGATTCCCCACTTCTTGAAGAGATCGACCGCGTAGCTCTCAATGTCGGACCCATCCAGGGAATTGATGGTCACGAGCGCAATTTGGGCGTGAGCCTTTTCGTCGATCTGCCGGCATATGTCCGTGATCTGCGCAGACGTGCTCGGGTCAAGAACGTGGGCGAAATCGTTGACGTAACCCGTGGGTTGGAGTTGCGAAACCGGTTCTGCTGATATCAGTGTGCCTGGCGACAAGAGGACGAGCGCAGCCAGACACAGTTTCGTGAGCAAATTCACACGCAGATTGTACAGGACGCGCCGAAGGCCTGACTTCGCTGGCACGGTCTCTGATTCGTCATTAGAACAACTTCACCCACAAGCTCACGTAACCTTCGTAATTTGAAAAAAATGAGCCCAAGAATAATGATTGGCATTATGCCCGCTTCGGAAAACACGCGCCGCTGGCCCCGCGTCCCGGTCGACATGCCGGTGCGTGTGGTGACCTCCAAAGGTTTCTCGACCACCGTGGTGGAGGGCCGTGGCACCGAACTCAGCGAGGGCGGCATGGTGTTGTATGCAGGAATCCTGCTGAACCCGGGCGACTTGCTGGAAATTGAGTTCGAGACTCCCACTCTGTCTCGCCTGACCGCCGTGGTCCGCTCCCGTAATGGATTTTGCTTTGGCCTGGAATTCATTACTCCGTTGCCGTCGTAATCGCAATGTTCTTCCTGTGAGTTCGAGCCGGTTGGAGCCCAATTTCAGCCTGTGGAAAAAGTGTTCCTGCAGGAACACTTTTAGGGCGGATATGTACATACAACATTATAAGTAACGGGACGCAGCTCTCTGATTCTAAGCCATTACTTGGAGTTCTTGCCTAATCCGAGGAGCAAAGCCACTACGCCTCCGGCCATCAGGACAATGCCGACCGCTGGAGGTAGTTTGTCACTGCTTTGGGTTTCCACACTGATTTTGGCGTCTCCGAATTTCACGCCGTGCTGCTCGCTGTGAGGAATGGGTACGACGAACGACAGGACTCCCAGCACCAGCAGCAAGACTCCAACCAGGGGCAACGGTTTCATAAGGGAACTCCAGTTAAGGAAATGGATTAAGTTTCGCCGCACTACGGCGCGCCAGTCATCCTACCACCGACACCTACGGGAACGTTCAAAGAGCTTAGGAATCTCGCTCTTTCTGCTAGAACGAAACGCATCCCTGCCAGTTATGAGATAACTTATCTTGATATTTAACCGCTGCGAATTAGTGGTGCCACTTGTGTTTAACGGACGACCGAGAATCGGAGTCAGGCGCAGGGTCGCACGCGCGAGATCCTTCCCTCCGCCTGAAAAGCGGCTGCGGTCAGGATGACGCCCAAGGGAGTGACTGAAGATGAAGATTGGCAAGCTGGAAAAGACTTACCGCGTGGAGAGCGGGAAACATTTTCGTCTGAAAGATTTCGATCCCGCTGATACGGGGCACTGGCACTCCAAGGAGCCTGCCGAGGAGGCTTTACAGGAATGCATTGCCTGCACGGCGGAACTTCAAGACAAACTTTATGCGCAGGACAAATGGTCTGTGCTGTTGATATTTCAGGGCATGGACGCAGCGGGAAAAGATGGCGCCATCAAGCACGTGATGACAGGAATCAATCCGCAGGGCTGCCAGGTGTACTCCTTCAAAGTTCCCACGGAAACCGAATTGCAGCACGATTTTCTGTGGCGGACGACTTGCTCGCTCCCCGAGCGCGGGCACATCGGCATCTTCAACCGGTCGTACTACGAAGAAGTGCTGGTGGTGCGAGTGCACCCGGAAATTCTCAAGAACCAGAAAACACCACCTTCTCTGGTCGGAAAGAATATATGGGACGAGCGGTTTGAAGACATTCGCTGCTTCGAGCGGCACATGTCAAGGAGCGGAACGGTCATCCGGAAATTCTTTCTGAACCTGTCGAAAAAGGAACAGAAGCAGCGTTTCTTGGCGCGACTCGATCATCCTGAGAAGAACTGGAAGTTTTCGGCAGCGGACATTCGCGAGCGCAAACACTGGAACGATTATCAGGATGCCTACGAAGATATGATTCGCAACACGGCGAGCGAAGAGGCTCCGTGGTACGTTGTGCCGGCAGATAATAAATGGTTCACGCGGCTGGTGGTATCGACGGTTTTGGTTGACACCCTGGAAAGCTTAAAGCTGTCATATCCCAAGGTCGATCCGGCGAAGCGCAACGAGCTGGAGGCGGCGAAGAAAGAGCTGTTAGCGAGGAAGTGAGCGGCGCTGGGTAACTGTGATGCCGGGTGACTGGCTTCCCTTGGCCAGACGCATTGTCTTCCTGAGCGAAGCGAAGGACTATGTAGTTCCGCGCAGAGTTGCAGAGGTCCTTCGGCCCGCAAAGGCCGCGGACCTCAGGATGACAGATTTCATCGGCAATTCCGGCGCCCTTTGCAGCAGAGCCTCCGCAACAATTACCATTACGCAATTGTCTACTTCTTCCCCGGAGAACTTTCACATGGGCCCAGACGGGTTTCGCAGGAATGCATCTCTCTCTACCTCTACGCGGATGGTTTTCTCAATTTTTCTCTCAATCTTGTTGGCCACAACGGTAAGTGCGCAAACCAAGCCAGAGCGCCAATCGAAGGCGGCAAAAGCTGCGAAGTCGGCGGAAACAACTCCAACTGCCCAGCCGAGCGCTTCCGGGGAGAACGATTCCGAGACCGCGGAATCTTCCAAGCCTGAAGACAAAGCTTTCAAAGGCATGAAGTATCGCCTGATCGGTCCCTTCCGCGGCGGACGATCGCTGACCGCGGCTGGCATTCCGGGCGATCCGACGACTTATTATTTCGGCGCGACGGGCGGTGGAGTTTGGAAGTCCACTGATGGTGCCATGACGTGGTCGGCGGTTTTTGATAAAGAAGGGACGTCGGCGATCGGAAGCATCGCGGTCGCTAGTTCCAATCACAATGTGCTCTATGTGGGGACCGGCGAAGCCTGCATTCGCGGAAACATTTCTCACGGCGACGGCGTTTACCGATCACTCGATGGCGGCAAGACCTGGAAGAACGTGGGGTTGCGCGATTCGCGCGCCATCGGCAAAGTAATTATTAATCCCAACAATCCTGACATTGTGTTCGTGGCGGCGCTGGGACATCCCTATGGTCCGAACGCCGAACGTGGAATATTCCGTTCCACCGACAGCGGCAAGACCTGGGAAAAAGTTCTATACAAAGACGAAAACACGGGCGGCATCGACGTGGCTTTCGATCCCCGCAATCCCAACATTCTTTTCGCGGCCTTGTGGCAGGCGCGGCGCACGTCGTGGAGCATGTCGAGCGGAGGCCCGGGGAGCGGACTTTATCGTTCGAACGATGGCGGCACAACCTGGAAGCGATTGCAGGAGCACGGCCTGCCCAAAGGACCGTATGGAAAGATCGGGGTCGCGGTGGCCGCGAATTCAGATCGCGTGTATGCGCTGATTGAAGCCCACAATCCGGATGGCGGGCTGTATCGCTCCGATGATGGTGGCGAATCGTGGCAGTTGGTGAATGGCAGCCATGGTTTGTGGCAGCGTCCGTGGTATTACATGCACGTGATCGCCGATCCGCGCGACGAGAACGTGCTCTACATCATGAACGTCGAGGCCTACAAATCCACCGACGGCGGCCATTTGTTCAACAAGGTGAAAGTGCCGCATGGCGACAATCACGGGTTGTGGATCGATCCGCAGAATACGCGGCGCATGATCGCATCGAACGACGGCGGAGTCACCGTGACCTACGACGGCGGCAAGAACTGGACGCGCCAAGATAACCAGCCCACCGCGCAGTTCTATCACGTGATTACAGACACCGCGACGCCCTATCGCGTGTACGGGCCTCAGCAGGATAGCGGCACGGTGGCAATCGCGAGCCGCAGCGACGATGGATCGATTGACCGCAGCGACTGGTACGACGTCGGTGGCGGCGAAGCGGGCTACATTGCACCCGATCCCCGCGATGCGAATATCGTTTACGCGGCAGACTATCAGGGAAACATTACACGCTACGACCGGCACATCGGGCAGGTGAAGGCAATCACTGAGGTGCCCGAACTTTCCGATGCGCACGGGGCGGCAAACCTGGAACATCGTTTTCAGTGGACGGCGCCCGTCATGCTTTCTCCGCACGATCCCAACACGCTTTACCACGGCGGCGAGCGGCTGTTTAAGACCACCGACGGCGGCATGCACTGGGAAGCCATCAGTCCGGATTTGACGAGGAACGACAAGGAGAAGCAGAAGGTCTCCGGCGGCGACATCACGCTCGACGACTCCGGTACCGAGTATTACGACACGATCTTCGCGCTGGCGGAATCGCCAATCACCAAGGGAGTGCTGTGGGTGGGGACGGATGACGGGCTGATTCAGCTCACGAGGGACGAAGGCAAAACCTGGAGCAACATCACGCCCAAAGATATGGCGGAGTGGAGCCGCATCAGCCAGATCGATCCTTCGCCGTTCGATGCAGGTACGGCATACGCGGCGGTTGACCGCCATCAGTTCGACGACCTGCGTCCTTACATTTACAAGACCACTGACTATGGCAAGAGCTGGACGAGACTGGGGCAGGGAATTCCTGAGACTACTTTTGTTCGCGTGGTCCGTGAGGACCCGAAAAAACGGGGACTCCTCTATGCGGGAACCGAGCAGGGCATTTACGTGTCGTTCAATGATGGGGCGAACTGGCGTCCGCTGAAGTTGAATCTGCCGACTACGCCGGTGCACGATCTAGTGATTAAAGACAACGATCTGGTCGTAGCCACGCACGGCCGGGCGTTTTGGATTCTCGACGATATCTCCCCGCTGCGTCAGTATAGCGACGACATCGCGCAGAAGGACGCCTTCCTATACGCGCCGGGCACGGCTTACCGTATGCAGGCCGGAGCTGGCGGCGAACGGCATCCTTCCAAACGGACGGGGCAGAACCCTCCCGCTGGAGCCGTGATTTATTACTTCCTGAAAGATGCGCCGAAAGGCGATAGCGAAACGAAAATCGAAATTCTGGACGCTTCCGGGAAAGTTATTCGTAAATATTCGAGCGCGGAGCACAACACGCTGGAAGAGCCGCTCGATCCCGACGACAAGAAACCTGAGAAGCAAATTAAGCCGGAAGCAGGCTTGAACCGGTTCGTCTGGGACTTGCGCTACGAAGAGGCGCATCGCGTTCCTGGGTACTATCTATGGGAATACGGCAGCGGAGCGCGCGGCCCCGTGGCGGTTCCCGGCCATTATCAAGCGCGAATCACCATTGGGTCACAAACTCAGACTGCGGCTTTCGATTTGAAATTGGATCCGCGAGTAAAAGTGAGCCAAGCCGACTTGGAACAACAATTCAATCTGCTGCTGCAAACGCGGGACGAGTTAAACCGCGTGTATGACGCGGTCAATCAGATCCAGGACGTTCGTTCACAATTGTCTGGGTTGAAGCGGCGGTTGCCAGAGAATATCAGCGCGAAGACGGTTGCGGCAGCGGCCGACGATCTGGAGAAAAAGCTGGTCGCGATTCGCGAGGACCTCATCAACCTGAGCATCAGTGCCAATGAAGATTCGCTGGCCTATCCTCCGCAACTGGATGCGAAACTGGCCTACCTGGCAATGGATGCCGGCAGCGCCGATTCCGCGCCGACTGAGGCCGAACAGAAAGAATTCGAGAAGCTGAAGCGGCAGAGCGGAGAACTGATCGGCCGTTGGGAGGACCTGCAGCGCCGCGACCTGGCTGCTTTTCAGAAGCTCACCGCTGAAGGCAGCCTATCGACCGTGGTAGTTCCACCCGCGGGCCGGTTACCGGACGATACTGTCCAGGCGCATTAAGGCTTATGTTTCTGCAACTTCCGGGACAGCGGAAGGACTAGCTTTTTTCCGGTTCATAAACCTTCGAGTTACCCCTATTACTTACGGGCCGCTTGGATGGCACTGTTGTGCCTTGCTCGCGCTCAATCTCGTTGCTATCGTTTCCATAGAGTCTGATGTTGACTCCTCCCCTGAGGGTCTACGATCGATCCTGATTGGGGGTATATATGCGAATGATGCATTTGTGCTATGCGGCGATAGGCTTTGCGGTGGCCCGCTGGATTTTCCGGCGGCAAGGCTTGCCAGTCGCAGACCCGGTCACGCGGTTTCGATCGCACGGCCTTCTATAGGGCAGACTTAAGTTTGGGCGTGCGTTCCCGTTGCGCTTCCACTTCGTTGGCGTGCGCCTGCTTCTGCCCCTCGGGATATAGTGCCCGCAAAGTCTGCCTGGTCAGTCTGATTTTCCCGCTCCTCCAAATCAATGTGCCCATCGTGGCGGCCAACTTATTTCGTCTTTAGGACGACCGTGTTGCGTTCGTCGCCGGCAATGATGCGGTAAAACTTCTTCAAGTCGTCGGCGCGGCCCACGGGTACGCTCAGTTCCTTTACTTCGAAAGTGCGGCTGTAACGGATGAGGTTGCCGTTTATTTCCGTCTTTGAGTGATAGCTGGCAAATGGATAGTCGGCATCGACGGCGGGAGGCACGTCGTCCACTACATAGCCGGCCGGAATGGCGATTTCAAACGTATCTGTGTCGCGTGAAGGGCCTTCGAATTCAATGGGAAACTGGCGCGCCTCTTTGGTTTCCAAGAGGCCGCTGCTTTTCACTCCCAGGACCCGCGGGCGTACCAGCAGCAAACCGCCCGCGTACTTCGCATAGTTCCGCGCTTCAAACGTGTAGTGAAAGCCAAAGGGCTGGTCGGTGTGGTTCAGGTTCTCGATGCTGGCATGAGTAATGCTGAAGAGCGACAACGAGCCCGCCAGCAGATCTTCGATCGGCTTGATCTGATCGGACGACTTCGTCACTGAGCGCAGGCGCCACCGTTCCGACGAGGCGCGATCTCCCAGCCGTGTTTCGCTGACTTCGCCTTTCAACGTGCCTAGTGGATCGAGTGTCAGCTTGCCGGTGCGCTGGATGCTGTTCATGGCGGAAGGCTGCCGCGGCAGTTGAACCAGCTCCCCGCCTTCGGAAGTCACCAGCAGTCCATAGTTGGCTTGAAGATTTCCGCCAATCTCCCCGAACGGCGTCAACTCATCCGTTGGGTCGAAGTAGAGAAGGGAGCCAAGCGCGGAATGTTGAATGGTCGCGACAAGCGATGCGTCTGAGACGTTAGCAGGTAATTTAATCGCCACGATGACGTGGTTGAAGGCTCCAACGTGGGCCGGCATTTCGGGAGTGACGGAGCCTCGTTCCGAGTTGATGACCACATAAAACGACTCGATGCCCGTTTGGCTTAACATTGAACTCAGCAGGGTCGCTTTGTCTTTACAGTCACCATAGCGGTGTACAAATATGTCTGAGGCGGTATGTGGCTGAACACCGCCAATGCCTAAGCTAATCGCCACGTAGCGGATGTCGTGCTGCACGAACTGTGCCAGCGCCTTGGCTTTCTCCAGCGGAGTCCGCGCTGCCGCGGTGAGAGTTGCGACCTGCTGCGTGATTTGCGGGGATGCGTCGCGGCGGCCGTTGGTTAAATTGAGATACCAGCTACCCATTTGTTGCCAGCTGCTGAAGCCGTTGGCGGCCGCTCCCCCCGGCGGGAAGAAGGAAACGATCATCTGGCCGGCCACGCCGTCGATGGGCGGCATCTCTACTTCCTTACGAATCCCTTTTACATCGCTGACCACCCACTCCCACTGATTATTGCCGCTCTGCGTAGGCTTTGCCTCGGAATAGTTAATCCAAGACGCCTTGTACTCCCATCCTGGGGGAAGTTGCAGCGAGTAATGCAGTTCGCGGCCGGGAATTTCGCGCTGAAACATCCAGACATCCTGCAACACCATGGGCTGGTCGTCTTGTTCGTATTCATAACCGACAATGTTCCCAGGGTCCGAGGCCGGTATGCGCAGGACTTTGTCCTTCACGTCGGAGTACAGTTCGCCCCCTTGGATTTGCAAAAGAGAGGTTTCAATCGCCTCTTTTTCCTTCACCTCATAATCTTTGCCCTGCGCCGGAATACACCAGCCGCGGAGGCCACTGATCTTGCGGTGAGGATTAAATGAAACAGCAGCTAACCCATAGTCGCGCCCGCTGGGCCTGAGGATCTTGAAAGCCAGGCGAACGTGGGTCTTGATCTTGTCGATCGATTGGACGTTTACAGCGGTTTCCGAATACACGAGGACCGCGTCGGTCTTTTCGTCATGAGGAGGCAGTGGCGCCGAAGCCGCGGCATGCATCCACGCTGGAGCTTCGCTGCCCGCTTGCGCGCGATGTGGAACCGCGATCACGCCGGCCACAACGCACAGCAGCAAGACAGTTCGGCGCAAACTAATTGCTGGCGTTGGCGCTGCTGGGCTGCAAAATGACCTGTTGTTCATCGACGGTCCTCACGATCTGAAAGATTTTTCGCAGGGTTGCGTAGTTGTCCACCGGCAGCAGCAGAATGTCCACGTTCAATTCTCGATTTAGGTGCAGCGTGCCTTTGTCGTTTTTTGCCACAAGATTGTAAGTGACCGCTTTGGCGTCTAGATTCTCCGGCTTGGGAACCGTGGAGACTTGCCAACCTAGAGGCAAGTCGATGCTTACATCGTCGGATCGCTGGAAGGGGAATTCAAAGTAAATGGGATGTACGCGCTCGGCATGATCGAAAAGATGTTTCTCGGGCGCGGCAAACAGGCTGACGGGCAGCAGCGCGCGACGTCCGGCTGCCGACACCCAACCAGTCACCTTCAAGGTATATTCCGCCACCAGCGAAGACGAACTTTTCCAATCGGGTTGGTTGGTGAGTTCGACATCGCAGGCGATGGAGATGGCCTCGCGAACTTCATCTTCCAAAAACTTCTTGCGCTCCGCTTCGTCCGCCAGGCGTTTCTCCACGCGGCGTTGAGAAGCTTCCAGTCCGGTGTAGGTGACAGTAAGTTTGCCTTCGAGTTCGCCGGTATCGCTAAGCTTGAGTTCCGCTTTGCGCTGAATACCGGATTCACGGCTGGCCGGAAGGGAAGTCTGCAGCCAGCTTCCACCCTCCTTGTCGAGCTTCAGCCCATTCACCCCGGTTTCCACCCAGGGCAACATGCCGAAAGGAGTGAAAGCTGCTCCGGGATCGAAGAAAACATCCTTGCCGTTAAGTTTGACGACCACGACGTTGGCATCCAACCGGCGCCCGTCCATGGTCTGAGGGAAGAAGAAATAATTCTGGCGATCAGGAACCCACATACCCGAACCTTCGAACCCGGCAGAACGCGCCAAGGCAAGAAATAGCCAGGTCAACTCGGCGCCGTTGGCATACTGCTTCTTCCATATAAGCTCGACGTTGTTTAAATCTTTTTCCTTCGCCCGCTTCTGCTCCTGTTCGGTTTTTTCGACCTCATAAGAAGTGTTCCGGATTTGCTGCACGCGGGCGTAGATTTTTTGCAGCTTTACCTCGGGCGAATCACCGGGGGAAACGATCTCGGCAACCGCCTGGTCCATGGCTTTACGTTTGCCGATAAAGCTTTCCAACTGCTCGTTGCGTTTCTTGCCGATTTTCTTCCAGTATGTGTCGGGCTCTTTCTCAAACCTGTCTTCGCTGTAGATGAAATCCACGCGCGCCTTCAGCTCATTTTCCGGGGGCATATAGTCTTCGGTCTGAAAGGCTGGGATATCTTTCGCTTCAAGATTAATCACGTGATTGGGCGCTTCCGCGGGTTGCACCGTTCCGGGCGGCAGCTTGTTCCAAGTCCAGCGAACGTTCCAGGGAACATAGTCGCTGGTATAGGGCTTGAGAGAGAACTTCGCGTTCCTGGTGAACAATTCGTTGCTCAGAATCCAGTGCGAGTCGAAAACATAGTGTTCACTCAAGTCGGTGGTGTAGTAGTACTCGAGAACGCTGCCGACTTGAACATCGGGCAGCGTAAAGGTTTTGGCCATGTACTTCACGCCGCGGGACTTGACGATTGATTTATCGAAAGCCTTGCCGCTGAAGTTGACGATCGTGCCATCCGGTTCGATCGTGCGGGCATGAATGTTTATTACGGTGCCTTGATTTTTCCAAAAAGGAATTTCAATGTCGGCGTACTTGCGCCCTTCTTCAGTCAGAATTTTGATGCGGAAATAGACATCTTCGTGAGCGGTTTGGCCGCGGTCGTCGCGATCGACCTGGCGGAACAGAATGATGGCCGGCGCACCCGGAGCTTTGGGCTCGCTGGTCATCTTCAGTTCATCGGGCGACACCGGCTGGAAGTTGACGGCCCAAGCGGAATTCGGAATCAGAATGGTTAGGGCCGCGAAAAGAAATGAGAGGCAGACTGGAAAGCGAAGACGAGAAGGCAGCATGACGCAATTCCCCTGTGGAGGCCTGATTACCGCAGAAGCCGCGTCCGGAAGGGGAAGGCGATGGACGCGAAACTGCCGCGGGGCTGGCTATACCGGTTTGTAGTCCTCGGTACTTATGGGTCGAGACGATACATTTCCGGCTTTCAGGTGTCAAGCAATCTCGACTAGCCCTGAATAAATTCGAACCACCGAAGTAGCGGGCTGTTTACCTTTGCGATGGCATCGATGTAGTTTTGCACCCTGCGCTTTGTCCCGCCAGTGACTGAGCGTAGTCGTGCCGATGCCGCTAACTGATTGAGTTTAATCGGTCGGGGAAGTGTCGTTAGCAGTTAGTCCTATTGCCGCGCGTGCTAGACTAAGCTCAAATCCTGCAACCGAGGGCGCGGCAATGAAATTTGGTGTCATCATCTTTCCCGGCTCGAACTGCGATCATGATGCTTTCTGGACCATTCAGCAGGTCGCCAGGCAGCCGGTCACGTTCCTGTGGCACGAATCGCACGACCTGGAGAATTGTGATGCTGTGATCGTCCCTGGAGGCTTTGCTTATGGGGATTACCTGCGGACCGGCGCGATTGCCAAGTTTTCGCCCGTGATGGAATCGGTCCGCAAGTTCGCCGGTGGTGGTGGCCTGGTGCTTGGCATCTGCAACGGCTTTCAGATTCTTTGTGAATCGGGGCTGCTGCCGGGCGCCTTGATGCGTAATGTTGGCCTCAAGTACGTTTGCAAACCCGTACAAGTGCGGGTGGAGAACGCAGAGACTCCCTTCACGAACGCCTGCTCAAAGGGAGAAGTCTTGACCATCCCCATCGGCCACATGGAAGGCAACTACTTTTGCGACTCCAAGACTCTCGAAGAATTGAATCGCGACGATCGCATCGTGTTCCGCTATAGCGCTCCTGACGGTGAAGTTTCAGCCTCAGCCAATCCCAACGGCTCGCTGGAGAACATTGCCGGTATTTGCAGCGCCGGTCGCAATGTAGTGGGGATGATGCCTCACCCCGAGCGTTCCGCCGAGCCGGAACTGGGCTGCACCGACGGAGTGAAAATATTCCAGTCGATGGTCGGCGCCATGGCAAATCGATAGTCCCCTCCTCAACGCTGCGTTCGCAGAATTTTCTTGGTTATCAACAGGCACTCGGTATATTGTCTGGGCTTCTTCCCCTGGAAGTCGGGTTCCCCAGCCCGACGGTGGTTGCACACACGCAGGGAGGCGTGTCTCTCATGACACCGAAGCAGATTCTAGATTCCTTTTCAGAAACATTAGTAAGAGATGAACGGATCCTCAGCGCGCAAGAACGCGCGCTGGTCGCGAATCTTCTGCAGCACGCGAAGGCTGCTACAAGCGAGAATCCGGAAACGCAAGAAGCAGTCCGGGCCGTGATTGCGTCGGCCGTCGGCGAGACCGTTGCTCAGCGCGCTTTCGCGGTGCTGGGTGGCAGCATTGTCGACCGCATTCTGGAGGGTGGCGTTAGCTTGCCGCTCGGCGACGCCGCGGAAGAACGGACGGCGGAAATTTACGCGAGAGAGCCGCAGCCACCGTCGGGTCCGGGGCCACATGTGAAAGCGCCGCCCAAGGCGCCGCAACCGCCGGGTTCGCCGATGCGTACACCGGGAGAGCCGCAACCACCGTCGGGTCCGGGGCCCAGCGTTAAAGAGCCGCACAAAGCGCCACAACCGCCGGGCTCGCCGATGCGTACGCCGGGCGAACCGCAACCACCGTCGGGACCCGGGCCGGGCGTTAAAGCGCCCCACAAGGCGCCGCAGCCGCCTAGTTCTCCCATGCGCACGCCGGGAGAGCCGCAGCCGCCATCCGGGCCAGGACCGCACGCGGTTCGCACAGCCGTGGTTGCGGAGGTTAGCTCAG
>Ga0193751_1001293_pt1 | contig 16298 bp, 14 predicted proteins | sample L1c2metaG_FD_143050 | JGI IMG/M metagenome (GOLD analysis project Ga0193751, IMG submission 143050) | Soil microbial communities from a riparian zone of the East river system, Colorado, United States - L1c2 | ecosystem: Environmental > Terrestrial > Soil > Riparian zone | place: USA: East River... | reverse complement strand
CGAGAAAGCTTTGCGTCAGCGTGCCGCGCGGCGCACCTAGCGGCACCTTGGCCAGCACGATGGCGCCAAATGCCGCGATCATGATCGTGGCGACGAGCGTGCGGACAAAATTCATGGTGCCGAGCGCGGCGCCGAGATCGTGTGCGGACACCGTGTTCTGCAGCGCGACCTGCGTCAGTGGCGCGGTCGGCCCGAAGCCGATGCCGATCAAAAGCAGGATGATTTCGAGGTTGAGCGAAGTCATAGTGCCCGCCGACAGCGCCAACGCCACGACCGCACCGACCCCGACAAGCAAAAAACACAGCGGCAGGAGCTTATAGCGGCGCACCCGGCCGAGCAGCTGGCTCGACAATCCCGCGGTCGAATTGAGCGTCAGCATCAGGATCACCAAGCTCAACCCGGCCGAGGTCGGCGACCAGCCCAGCGCGCTCTGCAGATAGATCGGCAGAAATATGTTGAGCGCGATGATCGCGCCCCAGCCGAATGAATGTGCGGCAATGGCCAAGCCCGCGGCCGGATCGGACAGAATCGCGATTGGGATCAGCGGCTCGATCGCGGTGCGAAGCCGCACGACAAAGCCCGCGCCGAGCACCAGCGCACAGGCGAGCAAGCCGACGATCGGCAGTGACAGCCACGGATAGCGTATGCCGCCGAGGTTAAGCGCCAGCATGAAAGACGAGCTTGCCGCGATCACCAGGACAGCACCCATAATATCGAGCCGGTGCGCCCGTTCACGGCGCGGCAAGCGGCGCAGCACGGTGAGTGCGATCGCGATGGCGACCACGCACAATGGAAAATTCCACAAAAAGATCATTTGCCAATGCAGGTGCTCGGCAATCCATCCGCCGAGCGCCGGCCCGCTGCCGCCCGCGGTCATGAACGCGAGCGAGAAATAGGTGTAATAGCGCCCGCGCTCCTTCGGCGCCGCGATGTCGCCCAAAACCATGTTCGCAGTGACGACCAGCCCGCCGGCGCCGCAGCCCTGCACGACGCGGCCGCCGATCAGCGTCAGCATGTTCGGCGAGGCCGCGCAGAGGAGCGAGCCGACCATGTAGACCACGAGCCCGATCAGCATCGCGGCGCGCCGCCCGTGGATATCGGCAAACTTGCCGTAGAGCGGCGTGAGCGCGGTCGACGCGATTAGAAAGGCCGTGATCAGCCACGGCAGATTGTGCACTTGGCCGAGATCGCGGCCGATCGTCGGCAGCGCGCTCGCCAGCACCGATTGATCGACCGAGCCGAGAAACACCGGCAGCATCATGCTGATGGCGATGAGCCGCTTCTCGCGATGGCTCAAAGCCAGCGGATCGGCAGGCGCGGCATGCGGCGTCGACACGGCAGGCGGCGCTGAATGCGCGAAGGCGGCATCGGCGGCAATCGCCGGTCTCGGCCCCGCGGCGCCGCCGCTCTGCGAGTCATTCATGAAAGATCATACGCCGCGGCTCGCAGCGTTTCCCGGCTCAAACCAACGAAGCAATAACGGCAAAGTGAGCCGCTGTCATTTGTGCGATAAGAATTGCAGACCCGCATGCACGCATGGCAGCTCCGCCGCTGCGGATCTACGACACATTATGCTACATGCTGCCACGAATGCCGGATCGGACCATGAAAATCTCGCTTATCGTTCTCGCGCTCTGCATCGCCACACCAGCTTTCGCGCAGGAGCCAGTCGGCTGCGACAAGTTCAAATGGCCGCTCGACAAGGAGCGCGCGACGCTGACCGGCACCGACCTGCCTAAAGTCGCCTCGAGTAGCCGCGTGAACTGGCCGATCCCGTTCGCCACGGCCGTCACGCTTGTGCCGCTTGCCGAGGCCAAGCTTCCGATGGTGCCGGAGCGCGCGCCGAAATCGAACGAGAGTTTTGCCGGCTTCATTCAATCGCCGGCGCCGGCCAAAGCCGCCACCTACAAGATCACGTTATCGTCCGAAGGCTGGATCGACGTCGTGCAGGACGGCCGCAGGGTGCAATCGATCACCTCGACCGGCGTCAGGGGCTGCGATGGCGTGCGCAAAAGCGTGAAGTTCGACTTGGCGGCGATGCCCTTTACCATCGAACTCAGCGGCATCGAAGCGAACACGATCGCGATCGCGATCACCAGCGAGTGAGGCAAAACGTCTACCGCCAACGTCACTGCTTGAGCGTGTTGGCGACCTTGAAACTCGCCTCGGTCTTGCCCCTGATCTCGTCGAGCGTCACATCGGGCGCGAGTTCGACCAAGGTCAGCCCGCCGCCGTTCCTGTCGAGCGTGAATACGCCGAGGTCGGTGATCACTATGTCGACCACGCCGGCGCCGGTGAGCGGCAGGGTGCAGCGCTGCTTGAGCTTGGACTCGTCCTTCGCCGAATGCTCCATCACCACGACAACCTTCTTGACGCCGCCGACAAGATCCATGGCGCCGCCCATGCCTTTGACCATCTTGCCCGGGATCATCCAATTGGCGAGGTCGCCATTTTCGGCAACCTGCATGGCGCCGAGGATGGCGATATCGATATGGCCGCCGCGGATCATGGCGAAAGAATCCGCCGAATTGAAATAGCTCGTCGTGGGCAGCTCGGTGACGGTCTGCTTGCCGGCATTGATGAGATCGGCGTCCTCGTCGCCCTCGAAAGGGAACGGCCCGGTGCCGAGCATGCCGTTTTCCGATTGCAGCTGGACGCTTATTCCAGGCGGAATGTAATTCGACACTAGCGTCGGAATCCCGATGCCGAGATTGACGTAAAATCCGTCTTGCAGCTCTTTGGCGGCGCGCGCCGCCATCTGCTCGCGGTTCCAAGGCATGCGATTTTGATTCCCCTTTAGACTTCGACGCCGGTTCCGGCCGCGATTTTGATTCCCCTTTAGACTTCGACACCGGTTCCGGCCGGCGCGTCGGCGCTCTGCCGCTTGCGCACGGTGCGCTGCTCGATGTGTTTGATCGCATTCGGCACGTGCGCGATGCGTTGGACATAGATCCCCGGCGTAACGATGTGATCGGGATTGATATCGCCAGGCTTCACCAGTTGCTCGACTTCGGCCACCGTCACCTTAGCTGCGGTCGCCATCGGTGGATTAAAATTCCGCGCGCTCTTGCGGTAAACGAGATTGCCCTCGCTGTCGCCGCGGTACGCGTGAACGATCGCAAGGTCGGCGACCAGGCCGCGCTCCATGACATAACGATGGCCGTCGAAGTCGTGGGTCTCCTTGCCTTCGGCGATCTGCGTGCCCACGCCCGTCCTGGTGAAGAATGCCGGAATGCCGGCGCCGCCGGCGCGAATGCGCTCCGCCAGCGTGCCTTGCGGATTGAATTCGATCTCGAGCTCGCCTGCGAGATATTGCTGCATGAAGGTTTTGTTCTCCCCGACATATGAGGAGATCATCTTCTTGATCTGGCGGGTGTCGAGCAGAATTCCGAGCCCCTTGCCGTCGGTCCCGCAATTGTTCGAGACCACCGTCAGGTTTTTCACTCCCGAATCGCGGATCGCCAGGATCAAGGTTTCCGGAATGCCGCACAGGCCGAAACCGCCGGCCATGATCATCATGCCGTCCTTGAGCAAGCCGGCCAACGCGGACCGCGCGTCCGCATAGACCTTGTTCATGTCCGCTCCATTTCTAGTGTCCCGATTCCGAAGTTCGCAAGTATGTGCGGGTGCCTCTGATGCGAACTTCGGAATCAAAGGGACACTGGAATTTATAATTCTAGTGTGGTTTTTGGATTTGAAGTTCCTATCCGAGTTGGCCGCTTAATTGTAGGAACTTCAAATCCGCCACACTAACGATGCCCCCGTTACAGCGATAGCAGGGCTACGCATAATGGTACGGACGAAAAGGTCAACCGCCGGACGGATAGGAATATGCGCTGACAATCGGCAGTTGGATCTGCGGATGCGGATAATAATTCCAGACCACGTACATCGCGGCGAATAGGATCGCCGCGAGCAGCGCTCCGCCGACCCGGTTACGAAAAGAAATCAGGCCGCCCAGCAAGGCCGCGACGAAAGCAAAGACTGCCATTATCGCCACGTAAAGCCAGTTCACGTTCGACCAGTCGATGGCCATCGTTTGCTCCTGCCCCAACAATAACAGGATTTAGCTTAGCCGAGACCGGCGCAGCGCGCGAGATGAAATTGCGTGCATGGCTTGCCATTGGCAGCCGGTCGCGCCTGACGATATAAGCCCTTCCCAAGTCGCAAGCCGCGGAACGCAGATGTCATTCGCGCAGGTCGATTATCTGCAGAAAAACCGTTTTTCCAACACGCGCTTTGTCGAAGCGGCGGACCTGCTCGATAAGATCAAGGCGATTAAAAGCCCCGAAGAACAGGACCTCATCCGCCGTGCCGCCGCCATGCAAGACGCCGCCATGCGCGCGGCGTTCGCCGCGGTCGAGCCTGGAATGGCACGGCCCAATCGACATTTACGTTAACGCCGCCGATTTTTGTCCGCAGTTTGCGCCAAAAAATCCGCAATTCCGCCACCACGCGGTCACGCTGCCTGTGCCCTATGGGCCACGCCGCGCATGATTTTAATGTGATTTTCGCGTTACAATCATAGATACCGCGCGAAGCACGGCGGCCACCTCTGGAATCGGCGGAGGATATTGTGTCGAACTTTCGTATTATTTGTGTCGCGGCATTGGCATCACCTCTTTTGCTGATTGCCGGTGCTGCGATCGCACAGAGCGTCACTGATCAATCTGGCAAACCTCTCGCCGGATTACGGCCACCGCATGAGCATCACAAGCTCGCGCACGCTAAAACCGGCCCCGCTAAATCTCAGCACAACGCGACAGCGAAGGTTGCGCGCAAGCCTGCGAAACGGCGACCGATTGTCGCGGCAAGTTCAACGGCGGCAAACCTCTCGCCGGATTACGGCCACCGCATGAGCATCACAAGCTCGCGCACGCTAAAACCGGCCCCGCTAAATCTCAGCACAACGCGACAGCGAAGGTTGCGCGCAAGCCTGCGAAACGGCGATCGATTGTCGCGGCAAGTTCAACGGCAGAAGTCCCGCGACGTGTCGCAAAAAATAATTCGCACATCGTAAATTCACGCATCACAAATTCACCCATCACTTGGCCGAGCGCCGAACCTGCTGCAGCTGAAGAGTCGAGCACGCCGCAAACTGCACTACAGTTCGCAACCGAGGACACCGCTTCAAATACCGCACCCGCGACGGCTACCGCGACCGCAACCACGGCGAAAGCAAAAACTGTCGCGACCGATGAACGCAAGGATCCCGCTGCCGTCGATATGCGGCCGACGGCAAGCAAGCTGGTGCAGACGGAGCGCTTCGAAGCGCCTGCTGCAAGCCAGATCTCAAGCCCGGCGCCAACCGAAATGCCAAACCAGGCAGCAAGTCCAGCGTCAAGTCCGGCGCCAACTCAGACGCTGGTCGCCGCACCGGCGCGTCAGGAAATGACTCCCGCAAGCCGTGCTTCTTCGACCGCCTCTATCCTGGTTACGCTCGCCGGCGCAGTCACCGCTGGCCTGGTCGGCTGGTTGACGTTCGGTTTTGGCTCGGCGCGCACGATCCGTGTCAGCCGCGAGCCGTTGGCCCCTATTCGATATTTGCCGTTCGTACCACTTCGCTGACCGCGGCCGCACGACGTTTGAGCGAATTGAACAGCTCGAAAGCCTCTTTCGGCGTCATGTTCTTGTGCACAACGGCGGCCACTGCTGCGATCATCGCCTGCGGCGCCTCGGATTGGAAAATGTTGCGGCCCATATCGACGCCGGCGGCGCCCTGCTGCACCGCATTGTAGGCCATCGTCAGCGCCTCGAGCTCGGTAAGCTTTTTGCCGCCGGCCATCACGATCGGCACCGGACAGGAAGCGGTGACCGTCTCAAAGCCGTCTTCTACGAAATAGGTTTTGACATATTGCGCGCCGAGCTCGGCGATGATGCGGCAGGCGAGCCGGAAATATTTGGCGTCGCGCACCATGGTCTTGCCGACCGCGGTGATGCCCATGACGGGGACCCCGGCGCGCAGGCCGGCATCGACCAACCGCGTCATGTTGTGCACCGAGCGCGTCTCATGCTCGCCGCCGATGAACACCTGGATGCCGACGCCGGCCGCGTTCAAACGCACCGCATCGTCCATATCCATCGCGATCTGCTCATCCGAAAGTTCATCGCGCAGAATGCTGGGCCCGCCGCTCGCACGCAGCACCATCGGCTTCTGGCATTGCGCCGGGATCACCGAGCGCAATATGCCGCGCGTGCAGAACAAAGCGTCACAGGACGGCAACAGCGGCACGATCGAAAGATCGATGCGTTCGAGGCCGGTGGTCGGACCTTGGAAATAACCGTGGTCGACGGCGAGCATCACGGTGCGCCCGGAAGCGGGATCGAACACGCGCGCCAGCCGGTTCTTCATTCCCCAATCGAGCTGATGCGAACCTTTCAGATAGAAGCCCGGCGTCGCTTGGGGCTGGTCGGGGGCGTAGCGTTGGCCTTCTTGATCGGCTTCAGGCATGGCACTGTCGTTGAGTTGCGAAGTTTACGCCGTCAATTCTGATCGGCTGCCGCGCGCCAAAAAGGATTTATGGCGCAGAAGCCGCGGTTGCCGGTGAGCACGGCCGGTGTGCAGTCCTCGGCGGTATCATATTCACAGTCCCAGTTGAGGGCGTCGGAGCCCTGATTGGTAACGGCGCACCATCGGGAATTGCCATAAAGGCCGGCATGGCTGGCCGCGACGTTTAAGAATATGGCAGCCGCGAGAGCCGCAATCGCGCCGGCCAATTTGGCAAGGACGATTTTCACGCGCGGCACTCTAGGGCGTCAGTTGCGAAAAGCAAACGCACCGCCGTCCCCAGCGAGCCTATGCAAAAAGCCGCAGAAAATGCTGCGCAGGCGGCTCGGAAAGACGCTCGCGGTGCAATGGCCGCGGATCATGTTTGCCCTTGCTTTGTTCTCTATTTGTTCTAGTATTAGTTTTAAGAAACATACCCGGAATAAGGATGGGTTATTCCAGACCGGGAAGGATGTTAAATGCTTGTGCGTACAGCATTTCCGTCTCTGTCCCTAATACCAGACCGGGCTGCCGTTTTGACCCAATTGCGCGGCCTGCTGGCACGACAAGCGGGCTGGCGTGAGGACGTGAATGCGACGCTGCCTTTCGGTCTAGCGGCACTCGATTCGCATCTGCCGAATGGCGGCCTCGCCTGCGGCGCACTCCATGAGATCGTTCCGACAACGCAAGCGGCGCTACCGGCCGCGTTCGGTTTTGTGGTGGCTATATTGGCCCGATTATCTTCGTCTTATGGAGCCGGCTTGGCGGATAGCGAGCGCATGGATGCTCACTGTCTCCCCCATGGTTTCCCAAATGGTCCCCCATATGGGACCGAGCGGCGAATCGTTTTTGTCATGCCGGCCCATGCCCTGCGCCAATGCGGCCGCCTGTCCGGACATGGCCTCAATAGCCTCGGTCTCAATCCGCGCCGCGCGATCTTGGTCGAGACGGCGCATTGGCAAGACTCGCTATGGGCCCTGGTGGAAGCGCTGCGCTCGCAAGCGCCGCAAGCCGCCGCCGGAATGATCGATAGGATCGATCTGAAGACCAGCCAGAAACTGCATCTCGCCGCCGTCGATGCCGGCTTGCCGTTGTTGCTGCTGCGTCCTTCGCAAACGCTGGAATCAAGCGCCGCGGCAACGCGCTGGCGGATTGATGCGGCGGCCGGCGCGCGCGACCGTTTCGGCAGTTACGCGCGCGCGCGATGGCAAGTGCAGCTTGAACGCTGCCGCAATGGACGGTCGGGTGAATGGGTAGTGGAGTACGATCATGTCGCGCATCGTTTCAGTCTGGTTGCCGCGCTGGCCAATCTATCGCTTTCTCGCGGTGCAGGCGATCAGTCCCGTCGGCAAGCCAATCGATCCTGAGCGGCCGCTCGTCCTTGCCATTGCCGCAACCGGAGGTCCGCGCATCGCCGCCATGAATGAGGCGGCGGAGAATGTCGGAATTGCGATTGGCGATCCGGTGGCCGATGCGCGCGCCAAAGCGGATAGTCTGCAAGTGCGCGCCGTCGACAGCGGCGCCGATGATGCCGCGCTGCGCCGCCTTACTTTATGGGCGACACGCTACACCCCAACCGCCTCGCCGTGGTGCAGGGAACCTTGGAGCGAGGAAAATGGCGCCGACGGTTTTTTCCTCGACATCGAAGGTGCCGCGCATCTGTTCGGCGGCGAGGAAAGCCTCCTCGCCGATGTTGCCGGCCGGCTTAATCGCTTCGGATTGCTAGCACGGCTTGCTATCGCCGCTACTCCCGGCATGGCCTGGGCCTTGTCACACTTTAATGCCGCACCCCAATCCATCCTGCCCTCGGGCAACGAAGCCGCTGCGATCGCTGCAATGCCGATCAAAGCCTTGCGGCTCTCGGGCGAAAGCCGCGCAGTGCTGCGCCGGCTCGGCTTCAAATCCGTGGGTACGTTGATGGATAAGCCGCGTGCACCTTTGGCGGCACGCTTTTCCGACGAACTACTGCGGCGGCTCGATCAAGCGCTCGGCCGTATCGACGAACCACTCATTCCGGTGACGGCGCCGCCGGTCTATCACAGCCTGAATTATTTGCTCGAACCGATCATCAGCCAGCAGGCAATCGTCGCTCGCGCCTGCCGTTTAATGCAAAACCTGGTGCATGTGCTCGTGCGCGATCAGGTCGGAGCGCGCGCGCTGAGATTAAGCCTTTATGGGCTCGATGGCGCGGTCGAGACGATCGATATCGGACTGACCGCGCCGACGCGCAGTGTGGCGCATGTGGCGCGGCTGATCGATCTCAAGCTCGATACGCTGGCGGCAATGCAGGATGCCGGCTTCGGCTTCGAGGCAATCGGCCTTGCCGTCACGCGCGTCGCGCCGATGCCGGCGCGGCAGATTGACTTAAATATCGATCGTCACCTTCAGCTGCGAGCGACAGCTGAGAATGACGATGACATTGCGGCTTTGATCGACGCGCTGCGGCAGCGGCTCGGTTCCAATCGCGTGCGGCAGTTCGAAGCCGTCCCCAGCCATATTCCCGAACGCGCGGAAAAGCTGACTGAGGTCAATGGCGAAACATTTCAATCCGCCCCTCCCCGTTCAGAAGACAGCTACTGGCTGCTTGCGGACGACAAAACGCGTCCGCTGTTGCTTTTGCCGCAAGCCGAACCGGCCGAAGTCACCGCGCTCGTCCCCGAAGGTCCGCCGCGGCGTTTGCGCTGGCGCGGGGTGACTTACGACATCGCCGGCGCGCAAGGTCCGGAACGGATCGCCGAGGAATGGTGGCTCAATCCCCCACCCTACCCTCCTCCGCAAGCGGGGAAGGGAAAGGAAGGGAGCCTTACCCGCGATTACTATTTCGTCGAGGACGGCGAAGGCCATCGCTTCTGGCTCTACCGTGAAGGCCTTTACAGCCGCGAAACCGCGGCGGCGCGCTGGTTCGTGCATGGCTTGTTTGCTTGAGTTGGCCTGTTTGCCTGAGTTTGTTCGCGTGAGAATGTAAATGAGCGCGTATGCCGAGCTCGCTGTAACAACTAATTTTTCCTTCCTTCGCGGCGCCTCGCATCCGCAGGAAATGGTGGCCCGCGCCGATGACCTCGGACTGACCGCTATCGGCATCGCCGACCGCAATTCTTTTGCCGGCGTGGTCCGCGCCTATGACGAAGCGAAAAAGCGAAAAATAAAACTCTTAGTCGGCACGCGCCTGGTGACCAGCGATGGCTTCGAAGTGCTGGCCTACCCAACCGATCGCACCGCCTATGGCCGGCTCTGCCGCCTGATCACCGCCGGCAATCTCAAAGCAAAGAAAAGCGAATGCCATCTGAGTTTCGCGGAGATTCTTAACGCCACCGAAGGTCAGATTTTTATCGTGCTGCCGCCAGCGGAGCTGACTTATGGAAGTGATTCAATTTCCGCTCATCCCCGCGAAAGCATTCTAGAAAAAATAACCTCCCCCTGGAGGGGGGAGGTCGACGCGCGCAGCGCGGCGGGTGGGGGTGATGCGACGGCGCCGCTGGTCACCCCACCCCGGCCGCTTCGCGGCCGACCCTCCCCCTCCAGGGGAGGGTTTGGAGTCTTCACCATCCGCCTTATCGCCTTAGTCCGCGCGGCGCCGGGACGCACATTCCTTGCCGGCGTGCATTATCATCGCGGCGACGCGACGAGTCGCGCCGGCTCGGTCTGTTGGCCGAACTCGGCGCCCGGTGTAGCGCGCCGCTCGTTGCGGTCAATGACGTGCTCTATCACACGCCGGAGCGCCGGCCGCTCGTCGACGTGCTCACCTGCATCCGGAAGAAATGCACCATCGCCGAAGCCGGCTTGCGGCTGTCGGTCAATGCCGAGCGGCATCTCAAAGCGCCGGCGGAAATGGCGCGGCTGTTCGCCGCCTTTCCCGACGCCATTGCCCGCACTCTCGCCATCGCTCAATCCTGCCGTTTCTCGCTTGGTGAACTCAAATACGAATATCCCGACGAGCCGGTGCCGCCGGGCAAGACCGCCCAGCAGCATCTGGAGGATCTTACCTGGGTGGGAGCGCAGGAGCGCTACCCGAAAGACAAATATCCCAACGGCATTCCCGACGATGTTCGGAAGCGGCTTAACGACGAACTCGCGCTCATCGGCAAACTCGATTATGCGCGCTACTTCCTCACCGTACATGACGTGGTTTCCTTCGCGCGAACCCAGGACAAGGAAATCCTCTGCCAAGGCCGCGGCTCGGCGGCCAATAGCGCGGTCTGCTTTTGTCTCGGCATCACTTCGGTCAATCCGGACAAGAGCAATCTCTTGTTCGCCCGGTTCATTTCCGAAAATCGCAGCGAGCCGCCCGATATCGATGTCGATTTCGAGCATGAGCGGCGCGAAGAGGTCATTCAATACATTTACCGGCGCTACGGCCGCCATCGCGCGGCAATCTGCGCCACAGTCGTGCATTACCGCTCCCGCCGCGCCATCCGCGAGGTCGGCAAAGCCTTAGGCTTGACCGAAGACGTGACCGCCGCGCTGGCCAAGACGGTGTGGGGTTATGGCGACGGCTATCCCGACGACCACATCCGCCAAGCCGGCCTCGATCCCTCAAATCCGGCGATCCGGCAGGCCATTGCGCTCGCCGACGAACTGATCGGTTTTCCGCGCCATCTTTCGCAGCATGTCGGCGGCTTCGTGCTCACGCGCGCGCCACTCGATGAGACGGTGCCGATCGGCAATGCCGCCATGGACGATCGCACCTTCATCGAATGGGACAAAGACGACATCGACACGCTGGGACTGATGAAAGTCGACGTGCTGGCGCTCGGTATGCTGAGCTGCCTGCGGCGCGGACTCGATCTTCTGAAAGCGCATTACGGGCTGGGCTATTCGCTCGCCACGCTGCCGCAGGACGATCCCGCGGTCTATCAGATGCTGTCGCGCGCGGATTCGGTCGGCGTGTTTCAAGTCGAAAGCCGCGCGCAGATGTCGATGTTACCGCGGTTGAAACCGCAGTGCTTTTACGACCTCGTCATCGAGGTCGCTCGTCATCGAGGTCGCGATCGTACGGCCGGGACCGATCCAGGGCGACATGGTGCATCCCTATCTGCGGCGCCGCGACGGCACCGAGAAAGAATATTACCCCTCGCCGTCTCCAGCCCATGGACCGCCAGATGAATTGAGAGACGTTCTCAAACGCACGCTGGGCGTGCCACTGTTCCAGGAACAAGCGATGCAGATCGCGATTACGGCGGCGAAGTTCACGCTCGATGAAGCCGACGGGCTGCGCCGCGCCATGGCCACCTTTCGCCACACCGGCAATGTTCACCTGTTTCGCGACAAATTCATCAACGGCATGGTCGAGCGCGGCTATGATCGCGTTTTTGCCGAACATTGCTTCGGGCAGATTGAGGGTTTCGGCGAATACGGCTTTCCGGAAAGTCACGCGGCGAGCTTTGCGCTTCTTGTCTATGCCTCGGCGTTCATCAAATGCCGCTATCCGGACGTGTTCTGCGCCGCCATTCTCAACAGCCAGCCAATGGGTTTTTATCAGCCGGCCCAGCTGGTGCGCGATGCGCGCCAGCACGACGTGGAGATCCGTCCCGTCGACGTCAATTTCAGCGATTGGGATTGCACGCTGGAGCCGACTGCCCCCTCCCCTGCAACAACCCCCTCCCTTCCCTCCCCCGCATGCGGGGGAGGGTTGGACGCGGGTTATGCGGTGCGGCTCGGCTTTCGTCTCATTCACGGGCTTAGTGAACAGGAATTGAAAAAACTGATCGCAGCGCGCGGCAATGGCTTTTCCTCGATCGAGCGGCTGGCCGCGACCGCCGACATTTCGCGCTTCACGATCGAGCGACTGGCCGAGGCGGATGCCTTCCGCTCGCTCGCGCATGATCCGGCGAAGTGGAAACCGGTTCGCCGACAAGATCATGCGCCAAATTCAGAGGTTGGCACGCGATCGGACGCAAAACCGGTACCCACTTTTGCTGATCGCGTGCCGCTCGATCGGCGCGCCGCATTATGGGCGGCACGGCGGCTCGATACGATCGGCATTCGCCGCCCGCGCGGCGGCAGCAAACCTGGCGAGGCGCTGCCGCTATTAACGCCGCATCTCGGTGACGAATTTTTTCCGGAGCCTCATGTCGCGCTGCCGGCCATGCCGCTGTGCGAGCACGTCGTCGAAGATTATGTGACGACCGGCTTGTCGCTGAAACAACATCCGGTCCAATTCTTTCGCGAGCGTCTTGCTGCGCTCGGCGCAATCCGCAACGCGCAGCTCCGCGATGACACATTCCCGCAGGACTTAACGGTAACCGTCGCGGGCCTCGTTCTGGTGCGGCAGCGGCCGGGCACATCGAAAGGCGTCGTGTTTATGACGCTCGAAGACGAGACCGACATTGCCAATATCATTGTCTGGCCCAAGGTCTTTGAAAGAAACCGCCGCACGGTAATGACATCGCGGTTTCTGGCCGTGCGCGGCCGGCTGCAGCGCGCGGGCCTTGTCATCCATGTGGTCGCGGAAAGCTTTATCGATCTTTCCGCGCAATTGCCGTGGTTGCGCGACGGCGACCTTTTCTCGCCGAAATTTTCGGGGGGCCCGCGTTCCGAACCCGAAACGCTGCCGCTGCGCAGCCGAGATTTCCATTGAACCCCGCCAGGAGCATCTCATGTGCGGCCGCGCCAAACTTCCCAACGACGTCTCTGAAATCAAACTCGACCTGAAAATCGACCTTGACGAAATCGGCGATTATCGACCGCGCTGGAATGCAGCGCCGACCTCAAAACTTCCCGTTGTCATCTCCGACAATGCCCGGCGCGTGCTCACCTTGATGCGCTGGGGCCTCGTGCCGTCCTGGGCCGACGACCTCAAGATCGGCTATTCGACCTTCAACGCCCGCGCCGAAAGTCTCGTCACCCGCGCGGCCTTTCGCGGCGCCTGGCAGGCCGGCCGCCGCTGCCTTGTCGTCGCCGACGGTTATTATGAGTGGCGCGATTCCGACAAGCAGCCGTTTGCAGTCGCGCTCGCCAATCGCGGGCCGATGACACTTGCCGGCCTATGGGATTATTGGCGCACGCCGGCGGGCGAGATCATCAAATCCTTCGCCATTATCACCACCAAGGCCAACGACATACTGGCGCCTCTGCACGATCGCATGCCGGTTGTGGTTCCGCCCGACCGCTGGGCGGAGTGGCTTGGGGAAAAGGCGGTGGCAGAAAGCGCACTTAAAGCCCTGCTCTGCCCCTATCCAGGCGGCGCCATGGCCTTTTGGCCGGTCGATCGGCGGGTCGGCAATGTTAGAAATGACAGCCCAGACCTGTTCGCACCATTGATGGATCGGCAGAATTAGGCGGCAGGACGATTTAAAAATCCGTCCAACGCCTTCGAACACCGGCATGATTCCCGTCATAATGCAGGGGAGTTGCACGGTTCTGCGACCGCCTATATCGTCTGGAACCAATAAAAGAAGCTCTGACCGGCATTGCGCGGCAAAGGGCCACCAGGGGACGAGCCCGCGACACCGGGTCGCCGGGGAACATCTCTGCAATTACTGTAGTTGCTGGTTTTGAATGTCCGGGGCGAACCCAGGCCAATCCCCGAAGACGGCCGGGAGGAAAAATTGCGATTGTCCAGCAGCCTCCGCGAGCTGATCGGCAAGCGTGACTTTTACGCGGGCGGCTTGATGCTATTGCTGGGCCTCGGCATCACGCTGAAGGGTTCCAGCTATCGCGGCGGCACGCTCATGCATATGGGGCCCGGCTTTTTGCCGACGGCCCTTGGCATCATCCTGGTGCTGCTTGGCATTTCGATTGCCGCCGCAAGCTTGTCCGGCGACGGCGACGGCGACAGCCACGGGCACGGCGGTGGCGAGAGTATCTTGCCGGAACATCCGCAATGGTGGGCGTGGTTCTGCATCCTGATGAGCCCGATCGCATTTATCATGTTCGGGCGTTATTTCGGCATGCTGCCGGCGACCTTCGCTTGCGTCTTCGTTGCCGCGCTCGGCGATAAAACGGCAACCTGGAAGGGCACGATCATCCTGGCGACCGTCGTAACCGTCTTCGGCGTCACGCTGTTTTCCTACTTCCTCCAAGTACCGATGCCGATACTGACCTTTAGGGGCGAACTGTGATTGAAGCTGCGCTTAGCGGTCTTTGGTACGGCTTCGGGGTCGCCTTAGAGCCGCACAATATCATGTGGTGTTTCGTCGGCGTGCTGGTCGGCAACATGGTGGGCGTGCTGCCCGGCATGGGACCGCTCGCCACGATTTCGATACTGCTGCCGCTGACATTCGGCATGAAACCGGTTGGCGCCATCCTGATGCTCGGCGGCGTCATGTATGGCGCGCAATACGGCGGCGCGATCTGCTCGATCCTCTTGAATCTACCATGCCATCCGCCGCATGCGGTGACCTGTCTCGACGGCTTCCCAATGACCAAACAGGGGCGCGGCGGCGTGGCGCTCGGGCTCACTGTCTTTGCCTCCTTCGTGGGCGCCTCCTGGGGGATCACCGAAATGATCTTCCTGTCGCCGATTTTGGTGAGAGTGGCGCTGCAATTCGGTCCCGCCGAAGTCTGTTCGCTGATGCTGTTGGGGTTGCTCGCCGGATCGACGCTGGCGCGCGGTTCGCCAATTAAGGGCGTCGCCATGACCGTAGTCGGCCTGTTCCTCGGCTCGGTCGGCACCGATCTCGAAACCGGCTCGGAGCGCTACACCTTCGGTATGACCGAGCTCGACGACGGCATCGAACTGATCGCGCTGGCGCTTGGCTTGTTCGGCATCGCCGAGTTCATGAACAGCGTCAATCAGGTCGCGCCGATCAATACTAAGTACACCAATGTCAGCATTAAGGACATGCGTCCGACCAAGGCCGATATGAAACGGGCGTTCTTCCCGATGTGGCGCGGCACCATCATCGGCAGTCTCTGTGCGCTCATTCCCGGGACCGGTCCGACGATTGCCTCGTTCGTCGCCTATGCAACGGAAAAGAAAATCTCCAGACATCCCGAAAAATTCGGCACTGGCCTGATCGAAGGCGTGGTGTGCCCGGAGGCATCGACGCACTCCTCGGTGCAAGGCGATTTCATCCCGACCATGAGCCTGGGCATCCCCGGCGATGCGGTGATGGCGCTTCTTCTTGGTGCCTTGATGATCCAAGGCATCGTGCCCGGCCCGCAGCTGATTACGCAGCATCCGGATATATTCTGGGGCCTGGTGGCGAGTTTCTGGATCGGCAACATCATGCTGGTCCTGCTCAACGTGCCGCTGATCGGCATCTGGGTGAAGATGCTAGCGATCCCGTATCGCTTCCTCTACCCGAGCGCGATGTTCTTCGTCTGCATCGGCGTCTATGCCGCCAACAACGATTTCTTCCAGGTCGGCGAAGTGGTGGTGATTGGCTTGTTCGGCTACATCCTGCTGCGGCTTGGCTTCCATCCGGCACCGATCCTGCTCGGCTTCGTGCTGGGATCGCGGTTCGAAGAAAATTTCCGCCGCGCCATGCTGATTTCACGCGGCGACATCTTCGTGTTTGTCGAACGGCCGATCAGCGCGGTGTTTGTCGCGCTGTGCGCGCTCCTGATCGGATCGCAAATCTATTTCCGGCTGCGCGGCGCCAAAGCGGATCTCGAACCGGCCGCCGAAAATATCGTGAGCGGCGTTCCCCCCGAGCTCGCCGCACAACGCGTGTCGACGCCGGCCGAGTAGTTACAGCATAATCCCGAAAAGGCTGGATGACCGATCGTCAGCCTACACCGCTCGGGCCGAGCGGGTTCGCCGTGGTGGGGGGCACATGCCGCATCGGTTTACTTGCCAAGGCAACTTCGCGCGTTTGATGATCGTCGCCTGCGATCGCGCCTATGACATTTACTGGAGAAAAGGCGG
>Ga0193751_1001292_pt1 | contig 16322 bp, 16 predicted proteins | sample L1c2metaG_FD_143050 | JGI IMG/M metagenome (GOLD analysis project Ga0193751, IMG submission 143050) | Soil microbial communities from a riparian zone of the East river system, Colorado, United States - L1c2 | ecosystem: Environmental > Terrestrial > Soil > Riparian zone | place: USA: East River... | reverse complement strand
AAGTCGACAATTCCAAAATGGGCGATGATCGGCGCAGTTGTCGCCCTGATTGTAATGGGATTTCTCTTGTGGTCGAAACGAACGCCAACCATTTCAGCCGCGCCTGAGAAAAGCATTGCCGTGTTGCCATTCGAAAACCTGAGCCGCGACCCAGACAACGCCTACTTCGCCGATGGCATCCAAGACGAAATTCTGACTCGGCTATCCAAGGTCGCCGATTTGAAGGTAATCTCGCGCACTTCCACGCAGCACTACAAAAGCGCCCCGGAAAACCTGCCCGAGATCGCAAAGCAACTGGGCGTGGCCCACATTTTGGAAGGAAGCGTGCAGAAAAGCGCCGACGCTGTGCGGGTAAACGTGCAGTTAATCAAGGCAGCCAATGATTCACATCTTTGGGCGGATACTTTTGATCGGAAACTTACCGACATCTTTTCCGTCGAGAGCGAGGTAGCCAAAACTGTTGCTGACCAATTACGGGCAAAACTCACTGGGCAGGAAGAGCAAGTCATTGCCGCGAAGCCGACCAATAATCCCGAGGCTTACGATGCCTACCTGCGCGGTCTGGCTTATACTGTGAAGGGCTTAAATCCTGCGAACTCCCTTGGCGCACAGAAAAATCTCAGAGAAGCGGTGCGGTTGGACCCGAAGTTTGCTCTTGCCTGGGCGCTCCTATCGAACGCGGATGCGGCCGGATACGTCGCGCTGACTCTTCAAGCGACACTCGCGCTGCGTGAAGAGGCGCGGCAGGCCGCCGAAACCGCTCTCACTCTTCAACCTAATCTCGGGGAAGCAATACTGGCTAAGGGCTATTATCACTACGCCTGTCTGAAAGACTATGACACTGCGGAGCGTTATTTCGAGCAAGCGCGTCCGCTTCTACCCAATAACAGCCGGATTCCCGAGCAGCTCGCCTATGTCACCCGTAGGCGAGGTCAGTGGGACCGGAGCGAAGCCTACTTCAACGAAGCCGAGAGGCTCGATCCGCGGAACGTTAACATTCTCGGTCAACACGCGATTACCTACTATTGTCTTCGTCGTTTCCCAGAGGCGCTGCGAAAGCTTGATCAGATTCTCAACATCACACCCGATGACATCGACCCGATCACCTCAAAGGCGGCTATCGCACAAGCCGAGGGCGATCTGCCGCGTGCGTCCGCACTCCTGGCTCCGTTGCGTCCCTCTTCTGCTGAGCTATACCAGACTTTACAAACACAAGCTTACCAAGCAATCCTGGAGCGTCGCGCTGCCCCCGTCATCCCTCGTTTAAAGGAGATACTGGCCGAGCCTGACCCAGCGCTGGGTTACCTCAACGGTGAATTGCGCTTTTGGTTAGGCTGGGCGCAAGAAGTTGCTGGCGATCATCCGGGGGCGCAGGAAAGTTGGCGACAGGCGCACAGCGAACTGGAGCCTCTCCTCAAAGAACAGCCGGAAAATTTTGTTCTAATGGGAGATCTCGCGCTGGTCAATGTGGGTCTTGGCGACAAAACCGCTGCATTGGCGCTGTCGGAGCGGGCCATGACCACGCTTCCGATTGAAAAAGACGCCCTTTCTGGTCCCAAACCGCTTGAGATACTTGCACGGGTAGCCGCTCAAGCCAAGGAACCTGACCGCGCCATCGCTGCTTTAGAAAAACTACTTTCAATCCCGGGCAATGGCGCGCTGGCTGAAAATGTGCCGCTCACTCCCGCGCTGCTCCGGCTCGATCCGATGTTCGATCCACTGCGGAATGATCCGCGCTTCCAGAAACTCGCTGCTTCGGAAGCGCCGAGATAGGCCAACAAATAGTGCCCACACCACGCAGTGGCATCCCGAGCTGAACCTATTAGATGAAGCAACATTTGGGCGTAGTGCCTGCCATCCACTCGAAAGCGGGTGATAACGACTCCTACCAACCCAGCACCGCCCCAGAAATCACGGAAACCCGATTCGGCACGAGAACTTCTATCGGAAAATCTCGTATAGAGATAGTGTGAACCCCGGACACGAGCGAATCGCTCTGACTTGCGACGATCTCCGTAAGCTATTGGAACTCGGTCTTGCAAGCGAATGTGAGTGCGAGATTTACAGGGCGAGCCGACCTTTCGGTGAAAATTGTCAAGCGGACGCTCTTTTGTTGACATTTTTCGCGCCGCTAAAACGCTACTGTGATCTGGACAGCTCATCATGAGCATTGGATTTAGTTGGTGTTGAAAAAGAGACGGACACGAGCGCCGAAGGAACAAGCGTTTCACCACAATGTTTACGTGATCCTGTTGGACAATGCTGCCGCCAAACATCCATCAATTCTGAGGCTCAACCCGAAACGCGATCCGCAGAAACCATGTGTTTACGTTGGGATGACCGGCATTCCGGTGGAGCACCGATTTGAAAATCACAAGAACGGCTACAAATCGGCTTGGGTGGTGAAAAAATATGGCAAGCGATTGATGCCGGAACTTTACGAGCATTTGAATCCAATGCCGTTTGAAGCCGCAGCTCAAATGGAAAAAGAATTGGCCGAGGATTTGAGAGCGGAGGGTTACACGGTTACGGGAGGAACGTGATGATTTCACGGGTTTGGAAGATCGCCGCCTCCCGAAAGCCTTGTGGGGATAATTGAGAGACGGCGTTTTAGTTCCCCCCAGAACTTGATCTGGAGGGTAGATTCAGCGCACAAACGGGTAAAGGCCGATTTTTACGCCTTGAGCCGCTGACGGCAATTTGATGATAATCCCCACATGAAAATACCCATCGTTCTCCTCATTGCTATTCTGCTGACCGGCACCGGATTCGGTGCAACGTGCACAGGTTCGTTTCCATGCCATGCCTGTACCACCTGCAACTACTGTAAGCATTGTGCGAAAGACGGCGGCACATGCGGCGTCTGTGCCGGTCATCATGTCAACAAGCGCGTGGGTGCGAGACACAAGAACGCCAGCAAAGTCAATGTGGCAGGCTGAATCAGTTCTATCGTCTACCATCCGTTCGTCCCCCTCAAACAAGCGCTGCGAATCGATACTGGTGTTGCCAGCCGCCGCTGGCGTAAGATCAAGCGCATGAAAACAGTTTCATTTTCCCTCGGAATTTGTTCGGCATTGATTTCGACCTTTCTGTTTGGTTGTGCGTCAACGGACTACCAAGCTTGGGAAGGCAGGAACTCGGTAATTGAAGGCCGTGGCGGGACGAGAAAAGTCGTCGACGGCGTGGATGTCTGGACGAATGGCGATCCGCCAAGAAAATTCCAACTCCTCGGTATCATTGACGACCAGCGCCCTGGCGGGATTATCCCGATGGCCGAGATGAAACACGACATCGCGAAGAAAGCGCGGGAGCATGGAGGCAACGCCGTGATTGTAATTTCGAGTTCATCTCAGTTGGCTGGCTATTACACAGCCGCCAATTTAAACACGCAGTTTTATGGTAACTCCGCGACAAGTTACGGCAGTTCAACGACGATTCCGCTTACGCGACACACTTCAAAATACGCCGTGATCAAATACGTCGATTAGAGCGACAGCGGTTCATCCGTAGAGCCGAGACCGAAATAAGCGTCGGTCGCTACAGACCGTCGTCAAACGTCAATTCAAACGGCTCACTCGGCAATTGGGATAAACCGTATAGAATCAACATTTCCTCATCGATTGCTTGCATCAACCTTACGCGGAGGTCTTCGATTGTGTTCCATATCAATTCAAATGTTCTCAGATCAAGTATGTGCCGGGTAATGGCCCAACTGACACCGAGGGCCGTTGTTTGCTGTCCGGCTAATTTTGCTCCTGGTGGAATAATCCGTACTTGGGCGGTACTACGATCATTATGCGCGATGTTATCATGTCGGAATTTCAGCAGTCGGTCGTGAGTGTCTTGGAGCTTGCGATCTTTGAATTTCCGCCAACCTCCAGGCAATGGCCCTAAGCCTTTATTTTCGACAAATGGCTTCGAATAGGAAATCACAATTGAGTTAAGAAGCGGGTAGTATAGATCGCTGGCAGTCGAATTGATCTCCTTTCCAAACAGAGAACAAGCGTGCCGCGCATCTACGATGTCTTTCAGCGCTACAATTAATTTATATAATCTTTTCTTTCGGTCAGACCGCGATTGATACTTCATGGGAATTCTTTCGATTAGCCGTAACACGTGCCCCACGTTGCGCTGCGAGTAAAACGGATACTGGTCGTTTCGGTACCGTCGGCTCCAATTCAAAAACGCTCGTTTTTGAAACAAAGAGCCATTCCCTGATTTGCGGGTTCAAACTACGGCCAAATCGAGTTCAAAACCTGTCTCAAAATCAACATCCCTCGAACTCTGCTGCGAGTTGAGTTATGGGACTTGATTAGGAAATAGTGGTGTTTGTTAGATTGCTTTACTGATTATTGACCGCCACTTGCGGCGAAGGCTTATTCAACTCGACCTTTGCGCTCACCTTCTGGATTAGTGCAGCTTGTTCTTTTAGTTGCGCAGCGAGGGTCGCAATTTGCTTTTGTTGTTCCTGTACTTGTCCGTGTTCTTTGAGGAACTCGTTCAGCAGCATCGCGTTCACCGCGTCGTAGCGCACGGTGTAGGCGTTTCCTTTTGAATCACGCGACACGAGATCAGGATTGATTTTTTCCACTTCCTCAGCGACGAGACCGAACTGCGGGCGGCTCTTTGGATCAATCGCTTTCTTGTATTTGAATGTTACCGGCCGCAGCGACAGGATCGCCTCACTCCCTTTGTCCATTGGTTTGACGTCGTCCTTGTATCGCAGTGAGGAGACAAGGGTTCCGAGCTGGCCGTTGCCATTCACGACAACCGTGTCGCCGGATACCGCTGTCCCGCTGATACCGGCAATAAAGGTCGCAGTCTGCCCGCCTACGCTTCCACCAGGGCCGCACATGCAATCCGGAGCGCCGATGCGAATGGTGTGAGATTCGCCCGCGACACCGAAGTTTCCGATGTCGATGTTGTTATCTCCGGTAGTGAGGAAACCGCCGGAGCCTTCTCCCACGGCAATGTTACCAGTCCCGGTTGTGTTGTTATAGAGCGCACCGCGACCAAGACCTGTATTAAAACTTCCCGTTGTATTTAGGATAAGCGCTTCGCGTCCATCGGCCGTGTTAAAACTGCCAGCATTCCCAGGGCCGCTGCTGAGTGCGTTCCAACCCGTGGCTGTGTTGCCTGAGCCGGTTGAGTTGTTCACCAGGGCAAAAAAACCGACAGCCGTATTGGAGGAGCCGGTCGTGTTGCCATTCAAGGCCGCATAACCGACGGCGGTGTTGTCATTGGCGTTGTTGGAATAAAGCGCTTCCGTGCCGACGGCCACGTTCTGAACTCCCGTCGTATTGTTAAACATCGCGGTAAAACCAACCGCTGAATTGTCGTTGGCATTGTTGTGGGAAAGCGCGTACTCGCCGACAGCGACGTTCTCACTTCCCGTGGTCGGATTCCCATCGTTAAACATAGCAAGTGTGCCTATCGCGGTATTGTTATCTCCTGTTGTATTGCTGAATAACGCACCACGTCCGTAAGCCGTGTTTTCGCCGCCGGTCGTATTAAGCCTCATTGCGGAAGCGCCGGTCGCCGTATTAAAAGAGCCGGTTGTATTATTCATTAGCGCGAAACGGCCAACCGCCGTGTTCAGGGTACCTGTGGTATTGCTGTAGATCGCCTGAATCCCGAGGGCGGAGTTAGCTTCACCGGTCGTATTGCTAAAAAGTGTTTGGAACCCGACCGCTGTGTTTCCGTCATTGTTAGGTTCAGCCTGTTGGGTGAAAAGAGCTTGCGAGCCTACAGCTGTGTTATTATTGCCGGTCGTATTACTGAAAAGCGATTGATAGCCTTCGGCGGAGTTATCGCTGCCGCTCGTGTTGTGGTTCATCGACTGATAACCGACGGCTGTGTCGTGAATACCGGTGGTGTTGCTGGCGAGCGCCCCAGTGCCGAGAGCAGTATTGGTGGGGGTCGGCGTCGGCGACGGCCCGGGCGAACTGGTTGGACCCGGTGTGCTCGTTGGCGCTGCTTGCGTTGTTGACGAAAGCGCAAAGCAGGCGAGCGCGACAGCGGTGAGAAGGAAGCTGTACCGCAATGGCGACCGGCCGATTGAATTTTTTAGGGGTAGAGTTGTCATTTTTAGTTTCATTTCTTGTTGAGGCTGGATTGTTGAACTTGCATTAACTGCCCGCTTCACTATTCTTCTCCGAGAATTGCGGAGCGAAGTTCTCGAAGAACATTTCCGAGATCGCGTTAAGCGACCTTCCAGCGAAGGTGCGGCTACACCAACCCGTTGACTCCCGACCGAAGATTCGTTGAACGTTGGGTGACGCTATCGAGGATGTTCCTACCAAGTCCAGGAGTAAATGTCGAGCAATTAACACACAAAGAACATAAGATCATGTCCTAGTGAAGGTTGCCTCTTGTCGCGAGTTGAGTTTTGGGACTTGGAATGTGGTATGTTACTCCGCCCCGACAAAGGCCGCGTACTCCGCCCCGACAAAGGCCGCGTTATACCTTTGATTTACGCCCGTCAGAATCGCACAGATCATATTCATTCATCACAGGTGATGGAATCAATTTTGGCCGTCGCGTAGCCGTCGGAAAATGGCCATTGGGGATTGGATGGATCAAGCAGGAATAAATGCTGCGCTATAGCTTTCATTTCGCTCCAGTCACTTCGGCTGTAAGAAATCATAAGCCGTAGAGCCAGCACCGGAACAGATTTGTGAGCAATGCATTTGTCTATTTTACTTAACTCTGCCTCTGCCTCGTCCAGCATTTGAAAGTTCGTAAAATCCAATCGCGGCATTTAAGAAGTTCTCATGGTCTTGCTGCCAAAGAATTTCGACATCATTTTCAGTTTTCATGGTGCGCGTTGTTTTGCGCACTAGGACAGAACGAGAAAAACCGCTGCCCTACAATCAGGAAGCAACGGCGATTCGCCTCGGAGATTTTGTTCAGATCAAATTACTAACCTGCGCATCGGTCGAAAAAACAGTTTTCAACCAAGCCACCGTGCTTCTCCTTCGCCGGTTGGCAGATCGCCGGTTTAGCAGCGACCATTCCTAATGCTGCGCAGACTTTATCAAATCGGGTGAGAACAACAAGGAAATTCACTCAATCGTCGCTTGTAAGGAATCCCACAGCGGCTTCAAATCCTCATCCTCCAATGCTTGCAATCTCCAACTAGAATCAATTTCAAACGCTCTCTTCAAATAGCCTTTTGCTGACTCCAAATCTCCAAGCTGGCAAAGATAACACGCAAGATTGTACCGGATCGGCAATGCGCCGCAATTAAAGCTCATAAACGGGGATGAGGTTACGTCCTACACTTATAAAGCTCGACATTCGCTAGGCAACGGTTCAAACATCAAGTCGATTACGTTCCCCGACACTTCATCGAGTCTTTAGCCAGGCTGAAAAGCCTGAGGCTGATCCTCCGCTGGAAAGCCGCTTAACGCGATCTCCAGAATCCAACTGGAGCCCGAGTCAGCCGAAACTTCGCCCACCAATTTCCGGAGAAGGATGGTGAGATTAAGAAACACTGCTCCTGGTTCCGCGCGGAACTGGATTGCAGTTAATGCAGTCAACAAACCAGCCTCAACAAAAAAAGAAACCAAATATGACAACTCTACGCCTAAGAAATTCGATTGACCGGTCGCCTTTGCGGCGCGGTTTCCTTCTTATCCCGCTCGTGCTCGTTTGCTTTGCTCTTTCGCCATTGGCGCAAGCACAACTACCGTCGCCAGCACCGGACGGAGGCTATCCCGGCAACAATACTGCTGAGGGGGATGGAGCGCTCTCCAGCGTACAAATTAACACCACTACCGGTAATGGCACCGACAACACGGCCATCGGTTTTGATGCGCTCGTTAGCAACACAACCGGCGTCGAAAACACGGCCACCGGCAGTCAAGCGCTCGAAAGCAACACAACGGGCGGCGGCAACACGGCCACCGGTCTCCAAGCGCTGTCTGCGAACACAAACGGCGGTAACAACACGGCCACCGGTGTCGATGCGCTCGCTGGCAACACCACCGGCTCCCAAAACACGGCCACCGGTGTGGTCGCGCTCGTTGCCAACCGAACCGGCTCCCAAAACACGGCCACCGGTGTTGGTGCGCTCAATATCAACGTAACCGGCAGCAACAACACCGCCAGCGGCGCTAGTGCGCTGGAAGGCAACAATGCCGATGACAACACAGCCACCGGTGCTTTTGCGCTCCAAGGCAACTTAACCGGCGTCGAAAACACGGCCACTGGTTTTGGTGCGCTCCAACACAACAGAGCCAGCAACAATACGGCCAACGGTGCTAATGCGCTCAATGCCAACATAAACGGCAGCTTCAACACCGCCAACGGTGCTGGTGCGCTCCAAAACACAACACAAGCCGGCAAAAATACGGCCAACGGTGCTAATGCACTCTTTAGCAACACAACCGGCGGCTTCAACACGGCCACTGGCGCTGCCGCGCTCGCCAACAATACGACTGCGAACAATAACACGGCCACCGGTCAGAGTGCGCTCAGTAGCAATACAACCGGCGCCGACAACACCGCCACCGGTGGGAACGCACTCCATAGCAACACAACCGGCGGCAGTAACATCGCATTAGGCTTTAATGCCGGTGGAAATCTCACTACGGGCAGCAACAACATCGACATCGGCAACATAGGGGTGGCGGGCGAGTCCAATACGCTGCGGATCGGCACGGTGAAACAGACTGCCGCCTATATCAGAGGCATTAGTGGGGCAATCGTTGCCTCAGGTGCGACAGTGATCGTAGGGACCGACGGTCACCTTGGCACGGTAGTTTCCTCGGCCCGTTTCAAGGACGGGATCAAACCGATGGACAAGGCGAGCGAAGCCATCCTCGCGCTCAAACCGGTTACCTTCACCTACAAACACGAGCTTGATCCCGATGGCATTCCACAGTTTGGCCTCGTGGCGGAGCAAGTTGAAAAGGTGAATCCTGACTTGGTGGCTCGCGATGAGCAAGGCAAGCCTTACACTGTGCGCTACGAGGCAGTGAACGCGATGTTGCTCAACGAGTTCCTCAAAGAGCACAAGAAAGTCGAGGAACAAGAAACGGCGATCACTCAGCTAAACTCTACTGTCGCAAAACAGGAAGCGACTGCCGCACAGCAGCAGACCGAAATTAAAACCCTCACCGCAAGCCTGAAAGAGCAGGCATCCCAAATCCAGAAGGTGAGCGCGCAGGTCGAACTGAACAAACCTGCAGCGCAAATGGCAGTGAACAATCAGTAAAGCCTAATAAACAACCGTATTTCACAATCAGCCGTTACGCTTCACCGCGTGGCGGCTTTTTGTTTGGAAGCGCGAAACCCCGATTGCCCGAGACCATGGACACCCGGTCGCAGCCACTGGCACACTCAGCACCAGATTTAGTGGAACGTGGAGGGCAGGACAGCCTGCACGGTATTGAGCATGAACGGTGCGCCACCGCCGTCCTCCACCGCCGCACCCTCTGGATTGAATACAATAAAGCCATTACTACTGGTGTTGAAGCTTCCAAACGTTATCGTCACGTAGCCATATGGATCAGCCGTAATTCCGGCAACGTTGATGGGTGGAGAGAATCCACCAAACTGGCTCATGGTAAACGTACCCTTCTGTATCTCAACTGCCTCGGGGCTCTTGTTTGTTCCAATGAAGAGGAACTTACTGTTGGCCGCCATGGAAGCCAATGCCGAAGTGCCACCAACAAGAGGCAGGCTGATCGTTTTGAATAAAATAACGCTAGTCGTATCGAACGAGGAAGTTATAGTGTCGGTCTTTTTATAAACATATAACGTGACGCCGGTCAGACTGCTGCCGGTAGCAATGTCCAAGACATAAATGGCGCGAGTGACAGTGTTAGTACTCAAGTTCGTCGCTGCACTGCCCTCCATCAATGCGCCAACTTTACGAAACGGCCCCAGGCTTCCAGAGTCATAGCAGCCCTCTGTCTGCTGCGTGGAACCGCATACGATCCAGCTAACATCGGTGTGGGTAGAGTTTATCTCGTAGGTAGTAAACAGGGTCGCGTCTGGTGGTGCGCTCGCACGGACTGGAACGGTCGCACCAAGAACGGACAAGGTCATCGAGGCTGCCAAAAGCCATTGTTTACGAATTTTAGACATTTAATTGCTCCTTTATTACGTCCAGATTGCAAAATCGAACCGATTTTGTCGAGCCTAATTCTGGTCCACGGCCATTTCTTCAATCCGGATGCGCACCGTTTTAGCCCGGTCGCACGCAAGCCTTTTACTCGGGCAGCATTGTGGCATGGAATTAGTGCAGCATTATGTGCGGTTGGGTCTAACGAGAAAGAGATAAGCCACGGCAGGGCGTCGTGGCAAACACGCTGAAGTTGCCTCGCAATGGGGCCGTTGGCTCATCGATTGGTTAGGCGGTGGGGACAGGTATCCTATTGAATTCACGATAATTATGATTGACATCAAGGCCGTTGTTTCCTCAAACTCGGCGGCGTAGCGACACCCTCTAGCCCCATGAAAACAAATCGCTCCCTCGGAACCGTCAAACTCTCTACGCTCGCGTCTCTAGGAGTTGCAATCGCAGCCGTGCTCGTACTGCAGCCGATAAGCGCCGTCGCCGTGACCAACAGCCTCGTCATTACCGAAAACTCGTCCACAAGTCTGACGGTTACGTATAATGGATCAACGTCGGGAGTTACGGTTTTCTTCGACGGTCCAGACCTTTGGGACGTAATATTGCCGCCGACAGTGGAGTTTGTTTTCGTTTTCGTGGGGACCTGGGGACCTGAGACGGAAAATGCTAACAACTCGAATGCCGTGGCTTTTAGGAGCCCGCTGAATGTGTTTTCGGTTTTCAGCGACCAACCCGGCAGCGCGGATTTTCCAAATGGAACTCCTGTTAACATCGGCGGCGCCATTGACTTGAGCAACTTCGGGGGAATCCGAGCGACTTTCGTTGACAACGGCGACATAGCCAGAGCGGCTGACACAGGATCCACTTTTGCTATGCTCGCTGTCTCCTTAACTGCCTTGTTTGGCGCAAGTCGTTTGCGCTCGCTTCGTTTAGCCTAACGAGACAAAGCTCAGCCACGGCTCAGGGGGGCGCAAGTGGCAACAAATGACGGCACACTAGTTATGCTGGACTTGAAAACAACGACGCCGTCTGAGCCGTTGCCTGCAGCGCCTGGTTAGGCAGATTTTATAGAACTAATGGTGATTACGATTGACAGCAGAGTTTCGATTTGCTCAAACTCGTGGAGATGAAAAGGACAGGCCCTTCCCTCAAGTTCTTTACACCAGCGGTACTGCCTGCACTCACCGTTGTAATCGCCCTCGGATTCTTCATCCGGCCAGCACAAGCTGATTACATCGTAACGCTAGAGCAAGTTGGTTCGGACCTCGTCGCGACCGGAAGCGGCGCAATAGATCTGACCGGGCTGAGTTTCCAGGCCACCGTCGGTACCGTTTCCGGAATTTTTCCAAGTATAGGGGTCATAAACACGGGGCCGACGAGTTTCCCGAGTACAGATCATTACAGCGGAACCATTACCGGACCGACGAATTTCGGGATCGGGGGCTTCAACAATGCCAGCAGCGGCAGTGGAGACCTTGTCGGGATCGACGCACGTGACGATGTTCTTACGGTGCCACAAGGCTATGTCTCCGGTTCTCCGCTATCGGACAGCTCGACCTACCCAAGCCTGACTTTCGGCAGCCTCGGCGTGACTCCCGGCACCTATGTCTGGACCTGGGGAACCGGACCGGACCAGAACTTCACACTTCAGATCGGGCCGGCTACAGTGCCCGATTCTGGTTCAACTCTTGGCCTACTCCTCCTCGTCTCCGCCATCTTGTTCGGCGCACGTCAGCTTCGGTCAGCCTAACGAGAAAGAGATAAGCCACGGCAGGGTGTCGTGGCAAACACGCTGAAATTGCATCGCCATGGGGCCGTTGGCTTCATCGTCTGGTTAGGCCGCATTTTCCTAGTCTGAGTTCCCTGTCTGTTCGATGTTGAACACGAGACCAAACGGGTCCCGAATGTAGCAACGCGGAACAGTCGGATTCTCCTCTATTACGGTGCAACCCGCTGCTACGAGTTGCTGCTTGGCCGTTTTAATATCTGGCACAAGAAAATCAAAGACTGGCCCATGTTCTTTGCCCTGTTCCACGTATAGGCAAAAAGCACCGGTTTCAAACCCCACGATCGTTTCGCCCCGATCTGTCATCGGCAGACCGAGAACCGACCCATAAAACTTGAGCGCCTCCGACCAGTTTTCTGTTCGGACGATGACATCCCGTGAGGCTTTGAATGTGTTGGACATAGTGATCTCCTAATTTGCGGTCTAACATGTGATTATGCCGACAATTTCGGCGGTTATCCAGCGTATTAGCCTGCAAATCATCGCGCGAACCAAGCGTGCGATTTACCGCGATGGCGCTCGCATTCTCGCGGACGTAGAGCAACGAATTCTATGCTTGGCATTCGTGCCGAAATTTCGATAGACGAATAATTGAAGTTCAATCCCCCCACGGAACAGCCCCTATGGGTGGATCCAACAGGCCAAACACGCCGACACTGCTCGTGGTGCCGACGTAAACCTTGCCGTTGGCGACCGTGGGGACAATGAACTTATTCCCAACGCCGAAGTAGTCGCGCGAGCCGGCATCGGTGCTGGCGTAAAGTTTTTTCGCCAGGTTGGTTGCGTCGAAGGCATACAGCACCGCAGGAGTGCCATTGTGCGCCGCCCAGATTATTGCGTTGCTTGTGCCATTAGCGGAAATGCTTGGAGTTGTTCCGGGATAGCTGAACGTCACCGCAGTTTGCGATGTCGGCGTCGCGCGAAGCCGGGCATTCACGAAAACGAATGATTTTAAGTGATCATTGACCGCACCGTAATACAATCGCCCATTGAAATAAGCCGCGCCGGAGTAGACGGGGCCCGCCAGCGCTCCTATTACATTCTGGTAAAGTGTCGCATTAGAGTTCGGTACGAATTTGCCCAGGTTGTCTCGATTGGCGATGTAAATGTGCTCGTCCTTACCGGCACCCACAAGCAACCGTCGCGTAATTCCATTGATATCGACCATGGGTGGAAGCACCGTCGCATTCCCCGATCCCAAGTCGAGATCAGCGGCCGATTCAGCGACGGTATTGCCCATCGTCCAGTAATCGACAACCCGGAGCTGCTGGTTGGGGTTAGCCATTTTGACGATGCAGTTGCCAAAGTCGCTTTTGCTCGGAAATCCAATCGCATTCAGCGAAGTATCAAACGTGCCGTTAGCGACAAGCGCGTAAATGTTGCCTGATGCGTCTACCGCTGGAGCACCGCCGCTCGCCCAAATTGCTCCGCCCTCGCCGTTTGGCGTGAGATTCAACACACGGATGCGCGCCAGTGTGTATTTATCATAACCGATCACCCAGCCGGTGTAGGGCAGCTGATCACAATGCGAGGCCCAAGTTGTGTAAACGATTCCCCCGGTAATTACCAGACCTGCCCGCTCGTCGTATTGCTTTGGATCAAACACGACTTCACCCTGCCCATTATTGTTGTCGCCGGTACCCGGGTACGTTGCTACGATGTTCATGGCCTCACCGAACTGTTCCGCGCCGGTAGTGAGATCAAGCGCGTGCAACCGCTGAAAATAAGAAGTGCTGTTCTTGCTCATTGCTACCACGTAGATAGTGCCGTGCGGTCCGGTTGTTAGATCGATGACCGGTGTCGCCGTGATGCCAATCTCGGGAATGACTTGATTGCAATTGCGCGAGTCCGAGGGCGTTTCCCCGGCTCTCAGCATTGATCGGCGCCAGAGTAGTGTCCCATGATCCGCGTCACAGCAATACACGGTATCGTTCTCAGTCGCGATGATCACCACGTTGTGGACGGTACCGTTGGGAAGCGTGACGTTGGACACGATCAGAGGCTGCGCGTCGACTTTCCCATCCACGTTGATCTGAAATAGTTTCCCAAATGTGGCGAAGTTAACGTTTGCCGGCGTGAGCTGCGTCTCTCTCAGATTTTGTCCAGTTCGTGCCAGATCGTTGTGCCAGGTCAGAACGTTTACCAGCTGAACGGCGGTGGCAGCATCTATGGCCGTATTCTCGTTCTGGGATTCGTCATTCGGTGCACCCTGAGCTGCTCGCGGAAACGCAAGCAGGCTAAAAACGAATGCGATGAAAAGGAAACCGCGCACCGCTATCGTTGAACCAACGCAATGTTTTGTCGGGAGAGTGCTAGTTTTGAGATCAAATGACGGATTCACTTGGATAAGATCTTTCTTTTTCTCTTCACACAACTCTGCTTGAGCGTAACTCTGAACGACTGGCGAGGAGTTAGCCGGTACAAGCGTCCTCACGCCCGATCCAGGAGATCTGTTTCAAACAGTGGCAAAGCGTGTCAGAAACGCGGCCAATTTGTCAATATGGAAATTATAAGCTCTTCGACCTCAGGTCAGGCACAATTTTGATTTATTACAGACGCGGCGCGGTTCGTTAGGCGATGCCGCCCGGGTCGGAGCATGCTTGTTAGGGTTCACGCGAAATTAGCTGAGGGCGTTAGGCTGTCGCGGTTCCCAGTGTTGATGCCCTGCGCCACTGCGACCCGGAAACAGAGCGTCAGGGCAACCAACTATTCCCTGTAACGTTGCAGCAGTGATTCACTGCCTCCTCCTTGCGGGCGCCGGGCTCTGCGTGAAACCCTTGCCACACTGAATCTTTGAATCCTTGCTACACCGCAAAAGGTTTCAATGATTCACTGAATCAGTGACACCCTGCTGCCGTGGATCAGGGAATCAAATGCTCCCCTGACCCCTCTCGCGTGGCAGCGCGGAAATAATTTCGCGGTTGTGATTGCCGGAATTGTCGGCGAAAAACGAAGCTGCCGCTTAACTGGCATTTGATCTCATGAACCTCCATACCATCCATTGAACATCGTCAGGTTGAAACGCAACGAGTCGTTTCGAAATTGCCGCCATCAATTCCCATTTTTCCAGCCCTCTATAAATCGCAACGCGTAACGCAAGAATCTCAGGCGCTGCTCGCTTGTACGGATCGACTTTTTCAAGCTCTTCGTTTGCATCCAGATACATTCCGAGTTGAGCATAACCGCAAGCTGCTTCGAAGAATTTCTGGTCGGGAGGTTCGAGGGGCATGAAGGTGTTTTTATCGCACCAATTTTCCCATTGATGCAAGCGTGCGATTTACCGCTATGGCGAATCGGCGAATCCGCCGAAATGAAAAGGTCATAGGCGGACTAAGGTTACGTCCTACACGTAAAAAGCTCGACATTCGTTAGGGAGCGGCTCAAGAATAAAGCCGATTACGTCACCCGACGTTTCAACGCATCTTCGGCCGGGCTAAAAAGTTCGTGGGGCTGCACCTTCGCTGAGACACCGCTTAGCGCGATCTCCCAGATCCAACTGGAACCCCGAGTCAGCCGAAGTGAGGCCGCTGTTCAAAGGGCCTCGTGAGGATGGTTTCTAGGTTCCGCGCGGAACTGGATTGCAGTCATGCAGTTCAACAAAAGGAAAATTAAAAATGAGAAGACTAACCATTACATTCGGTACAATTCTGCTGGTGCTTGGCTGCTTTGCGCTTTCGCCGGCGGCGAAAGCAGACCCGGCTATCGCGGGTTTATGGCATGAGTATTATACCAGTACGGTCGGTGGGCCACCATTTGAAACCTACGCGCAATGGCACAGTGACGGACTAGAAATCGAAACCCCCGACTTTACACCCGGGGTATGTATGGGGACTTGGACACATACGGAAGGGAGGACCTTCAAGCTGTTCCACGTGGGATGGACACCGGGTGGTATTCCTCCTGCACCAACGAGCGTACGGTTCGTGTTGAGGCACCTAGATACGGTCAGCGTCGACGGCAATAGCTTCGACGGTACTTATGATCAGAAGTTCTTCGACGCGGGTGGAAACCTCGTCGCTGAGGACAAGGGCACGATCCATGCAACGCGCTTTTCCGCCGAAGACTAATCAATTGAAGCGCCGGCGGCGTGATTAGCTGGTCGAAACCTTGGTGAAGGCGGGTTCGACCGGCGGGGCGCGAAGGGCATGGGTTGTAGCGGCGTTTGTGTCAAACGCTGGAATTAAATAAATAGGCGCTCGCCCCGGCGAGCGTCTCTACAACGCATCTCGACGTTGAGCATTCGTCGTTTTCTGAAACACCGCCAGTCCGACCTCGGACTACTACCGATATGGAACCGCTGGATTGGTCCCGGTGTTTAGCTGGTCTTGGTGTGCGTTCCAAAGATTCCGCTCGGACTCGTCGATCTGCGCAGCTTCCTGCTGTTCCTGCTGGATCGCGGCGAGACGTTTTTGCTCCTGGTTTCCCATCCCCGTCGTTTGAATCGTCTCACAA
>Ga0193751_1001290_pt1 | contig 16348 bp, 11 predicted proteins | sample L1c2metaG_FD_143050 | JGI IMG/M metagenome (GOLD analysis project Ga0193751, IMG submission 143050) | Soil microbial communities from a riparian zone of the East river system, Colorado, United States - L1c2 | ecosystem: Environmental > Terrestrial > Soil > Riparian zone | place: USA: East River... | reverse complement strand
CGGTCTGGTCTCATTCGAGTTGATACTGGATTATGTGCGGAGATTATCTCCGGAGGTCGCAAAGTGATGCTGGCACCTAAAGTGATTGCGGCCGACGACCTCCGGGTGGGACTCACGGCCGAGTACGAGCGCGAGATTGAAGAGTCCGATGTGCTCGGGTTTGCCGCAAACTCGGGAGACTTCAATCCTCTGCATGTGGATTCCGACTTCGCGCAACACACCCGGTACTCGCAGCGCATTGTTCATGGTGCCTTTCAGATTGGCTTAGCCTCAGCTCTGATCGGCATGCATTTGCCCGGCCGCGATGTGCTCCTGGGCTCAGTCAATGCGCGTTTTCTGTCGGCTCTCTATTTCCCGTGTCGAGTGCGTATTAGCGGAGAGATCACGGCGTGGAATATTGTCTCTCGCGCCGGCAGCGTTCGGGTTACGGTGAGCGACCTGGCATCCCTAGCGCCGACATCAGAGATCACAATGGCTTTTACGCTGCAGGCGGGCAAACCGGAGCAGCCAGCCGCCGCCGCGCGGCAGTCGAGGCCTGTGGAAACGGCATTTTCCTCCGACAGAAACGACAGAAAAATCGTGATTCTCACCGGAGCGTCTGGAGGAATTGGCGCTGTCTTGCTTAAGGCTCTAGCGGAAGAGTTTTCGATGCTGGCGTTAGTTCACCGCCGTCCGTTGCAGGAAAAGCCGCCTCATACCGTGGAAGTGCAAGCTGATATCAGCGCTCCGGGATGGGAACAAATTATCACGCAGCGTCTGGGCGGCCATCCTCTGTACGGCATCGTCCATTGCGCGTGGGCCGGTATGCCTAAGGGCGGCCTGCTGCACTGCGACCCCCGATTGATCGAGCAGCAACTCGCTTTCGGAACTTCCCACGTGGTGCGCCTTGCGCGTCTACTGTTCAATCTCGTCGGCTCCGATGGCGGACGAATGGTGGCGCTCGGGTCGGTTGCGGGGCACTACAAGCCTGCCTTAGGCCTGGGGGCTTATTCTCTTGCCAAGTCGGCATTGGAGGACACGCTCCGGCTTTTGGCCCCCGAGTTGGCTCGCAAGAAAATCAGCATCAATGCCGTGTGCCCGACTTTCGTGCCCGCCGGTATGAACGTGCAAGCCGATGACCTGCAGATCAAGCGCGAAGCAGCGCTGATTCCCATGGGCCGGATTTGTGAGGCCGAAGACATCGTCGGCGCGGTCCGCTATCTTCTCTCACCGGCCGCCTCGTTCATTTCAGGACAATCGATCGTGCTCTCTGGAGCGCAACTGTAATAAAGTTCTCAGTTCCCAGTTCTCAGTTCTCAGTTCTCAGTGGGACATCGGATTCGTTAATTGATGACTGACAACTAAAAACTGAAATACAACATGCCGGAAAATGGGATCAAGAAAAACCCTCAGCTGCACGAGATCGCTCCTTCCGACCTAGAGGAAGTGGCTCGATTCATCAGCCGCGTGTCGGGATCGGACACGCCGCTTCCTCGTGCCGTCGAGCGGCTCTCATGGATCCTGCTGGAAAATCCTGCGCGCGGGCCCGGCGATCCCTTGGGATGGTTTCTCCGCGCACCGTCTGGAGAACTCGTCGGCTGCATGTGTTGCGCTCCCCAGAAGTTCTGCTTCGGCCAGACGACCTTTACGCTGATGATGGCCAATTCGTTCTACGTGGATGATCAGTATCGAGGAGGTGGCACCTCGATTTTGCTGAAGTATTTGCAGCTTGGCCGCCGCTGCCCTCTGTTCGTCAGTTCCGCCAATGCTACGGTGGCTGAAATGTGGCGGAAGCTTGGTGGGTATCCGTTGGGCAATTCTGACCGGGAAGTCCTTGGCATTGTGCGCTGGCCACCGCTGCTGGCGGAAAGCGTTTATCGCAAGACGGCAAGCGATCGCATGGCACGATTCACGGCCGCTCTGGCATCCCCTTGGTTCCGCGCTCGGCGCCGGTTACTCCCAGTGGCAGCGGAAGGAGATCTCGTGCCGCTCGGCAGTCCTGAGGAAGCGGCTTGTGTCTGCGCCGAGCATCGCAGCGACAAGATCACGAGTTGTCGGGATGTCCCGTTTCTGAAATGGCGCTACTTCTCGCGCGTTGACCCAGTGACGCGCGTGTTTGCATTTCGCCCGCATGCCGGCGAGAAAAAGCAATTCATGGTCGGGATTCATTTGCAGAATCGCGGATACAAACAGCAGATCAGAGCGTTGCACTTATTGGACATCTGGGGCGAGGCTGATGCGAAAACATCTCTCGCGATCGCTGCCTGTCTGTGGCGCGAGTATCGTGAGCAGATTGATATGCTGGTATTCCGCTGCCTCAATCCAATGCAGCAACAAGCTCTAACCGCGAATGGCTTCAAAGTCCGGCCGTTTGCGGCGCCCATTGCCTGGTGCATTGACAAGTATGGACTACTCCCATCGAGGACTTGGTATTTCGTGCCGGCGGATGGCGACATGTTTCTGTGAGGCTACAGTTTGAGTGCTAGGACAGTCTTGCGTTCAGCGTTGATAAGAACTGCCGCCGCGCTTCGCGTGGATGAGCTTGCACTCGGCTTGCAACGCTGGCTCGTCCGCTGGGGTCAATCTCCCAGCATGCTGGTGATTGAAGTGCACGAAACCCCTGAGCGGGATGAGCGTTTGTTCCGCCAACAGTTGGAGTGGGCCGCGCGCCATTTTACATTAGTCGATCTTCCCACCTTTGCCCGCTTGTGGCAGGAGTATCGCACCAACCCGCGAGCACCAAGTAAATGTAAGCCGCCCCTGCTCTTCACTTTTGACGATGGCCGCCTCAACAACTATAGCGTCGCGGCGCCGGTCCTCGAGTCTTTCGGAACGCGCGGAGTTTTCTTTGTGGTCCCGCAGTTCGTGCAATGCAATCCACAAGAAGCGCGCCAGTTCTATTATTCGCGCATAGATACCCGGCAGCTTCCGCCCAGCCTCCCCGAGGAGGAAGCGTGTTCCATGACGCCCCAGCAAATCGCGGATCTATCGCGCCGCGGGCACTCCGTCGGCAACCATACGTACTCGCACGTGAATCTCGCCACCTTGCCCGAAAGCCAATTGCATCACGAAATCGTCGACAGCGCCGCACAGATTGCCTCCTGGACGGGGCAGCCAGTGGATGCCTTTGCCTGGACCTTTTCGTGGGACTCGATCACTCCCGTGGCGTGGAAGCTAATCCAGCAGCATCATCGCTTCTGCTTCGCGCCTTGTCCTGGTTCCGTGGACTGTCGCGCCGACTCGCCAAATCTGATCTGGCGCACGGAAGTCGAAGTAGTCTATCCACCGTCGGAGTTTCGCTTCATGTACGCTGGGCTGGCGAACCCGCTGTGGCGAAGGAAGCGAGAGCGCCTGAGAGCCACACTAGGAGATCCACCCACCCCACGATAGACGCACAATCTGTGAGGCAGAGCGAAAGTAAAATCGGCGCTGAACGCTCTGTTTCGGCGTCCGGGGACCCCGAAAAGTTAATCAATAAATATGCCCAGAACAGTTGCTGATCGACTGCCCGAGTTGTATAGTTCCACAAACAACCATTTCATCACACGGTCGCAACTAAGGGGAAACTCTGTCTGAAAGATAAAGATATTGACTGAAACTTCCCGCGCAGCCGACGTGGTCTGAGATGCCGGGTGTTTCATCCGGAAGGGAACACCGATTTTGACGCTTCTGTTCTTTGGGTTATTCGCGTTCTCGCTGGTTCTATCGTTTGTGGCCACGCGTGAAGTGCGAGACGTGGCAACCCGCAAAGGCTGGGTTTCCGCGCCGCGAGACGGACGGCATGTCCACCAGGCCCCGCTTCCCCGTTTGGGAGGCGTAGCGATCTTCCTGGCGTTCTCGGTCAGCCTGCTCGTGTGGCTGGGACTCTCTGTCGCATTTCCCCGCCTGCGCGATGGACTCGCTCCCACAACACTTCTCCGTATCTATGTTCCAGCCTGCCTGATTTTTTGTCTTGGCATCTACGATGATCTCCGTGGCGCAGGTCCGTATTTGAAGGTTGCCGTGCAGGTGATCGCGGCAGCGATGCTCTTCGCCGGCGGAATGCGCGTGCTCGATCTGCCGCTGATCTTCGGTTCCCACTCCTTCCCCTGGTTCGTCGGATTGCCACTCACCGTGTTGTGGGTGGTTGCGGTTACCAATGCCTTCAATCTCATCGATGGCCTGGATGGTTTGGCAGCCGGGTCGGCCTTGTTTTCGACGATGGTGTTTTTTGTTGTCTCGCTGGTCGATCATTCGTGGCTCGGCTCCCTGATGAGCGTGACCCTCGCCGGCGCCATCCTGGGCTTCCTTCGCTTCAACTTCAATCCTGCCACGATTTTTCTGGGTGACTCGGGCAGCTTGTTTATCGGTTTCATACTCAGCGCACTGGCGCTGGCCGGCGCTCAGAAAGCGCCGACGTTTGTGGCCGTCGCCATCCCGGTGGTCTCGTTCGGATTGCCGATTCTTGAAACCTTGCTATCCATCATGCGACGGTTGATCAGCGGACGCCCGATCTTCACTGCCGATCGCGAACACATCCACCACAAGTTGCTGCAACTGGGTTTTTCGCAGCGCCAGGTTGTGATCGTTCTCTACGCCGTCTCCGCGTTGTTTGCCATGCTCAGCCTGTTCCTCCTTTGGCCGACGGGCAGCACCCTGGGACTGGTGTTGGCGGTCGTGGGGACCGGCGTCTGGCTGGGAGTTCAGCACCTGAACTACCTCGAGTTTGGCGAACTGCGGCGAGTTGCCCAGCGCACCATCGACCAGCGCCTAATCGTGATCAACAATCTTTCGGTGCGCCGTGCGGTCGAACAACTCAAAGCGGCCGGCGATTTCAATCAGGTGCGCGCTGTCCTGGTCGCCGCCTTCGATAGCAATGATTTCGATGCATTCGAATTGCACCTTAAGTCGCTTCCCGGTGACCTGGCAGTGCCCGCCGAAGTCAGCCGCCCCTTTCACTGGAGCAAGTTTCCTCACATGGTGGCAATTTCCGCCCAGCCTTCGTGGAAGCTGACGCTGGACTTGGTGACAACTTCGAACCAGCGCCGCGGCTCACTCGTCGTCTACCGCATGTACAGCCCTCGTGATCTGCAACTGGATGTCAACCTTCTGACTTCCGAATTCCCCGCGACCCTCGCCGACGCTCTTGAACGAGTGCTGACCATGCCCCAGGTCCTCGTGCCCGTTGCCGGGCATGGCGACAGCCCATTTCTGGCCGCGAACCTCTAACGGCTTTCGCCAGCCTGATCGAACCGAACGTAGGGACAGCCGCCCCCGGCTGTCCAGCAGGGCGAAGCCCCGCTCCGCCATTGAGAACGATGATGGACAAACGAAAACCCAGGCGCGCTGCGCTCGCCTGGACAGCCGGGGCGGCTGTCTCTACGTGGGATCTTCCTCCATTCCTTTCAATCCCTGAGTTAATATGTAGGTGACTTATGTAGGTAACTATGGATCGGAGCATTGGTGGATTGCCGGATCCGGTCGCAGGGGCTCCCAATGGAGAGCGGCGCCGCAGTGTTCGTCAAAAACTCCACACTCCGGTTTATGCCAGTTTCAATGGCTCGCAGACCGGTATGGTCGTGGACCTGAGTGAATTGCTCGACCTGCACGAAGATGGCTTCGCCGTCCAAACCAGCGAACGTCTCGAAATCAACCGAGCCGTAAACCTTTGCCTCGATCTGCCAGAAACTAAAAGCTTCATTCATGGCAGTGGCCAAGTGATATGGAGCGATGACGCTGGCCGCGGAGGTATCCGGTTTTCCGGACTTTCCGATAGTTCTCGCCAAATACTCAAAGAATGGCTTTTTACCAACCTGCTGATCGCCGGATCCAACCATGCTGCTCGAAGCGAGCAACTCGCGCGGCGCCAGGGCGAGGAAGAAAAATCACCCGAGCCGGCGATGGTCATTGACACAAAAGCCGATACAAGAGCCGCTGCCAAAGCCCGTAGTGTCGTCCCAATCTCCGATGGAAGTGCAACGGTCTCTTTGGTGGAAGCAGTTCGCCGCGAGGTCCGCGAGATCGGTGACGACTTCGATGCAATTTTGCATCTCATCACCGAGCGCGCCTTGAGTCTTACCGGAGCCGGTGGCGCGGCTTTGGCGTTTCTCACGGATGACAGGATGATCTGCCGGGCGCGGGCCGGTGAACCAGCTCCGCCGCTCGGAGCCCCCGTGGACGCAAAACACGGGCTGTCTGGGGAATGCGTTCGCAGTGGCCTCCTTGTCTCGTGCGAGGATACGGAAAGCGATCCGCGTGTCGATCCGGAAATCTGTCGCGCACTGGGCATAGGCTCGCTCATGGCCGCTCCCATCGTGTCCGATTTCCGTGTGGTCGGCCTGCTGGAGACGTTCTCTCCGCATCCGCGCGCTTTCACCAAGGCCCACGAGACGGTTTTGGACCGGCTCGTCGAAATGATTCCCAAAACCCATCGTGAAAGGGTGCAGCCGGAAAAGACGCGGCCGGAAAAGACTCAACCGGAAACGCCGATCCGGCCAGAAGCTGTATCAGGCGTGTGGCGGCCTTCCGTTTCGGAGGCAGGTCCGATGGAGTTGGGCTCGACTGAATCAGGTTCGATCCGTGCGACGCCCGAGGTTTTGCGGCAACCGAAGCCTGAAGTCCGCGAGCGAGTCTCGCGGCAGGTTCCCGGACAAATCGTGTCAGCGCAAGTTCCCAAGGAGGTCGCCAAACCTGCGCCCACATCTCCGTCTCGCTTGCTTGATTTGGGACTGCTCGGGCTGGCCATTGCAGTGGTGGCGATGGTCGTCGGCTATTTAGTCGGTCCGATCATCGAGAAACGCATCTCACCGGATGCGTCGCAGCGCTCATCGGTCAAGTCGGCCGAGGCGGCCTCGACGGTTTCAGGGCAAAGCGCGACCGATCGTAGCTCGGCCGATCAACGCTCGACCGATCAACGCTCCCAAGCGAAGTCCCTGCCAGACTTGCGAAAGCTTGCCGGTCAGGGAGACGCGGACGCACAGTGGCAGATGGGCGTTCGCTACCATAACGGAGAGGGCGTTCCGCGGGATGATGTGCAGGCCATGCAGTGGTTCTTGCGCGCCGCCGACCAGGGGCATGTTACCGCGCAGGCGACGCTCGGTGCCTACTACTGGGCGGGCCGTGGAGTTCCCCAAGATTTGTCGAAAGCCTACTTCTGGTCCGCGCTCGCGCTCGCCGAGGGCGACGAGAACAGCAAATCTCGACTCGAAGGCCTGGCTTCCCAAATGACACGGACGCAAATCTCCGCCGCCCGCCAGCAGGCCGAAGTCTGGCTCCACCAGCACAGCGCCGCAAAGCCGGCGAACAACTGAAGCAAAGGTTGCCCTGTGTACCCCTGTGTCCCCCGTGCTCCCTGTGGTAAAGAACTTGCCTGTAACGGCGAACCATAAACAGCCGTAAAATAGACTCGTGGCCACGCTGCACGACATTTTGACTGCCGACGCCCGCGTCCGCGAAGGCGACCCTGCTCTTTGGGAAAAGCTGGATCGCGATCGAGTACGCTGCTATGCCTGCGGCCACTGCTGCCCGATTCCCGAGGGACAACCCGGCGTCTGCAAGGTTCGTTTCAATCACGGTGGCACACTCTATGTTCCCTACGGCTATGTCGCCGGAGTTCAGTGTGACCCGATCGAGAAGAAGCCGTTTTTCCACGCCCACCCCGGAGCCCTCGCCTACAGTTTCGGAATGCTGGGCTGCGATCTGCACTGTTCCTATTGCCAGAACTGGGTCACTTCGCAGGCGCTGCGCGACCCGAACGCCGTCTCCGCGCCGCTCGAGGTCGATCCGGAACTTCTGGTCAAGGACGCGCTTGCCCAGGGCGCAAAGGTTGTGGTCAGCACCTATAACGAGCCGCTGATCACCAGCGAGTGGGCGGTTGCGGTTTTCCGCCAGGCCCGCCAGGCGGGCTTGCTGACCGCATTTGTTTCGAATGGCAACGGGACTCCGCAGGTGCTCGAATATCTACATCCCTGGATCGATCTCTACAAGGTGGACCTCAAGAGCTTCGACGATCATCACTATCGCCAACTCGGCGGACGCTTGCAGCCGATCCTCGACACCATCCGTAGCTTGCACCAGATGGGCGTGTGGCTGGAGATCGTCACCCTGCTCATTCCCGGCTTTAACGACGGCGACGACGAACTGCGGAACCTCACCGCGTTTCTGGCCGGAGTCTCACCCGACATCCCTTGGCACGTCACCGCCTTTCATCAGGACTACAAAATGACTTCGCCCGCCGATACGCGTCCCGAGGACCTGCTGCGCGCCGCCGCCATCGGCCGTAAAGCCGGATTGCGCTACATTTACGCTGGCAACCTGCCAGGGCGGGTGGAGGATCTGGAAGATACTCATTGCCATCAGTGTGGCGAAATACTGATTCGGCGCTATGGATATTTGATCGAAAAGTACAAGCTGACGCCGGAAGGCAATTGTCCGGCCTGCCACGCGCCGCTCCCGGGTCGCTGGTCGAAGAAATTTGACGGCCAGATTGCCGCTTCGCCTTTTGTGCCCCGCAGGCATGCGCAATTGGTTAAAATCCTCTCGCAACCATAATCGACATTCATGCGCGCGACAAAAGCGACAAAAACATTGCTGCTGGCCGTCTTGTTGTGTCTGATCTTATTGTGTCTTTGTATGGGCTGTTCTCCGCGGGATTTTCTGACGCGCCGCCTCGCCGCTGACTTGATCTCGACCTCCGACACGTTCAAAGCACCGCAATTGTTCTGGCTCAGGACCGGCATCGTTTCCAACCAGGATTTCAGCTCTCCCGACTTCATCGTGCTACAGCGCCGCGGATGGATCATCGGTACCGAGCACAAGTGTCCCACCGGCGTCGAACCTCCGCCCTGTTGGGATGTGTTGCTCACGCCGCTCGGAGTGGATTCGATACGTCCCCTGATTACGAGTGCGCTTCCCGGCAATGGTCGCGACAATGGCCCGATCGGGATTCAAATCGTGCGTCGCGAACTGCTGAGCATTGCCGGAATCAGCAAGGCGGGTAACTTCGCCGACGTCGAGTTTATCTGGCGTTGGGCGTCGATCAATCAGGTCGGCGCGGCGCTCTACGACAGCGGAGTGCATTACCGGTCGACCGTCGGATTCCGTGACTACGACGACGGATGGCACGTTGTGGAGCAAACCGCGCGTAGCAACCAGACGCTGGATGAGGCGCTGCGCAATGCGCAACCGACGGCACCATAAAGACATTGCACCCGTAGAGACAGGGCTCGCCCTGTCTCCCGCCGCCAGCGAAGACGCGGCAAGCCGCGTCTCTACGGAAAGAATACGTGTTTAGGGCTCGACCAATCTATGCGACGATCAATACTTGTTCTCTCCCTGGTGTCCGTGATTTCTGCTTCGGTCTTTACCCATTCAATCCTGGCCCACGCCCAAACCGCAAAGCCCAAGCTCACTCTCGATGAATTCTTCAACTCGGTTAGCTTCCCCTCTGTGAAAGTCTCGCCGGATGGCAACTCGGTCGTCATCGAAACGGGGCGCGCTGACTGGGAGCAGCAGATCTTCCGCAAAGAGCTCTGGCTCTACCGGACAGCGAACGGGAGCCTGACGCAGCTGACACAATCCGGCCATGACAGCTCACCGCAATGGTCGCCCGATGGCCAGCGGATTGCGTTTCTTTCGGAACGAAAAGTCGCAGCGGCCAAAGATGCAGACGCGGCAGACGACAAAGACAGAGATAAGGATAAAGACGTCGCTCAGCTGTTACTGATTTCGCCCAGCGGTGGCGAGGCCTTTGCCATCACCTCAGGCGCCGACGAAGTCCACGCCTTTGCCTGGTCGCAAGACTCGAAGGCAATTTATTTCGCGACCCGCCAACCCTGGACCAAGCAGCAGAACGACGATCACAAGAAAGAGTGGAAAGATGTGATCCGTTACCGCGGCGATGAGCGCGGCGACCTGATTTTCCGCATCCCTCTGGACGAGATCCTCGCCCGCCGCGCCGCGATAGGCTCGAAAGAACTTTCCGAGGTGGAAAAAGATTCGGGCGCCACGCCCGGAGCAGTCGCAATGGCGCGCACGCCTCTGCGTGTGGGGCAAATCAGCATCTCGCATGACAGCGCCCGCCTGGCTTTCGTGACTTCGTCGGTGTCCGAGCGTCAGGAGAAGGTCGAAGACATCGAGCTCTACCTGGTCAACCTGACTGGCAGCGCGGCAGAAGCCACGCCCGTCCGCCTGACCCACAACGAAGCCGTCGAACTGAATCTGGAATGGGCTCCGGACAATCGTCATCTGTTCTTTCAAGTCAACCTGGGGTCGCTCGAACGAAAGTATGAAGATCCGCAGCCGCGCCTCTACTGGGTCGACGCCGCCGACACGTCTGTCAGCAAGTCCGATAGCACGTCCAACAAGAGACAAGTCCAGCGCTGGTTCGCCGACTACTCGGGCGAAGTCGTGCGTTACACGCCGCTGCCCGACGGCTCGGTGCTCTGTGCCTGCCGCATCGGGACCGAAGTGCAGCTGGCATCGCAAGCGAATCCGAAAGCCGCCATCGTGAAGCGCGAGGGATGGGCTGGAACTTATGAAATCCCGGCTGCCGCACCGCAATCGCAAAGCTCTCGCATTGCGTTTGCGTACTCGGCAACCGAGCGCCCCACGGAAGTTTACATCGCGGACGGCCCCGGCAAACTGACGCAGGCGCGGCGCATCACTTCCTTCAATAAGTTATTCACCGAGCGCGAACTGCCCCAGGCGAAGCCCTATCGCTGGACTTCCGACGACGGCACGTCCGTGGAAGGCATGCTGATGTACCCGCCAGGAAAGTTTGAGGTGAAGAACCTGCCAACGTTTGTGTTCATCCACGGCGGGCCGCAGGATGCCGATGGCAACCACTTCGTGGCAGATTGGTATCAGTGGGATCGCCTGGCCGCCACCGCTGGCTGGCTGGTGTTTGAGCCGAACTACCGCGGGTCGACCGGCTATGGAGACAAGTTCGCGCTGCAGATTGTTCCTGAAATTGTTTCGCGTCCAGGCAAAGATATATTGACCGGCGTCGATGCGCTGGTGAAAGACGGAATTGCCGACCCGAACCGGTTCGCCGTCGGCGGCTACAGCTATGGCGGTTACATGACGAACTGGCTGATCACGCAGACCACTCGCTTCAACGCCGCCGTCACCGGTGCCGGCGCGGTGGAGCATGTTGCCAACTGGGGCAACGACGACACCACTTTCGACGACGCTTATTTCCTCGGCGGGCTGCCCTGGGAAACCGCCGATCGCTATCGCAGCGAAGGCGCGATTTACCAACTCAATAAAGTCCGCACACCGACACACATCGTTGCCGGAGCGGACGATATTCGGGTGGCAGTGCTTGAGGACTACCTGCTTGATCGCGCTCTGCACGAGCTGAATGTTCCGAGTGAGCTGCTAATCTTCCCCGGCGAGGGACATTCGCTCGCGAAGAATCCGTGGCACGGAAAAATCAAAGTGCGCGAAGAGCTGAAGTGGCTGGAAAAGTATGGCGGCGTGACGGGCGCGAACTAGCCTCCTAACTGAGTGAGTCATACGGTGGAGCGACGGGCGTCTCGCCCGTCCAGTCCGGCTCTCCACCAGCAAGACTTTTTACCGCCGCGCGGCGGCCGTTTGCAGTTGGGCAACTTTCGCGCGTGGGGAAGATTGCTGGTAGCCAGCGATGCCCTTGTAGAGCGCTTCTGCAATTTGCTGGCGGTAAGTGGCACTCTGCAGGTTGCGTTCGTCCGCGGGACTGCTCACAAAAGAAATCTCGGTGAGAATGGCGGGCATGGTCGTGCCGGTCAGCACGGCAAAAGCTGAGTCCTTGATACCCCGGTTGCGAATGTCTGGGCTGCTCGCGGCCAGGGTGGCGTAGAGAGATCGCTGGACACTCGCCGCTAGGCGGCGCGACTCCTCTATTTTCTCGTGCAAGCCTCCGGCCGATAACGATACCGGCGTCATCTTGGCGAAGGTTCCATCATCATGCTTTTCGACTTCCCGGGCCCCCGGAGCCGAAAACAGATTTGTGTAATAGGTTTCAACACCCCGCGACGCCGCCGAGCTGCTGTAATTAGCGTGAACGGAAACGAACAGGTCGGCCTGCGTCTGGTTGGCGAAATCAGCGCGCTGATCGAGAGGGAGGTAGGTGTCGCCGCTCCTCGTGAACATCACTTCCGACCCCAATCGCGATTGCAGCAACCTGCCCAGACGCTGGGTCACGTCGAGCACCAGATCTTTTTCCAGCAATCCTTGCCGTCCAACCGTCCCCAGGTCCCAGCCGCCGTGCCCGGCGTCGAGCACGATGCGAAATTTTCCGGTTCTAGCTGGTACGGGTTGGTCGGACGCCTTCACGGCCAATGCCGCTACAGGGGCCGCTTTCACGGATGCCGTCGCGGCGTACGCGGACGGCCGGTTCGGAGTCATGTTGTTCGTAGCCAAGGTTTTCTCTCGGCCGCGCAGCTCGACCACCAGGCGATAAGGGCTCGACTCCATGCTGACGGAGAAGTTCGATCCGTCTTTCGTGTCGAGCACGATTCGCGTTACGCCGGCGACCGGCTGAGCCACCCGCACACGCGTCAGCGAAACGTCACCGACGTCCATCGTCTTCCCGTCCAACTCGGGCGACAGAACCGTGTCGTGCAGATCGAAATAAATCCGTTCCGGCGACATCAAACGATGCACTTCGTAGGGAACCTGGTCTTCCATGTCAATTACGACCGTGCTTCCCATGGACGAAGACCAGTGACGCACACCCGTGATTTTCGGCAGCGCCGCCAACTTGTTTTGCTCCACGGCGGCGAGTGGCGCTGCATCGGAGCCGAGCTTGGACGGATTCATCAGATTGTCCGAAATCGCGGGAATGATTGCGGGAGAGAGAACCTCCGCCGGGGGCGCTGGCGGTGTCGTTACCGATTGGGGCGAGGTTGCGGTGTTGGTAGCTTCGACCTTGGCGACCGCCGTCTTCCCATGAACCCGCATGCCCCACCACGCACCGGCGGAAAATAACGCGGCCACTGCGACCAGGCCCATCACCACACTCAATCCCGGCCGCGAACTGCCGGGAAGAGAGAAGCGGTGCAGAAATGATAAGACGCGAGGTGGTTGCGTGGGAGTCGCCGACTCTTCCTTCTCGGACAGGACCTCGGATGGAATCTCGAACGGGACGGCAAAAGGCTCGTCCGCGACGCTACGCTCAGGCATCTCCACGAAGGCCGCGGGAATGACGACCGGCGGCGCCAGGACTGCCAGTTCTGGAAGCTCCATCGCGGAAAAGATTGCGGTCGCCGGAGACGGGGCAAGCCCCGTCTCTACTACGGTTCCGGTGGGCTCGATTTCAGGAAGCTCGATCGCCGCCACGTCGGCCACAACTGGCACTGCCGCATCCGGTTTCGCCTGCAGGACTTCGCCAGCCACATCCGACAGCCAGTGGATGCGCCGGTCCTGGTCCTCAGGTTTGAGCGCGGAAAGAACCAGCTCCGCGAACAGATCCAAACAGCGAACGTCATGGTCGGTGAAAGCCCGCGCAGTTGTTGAAAACGCCTGCACCACGCCCACTTGCTCGCGCCGGCCGCGCAACGGGACCAGCACGGTGGAGCGAGCTCCTATCTGGCGCGCAAAGTCCAGTTCGAAGCGAGTGTCAGCTTCACAATCATCGCAACGAAGAATGCGCCCCGATTCCAGAGAGTCCTGCAGAAACTCGGACTCGCCGGTCAGGCGAATGCCGCGCCCGATGGCGAGCGGTCCGGCGGCGGCGCGGCACATTATCTGCCATCTTTCCGCGTCCGACCCCTCTGCGAGCGCGACCACGACGCCATCGGCCTGTGTGAGGGCCTGAGCGCGGTCGCAGATTAATTGCAGTACTTCGTCCAGGATGAAGCGTTCAGTCTCGAACAAGTCGCGATCGGAAGCGTGTCCCGTGGCCAAGCGCCGGTTCCGTATCTGTTCGTGGAGGTCCGAGAAAGCGACTAGTGCGCGCAGGGCTTCCTGGCGCGCAATCGATTCGAGGACGCGGTTGCCCTCCTGCAGCGGAGAGCCGGGGTCGGCCGTCGTCGCTTCCCAGTCAACTCGGGTTGGATTGGCACTCATGATCGCGCTGTCAGCACCGGGAAAACCTGTGTTCATCGTATCCGGGGCCCGTCAGAAGCTCATTGCCGCTCTTGGTTCAACCGGCCAAACTTCACCGCTGTACGCTCAACTGGCGAACCTCGGCCCGAATCTCGGCCCGAACCTCGGCCTATGAAGGGCCAGAACTTCCAATTTCGAGGGTAATAGTCTTTGGGGGGGTACCGCAATGTCCGTTAGTACACGTCCTTTAGGCGGCTCTGGGATGCCCAGCCGATGCCGCCCGGGGTCGGAATGCCGGAGCTACGACCCTTCAGATTTTGCCCTCGGTCTCGATTCGTCCTATCTTGATCAACAGCAAGAAGCAGTTCCCGGAGATGTGATGACCGACCCGGTCGACCAGGAAAAACGAGATAGACTCAAGAAATCCAGCTGGTGGTGGCCCGGAGTCGTGGCAAGCAGCCTGGCTGGGGCGGCCGTGGTGGCGTTCCGCGGCTGCTGGCACGGCAGGATGAGCTGGCCGATCGGCGTGCAGGGATATTCATACCAGGTTTGCCTGAGCTGCGGCGCCAAGCGGCTGTTCGACGAGAAAACCTTCAGCGCGTATGGCCCCTTCCGCTATGACCTGAATGAACTCACCGCTTGGGAAGGGTCCACGAAACCGGACGCCCATCCCGTGGCGGATGTGTCGCAGCCCCCGGCGTCATAGCTCGACGCCCGCACAGTCCACAAGCGCGCAGTTCAGAGTTCACAGTTCACACTTCACAGTTGTGGCCTCCGCAATTTCCGCGACGCTCTGGAAAACATCCACTTGTTTTACGTTCCTTTTACATCTCTCTGACAACTGCAGTCCGGCTCCGCAATATAAAGCACAAGGATAGCTCCACAAATCTCAGCAACAAGTTTGGGTCGGAGGAGTACTCGCATGAAAGGAAAGTTTCTGTTGGTCGTTCTCTTCGCGTCGCTGGCAGGCTCCGCCTACGGAGCCAGTTCGCAACCCGTCGTTGCCTTCACCTTCGTTTGCACCACCAACCAGTTTCAGGGGTCGGGACCGTGTCCCAAGGGCGGCAGGCCTGGGCCTCTTCTCCAAGGCTCCGATGGTAATTTCTACGGCACGGCACAGGTATCTTCGGAAGGCAACTCCCAGCCGAATGGCGGAACGGTATTTTCGCTCACGCCTGCCGGGGTATTTAAGCTGCTGCACACATTCACTGCGGCACCGAATAAGTACGCGAACGGTAACAACCCGGGACTGCTGATTGAGGGCCCGGACGGCAAGCTCTACGGCACGACCCTTTTTGGCGGCATCAATAACAATGGAGTCCTGTACCGAGTCGGCAAGAACGGGTTGGGCTTTCAAGTCATCCACCAGTTTTGCTCTAAGGCGAACTGTACTGATGGCGCCAGCGGAGCCTTGGTAGTGGGAACGGACGGCAATCTGTACGGTTCTTCATTTACCGGAGGCACGGGCAACTGCGGTCAGTATTATCAGGGTTGCGGTACGATCTTTCGAGTCACTCCGTCGTCCGGAGCGTACGAGGTCGTTTTCAGCTTCGATCCCTCAACCACCGGCGAATTTCCCTTAGGCATCACGCCGACCTCAGACGGCACTCTCCACGGGACTGCTTCTGGACCGTCTGGCATCGAGTTGTTCCACTACACCCCAGCGACCGGAGTTTTCAAAACGGTTGCGCCCAACGGTCTGCCGACCCAACCCCGAACTTCGCTGATCCTCGGCCCGAACGATAATTTTTATGGGCTGTACCATGAATACGGAACGTGCTGCGACGGCCTCTTTGAGGTCGGACTGGATGGCAGCCACTTGCAGCTTTTTCCGGAGATCAGCACCCTTCGGTCGGGCTCGACGGAAGGATTGCATTTGGCTAGTGATCACAATTTTTGGCTCGCCGACTACAACGGCGGCAGCGGTGCTGGAGCCATCATGACGCTTTCGCCTTCCCAGGGGACGGTGCTTCAGACCCTCGCTCCGTTCGGCAGCGAGTGCCTGCACTTGGCGCTTATCCCGGTGGGCTGATCCAAGCCAAAGACGGGACACTGTGGGGAGCGGACACACTGGGCGGTAACGCCCCCAGCGGCCACTTTGCCGACGGCACCATATACAAACTGAATGTGGGATTGCCGCCGCGGTAGGAAACACTATTGCTGAATTTTACGACCAGATTCCTTCCCCGCGTCCTTCCCCGTATCGCGACGCGGGGAAGGCATCTGCTGTTTCGTGACCGACCGCGATTGCAGTCGGCGCCAGTTGCGCGGCTCAGGCTCCGACCGGCTGGCCCTGACTCTTGTACCACTCGACCGTGCGGCGCAGGCCGTCTTCAAAGTTCACCAGGACCTTGTATCCCAA
>Ga0193751_1001289_pt1 | contig 16349 bp, 13 predicted proteins | sample L1c2metaG_FD_143050 | JGI IMG/M metagenome (GOLD analysis project Ga0193751, IMG submission 143050) | Soil microbial communities from a riparian zone of the East river system, Colorado, United States - L1c2 | ecosystem: Environmental > Terrestrial > Soil > Riparian zone | place: USA: East River... | reverse complement strand
GATCCCTTTGAAACTTCTCCAGCGCCTCGCGAGCGCTTGCTGCGGTTGCAACCACGTGGCGATCCTCGGCCAGGTAGGCGCTAACGATATCTCGAACAGTCGGGTGATCATCCACGACTAGAACGCGAAGCGACTGCATGGCTTCGGTTTCACGTTCCAAGTAAACCGGTATGTCTTGTTCATCGAAAACAGGCAGATGAATGATGAACGTCGTTCCCTGGTTAATCTTGCTGGTGACGTCGATCGTTCCGCCGTGACGCCGAATAATTCCGTAACTCATCGCCAATCCGAGGCCCGTGCCGTGTTCGCCTTTGGTCGTAAAAAATGGTTCTAGGCATCTCGCCGCGGTTTCTTCGGTCATTCCAGTCCCGCTGTCGGAAATTTCGAACCGAACACGGTCGCCGCAGCTACTCGTACGAAATCCAAGCCGGCCGCCTTGCGGCATCGCATCGACAGCATTGAAGATCAAGTTTGTTAAGACCTCACGCAGTTCGGCCGGAGCGCCCAAGATCGATGGGATGGGCTCGAGGCTCTTGTCGATGTGAATTGTGCCGCCGGCGGCATCGGCTTGGGATTGCCATTTCGGCGCAGTCAGCTCAATGGCTTGTTCGATCAAAGCATTTAGGTCGACGACTTCTTCGTGCTCGCGCGGCGTGGAGGGCCGATAGAAGCCGCGCAAGCGCTCGACTAGCTTGGCGTTATCGGATCCAGCCAACACGATTTCTTCCAGGCAGTGGCGCTCTGGCGAGTGCGATGGAAATTTTTCGCGATTAGCCAAGAGCATGTCTCCGTAACCAAGAATAACCGTAAGGCCGTTATTGAGATCATGCGCGATTCCGCAAGCCAGTGTGCCCAAGGCCCTCATTCGCTCTTGTTGAATCACCTGCCGTTGAGTGTCGCGAAGTTCACTAATGGTTTTTTCCAAATCAGCGGTCTGGCGCTGCAGCTCGACGGTCCGTTTGTCCACTAATCTTTCGAGGCCTCCGCTATACAGCTGGCATTGGCGAAAGAGTTTATGAGCGGTAAGGAGATTGTTGATCCGGAGCAGGACTTCAATGTGATCGAGAGGCTTGGCCAAAAAATCACTGGCTCCCGCTGACAGAGCCTCGTGTTTTGCCTCCGATGTCGTGTCAGCCGTCAAGACCAGGATGGCCGGCCGGCTCTGCGGCGACATAAGCAGATTGATTCGAGCTAGCACGTCCAAACCAGAAACTGGCTTCATGTGTAGATCGAGCAGAACCAGATCGGGATTGAGATCGAGGAATTGGTCAGCCGCCGCGCCCGCATCGGTCATCGCCGTGCAATTCTGGTAGCCCGCTTGTTGCAGAAGCTTGCAGAGCGTCTGCGTATTCGACTTGTCGTCGTCGACAATCAAGATTCGGGCGGTGTAATTGGACTGGTCTAACAAGTCCATAATCGTTCTTGGCAGAACGTTCGATTAGCGAAGCAACGCCATCCCGAACGGCGTTCGCCAAGAGAAGTCAGTTTATTCGGCATCACGTCAGGCAGAGGTCCTCTGCGTGAAGCCACCGCCATGCCACGGGTATGCGTTAAATTACGGATTCTTCTATGCGGATCGTACGTACGAGGTTACGAGCCGCTCGCGCCGGCGCTCTGCTAGGCTTCGATAATACCGTTGCGGACGGCGTAACGAACAAGCTCGGCGATAGAGTCGATGCCGAGCTTCCGCAAAATGCTTGCTCGATGTGCTTCCGCGGTGCGCACGCTGATGCCCAGTGCCGCGGCGACGTCCTTATTGCTTTTCCCTTCAGCCAGCAGTTGCACAATCTCACGCTCACGCGCACTGAGCGGATGAGCGGACTTTGAATTCTCGTCGCGCTCGGCGACATCGACAATTCGCGAGAAAAGAACTTCGGACACCTTGTTTGTGAAAAACGGTTTGTGCTGAGCGAGCGACCGGATTGCTTCGACCAGGGAACTCAGCGGCTCGGTTTTCAAAATGAAACTGCGCGCGCCAGCAGTGAAAGCCTGACGGATCAATTCCTCCTCAAAATGGGCGGTAAAAATGAGAACTTCGGTTTGGGGGAGGAATCGCTTGATTCGCCGCAAGACCTCCAAGCCGCTCAACTCGGGCATAACCAAATCGAGAACAACAATGTCCGGGCTAAGGTTTCGCGCCGATTCCACCGCTTCGCGGCCAGTGGCCGCTGTCCCGCAGACTTTCCACCCCGGTTGTTGCTCAATGATTGCTCGCACGCCTTCTTGCAAGGCGTGATGATCGTCTGCGATGAAGACGCGGACGGCGCTCATTGATGCTTCCACCGCGCGCCACGGTTCCAATCAACGAGCCTACCATCAAGCAACATGGCGATGATCGCATCCGAGATCTGGTCAAGTAACCGTCTGGAGAGAACGACGCTGATCAAATCACCTTCTTTTTATAGTTAATTCCCATCACCGCTCCGGTTCTTTCCGAGCGTCCATCCCAGGCCAAATCGCGCCGTGACTTCGCTAAAATTCTGAAAGTCGACGGGCTTAACGATGTAGTTTTCCACACCGAGCTTTCGACATTCGGCGATGTCTCGATCGCGTGTTGAAAGAGTCAGGATAATAACCGGAATATCTTGCGTTTGCTCAGCCGCCTTAATTCGCCGCAGGAATTCCAATCCGCTGATCTTTGGCAGATTCAGATCAAGCAAAATCAGCAGCGTGCGCCGCAGGTTGCCGCGATTAGCGTTGGCGAAAACTGAATCGAGCGCCCCTTCGCCGTCTCGCGCTACGTTCAACGGATTCGTGATGTTCGCTTTTTTAAAGGCACGGATCGTTAGATCGACATCTCGCGGATTATCTTGCACCAACAGGATCTCGACCATCTGCTGCGAGCCGCTGCCGTTTCCGAAGCTTTCAAAAAGCTTGGAGACTGAAACCTGCAGCGCGCCCGCAAGTTTCTCGATGCTTTCGATGGAAGGATTTCGAGCTCCACGTTCCAGATCCGAAATGTAAGTCCGATGCAACCCGGCCCGATGGGCGAGTTCCTCTTGTGAAATGCCTAGCGAAGCTCTTTGCGTCTTGATGGCCATCCCCAAAAGGGTTTTTAAATCAATCGTCGCCATGAATTTGCCGCCATCTTACCGGCACACACCACAGACGATGAGTGACAGTGAACAATCGTCGACAAAACCATGCGGACACGAATTCTCAGTTCCTACTACGGTCTTTCGCGATTGAAGTTCGCGAAAATCTCTGTGATCCCGACAATCGTTGAATAGCCCCGCAACTTTCACAGGACATATTCAAGATGCCGGGTTCCTGCCGCTATTAGGAAAAACCTTACAGGCGATTGTCGCCGCGCTGCTTCGTTAGGCGTCGGCCGAGACCAGCCCGGTCCGAATCGCGAAACGGACCAAGCCGGCAACATTGTCGATCTCGAGCCGTCGCATCAGCTGAACGCGGTGTGCTTCCACTGTTTTAACGCTGATTCCGAGCAGTGCGGCGATTTCCTTCGTGTTTTGTTCCTCCGCGATCAGTTGCAGTATCTCACGCTGTCGAAACGTGAGCTTCTCCAGTTCGTTGACCTCGCTGATCGTCCCTTTCCTTCCCGGCAGGATGTCAGCTGTCTCAACCCGCTGCCATATGCCGTGCCGGACGGTGACCGCGAACTGATGCGTCCGCGCAGCGTCGAGAATTTGCTCAGAGCCGGTCAGCATCAACGGAAAAGTGCAAGCGATAATCATTGGTCGACCAGTCAGCACGGAATTCAGTTTTTCCTCGTACTGGCAAAACCCGCCTTCATCTAAACGGCTACGCAGCCAGGCGGAACTCCCGTGAAATCTCAGGCCCTCAAACCCTCGCGCCAACGCTCGATCGAGTTTTCTTTGCAATCGGTCCGTTGCTTTGGAGAGATCGAGCACGCCATTCGCGCCAAACCATTTCTTGCGAGTGACGATCTCGATTTTGCCGTTCTTCAATTGCCGCTCGAAATCAGGCAGCTCCTTGCGAAAGGCGTCCTTTGCATCTTTTACGGTCAGAAACTCGTGACTGCCAGTATAAGCAAGGCAAAATTCGTTGGCTTCCAACCCTGCCTTGAAAAAAGGGACAAGAATATCGCGCAGATCCTTTTTCGTTTCGTAAAAGATGCAGAAATGTGAACCCCACGGCATCTCTCCCACTACCGGGAGTCCGGTTTTTCGCAGGGATTGCGTCCCTTCGGGGAGCATAACGCGCTGGCCGCGATCGGCCTGATCGCGCGTTCCAGGGTCCAATTCGGAGACACAACTGCGGTACATGATTTCCTTCGGTTCAACCACACGATCGACTCATCCGCGCTTTCGCATCACTGAACTTCAGGAAGATTTTGTCCCCTCGCGAAAGAGTTAAACTCGATTCTCCCCTTCGAGTGAGTCCGTGCCTAGCGACCTCGCAATCAGGAGAACACTGGAGCGGCTGTGTTCGCTCCGGTTGATTCATTATTCTTCGGGCGAAACCAACCCGGTGCGAATCGCGAATCTCACCAGACCGGGGACATTGTCGATTTTCAATCGGCGCATTAGCTGGAGCCGATGTGCCTCAATTGTCTTGACGCTAATCCCGAGCAACGCGGCAATTTCTTTTGTCGTCTCTCCTTCGGCGATGCGCTGCAAAATCTCCCGCTGTCGAAGCGTGAGCTGGTCCAATTTTGGATCAATGTTTCTCGCCTCTTTTTTTGCCGCAGCGATGTTCGCTATCTCGACCCGCCTCCAGATTCCATTTCGAACCGTCACTGCGAACTGATGTGTGCGCGCCGCGTCGAGAATTTGCTCGGCCCCGCTCCGTGCCAGGGGAAATGTACAGGCGGCGATCATCCGTTGTTTTTCCAAGAGGTTCTCGATCTTTTGCTCGAACTTACGAAATCCACCCGATCGCAGATAGATCTGGAGCCAGGCGGGACTCCCGTTGGCTCGCAGGCCTTCAAATCCACTCTTGAGGGCAAAATCCATTCTCTGCCGAAACCGGGCGACCGCCCTGGAAATATTTACTTTCCCATTCGTCAGAAACCAGTCCCTATGTGCCACGATCTCGATGTTTCCTTTGTCGATAAGCCGATCAACGCTCGGAATCGATTTGCGCAAAGCGTTCGTTGCTTTGTTTACATTCAGGAACTCGTAACTCGCGACAACCCAGAGACAAAATTCGTTATTCCTAAGTCCGGTGTTGAAGTACGGAACTAGAACGTCGATCAGATCGTGTTTCGTTTCATAAAAGACGCAGAAGTGCGTGCCCCAGGGAACTTCCCCGACCGCTTTCAGTCCAGTGTCCCGCAGTTTCTGTCCGTTCTCCATCTTCTAATATAAGTACAGTCGAAGTTCCAACCTCGACGGCCTTTAACAAGCAAGATTTTTGCGGTCGAGCAACCGTCCCAAGAGTTGGTTTTGCTTACTGCAATCCTCCCGAAACGCGGCCGGAACAGTTTGCAACCAGTTAAACTAGCAGAAAGCCTCTGCGTTCCCGGATCAGCCAGTGTTCTTACTTCCGGCAGTGCGACTCGTACCAGCACCGTTGCCGGCTCGTTCGAAAAGTTCTGACACAGAAACGTGTAATGCGCGGGCGAGTTTCTCGATGCTGTCGATGGAAGGATTGCGTGCTCCACGCTCTAGGTCCGAGACGTACGTTCGATGCAGACCGGCACGAGACGCGAGTTCGCCTTGCGAAATCCTAAGAACCGATCTTTCGCGCCTGATTGCTGCGCCCAAGCCCCTCTTCAAACTCGCTTTAGTCTGCTTGTGGTCTTTCACGCTTGAGTAATCGCGATTAGATCTCCTTTCACCAGCGTATTACGATTTTTATCGCGGAAAGTTCTTGAGAATTTTCTCCGCCGAGAAAATCTAAAAGCTTCAGGAACCGAAGACCTCCAGAAACGCGACCTCGAAGGCGAGCGCTTCCTGAATGTTGCGGCCGAGGTTGTCCCGCAATTCTTCCAGACGCTGAATCCGGCGCAGTACTTCCGGTGTGCTAAAGCGGTCCGCCAGCACGGCGGTTTCCTTTTTTGCCGCAGACAAATCGCGCCGGGCGACTTTGCTGCACGCCCGTAACACATCCGACCAAAACTCGAGCAACACTTCCACAAGTGCCGCGCGACGTTGAATGTAAAGACTTTCCGCCAGCGCCTTGTAATAATCTTCGCGATCGTCCAGCCATGCGCCGTCGGTCGAATTCCGGTAACGCGCCTCTTCATCCTTCAACGCCTTGGCAGTTTGCGCTCTAATTCGTTCGCGGATTTCACCAAGCAACGACTGCATTCCTTGGGCGACACGATAAGCTTGCTGCACACTCCAGTTCTTTTCGCGCGCAGCGTCACGGAGCAATTCAACCAGTTCAGCGCGCTCCGGAATTTCAATTTCTTCGCCGTTCGCCGCCAGCGGAATGGAAATGCAACGCGACACAATCGTGTCCGGCAATGCTTCCGGCAACGCACTGAGCAAAAGCAAAAGCGAATTGGCCGGAGGTTCTTCCAGCGTTTTCAGAAATGCGTTCGCCGCCTGCGGCTGGAGACGGTCCGCTTCGGCGATGATCGCTACTTTCCGGCGGCCCTCCGCGCCGCGCATTTGCAGACCGTGTTCGAGCTCGCGAATCTGCTGGATTAGAATTCTTCTCGATTTGGATTCCGGCTCGGCCACAAAAATCTCCCTCGCCTTTGACGAAAAAACATCGCCGGCGTGTGTTCCATTAACGGTGCTCGCCAACTCCGCGGCCACTTCCCGCTTGCCGCTCCCAGCCGGTCCTGAAATTAAATAGGCGTGGCCCAATCGTTTCTGATCGTGCGCGTGTCGCAAAAGTCCAATCGCCGCCTTCCGGGTGAAAGCCATCTTTTAAATTTCTGATTTCGAGACGAGTTGCGGGAACCGAGTCAAAAGAATGTCCCAAATCTCCTTCTCGACATCATCCGGCGACTGCCAGCCCTCGATCATCACAATTCGATCTCGCTGCCACCGCGCGAGTTCCTGATAGCCGTCGCGGACTTTTTCGTAAAATTCGTCCGATTGCTGTTCCATCCGGTCTAGGCGGCGTGGCTGCTGCATCCGCGATTGCGCCGTTTTTAGATCAACATCGAGCAGGAATGTAATGTCGGGAACGCAATCGGCGACGGCGAACGCGTTCAATTGCCGGACAATTCCGCGGTCCAGTTTGCGGGCGACCCCTTGATAAACGGTTGTGGAATCGAAAAAACGGTCCGCGATGACGCATTGGCCGCTTTCGAGCGCCGGTTTGATCACTTCGCGAACTAACTGACTGCGACTTGCTTCAAAAAGAAGCAGCTCAGTTTCCGGGGTCATCCCCGCACTTTGCGGCGCGAATTGTAAAAGCTCACGGATCGATTCGCCAATCGCAGTTCCGCCTGGTTCACGGGTGACAAGAAATGGAACGCCCAATTTCTCGAGCCGCGCGGCGAGTCGTTGCACCTGGGTCGATTTTCCGCAACCCTCCGAGCCTTCGAACGTGATGAATGGCAAGCGCGCCATGATGTCGATCTTCAAACAAAGATCGACAATTGTCGAACCGCGTTAAGTTGAAGCGATGAAAAATTTCTGGCTCGTGAAACAAGAACCGTCCGATTATTCCTGGTCCGATTTTGTGGCCGATAGCGGCACAAGTTGGACCGGAGTGCGAAATTTTGCCGCGCGCAACAATCTGCGTCGCATGTCCAAGGGAGATGAAGTGCTCTTTTATCATAGCGGCGAGGAAAAGGCGGTGGTCGGCATCGCAAAAGTCGCGCGCACTGCTTATCGCGATGCGACGGCGAAAGAAGGCGATTGGAGCGCGGTCGATCTTGTTCCGATCAAACCGTTGCGTCGACCGGTCACGCTGCGCGAAATTAAAGCAAAACCAGCGCTGAAGAATATCGCCCTCGTTCGACAATCGCGCTTGTCGGTCATGCCGCTGAAAACGGCGGAGTTTCGGAGAATCGTCGGTATGGGCGCCGCTACAGGCTGACATGTTGCCTGTCCGAGGCGGTTACAGTTCGTACTTGTTCCGACCCCAAGCGGGGTCGAAAATTTGGGAAAATGACCTCGGCTGTGGCCACGCAGTTTCTGCCCGTTGTCGCGACGGCGAGTGCGACCAAAGATTATCTCATTGTTTCCGTTCACGACGTGGCGCCGTCAACAAAACCGATCGCGGACAAAATTATTTCCGAGCTGACAGCAAAAGGAATCCGACACTGCTCGCTCCTGGTTGTGCCCGATTACCATCACCAGGGCGCGTCAATGCAAGATCGACAATTCGTTTCCTGGCTGCGCAATTTGGAAGCGGCCGGGAACGAAATCGTCATTCACGGATATTTTCACGAACGGCCGCGGCAAGCGCGCCAAAGCTTTCTCGAGAGATTCGTGACCCAGTTTTATACCCAGGGCGAAGGCGAATTTTATGATCTCGGATACGACGAAGCTTTTCGGCGAATCAAAAGTGGGCGGGACGAATTTCGGAACGCGGGGTTAAAACCACGCGGTTTTGTCGCGCCGGCGTGGTTGCTGAGCAGCGAAGGGGAACGAGCAGCGCGCGATGCGGAAATGGAATATACGACTCGACTGCGAACACTGCGCGATTTGCGCTCCGGTGAAACATTTCCGGCGAGATCGGTCGTTTACAGCGCTCGCAACAGTTGGCGACGTGCGGTCAGTCTGGCTTGGAACGCCGCGCTGGGCCGCGCTCTCGAGAGCAAACCGCTCGTGCGTCTCAGTATTCATCCGCCAGACTTTTCCCATCCGGCCATCTGGCGACAGATTGTCGATCTTATCGGTGATATCGACGGCCGCAGGACACCGACGACGTACCAGGACTGGATCGCTGAGCAGCGGCGCAGACGCGGCCTCTAGATATATATGAGCAAATGTGACCTCCACATTCACTCACGTTTTAGTGCGCGCTCGGAAGAATGGCTTTTCCGGCGGTTTGATTTTCCCGATTCCTATTCCGACCCGCGCGAGCTGCATCGACAACTGCTCGAGCGCGGAATGGATTTCGTGACCATCACCGATCACGACACAATCGACGGTTGTCTGGAGATTCTCAATCTGCCGAACACGTTCATCAGTGAGCAGGTTACGACTTATTTTCCGCAAGATCCGTGCAAGATTCACCTTTTAGTCTGGGGCATTACTGAAAAGCAGCACGACGACATCGTCATTGTCCGGGACAATATTTTCTCTCTCCAGCGCTACTTACAGGGCGCACAGATCGCGCACGCGGTCGCGCATCCGCTTTACAGCATCAACGGCAAGCTCGAGGCATCGCATCTCGAGCGGCTGATTTTGCTCTTCAAACATTTCGAGGGCGTCAACGGCCTGCGTGACGCGCTTTTGAGCGAGCTTGCGCAAGAACTCTTCGGTTCGCTTACCCAAAAGAAAATCGAAGAGTTCGCGGAGCGGCACAATCTCGAGCCGACCCATCGCGAACCGTGGAAAAAGATTTTAGTCGGCGGCTCGGACGATCATGGTGGGAAATTCATCGCTTCGGCTTTCACCGAAACGCCGCCCGCTGATTCCGCCGAAAAGTTTCTCGCTCACATTCGGGCCGGCCATTGCGAAGCTCGCGGTGAAGGAGGGACGCCATTGGCCCTCTCGCACGGATTCTATAACACCCTCGCCTTGTTCATTCAGGACCATTTCCACGAGAAGCTCGGACCGAGCGGCGCCCTGATTGAGCAGATGTTTTCTCGATTCATGGAAGGTCGCGATCCGACCGAGTTGACACTGAAGGACAAAGCGAACGTCTTCGCGCAAGGAGTGCTGTCCGGAAAGATATTCGAGCTGATGAAGCCTGCGAACATGTCGCTTTGGAAGGAACTCTCGAGCCAGTTCCAGCAGGCGGAAGTTAAAGCGAATCTCGCATCCGGGCTCAAGAGCGGTTCGGGGCCGGAGCGACGGACTTTTTTGATGGCGAATCTCGTCGCCGAGCAGCTCGCCTTTCGCTTTTTCCAGAAGTTCGTCCAGCAAATCAGCGGCGGAAACATGCTCGAAAGCGTGCAGGCGCTGACCGCGATCGCGCCGATCCTGATTATCCTGGCGCCCTACATCTACGGCTTTCACAGCCAGGCGCCGTCACGCAAATGGCTGCAACAAATTTTCCAGGAGTTGACCGGAAAAATCCCCGAGGCTTTGCAAAACAACAAGCGGGCCTGGTTCACCGACACGCTCGAAGACGTCAACGGCGTGGCGACGACGATTAGGAAAATGACCGCCGCTGGCTCGGCCGCTGGAAAAGAACTGATCGTCATCACGTCACGGAGCGATCTCAATATTGACGACATCCCAATCAAAAACTTCAAACCGATCGGCGAATTTGAATTGCCCGAGTACGAGCTGCAAAAGCTCAGCTTCCCGCCGATTTTGCAAATGCTGGATTACATCCAGCGGGAACGATTCACCGAAGCCATCATTAGCACGCCGGGACCGATTGGTCTGACGGCCCTGCTCGCGGCCAAAATGCTTAATTTGCAGACGAGCGGCATCTATCACACCGATTTTCCCCAATATGTCCGAATCCTGACCGAAGACAGTTTTCTCGAAAGCGTGACCTGGCGTTACATGCATTGGTTTTATGGACAGCTCGATACCGTTTTCGTGAACTCGGAGGAATATCGAGAAAGCTGGATCAAGCGCGGGTTTGACCCAGCCAAGTTGAAAATTTTCCCCCGCGGGCTCGACACGCAACTGTTCCATCCTACCCGGCGCGATCCGGCGTTCTTCGAAAAGTTCGGCGAGAAAAACGGTCACATTCGATTGCTTTATGTCGGTCGGGTCTCACGTGAGAAAGACCTCGATCTTTTGGCGGAAGCATATCGGCGGCTGCGCGACGAGGGATTGTCGGTCCAACTTTGTGTTGTCGGTCACGGGCCCTATGCGCGCGAGTTTTCCGAATCGCTCCCGGAGGCTCTCTTCACCGGATATTTGACTGGCGGGGAGCTCGCGGCCGCTTACGCCTCGGCCGATATCTTCGTTTTTCCGAGCACCACGGATACGTTCGGCAATGTGATCATTGAAGCGCAAGCCTCCGGCGTTCCGGTGATCGTTTCCGATTCGGGCGGACCGAAAGAGTTGGTCGAGAACAATCGCAATGGCTTGATCACGAAATCGCACGACGTCGAAGACCTCACCCGCGCGATTCGAGAGCTGGCTGCGGATCCCGACCGACGAAAGCGAATGGGCAATCTCGCGCGTGAGAGTGTCGTTGACCGGACCTGGCCGAACGCGTTTCGCAAATTCTGGGCGGCGACTGAGGTGTGATTCAACTCGGCAACGGCGGCGGCAGTGAGGGCGGTGCCTCAGGCATCGCAGCCCAGACATCGTAATCCGAGCCGAATTGCCGAATAAAACGAAGACCGAACGCGCGCAAACAAACAAACAACGGCAGCAATATTACTGTCCCGATGTACGGAATGAGCGCGATGCAACACGTCGCCAGAATTACCGCGCAGGCAGCGATTGCCGATGCGATTCCAAGCACAATCCAGAACAAACAATAGAACGTAATTTCGCCGGGATAATTCGAGATCAACGAAATCGCAGTCCGAAAAGCCTGGCCCGCTAGACAGCGTTGGCGGTACATCAGCGCGACCATGAAATGAGAGATCAATGCCCATGCAAGAATGAGCAGAAGCAACATGACGGCCCAGAGAGCAATCATGCAGATAAGATAAACATCGTGCAGATGCAGGAATGTGACGCCCCTGATGATTGGCAACATAAACGGCAGGGAGGCGACTGACGCAATGAGGATGATGATACAACCAACCAGCAGCGCCAAAAGAAAATAACTGTTGCCTTGTTCGCGAAATTCGCGCCACGGCTCCCCGATCGCGCCCCGATTTTTTACGATACAATCAACAAAGATGAAACGACCGCGCGCTCGCAACCAGGCAAATAGAACCATGAACGCGAACACCAACACGATGAACGCAGCTAGGCCGGACCAGAGAATCCAGTGCGGAATCTGATTAATCGTATTGTCGAGGTCTTGAAGCCAGGGAACGTCCTTCCAGTCGCCTCGATTGAAGCGGAAATTGTAATTTCCACTCCCGAGATTCGAAAGCCATGCCGCGAAACCGATGACGAACCATTTTTTCAAAGCGAACGGCTGAAAGAGAATTTTCTTCATCAGCTCGAATGCTTCGTCGAGCGGCTTGAAAATCTCGATCTTGGCGGCGCTTCCGTTCACCGCGACGATTTGAACGGTTTGATAAATTTTGATCAAGCTCTCACTGCGCATCTACGCATTTTGTGTAGGGTCCCAGTCATGGAGCGCGGGACTTTTCGCCGATATCCGATCGGGGCCGAATTAATCGGCCCAAACCAAACGCACTTCCGCGTCTGGGCGCCTAAAGCCAACGATGTCGATCTGGTCCTGGAAGAAAGCGCGAGAAAAGATGCGAAGCGAACGTTTCACCCGCTGGAGCGCGAAGGTGGTGGTTATTTTTCGGGGAGCGCGAACGCCGGCGCCGGTACACTCTACCGTTTCAGAGTAAACAAGGCCGAACATTTTCATCCGGATCCGGCGTCGCGATTTCAGCCGCACGGCCCGCACGGGTCTTCCTGCGTTGTCGATCCAACGCAGTTCGCATGGACGGACTCAAAATGGCGCGGTGTGGCAATGAAAGGCCACGTCATTTACGAAATGCACGTCGGCACATTTACGAAAGAAGGAACGTGGCGGGCCGCGGCCGAACAGCTGGCCGAACTGGCACGCATCGGCATCACCGTCGTCGAAATGATGCCGATCGCCGATTTTCCCGGAAATTTCGGATGGGGCTATGATGGCGTCGATCTTTTTGCCCCATTTCACCTCTACGGAACGCCGGACGATCTGCGCCAATTTGTCGACCGCGCGCACTCGTTGGGCCTGGCGGTTATTCTCGACGTCGTTTACAACCATTTCGGTCCAGACGGAAATTATCTTGCGGTTTATTCGAACGATTATCTCATCCGCGAACAGGAGACCGACTGGGGCGATTCAATTAATTTCGATGGCCCGAACTCGGCGCCGGTCCGGGAATTTTACATCACCAACGGCCGTTACTGGATCGACGAATTCCACTTCGACGGATTCCGGTTCGACGCCACCGATGCGATCCATGATAAATCGGACGAATACATCATCGGCGCGGTTGGCCGGGCCGCCCGCGAAGCCGCTGCTCCGCGCTCGATCATTTTAATCGCCGAAAACGAGCGGCAGGTTACCAAGCTCATCCGCCCCCGCAGCGAAAGCGGCGACGCTCGCCGCAGGAATTTATTTCCGCAGCCAAGTACGGTTATTTGTTTCAAGGACAACCCTATTTCTGGCAGGAAGCACCGCGCGGCACCCCGGCTTTCGGTTCTCCCCCGCACGCATTCGTCGCCTTCATTGAGAACCACGATCAAGTTTCGAATACGGCGGCGGGCGAACGCCTGCGATTTCAAAGTTCACCCGGCCGTTATCGCGCGATGACTGCGTTGCTCCTGCTCGGCCCCTGGACGCCGCTGCTTTTTCAAGGCCAGGAATTCGGCGCTTCCACCCCATTTATCTTTTTCACCGATGTGGGCGATGGTCAGATGCGCGAGGCAATTCGCAAAGGGCGCTTCGGATTTCTGGCGCAGTTCCCTTCCCTGGCCACGAAGGAAGTGCAAGAACGTTTACCGGTACCTTCCGATCCGACATCGTTTGTTAGCTGCAAGCTTGATTTTAGCGAGCGCCAAAAAAACCAGGAACTTTACGATCTTCACGTCGATCTTATGCGGCTGCGCCGCGAAGACTCGCGCTTTCGCGAACAAAAAACGAATGGCATGGATGGAGCGGTTCTCGGTCCGGCCAGTTTTCTCCTGCGTTACTTCAGCGAGGACAACCGCGACGATCGACTTCTGGTGGTCAATTTTGGCGAAAGTCGCGAACTGAACCCGATTCCCGAGCCATTGCTCGCACCGCCGCTCGGTTTCGAATGGGAGACGCTATGGTCGAGCGAATCGGCGCGCTACGGCGGTTCCGGAACCGCGACCGTAGCAACGCAAGATAATTGGACATTACCAGCCGAAGCCACGGTGGCGTTGCGTTTGGTGCCCGAGAAAGAGCCGAGGAAGCAACCGAAGCCACGAAAATGGGGCTGAGCGATTTTTCCATCGGCATCAAGTATCGATGAACAAACAATTTGAAACAATCCGGCCCGTCATTCGTTCGATGCCGTGGGATGGCGCACAAATGTCGCGCGAGCTCTTGCTTACTCGTGAATGGCTCGTGACCAACGGACTTGGCGGTTATGCCTCCGGCACGGTTTCCGGCGCCGTTACACGTCGGTATCATGGATTGCTCATTGCGGCCTTGCCGGGCCCTCTCGGACGCATCGTGATGTGGAGTCACGTATCGGAATTTCTTCGCTTCAGTAACGATGACGTGGTTTCTCTCGGAGCGGAAGAGCGCGCCGGCGGACAGCTTGATCTAAAAAGCGCTGACTACTTAACTGAGTTCCGCCTCGAGGATGGACTTCCCGTCTGGACTTATCATGTTCGCGAAGTCGTAGTCGAGAAGCGGGTGTTGCTGCCTCATTTGCAGAACACAGTTCATGTGAGCTACCAGGTGATCTCGAAAGGAACGCCGCCCCGACTCGAATTACGTCCTGCTTTTCATTTTCGACATCATGAAGCGCCGGTCGATTCGGAGTTGGGTGCGCCTTACAAACTCACGGCCGTTGACGGTCGTTACGAGATCACCGCGGCGCGCCGAAAGCTGCCACCGCTGCGGATGCACCTGCATGGCCGGGAAGCCGCGTTCACCATTGCTCCAGCGAAAATTCCTCAAGTTGTTTATCGCATTGAGCAGCAACGTGGTTACTCCTACGAAGGCGAGCTTTGGAGCCCGGGATACTTTCGCGTCGATCTGACTGAGCGAAACACGGCGACATTAGTTGGCTCAACCGAGTCGTGGGACATCATCAGCGTCTTAGGGCCCGAGGACGTTCTCGCCGCCGAACGCGAGCGCCGCGCCCGATTGCTGCATGGTGCGATTCCAAAAGCGCGCCAAAGTTTTCCGGCTGAGCTGGTTTTTGCCGCGGACCAATTTGTCATTACGCCGGCCGGGCGATTTGAAGAGGCCGCACGCGCGCACGCCGCGGGCGATGAAGTCCGCACCGTGATCGCCGGATATCACTGGTTCACGGATTGGGGACGCGACACGATGATCAGTCTGGAAGGCCTGACCTTGATCACGGGTCGATTGCTCGAGGCTGGTTATATCTTGCGCACCTTCGCCCACTACGTCCGCGACGGTTTGATTCCGAACATGTTTCCCGACGGCGCCAAGGAAGGCCGATACAATACCGCGGACGCAACACTTTGGTTCTTTCACGCTCTCGGCCGTTACCTTGAGCGCACTGCCGACCACACGACGCTGCAACTTCTCTTGCCTATCTTGGTCGACATCGCCGAACATCATTTGCGCGGCACGCGCTTCAACATTCACGTCGATCCAAGCGACGGCTTGCTCGTGCAAGGCGAGGAGGGTTACCAGCTCACCTGGATGGATGCCAAGATAGGAGATTGGGTCGTGACTCCCCGCCGCGGCAAAGCAGTCGAGATCAATGCGCTTTGGTACAATGCGCTCCGGTTACTGGCGAAGTGGTTGCGCGAACATGGCGACGACGCTTCCGCTCAACGATACGACGAGCACGCCGAACGCGCGCGCGTTTCGTTCAATAATCGCTTTTGGTTCGAAACGGGCGGTTATCTTTACGACGTTGTCGATGTTGACGGCAGTTCAAGCAACGATTCCTCGTGCCGGCCGAATCAATTGTTCGCCATCTCGCTCGATCACCCGGCGCTCGATCCAAAACATTGGCGTTCGGTGCTCGATGTCGTGGAAAAAAAATTGGTCACACCGGTCGGCCTGCGGACGCTTTCGCCCGACGATCCAAATTACAAACCAATTTACGGCGGCGATCTTCGCTCGCGCGATGGCGCGTATCATCAAGGCACGGTTTGGGCCTGGCTAATCGGTCCATTCATCGACGCCTGGTTGAAAGTTCACCCACACGACCGGGCTGCTGGCCGTAAATTTCTCGAGACTTTTCCGGTGCATTTAAGCGATAACGGCGTCGGAACGATCAGCGAAGTGTTTGACGCGAGCGAACCTCACATGGCTGGTGGCTGTATCGCACAAGCCTGGAGCGTTGCCGAAGTTCTGCGCGCCTGGCTGGAAACGGCCTAACGACTGTCGAGGTCGCTGTCCTCAGCGGAATGGTTCGTTCTGCCGGAGACGGCGGCAGCTACAATTTCGTTCTCCCGGACATCGCCTGCTGGAGCGTCAGTTCGTCGGCCGATTCCAACCCCGCGCCCGCGGGAAGCCCGCGCGCAATGCGCGTGAGTGTGAGTAATTTGTCTTTTAGAAGATCGACC
>Ga0193751_1001288_pt1 | contig 16350 bp, 13 predicted proteins | sample L1c2metaG_FD_143050 | JGI IMG/M metagenome (GOLD analysis project Ga0193751, IMG submission 143050) | Soil microbial communities from a riparian zone of the East river system, Colorado, United States - L1c2 | ecosystem: Environmental > Terrestrial > Soil > Riparian zone | place: USA: East River... | reverse complement strand
GACTACCAGGCGCTCATCGACCCAAGCGGCGGCAACAGCTCCCCAGGGGACGGCGCATGGCAGCAGGTAATCCGGAGCGGCGGCTTCTACAACAAGATGCCCATCAACGACGCGGAGCTCGACCGGCTGATTGATGCCCAGGCACAGGAATTCGACGAGTCCAAGCGGAAAGCCATGTTTCTCCAGATCGAGCACCTCCTTCTTGACAATGTCTACGCCATCCCGCTCACCTCAGACCCCGGTTACCTCGTCTGTCAGCCCTACCTGCATGGCTGGGCCGATAACATGACGCTCAACGTGGACGACGAGGACTGGGGCGGGACCTGGTTCGACCGGTCGACTGCGCCGAAAATCCGTAAGTAGCGCGGTTATGCGCACCTATCTCATCCAGAGAATCACCCTCGCGATTCCAACAGTCCTTCTCGTCGCCACCGTGACGTTCGTGCTGATGCACATCCTGCCCGGGGACGCGGCTCTGGTAAAAGCAGCGTCGACCGGCGCGCAGGACCAACAAACGCTGTACAACGCGTACCGGCACGACATGGGGCTGGACCGCCCCGGCTACGTGCAGTTCGGCGATTGGATGTGGCGGCTGCTCCGATTCGGCGATTTCGGCAGGTCGTATGGGACGCAGGATGCAGTTACCCACCAGATCATCACGCATCTTCCGGTCACGCTGGAACTGGCTCTCGGCTCGATTCTGCTTGGGCTCGCAGTCGCAATCCCCTGGGGCGTGATCGCCGCAACCCGGCGCGATCGAGCCGGCGACTACGTCCCGCGGATCATAAGCGTGCTCTTGCTGTCTGTACCGAACTTTTGGATTGCGACGCTGTTTGTGGTTCTGCCGGCGATCTGGTTTCGCTACATGCCGGCGCCCGGCTACGTCAGCTTTTTCGACCATCCGGCCGTGAACGTGCAAGAGTTCTTTCTGCCCTGTCTCGCGCTCGGTAGCCGGCTCATTGGCGCCACGCTTCGAATGACGAGGTCCAGCATGTTGGAGGTCCTACAGCAAGACTACGTCCGCACAGCGTGGGCGAAGGGTCTGCGTGCGAGAACCGTGCTCTCCCGCCACGCCCTGAAGAATGCGCTCATCCCTGTCGTGAGCCTCGTCGGTGGCCAGATCGCGTTTCTCCTTGGCGGCTCGGTAATCGTGGAGAGCGTCTTTGGACTTCCGGGACTGGGCAACCTCACTCTTCAAGCAATCTATCAACGCGACTATCCTCAGATTCAAGGCGATATCCTCCTGATCGCGTTGATTGTGGTAGCCGTCAACCTCGTGACCGATCTCTCCTACGGCTGGCTCGATCCGCGAATTAGGTACGGCTAGGAGCTCCGATTTGGGACTCTTGCTTGAGCAAAAGCGTGACTCGGGCGGTGTGCTGGACCTGGGCCGGCGCAGCGTCGAGGAACTGCGGCGCTTTACCGTGAAGCGGCCGGTCGGCGCATTCGCGCTGGCACTCGTCCTCATGCTTGTCTTCCTGGCCGTCTTCGCGCCGGTTGTGTCGCCATACGATCCGCTGGTGCAGCATTCTGACGCGGTCATGGAGGCGCCGGACACCCATTTTCTGTTTGGGACGGATTATTTTGGGCGAGACATTCTGAGTCGGGTGATCTATGGCGCGCGTATCAGCCTGACCGTCGGCATTGCATCCGTCGCTCTCGGCCTCGCCGCCGGCGTCCTTATCGGGCTTGTCACTGCCTACGTTGGCGGCGCGACCGACATCCTCGTGCAGCGTCTCATGGATGCCGCCCTCGCTTTCCCCGGCCTCATCTTCGCTCTGGCGATCGTGACAGCGCTTGGTCCCAGGCTTATCACTGTCATCCTGGCAATCGGCTTCACGGCCATACCTCGGAACAACCGTGTGGTTCGCGGAAGCGTCCTGGCCGAGAAGAACAATCTCTACGTCACCGCGGCCGGAGCATCCGGCTGCAGCCAGTGGCGTATCATGTGGCGCCACATCCTGCCCAACGTGGCGGCGCCGATCATCATCATCGGTGCAACCGAGCTCGGCGCGGCCATCCTGCTGGAGGCTTCGTTAAGCTTCCTTGGTGTCGGCGTGCCGCCGCCGAGCCCATCCTGGGGTAGTATGTTGAGCGGCGAATACCGCACATACATGCTGGCCGCTCCGTGGATGGCATTCTTTCCCGGAGTAGCGATTAGCCTGGCAGTGCTGGGGTGGAATCTCCTCGGCGATGCGCTTCGGGACGCCTGGGATCCGCGGCTCCGCGGAAGCTAAGCCGCTGAATCGTATCGCGGAGGACCAGAACGGGGAGGGAAGGAGAGGGGCAATGCGACGCCGGAGATTCCTCGCCCATGGCACAGTCGGCGCCGCAGCAGTGTTTACGGCATGCCAGTCCGCACGCAAGGCTCCGATCTCTTCCTCGACGACCGGCGCATCAATCGATGAAACGTCCCTCACGCCGCAGGTTGGTGGGACGTTTCAAACCGTCGGCTTCCGAGCACTCGAGCACCTGAACCCTTGGAAGGTGTTCATGGCGAACGTCGACTTTTACCTGCTCGGCGTCTATGAGCAGTTACTCGCGTACGACCTCAAGCCTTTCCAAGACTACCGCAGTACGTACAAGCTGGTTGGCGCGCTTGCAGAGAGCTGGGAGGCGCCTGACAGCAGCACATACCTCTTGCACGTCCGGCCGAACGTTCGCTGGCATGACGGCACGCCTTTCACAGCGACCGACGTGCAGTGGTCGCTGCAATTCATGTCGGACCCAGCGAACAGCATAGCCGCCGGCGATCACTTCCGCTCCGTCGACAGCATGACTCTGCTGGACGACCACACGCTGCAGATCAAGACCAAGCAGCCACAAGTCGCCTTTCTCAATGGTCTGACGACTGCCCCAAAAGCAGTCATTATGCCGAAGCACGTGCACGATCGCGGCGACCAGTTCGAAAAGGTCGCGATCGGCACCGGCGCCTTCAAAGTAACGACCTACGACCAGTTGAAAGGGATCTCGTACACCGCCAGCAAGGACTACTGGCGGGAGGGCAGGCCCAATCTCGATGGATGGCGGATCCTGGCTCCGACGGATGAAGCAGGCCGTCTGGCGGCCTTTACGGCGAGGCAGAACGACGTCCTTCATGTCTCGTCTCGACGGCAGGTCGACACGCTGCTCCCGCTTGTGAAGGGGGCACGACTATGGACGTTCGTGCGCGACATCGTCGACGACTTTTACATGAAACTGGACAAGCCGCCGTTCAACGACAAGCGCATCCGGCAGGTAGTGCAGATGGGTATCGACCGTCGTGAACTGCTCAAGACGCTGGATGCAGGCGACGGTCTTATGAATCCGCCCGGCATCAATGCGGTTGCCCAGGGTTGGGCGCTCCCTCAGTCAGAATTAGAAAAGTTGCCGGGCTGGCGTAATCCCAAGTCGCAGGATATCCAGGAGGCGAAACAGCTCCTAAGCCAGGCCGGCTACGGAAGCGGCGGACTTTCGTTCACCGTTTCCGTTGACCAGGCGCATCCGACCACACCAAATCAGGCGACGGTAATCGCGGCCCAACTACGCTCGATCGGCATCACGGTCAACGTTCAACCGCTCGAGACGACCGTCTACCAGAAAAACGTGACGTCGGGCAATTATGATGCGATCATCGACCAGGGCGGCACGAGCAGTCCCGGCAATGGCGTCTGGCAGACCCGTTTTCACTCAGGCGGCTTCCTGAACAGCATGCCGGTTCACGATCCGGAAATGGATCGCTTGATTGATGCCCAGGCCCAAGAATTTGACGAGTCAAAACGCAAGGCACTGTTCCTGGAAATCGAACGCCTGCTCGCGCGAGAGGTCTACTCGATCCCGCTTACCGCCGATCCCGGCTATTTCGTTGGACAACCGTACGTGCACGGCTGGGTGGACAATGAGGGGGCGAATGTCACCTGCGCGGACTGGGCGCAGGCGTGGCTCGACCAGGCGCAGGCGCCAAAGAGCCGTTAGGCTCTAACTGGATGTCATGGTCGAATGACGCCGATCCCGTCTTGATAGACGACATTCGTGCCGTATCGCTTGGAGATCCCGGCGGTCCGTTCGATGATCCGCTTGCCTGCGTCGGGCTCCGCCAGCAGCGGACGGCCGCGCATCGTTCTTGGTTTCCCAAAGCCTAGCTCGATGGGGTAAATCCGGATCTCCTTCACGCCGGCCGGCGTGAAATCACAGACGGCAAACGCCTGCTCCCACTGCAGCGGGTCCGCGGGATGTCCGCCTTTGCCTCCGGCGTAACGAGCGTTTACAAAGTCGAAGGCGGTGGCATGGTCGTCCAGGCCGAAACGCTCGTAGGCCTCATGGGGAAGGTACTCCAACGTCTCCAATTGGTGGAAGAAACAACCAAGCCCGTAGAAGATGGGCCGGTTCTTATAGATCTCAACTCCGAGCTGGCACTGCGGACCGTGTCCCGCAAAGACATCAGCGCCGGCATCGATGCAATCATGGGCGTAGTCGACCGCGAAGTCGGCCAGCTCTTCGACGCCGCTCCTTAGCTGCGCAGTCTTGTAGGTCGATCCCCCCTGCTGATGGCAGTGCAGGCTCGCGATGACATAGTCGGCGAACTCCTTCGCGAACCGGACTTGGCGCAGGTTCTCGTCGACATCGCTCTTATTGGCGAAACTGTGGGTGGCGAAGTCCTCAGCGAGCGTAAAGGTGAGGCCCAGCAGGTTGTAGGTGGTGGAGCTTCCGGGGCGGGACGCAGCCGAGCCGCCGCGCTCCCGCTGCTGGTCCCAGCCCAGTTCGCGCCCGACCCGCCGCAGCACTTCCAGTGTGGGCGCATCAACTTCGTGGACTTCTCGGTAACGCAAACCGTTCGTTCCCGGATAACCGTAGGTATCACGTCGCTGTTCTCCCGCCCGCGAGCTCCATCCCTCGGTGGCAGCCACCAGTCCCACGCGACCCCTCGGGGTTTCGAGAAAGCCGGGCGCCCGCGCCTCGCCAAGATGACGGCCGGAGCCCGCGTGTACGATCCCTGCTGAATCCAGGTAGTCTATCGTCTTCAGGATCGTGTCGGGCCCGTAGTCGTCCGCGTGGCTGCTTCCACAAGCCATGATGTTGATGCCGAGCCATTTGATGTCCTCCAGGATCTCGGGCTCGGTCGTCAGGTACGTGCCTCCACCGTCGTGCGGTTTGTGCCCACCATCCAGATAGCGATGGATGTTCGTTTCGAGGTTGGCGAACACAGCGTCCGCCTCGTGCAGGATCTCCCGCAGTTTGAGAAAACGCTCTTCGCGGAACATCGTCCAATGCCGGGTCGCGATCGTGTCGCCGGCGACGGCGATGCTAATTTCCCCAGATTCAGCCTCGTACACCACGCAGCTCCCTTCTCCGCATTTGACCAGTTTCCCTGCGATTGTCTAACGCGTCGCGCCGGCAGCGCAGACCGCGGTGAGCTCTGAGATGTTGGACAGCGTCTCGATCGCCATGACCCGCTGATAGAGCGTGTCGGCGTCTCCGGCGGCGAAATGGCGCTGAGCGCAATCCCTGAACTTGGCGACAAAGTCCTCCCTCGTCGCCGGGCCCTCGGTCGGGCCCTTCTCGGCCGTAAGCGTGCGCCCGTCGCGCAGCCGCACGCTTATACTTTCGCGTTCGTCGGACCAGGCTTTGAGCGGGGTGAGCGCGACCTTCGAGGCGAGCTCACGGATACGCGGGTTGTTCACACTTGCGATGCTGAGATGGTCGACGGTAAAGCTCCCGTCGACCAGCGTCGCCGCGAGCGCATAGCACCAGCTCGATTCTCCGCCGAGCTCGTCATCCGGATACTCGGTGATACCCAAGCCGGTATTGGTCAGAGCGGAGGCCGCTGACGGCACGACCCGCGCTTCGATGCTCGCTATCTGAGAGACATCCAGCGCTTCCGCCTCTCGCATCCTCGCCAGCGCCGTGATCATGCCATTAACGGCCCCGATGGCCGGATAGCGTGTCATGCTTACAGACCTCGACAACTGATATGGGTTACCGAGGCGGGACATGATCGACGACCAGTCGCACTCGTTGGGAAGACAGAGGGTGCTAACAATGCCAAGGCGACCTTCGAGAATGTCAGGGTCGCCGGTGACGCCGTCCCTGGCCAGCAGCGCGGCGGCGACGCCAAGGCTGGCGGAGTTGCCGGCGAACAGGCTCTTGGCTTTTCGACCCATATTCTGGCGCACGCCTCCCGAGCTGCAAGCCGCCGCCCCTATCGCGCCGCGCGTTTGGTCCACGTCCATTTCAAGCAGTTTGCTCGCAGCGATCGCCGCGCCCATGGGGCCGAGAATACTGACGTGATACCAGCCGCGAAAGGTCGGACCGCCCCGGTTTGGGCGGGCGGCGTCGATCGTGTGGTCGATCCGCGTGGAGGCCTCGGCGGCGACAATGTAGGCTTCGAGCACCTGCTCTCCGCTCGCGCCGATCATCTCACCAATCGCGAGCACCGCCGGCAGCACGAACGTCGCGGTGTGATTATCGAGGTCGAGGATGTTGAAAAACGCGCCGTTTGCCAGAGCAGCCTGCGGCGGCGAGGTCTTGTACCCCTCCATGCCAAGCACGGTCGCCACGGGCTCTCCGCCCATTGCTCGCACATAGCGCTGAATGGACTTGGCCACAGGTTGATCCAGCGCGGCCAGACCAATACCGATTGTGTCGAGGATTTGAAGCTTGGCGTTCTCGATGGCGGCAGGCGGAATATCCGCCAACTTGGCGCCGTGGACAAATTCCGCCACCTTCCTCGTCGGCCCAATCTCATCTGCCTTCTGCGCTGCGGGCATTGCGCGCCGTCCTTTCAAGCGCCACATCGCTGTTACTGGTGCGACGCGATAAATTCCAGCACAGTCCGATTCCAAATCTCCGGCTGCTCCCAGTGTGCGGCGTGTCCTGCCTCAGGCACTGTCGCAAATTGAGCGCCGGGGATCTTGGCCGCCAACAGGCGCATCTGAGATGGTGGCGTCCTCATGTCTGCATCGCCGGCGAGTATGAGCGTGGCGACGGACAAAGTCTCGAGCAGGGAGAACGTCACCTGGTTCCGGCTGCCCTGCCGAGATAGGCGGGGCCCTTCCTGCCGGCTTGCGCGTTCGATCTCGATCCAGCGCTGAGTACCTTCCGGGTCGGCGCCACGGTAGGAGGCGCTGAGCTCCCGCAGCTCGACGGGAAGCGCGTCAATCTCCGGCGGTCGAATCCGCTTTAGAAGCTCCAGATAGCCTGCATCCTGCACCCCGGCTGTACCGTCGGCCAGCACGAGGCTGCGCACGCGCTCCGGATACGACAGCGCGTAGTCGAGAGCGCCGGCCGCACCGGCGGCCGTGGCCACCAGGTGGAACCGATCGAGACCAAGGTATTGGACGAGATTATCGAGATCGTCGCTGACGTAGGGCCGCGGCGCCGTCGACGGATCACTCCGAGACCGGCCCGAGCCGAGCCGATCGTATGTGACGCAGCGGTAGCCGGCGGTGGTGAAGTCCGGAACCTGGTGCACCCAGCTATCAGCACTGCCCGACGCCGAATGCATGAGAACGACGGCTGCGCCGCTGCCGCCGCTGTCCTCGTACCAGAGATGAACGCCAGGAAGATCTACGAAAGGCATAACAGTCTTCCTTCGCCGGCGACTTGCGCGTGGTGATGTCCGGCTCAACCGAGCTGCGGGTCCATTGGATAGTACGCATGCGCTTCGACAGATTGTCAAACTCGGCCGGCGAATGGGTGGCACTACAACGGCTTCCCGCTCCACGCCCACACGGACCTCAACCCCGGCAACACCACCGGCGCCGGTCTCGCCGACACCTGGGTCGTCGCCGCGCCGCCGTTGCAACCCCGTCTGGGGGCGCCGGCATCCTGCCGGCCCGTCTGGTCCGTATCCCCGTAGGGCCGGGTTTAGAATCCGCCTGCAACCGATCCCAGCGATTCGCTCACAGGCTCTGAGCCTGTCGATGGAGCGGCCGCGTCGGGACTCCCCGTTGCCGCTTGCCCCGGCCGGCGCCGCCTCAGCCAGCGACGCCGGATTGGCCGGCCGGCGGCGCGCACCCCTCATCTCCCGGCCTCTTCTCCCTCAAGGGAAGAAGAGGAGCGGATCCAGCCTCCGCTCAAGGATCGCTTGGGCATCGCCGCGAGCGAGCAGGGTGGCGACATACTGAAATCGTTTCTGCCGCGACCACTACTCTATAGGCGGCAGAAAGCTTTTGGGGAAGCGATGGCTATTGCCGCCGCGGTTCGACTCCCTCTCCCCTGCGGGAGGGGGTTGGGTGAGGGAGACTCCCGAGTGCTGACACCATCACGTAGCCCACACGAGTCGCCCCTTCTCCGGGCTCGGACAATGGCACCCACGTAGCAGCGCCCGTAGTTTGTAGGGGCGGGTTTCAAACCCGCCCGCCCCCTATGCCGCCCACTGGTCAGAGAGCAGCTCCGCCTGCTGGAGAACCGTAACGACCGCGGCCTCGCTGGCGGCCGGCGGGTAGCGGTGGCGCCGCAGCAGGTTGCGAACCAGCAGCCGCAGCTTGGCGCGGGTGCTCTCCTTCATCTGCCAATCGATCGTTGCGCTGGCGCGGACCTTCTCCACCAGCTCGCGGGCGATCAGCCGCAGGCCGTCGTCGCCGAGGGCTTCGACGGCTGACTCTTGCGTCGCAAGGGCGTCGTAGAACGCCAGCTCATCGTCGGACAGGCCCAGCTCATCGCCTCGGCGCTGGGCCGCCTGGAGCTTCTGGGCGATGCCGATCAGCTCCTCGATTACCTGAGTCGATTCGACGACGCGGTTGTGATACTGGCGGATGGCGCGGTCGAGCATATCGGCGAACGACCTCGCCTGGGTGAGATTGCGGGCGCCGCGCAGCTTGATCTCGTCGTTGAGCAGCTTCTCCAGCAGCTCCACTGCCAGGTTGCGCTCCGGCAGGTCGCGGACGTCGCGCAGGAACTCGGGCGACAGGATCGAGATATCGGGCCTGCCGAGGCCGGCCGCGGCGAGAATATCCACCACGCCACCGGAGACGATGGCCCGCGAGACGAGCTGGCGGATGGCGGTATCGACCTCCTCGGCGGCGTTGCCCTCGGCGATTGTGTTCTTGGCGAAGCTGGCTCGGATGGTCTGGAAGAACTCGACGTCGTCGTGGCGGGCAAGGGCCTCCTCATGCGGGACGCTCAGAGCGAAGGCCTTCGATAGCTCGATGACCGCCGGCATGAACCGCTCCTTGCCGTCGGGGAGGCTCAGAATGTGCTCCATGGCTTTGGGCAGGAGCAGGACCTTCCCCTGCGGCGTTCCGGCGGTCCAGGCGCCGAAGTCGAAGCCGCGGAACATAGCGGTAACGACCTCCCATTTCTCGAGGAAGACGGCCACGGCCTCAGACTGGTCGATGGCGGTCCTGCCGGCGCCGCCGCCCTCGGTGTAGGCGGCGAGGGCGGTTTTGAGCTCCTGGGCGAGACCGATGTAATCGACAACCAGGCCGCCGGGCTTGTCGTGGAAGACACGGTTGACGCGGGCGATCGCCTGCAGCAGCGTGTGGCCGCGCATCGGCTTATCGACGTAGAGCGTGTGCAGGCTGGGGGCGTCGAACCCGGTGAGCCACATGTCGCGGACGATAGCGAGCTTGAAAGCATCGTCTGGGCGCTTGAAGCGCGCTGCGAGGGCGTCGCGGCCGGCCTTGTTGCGGACATGCGCCTGCCAGCCAAGCGGATCCGTGGCCGAGCCGGTCATCACGATCTTCATCCGGCCGGTGTCGTCCTCCTCGCTGACCCACTCGGGCCGAATCTTGGCGATGGCGTTGTAGAGGTCGACGCAGATGCGGCGGCTCATGCAGACGGCCATCGCCTTGCCGTCGAGCGCCTCCAGCCGGCTCTCGAAATGGTCGACGAGGTCCTGCGCGACGAGGGCGATGCGCTTCTCCGTCCCGACGAGGGCTTCCAGCCGGGCCCACTTGGACCGGAGGCGGCTCTGACCGCGCTCTTCCTCCGCCTCGGTGACCTCGTCGAACGTTGGGTCGATGCGCGGGCGCTCGGCCTCATCGAGATCGATCTTGGCGAGGCGGCTCTCGTAGTAGATCGGTACGGTGGCGCCGTCCTCAACAGCACGTTGGATGTCGTAGACGTCGATGTAGTCGCCGAAGACGGCAGGGGTGTTGACGTCGCCCGACTCGATGGGGGTGCCGGTGAAGCCGATGAACGACGCGTTGGGCAGCGCCTCGCGCATGGCGTGGGCGAAGCCGTGGCTGAAGCCGTACTGGCTGCGGTGGGCCTCGTCGGCGATGACAACGATGTTGCGCCGTTCTGACAGCGCCGGGCGTTGCGCGTCCGGCTCGAGGAACTTCTGGATCGTCGTGAACACCACGCCGCCGGAGGCGACCTGGTGACGCTCGCGCAGGTCGGCGCGGCTGTCTGCCTGGACCGGCCTCTGCCGCAGCAGCTCGTGGTCGGCGGCGAACATCTCGTACAGCTGGCCGTCGAGGTCGTTGCGATCCGTGATCACGACGAGCGTCGGGTTGGCCATCGCCGGGTGGCGGATCAGCTTGCCGGCGTAGAAGGCCATCGTTAGGCTCTTGCCGCTGCCCTGGGTGTGCCAGACGACGCCGATCCTGCGGTCGCCCTCGGCGCCGGTCGCGCGGACGGTGGCCTCGACCGCCTTGTTGACGGCGTGGAACTGGTGGTAGGCGGCGACCTTCTTGAGTATGTCGGGGCCCTGCTGCTCGAAGACGGTGAAGCTCTGGACGAGATCGAGGAAGCGTCGGCGCTCGAAGACGCCCTTGATCAGGACGAACAGCTCCAGCGTGCCGAGCGGCTCGACCCCGTCACCCTCGATGGTGCGCCACGGCATGAACCGGTCCCAATCGGACGTGAGCGTGCCGAGCCGCGTCTCGACACCGTCAGAGACGACGAGCAGCTCGTTGTAGGGGAACAGGCTCGGGATCGCGCCTTTATACGTCTGGAGCTGATTGAACGCGCCGCGGACGGTGGCGTTCTCGTCGCCGGGATTCTTCAGCTCGACCACGGCCAGCGGCAGCCCGTTGACGAACACGACGATATCGGGGCGGCGGGTCTCCCTGCCCTCGACGACGGTGAACTGGTTGACGGCCAGCCAGTCGTTGCGATCAGGGTCGGCGAAGTCGAGCAGCCGGACTTGGTCGTAGACCGTGCGGCTGCCGTCCTGGTACTCGACGGGAACACCATCGACGAGGAAGCGATGGAAGCGGTGGTTGTTGACGGCCAGGTTGGGCGAGTCCAGTCCGGCGCCGAGGATCTTCCGCACCGCGTCGTCGCGGGCCTCCGGTGGGATCTGCGGGTTGATCGCTGCGACGGCGGCGCTGAGGCGGCCGGCGAGAACGACCTCGGCGAAGCTGGCGCGCTCGGCGCCCGGTTCGCCTGGGGCGATGTCCGGGCCGTAGGCGGTCTCATACCCAAGTTCGCCGAACCAGGCGAGCGCGGCCTCTTCGACGACGGACTCGAGCATGCCGGTGGTCGTCATGGCAGAGAAGTGCTCCAAGTTACTCCAGGTCGTCATCATCCAGTGCGTAGGGCATCGGCTCGCCCCGCCCGAGCATATGCATGTGAACGTGCATCATGAAGGACCGCTTGGCCGGCGGCGGTCGGTAGTCGATCTCGTCGGGCGTGATAGCAGACTCTGACGGTACAACGGGGATCTCGTTAGCAGGTCCAGGGTCATGCCCGGCTTCAGGACCGACTTGCGGATGCTCGCAGGCGTCCGGCTCGATGTCCATGTAACCCTCCATAGAGGCGCACTCCAGCCCCGCCTGCTGACGTTCAGAACGCCGCCTCGGCGACCCTCCGCGCTTCACCGGCGCGAATCTCGCCTGAGAGTAGTTTCGGCAGCAGCGCGTCGCGAATGTCGGCGAGAGCGGCGGACTCTCGCTGGTTGCAGAGGATCCGATCAAAGAGCGGCCGGACCTGGCTTTCGAACTTATGGATAGCGGCATTGGCAGGACGGACGACCAGGACCGCGTCGAAGGTGCTTCTCGTAATGGTTTCGAACACAGAGCCGTGGGCGGCTGCTTTTAGACGCGACACATGATCGCGAACAAGGTGAAGCAAGAAGAGTTGGCCGATTTCTGCCCGGCCCACCAGGCCATAGCACGACTGGTTGATCGCCATCGGTTTACTTATGAGGGCCGTGTTACCCACGGTGCCACGTGCGGTGATTATCACCGTTTCAGGAGGAAGGAGGGCTGCGGCGCTGTTCGCCACGCCACCGTCGGTGATCGTCTTCTGTGTGTACGTGATGTAAGGGCCGGGCACGGTGTCGGCTACGGATACCCACGGGATATCTCCGCCCCAGAATGCTGAAACATTGGTCTTTGGGTTTCCTCCGCTCAGGATTTCGCTCACCGACGAAAGCGGCGCAAGCTCCCATCCGGATGGCGTTTCGCCCAATTCCGAATACTCGAACGAATCGGGGAACAGCGCCGTCGTCTCCGCGTCCATGCCGAAGGGCCTGCGACCCTCCGCCTTGGCGCGGACGGGGTCGAAGTCGACGAACCAAGATTTGAACAGCGCCTGGGCCATCGCCTCGAGCGTCTGTTTCATGCGGCGGTTGAGCTCGATCTTGTCGTCGAGGGCGCCGAGGATGGCGGCGATGGCGTGCTGCTCGGGCAGGGGCGGGAGTACGACGGGGAGCGCAGAAAGAATTGACGTGTTGAGGTTTAGCATCGTGGCGCCGATGGCATGGCGCACGATCCACGACCGAACATCAGGGTGGCCCAGGTAGTAGGAGAGGAAGAGGGGGTCCGCGACGCCGGCGCCAACCCGGACTCGCAGGCAGCCCGTACCACATAACCAGCCGTCCTGTTCCTCGCGAATCAGTGCGCGGCGCTCTACGTCTCCGCGGCGGCTGTAGCGGGCGATGCCTTGGGCCAGGACTCGGTTCTCTCCGATATTCTGCGGCATGATGGATGGGACGCCGTCATCCAGGAAATCCGATGCGTGGAGCTGGCTTCCGAAAGGGCCGGTCTGGACGTCGCCTCCACCGCAGCGGCAGGCGTCACCGAGAGTTGCGGTGTCCCAGTCCTCTGGCAACGGCCCGAGGATGGTATCACTGACCATCGTCACGGCTCCGCGGGTTGATGCATAGTGCCGGGGTAGGGGCACGGCATGCCGTGCCCTGCCGTCGCGGATGCGCAGATGTCCCCGGGCGTAACCGCGAAATCGCCTGCGCCGGGTGGATGGGCTGCCGCTGCCGTCGCGTCTCCAAGATGATCCCTTCCTTCATCCGGAGACATTCCTCAGACACGGGGCGTCGCTGGCCCGGATGGCTGGTGCAATGCCTGGGGTCCGCTGGGCACGGCATGCCGTGCCCCTACACCCGGGCCGCAAATGATTGCCTCGCCGGATGATGCTCATCATCCATCCAGTTCAGAGGATTCTGCGTGATGTACTCGCGGATCGCATCGAGCTCGCGGTCGCTACGAATAACGCGCTCATAATAATTCCGCTGCCAGACATGCATACCGCGGGTGCCACGTATGTCGTTAATCCGTTTCGTCGTGGCCGATTTGAACGATCGCACGACGGTCGCCAGAGAATCCGATACCGGCCTCCCCAAAGGACCCGGCTGTAGGGGCACGGCACGCCGTGCCCTCTGCTCCCGTGCCATCACCGACAGCCGGGGCGATTAGCACAACCCCGTGAATATGGTTGGGCATGATCACGAATTCGTCCAGTTCGACACCGGGAAAGTGATCGGGAATGCTATGCCAGCATGCGGCAGTGGCTTCTCCGTAAGGGTTCAGGCGCATGGCGCCATCCACCACCTCGCCAAAGAGGCAGTCCCTGTGCTCGGTGCAGATGGTAACGAAGTCGGCACCAGACTGTGCGTAATCGTGGCCCTTGAGGCGAATGGATCTGCGATGGTGACGATCAGGATCATATCTCTGCGCCATGGCCCAGCCCCTGAAGGTTCTTGCGGATCTCAGCCTCGAGCCGCGTGCTCTCCGCGAACTGGCGCTCGAGAGTCGCGACCAGCCGACGCATCTTGTCCTCGAACGGCTCACCGTCGTCTTCGATGTCCTGGGCGCCGACGTAGCGGCCCGGTGTGAGCACGTGGCCGTTGGCGGCGACCTCGGCGGTTGTCGCGCTCTTGCAGAAGCCTGGGATGTCGGCGTATTCGGTCCCTGCTCCGGCGCTGCGCCAAGCGTGGTAGGTGACGGCGATGCGGGCGATCTCGCCCTCGGTCAGCTCGCGGTGCGTGCGGTCGGTGAGCACACCGAGCTTTCGCGCGTCCATGAACAGCGTCTCGCCGCGGCGATCGCGGGACGTATCGTCGTTCTTGTCGCGGGTCAGGAACCACAGGCAGGCGGGGATCTGCGTCCCGTAGAAGAGCTGGCCCGGCAGAGCGATCATGCAGTCCACGAGGTCCGCGTCGACGATCGCCTTGCGAATCTCGCCCTCGCCGCTCTGGCTGGAAGACATCGAGCCGTTGGCGAGGACGAATCCCGCTATGCCGTCGGGCGCGAGGTGGTGGATGAAGTGTTGTACCCAGGCGAAGTTGGCGTTGCCCGCCGGCGGAACGCCGAACCTCCAGCGGGCGTCGTCACGCAGGCGGTCGCCTCCCCAGGCGCTGTCGTTGAAGGGTGGATTGGCAAGGATGAAGTCAGCTCGCAGGTCGCGGTGCAGGTCGTTGTGAAAGCTGTCGGCGGCGATCTGGCCGAGGTTGGCGTCGATGCCGCGGATGGCGAGGTTCATCCTGGCGAGCCGCCAGGTGGTGTGGTTCGATTCCTGCCCGTAGATGGATAGGTCGCCTGAGTGGCCGCCGTGCTCCTCGATAAAGCGCTCGCTCTGGACGAACATGCCGCCGGAGCCGCAGCAGGGGTCGTAGACACGGCCGTGGAACGGCTGGATCATCTCGACCAGCAGCCGGACGATCGATCGCGGCGTATAAAACTCGCCGCCTCTCCGGCCCTCCTGTGTTGCGAACTGTCCGAGGAAGTATTCGTAGACGCGGCCGAGGACGTCACGTGAGTGATTGTCGTCATCACCGAGCGCGATGGTGCCGATGAGGTCGACGAGCTCGCCCAGACGCTGCCTGTCGAGCTGCGGGCGGGCATAGTCCTTCGGCAGCACACCCTTGAGTGAGACGTTGTCGTTCTCGATCGCGAGCATTGCGTCGTCGAGCAGGCGGCCGATCTCCGGCTGCTTGGCTCGGTCCTGGAGATACGACCAGCGGGCCTGCTCAGGGACGTGGAAGATGCTCTCGGCGATGTAGGCGTCGCGGTCCTCGGAGATCTGAAGACGTAGCTGGGCATCCGGCTCGTACCAGTCGCTTGTGGGGTCGGCCGCGAGACGCTCGAGCTCCTGGTGGCGGGCCTGGAAACGGTCGGAGATGTACTTGAGGAAGACCAGGCCGAGCACGACGTGCTTGTACTCGGAGGGGTCCATATTGCCGCGCAGCGCGTCGGCGGCCTGCCACAGCGTGGCTTCGAAGCCGAGCGTGGCGCCGTTGTTCTGGGCCGCGCGCGGACCGAGGGCGGCGGCCGCCTCGGTTGGGGATGCCGCCGGCCGCTTGCGCAGGCTTGATCTCCGCCACGTGCTGCCTCAGTTGCTGCCGGTTACCCACCTAGTACACCGGTCGTTAGGTACGCGTATAGTACGCCAATGGTGGTTGAGTGGCAAGCCATGTAAGCCTGTCCCTCGCCCGTTCGCTCCCCTTCCCTCGCGGGGAAGGGGCCGGGGGATAGGTCACGGTCGCGCGGGCGGCGTCCGTTACCATCGGCCGCGGGAGATGGCCGGCATATAGAGTTCCAATGGGACGCCGACAACTTGGCACACATCGCGGTGCACCAAATGATCCCCGCTGAGGTGGAGGCAGTGCTCGAACACCCGGAAACGGAGTTCAGGCCCCCCATCCCTACAACACCTCGTATCCGGCGTCACCTCGGACCGTTCGCGACTACAAGGAGCGTCATCCATGAGCGAGAAGAAGAAGGGTGCGAAACAGCATGAGGAGCGCGACCCGGAGACCGGTCTTATCTACATCAATAGCGTCGATGACATCCCCTACTTCTCCTCTGAGGAGGAGGAGCTTGAGTTCTGGGAGACCCACGAACCGACGATGACATTCTTCGGTCCCAAGCCGAAGGCGCTGGCCGAGGCTCTCGCTGAGGCCAGGGCACGCAAGCATCCGGCGGAGCGATACCGGCCGCGCGGCGTGCCCGCCCGCCCAGAGGAAAGCGCCGATGGCTGGGTCCGTCGCCCTCGCGCCCGCCTCATCGCTTCCCTTCCCCCGCAGCCTCCATAAAGGCGCTACGTAAGTTGGGGCTGGTGGATAGGTCACGCCGGCTGCCACCCTCCCCTCGCCTCTGACACTGACACTGACACTTCGACACAATGCCCGGGGCCCGTCTACCGTCGGTCGCTCCCCTTCCCTCGAGGGGAAGGGGCAGGGGGATA
>Ga0193751_1001287_pt1 | contig 16361 bp, 17 predicted proteins | sample L1c2metaG_FD_143050 | JGI IMG/M metagenome (GOLD analysis project Ga0193751, IMG submission 143050) | Soil microbial communities from a riparian zone of the East river system, Colorado, United States - L1c2 | ecosystem: Environmental > Terrestrial > Soil > Riparian zone | place: USA: East River... | reverse complement strand
CCCCCCCGGCCGTCTTAGACCTGGCACCCGGCGGCCGTGTCGGCGGTAATACGCATCCCCGCCGCGTCCGCCGACGACCGCTGCCAGGACTGGTAGTCGCCATAGGCCTTGAACCGTACCTCGAAAGTGCGCAACTCACACTGGCAGACTTGGGTGAGCCTGGTTGTCGGTGGCACGGACCCGAGACATGTCGCCATGTAGCCCTGCTCTTCGGCTATCGGCCAGTTACCGTTTCCGGGCCCAGTGCGCGAGCTGCTCATCCGTTGGAGCGTGCCGTTGCGCCCAACGAACGCGAGGAGCGCGCTCGCCACCACGACGGCCAGCAATGGATAGCATAAGCGCCGCCAGTTGCGCCGCCTGGGCGCCGTCACCGTTGCCTGCTGTTGGGCCACTCCGCACGCCGGACAGAACCGCGCCGGCTCCAGTTGTGGCTTGCCGCAGGCAGTGCAGTACCGGTTATTCATTTCAGGTCCTTGCTTCGTACCGTAAGTAGTACAGCGCCCCGCCGATTGCGGGCAAGCGAAACGGGCCAGCCTCACATTTCGGCGAGGGTGGCCGTGCTGTGCGCAGGATCTCTCGTGACGGCGCTGGGATTGGCCGTGCTCTATGAGGAGAACGGGGCACGGCGAGCCTGTCATCCCCACGCGTCCGACGCGCATGTTCCCGGCGCCGACTGTGGACGGCCGGTGCCGGTTCGGCCCGAATAGTCGGCTGCCGCTGAATCCTCGGCCGAGCTGGCCGGAGTAGCGGGCTCTCCAATCTGAAATCACATTTGATAAGCAGCTTTACCCGTTATCGTCAATTCCGGTGCTACTACTTCGGTCAGGAGGTGCTGGCGTGCGGAATCACGAGTGGCAAGCTGCGCTCTCACGTGGTGATAAGCGCGCCCCAGCCGCCGCACTCGCCTTCATTGGCGCCGTCTTCGTGGCCTACTACGTCCGACGGTGGAGTGCCGAGAGGGAGCGGAAGCGGGAGCGGCGGTTCCAGAGGTGGTACGGCTAGCACCGTGTCGCGTACTTAACCGGCGCAAGTTCAGCGTCCGCTAGCAACCTGAGTGCATCTCGATAGCCGATCTCCCGTCCACGCCGGACCGCGAGACGCACTTCGTCGCGGCTCTTCGGAATAGTCCAGCGGTTGCAGGCATCGTCGGCCAGGCGCTCGAGTTCCGCGACGATCTCGGCGATGGCAATTTGTTGCATGCTTCTCATCTCCGCGACAGAGGATCGCAGAGCGGCGAAGTCTCGGTCGATGTGGCGGATGGCACTATCGTTCCGACGCTATCACCGCCATGGCGAAATCCCTGGCGTACGCTCGGTCTTCACAGCGCTTGGCAGAACGATCGGCGAGGTCATCGCCGGTCGCAAGTTGGGCACGGTAGAGCGCTCGCCTCAGCCCTTGCGGCGTTGGCTCTTGCGCGAGCGCCTGGCGCAGCAATGTCACGACATCGGCGGGCGTGGTGCGCAGCCATGCGGCGGCATCTTCGGCGCCCGGGAACTTGGCTTCCACGCATTCATTGTGAGCCGGGGGAAGGATTGACTAACGGAGATCCGACGTGTCGTCTCTGCGCAACGGCGAGGACGATCCCCACGCGTTTCCAGTCCACCGGCTTCCGTACTCTCGGCACGGGCATCGGAGGCCTTACGGCGTGCGCAGTTACCAGGCCGGTTGCGGCGGTGCTACATTCAGGGCAAAAGCGAGCCGAGCTGGGCATCGGCTTGCCGCAGTTAGAACAGTATCCCGCGTGAATACTCGCCAATTTGTACCGCCTGGGCCCGTGGCCTGCCCCTGTCTCTCAGCATTGAGCCTTGTCATCTCCGACATGTCCAAGAGTCAAATTGGCTTCGGTGACGTGGGCCGGCTCTAATCGGTCGCCACCGCCGACGTTGAGACTGCTTAGCGTAAGCAAAAGGAGGCCCTCGGGGTCCCCGATCTTCGGCTTACTGAACTCACGGCCTATCGTGGCGCTTTGGAGGCCGACAATCTCGCATTTGGCAAACACGTGATCGAATCGTATCTGTACGTCACTGGGCAGCAGTTCGCCGATTGAGCGCTTTGCGGAGTCTGCCGAGACGCCGTCTCGAGGGAACTGCATCAGGAAACCGATTATGAGTCCCTCGCTATGCGCGACGGCCGCAAAACGGTTCGTGCCATCGGGTAGCGGGTCGTAGACCGTCTGGGGCGAATATGCCAAGCCGTTAGGGCGGCGTTGAACCTCACGGTGGAGGCTGCTCCACACTTCGTCGGTCGCTCCCACGCCTACCAGCGTTCCGGCCGGATACAACTGCTGAGTCATTTTGGACCTCCATGGGATACATCGTATCTAAGCCTTACGGCGCCAGCGTCGCTCACGGGCCACCATCACGTTGCTGTGAGAATGGCCCGGTACTGCCGGTTTGGCGGGCTAGATTTGCTGCCTGCTCCGCGCGAAACCGCCGCACGCAGACCCGCGCAGCCGCCTCAATGCCGCGCTGTTGCACCGCCGCGTACTGCGGGGTCCCCGGCAGAATCTCGGTGCTGGCGCCGTGGTTGGAGACGCGGCGGAGGCCGTCGCCCCAGGCCGTCTCGACGATCAGGTCCGTCGTCTGGCCGGCGACGAACTTGGGGCCGAGGCCGATTGTGAGCTCGGGGAGGCCGAGGTGTGACTCCGGGTGGGCGGGCTTGCGCATGCGGGCGTCGATGAGCACGTTGGGGCGCACGCTGGCTGGCTTCTGGCGGTTCCAAGCTCGGCAGCCCTGTCATCAGGGCAGAGGGACCGAACCGATCGGCGCCATCGGCGCCCCGCTGGCTGGCTTTGTGTGTACGGCGCTTGTCTGGGGGAATCCGCCGGCGCGGCGACCGCTAGAATGGTCTAGCACGGGGATCGAGGGAGGAACGCGACCATGACCGAGCACACACACGCCGAACATGACCCGACACTGTCCACGGAAGCGAATCCTATTGACCCACCGACTCAGTCCGGCGTTTTGTACCCCAAGGACGACATCGTCGCGGTCATTGCCGACCACGCGGAGGCAGAGAAGACGGTCCAAGCGCTGATGGATGCAGGCTTCCCATCGGGTGACATCGACCTTTTCGAGGGCAAACAGGTGCTCGAGCTCGAGCGTGATTTCCAGGAGCGCAAGACGCTGGCCGGACGCATGGCGACGTTCATCTCGTTCATAATGTCCGACGCGGGAACGTACCAACAGGAGTACGTCGATGAAGCGGCCAAGGGTCACCACATCCTTGTCGTGCATGCGCCCGAGCATGACGTGGTGGAACGGGCCCGTGCCATTCTTGCGGCACATCATGCCCACTCCGCCAGGCACTACGGAAGCTTGGCCATCGAGGATCTCATCCTCTGACCGTGCGCGCGTGGCCTCGGCGGTGTGGCGCGCATCCGGGCCGAGCGGGCTCGGGACGGCGGGGTACAAGACCCCGCTCTATGAGCTTGCGGGCTCCAGCGTGACGGCTACGAGCGGGCTGCCGGCGACCCATTTGTCCAACTCATCCGGTGAGCGATCGATCTTTGACAAGATGCGGGACATGATGGCGCGGCGCTGCACCGCGTCGGTGATCGGTGTGGCGTGCGCGTGGAGGTCGGCTGTTGCGCTCTGCTTGAGGTGGAAGGTGAAGTCGGGGTGGGCGACGAGGTTGGCGTACCAGTCGCGCCTGCCGGGTGTTCCCGTGATGTAGAGGTCGCCGTCGAGGTTGTGGAACCAGATCTCCTTGCGCCTCGGCTGCCCGCTCGCCCGGCCGGTCGTCGTGATATCGATCACGCGATCGCGCGCGAGGGCCTGTCGGATCTGATCGTTCATTGTTGTCGTGCCCTCACCCCAACGAACGGGCGGGTTCGAAACCCGCCCCTACAATCTGACAGCTCGCTACCACCAGACCTTGCTGTCTATGTCCTCGGGGAGGTCGCTGTAGTCGGCGGTCCAGAGGTTTGAGGATAGGTATTTCCAGCCGCCGTCGGCCAGGATCACGGCGATCTTGCCGGACTCGATCCGCGCCGCAATGCGCTGCGCCGTTCGAATCGCGGCGCCACAGGAAATGCCGGCGAAGATTCCCTCATTCAGAGACAACTCCTTTGCGGCGGCAAACGAGGTGCGGCTGTCGATGACAATCCGTGCATCAAGCACGGACTCATCCAGCACAGGCGGTATGAAACCCTCCTCGAGGCTGCGGAGACCCTGCACGAGGTCGCCGGGATGCGGAACTGTGGCGATGACCTGGATGGCGGGGTTGAACTCCTTCAGATAGCGCCCGGTCCCGGTGAGCGTGCCGCCCGTGCCGAGACCGGCGACGAAGTGCGTGATATCCGGCAGGTCGCGGGCGAGCTCAGGGCCGGTCGTCTCGTAGTGGGCGCGCGGGTTGGCCTCGTTGCCGTACTGATAGGGCATAAAGAAGCGCTGCGGCGCCTCGGCGACCATCTGCTTGGCGACCGCAATTGAGCCGTTCGTGCCCTTGATGCCGTCGCTGTAGACAATCTCAGCACCGTAGGCCTGCAGGATCTGCGCCCGCTCGACGCTGACGCTTTCCGGCATCACGCACAGAACACGGTAGCCTCGTACGCGCCCGATCATCGCCAGCGAGATACCCGTGTTGCCGCTCGTGGGCTCGAGAATGATCTTGTCGGTTGTCAGCGTGCCCTCACGCTCCGCCTTCTCGATCATGAACTTGGCGATACGATCCTTTACGCTGCCGGAAGGATTCTGCCCCTCGAGCTTGGCGTAGATTTGGACCCTGAGATTGGGCGAGGTGTGCTGCAGTTGAACGAGCGGTGTGTTGCCGATCGCATCGACTATGCTGTCGAACAGCATGGCTGCTCCTGAACAGCATGCGCGCTCCCGCTGCCGCCTGCGAGGGCAGGCAGGATCGAAAGGACGTCGCCCTCCTTGACTGGTGTCTCGAGCTGGCTGAGGTAGCGGATGTCTTCGTCGTTCAGGTAGATGTTGACGAAGCGATGCAGTTGCCCGTTCTCCTGAGTGACCTGGCTGAGAAATCCGGGATGCGCGCCATCGATATCATCAAGAACCTCAGCGACGGTGCCGCCCTGGCCGGGCACGATCTTGGCGCCGCCGACCAGCTTCTGGAGGACGGCGGTCACGCGAACTTCAACTGGCATACGTAATTCCTTTATCTCATTGCGGGCGGTGTGCGGCGTCCGATACGCGACCGCGAGCTAGTCGCCTGCGCCCACCTGCGCCTCCTGTGGATGCGATATCGGTGGCGCGCCGCAGAAGGCGTCGTAGTCGATCAGCTCGGTGACGGTGGGATGATCGCCGCAGAGCGGGCAGTTCGGATTGCGCCGGAGCTTGACCTGCCGCATCTCCATCGAGAGCGCGTCGTAGAGCAGAAGCCTGCCGACGAGCGGCTCGCCGATGCCGAGGATAAGCTTGAGAACTTCCGTGGCCTGGATGGAGCCGATGGTGCCGCAGAGCGCACCAAGCACGCCCGCCTCGGCGCAGCTCGGAACCAGCCCCGGCGGCGGCGGCTCCGGGAACAGGCACCGATAGCAGCCCTTGCCCGGCAGGAACACCGTCGCCTGGCCGTCGAACAGGAGGATGCTGCCGTCCACCAGCGGCTTGCCGGCGAGATAGGAGGCATCGTTAACGAGGTAGCGTGTGGCGAAGTTGTCGGCGCCGTTCACGATGATGTCGTACTGCGGAATGATGTCGAGCGCGTTCTCGGAGGTAATCGGCGTCTCGTGGAGGACGACGTTGACCTCGGGGTTGTAGGCATTGAGCGTCTCGCGCGCCGATTGAACCTTCGGCTTGCCGATGTCGTCCGTCTGATGCAGCAACTGACGCTGCAGATTGGAGAGGTCGACGACGTCGAAGTCGACGATCCCCAGCGTGCCGACGCCCGCCGCGGCCAGGTACAGCGCAATCGGCGAGCCCAGGCCGCCCGCGCCAACGATCAGGACTTTGGCCTGCATCATCTTGCGCTGGCCGACCGGTCCGACCTGCGGCATGATGATGTGTCGCGAGTAGCGGGTTACCTGGTCGAGTGTCAGCGCTCCGCCCGCCCCGCCGGCGATCGCCGGAATCAGCGCGAGCTCATCCCCATCCGCAACCGATGTCCGGGTACCTTCGAGACCATGAATCTCGCGGTTGTTGAGATAGATGTTGATATGCGCCGGAACCTCGTTCCGCTCGTTGAAGATCAGGCTGTGAAAGCCCGGATACACACTCTCGAGACTCTCCAGCACCTCGCCGACGTTTCGCCCGGACGCCTCGACGTGCGTGCGGTTGCCGGTTAGGCGGCGGAATGGAGTCGGAACATAGACATTAACGGACATTGAAAGCTCCTTCGCTCAAAACGCCCGCATCCGCCATAGCGAATGGGACGTCAGGACCCATTGTACGAGAAACTAAAGAGTGACACTGAGATAGCGCTCGCCGGTATCGCAGAGAACAGTTACTACGGTCCTTCCCTCACCCAGCCGCCGTGCGATGGCTATCGCCGCGGTGACGTTGGCCCCCGACGATATGCCCACAAGCAGGCCCTCCTCGCGCGTGAGCCGCCCCGTCATCGCCAGCGCCTGCTCATCGCCGACCGCAAAGAGCTCGTCGTAGACCTCACGATCCAGGACTCCCGGAACGAAGTTGGCGCCGATCCCCTGGATTGCGTGCAACCCGGCGCGCTTGCCGGCGAGAACTTGCGATCTGGATGGCTCGACGGCGACGATTAGGCACTCAGGACAGGCCTTCTTGAGTACGTGTCCCACTCCTGTTATCGTCCCACCCGTCCCGACGCCTGCTACGAACGCGTCGACGCGGCCGCCTGTGGCCCGCAGGATCTCCGGCCCGGTTGTACGCTCGTGCGCATCAGGATTGGCGGGATTCATAAATTGCTGCGGCATGAAGTAGTCGGGGTGCTCTGTAACAAGCGATTCAGCCGCGTAAAAGGCGCCGCTCATGCCCTCAATGGCCGGAGTGAGGCGCAACTCGGCGCCGAAACGGCTGAGCAGCTTTCGTCTCTCGAGGCTGTAGTCCTCGGGCATGGTGAGGATCAGCCGGTATCCCTTAACAGCCGCGACCATCGCGAGGCCGATACCTGTGTTGCCGCTGGTCGGCTCGACTATGGTTGCGCCGGGACTGAGGCGGCCATCGCGCTCGGCAGCCTCGATCATGCTGAGGGCGATACGGTCTTTCACGCTGCCCGCCGGGTTCGCCGCTTCGAGCTTGCCCAGAACCTCGGCACAGCCGGGCGGAACGACGCGCCGGAGCCGAATAAGAGGCGTGTGACCCACGAGCTCGAGCACACTATCGGCGATCAGGTCGGCACGGATTGCATCCATTGCTAGATGTAGTACCGTCCGCCCGCGACGGGACGTTCGCGGGCGGCCAGGTCTGCGACCGTGGTGCGGTCCAGGATCGCCGTTGTCGCCTGACGGATCTCCTCCCAGACGCCGCGCTGGGCACAGCCGCCACCACGCGTGCAGGCGCTGGAGTCTTCGAGGCAGTCTATCGGGTTGAGTGAGCCCTCCAGAGCCTCGATGACTTCCCGCAGCCTCAGGCTCAGCGGATCGCGGATAAGCTCATGCCCGCCCTGCGGGCCGCGGACGCTGCGGATGAAGCCTGAGCGCCGCAGAGACGTCAGGATCTGATCGAGGTATGGCTCGGGAATGCGCTGTCGAGCGGCAATCTCGGCGCTCTGGATCGTGCCGCTGCCGTAATGCAGGGCAAGCTCGATCAGAGCGCGGATGCCGTAATCGCCTTTGGTAGAGACCTTCATCCTGAGAACCTAAAGCCGAGAAAGTGGACCTATCCTGTCAACAATTATAGGACCAGCGCAGCGACGCCGTCGAGGGCGGTACACTCGTATGTCCAGACCAATGAACGTGACCGCGCGGCTGGTGCACGGAGAGGATAGATTCACTGGTCCATAACAGGCCGCGCGTTTACTACGGCTGGATCCTGGTGGTCACGCTTGCGCTGACCGAGATGACCTCGTGGGGCGTGCTCTATTACGCCTTCACGGTATTCATCAACCCGATGCACGCCAGCTTCCATTGGTCCCGCTCGGAGATGACCGGGGCGTTTTCGCTCGCGCTGCTGGTTTCCGCCCTCGCCGGGATACCGGTGGGTCGATGGCTCGATCGTCACGGCCCGCGCATGCTGATGACGCTCGGATCGTGTGCGGCTGCGCTGCTCGTGCTCGCGTGGGCATCGGTGCAGAACTTGGCCCAGTTCTATGTGGTCTGGCTCTGCATCGGCCTCGCTATGGCCGCCGTGCTCTACGAACCCGCCTTTGTAGTGGTGGCGACTTGGTTTCGGCGCAGGCGCGGACAGGCGCTAACGGTACTGACGCTGGTCGCTGGACTTGCCAGCGTTATCTACGTTCCACTCGCGGGATTGCTCGTCGCGGGCATGCCGTGGCGGCGCGCGATCGTTGTGCTTGCGCTTCTGCTGGCGGCCGGCACCATTCTCCCGCACGCATTCGTGCTCCGGCGCGGTCCGGAGCAAATGGGACTGCTCCCCGACGGGGCGGCTGGAGCGCCGCCGGAGGCAGCAGCCCGCTCAGAACGGAGCGTGGGGGCACGCGACGCCATGCATGGCGCCACTTTCTGGCTACTCGTGGCCGCCTTTCTGTTGAACGCGCTTGGCATCGGCGCCGTGCAGGTCCATCTCGTGCCGTACCTGATCGATCGGGGGCAGACACCGCAGTTCGCGGCACAGATGATCGGCCTCACCGGCATCATGGCGCTACCGGGGCGGCTCGTGCTGACACCCCTGGGTGAGCGCGTGCCGCGCAGCATCATCGCCTGCTGCATCTTCTTGCTTCAGGCGCTGGCGCTGCTGGCGCTGCTCGTCACCAGCAGCATCGTCGGTATCGCCGCCTTCGTCGTGCTGTTCGGCGCAGGGTTCGGCGCCGTTACGCCGGCCCGGGCCGCGCTTGTCGGCGACTTCTACGGAGCGGCAAACTACGGCGCTATCAGCGGCGCGCTGGCGTTCTTCCTCACGGGCTCACGGGGCGTCGCGCCGGTTGCCGCGGCGGCGCTGTACGACCTCACCGGCGGGTATCACTCGGTGCTGTTGGCGCTGGTCGGAACGTCGATGCTGGCGGCCGTGCTGGTGCTGCTGGCGGAACGCAGCGGGCGCTCGCTTCGTCCTACAGCGACGACTTGACCTTCTCAGCGAGGGCTCGCGTCATGCCGGGGGTCGCGGCTATGTCGATCGGCTCGGCCTCGCGGATCGCGCGCACTGACCCGAACTTGCGGATCAACGCGCGCTTGCGCTTGGGTCCAATCCCCTCGACCTCATCCAGCGTCGATTGAATGCCGCGCTTGGCGCGAAGTTGGCGGTGAAACGTGATAGCAAAGCGATGGGCCTCGTCGCGGATCCTCTGGACCAGATACAGCCCCTGCGAGTTCCGCGGAAGAACGATCGGCCCGTCGATTTCAGCCATAAACAGCTCTTCGTTCTCCTTGGCGAGACCTGCCGTCGGGACTGAAGAGAGCCCCAGGTTGCGCATCACGTCGAGAGCCGCGCCGAGCTGGCCCTTGCCGCCGTCGACTATCAACAGATCGGGCATTGCTGCCCATGAGGCCGACTTCGGGTCCGGCTCGCCCGCCGCGACGGCGTCCGCTGCACGCTTGAAGCGGCGCTCCAGGACCTCGGCCATGCTGGCGAAGTCGTTAGCCCCCTCGACCGTCTTAATCTTGAAGCGGCGGTACTCCGGCGGCCTGGGCCGGCCGTCGATGAACACGACCATGCTGGCGACTGAGTTCGTGCCCTGGGTATTGGAGATGTCGTAGCACTCGATGCGGTGGGGGATGTCGGGGAGATCAAGCTGGTCCTGCAGCTCCTCGAGCGCGGCCTGGGTCTTCCCCTGGTCGGACAGGCGTTTGACGCGGATCATGTCGAGCGTCTCGCGCGCGTTGTCGCCCGCCAGCTTCACAAGACGGCGCTTCTCGCCCCGGCTGGGCGCCGTGATGCGTACGCCCGTCCCTCGCTGAGTGCCGAGCCAGGCGCTGATCAGCTCGACCTCTTCCGGCGGCGAGGGGAGCAGGACATCGCGTGGGACGTGAAGGGCCGAGGCGTAGAACTGTTGCAGAAAGCTGGCGAGCACGCGCCCATCGGTCTCCTCGCGTGTCCCCTGAAGCACGAAATGGTCGCGGCCAACGACCTTGGTCCCACGGACAAAGAAGACCTGAACACAGGCTTCATCGTCATTGCGTGCCAGACCAAAAACATCCATGTCGGCCGGTCGTGTGGTTGCCATCATCTGGCGCTCGGAGACGCGGCGCACGGCCTGGATCCGGTCGCGGAACAACGCAGCGCGCTCGTAGTCAAACGCCTCGGCGGCCTCGTTCATTCGCGCTGTCAGCTCATCCACGACCTCCTCAGTCTTGCCCTCGAGGAACTTGATGACCTGCTGGATGACCTCGTCGTACTCTTCCTTGCTGCAGTAGGCCGTGCACGGTGCGATGCAGCGGTTGATGTAGTACTCGAGACACGGCCTCGGGTCGGTGCCGGTGATGACCTTGGTACATGAGCGATAGGGGAACAGGCGCTTAATCAGATCCATCGTCATCCGAATGGAGCCGGCGCTGGCGTAGGGACCGAAGTAGCGACCGCCGTCCTTCTCGACGCGGCGCGTGATGTAGACGCGGGGAAACGGATCAGTGAGGTCGACTTTCAGATAGGGATAGTGCTTGTCGTCCTTGAGCCGGATGTTGAAGTAGGGCTGATGCCGCTTGATCAGCGTCGCCTCGAGGACAAGCGCCTCCTGCGCGGAGTTGGTGACGATGTGCTCGAAGTCGGCGATGTTCTCGACGAGCTTGCGGGTCTTGGGTTCCATGCCCCAGGGCGAGCCGAAGTAGGATCGCACGCGGTTGCGGAGGCTGGCGGCCTTGCCGACATAGATGACCTGGCCGGCCTCGTTGCGCATGATGTAGACGCCGGGCCGACCCGGCAGGGCCTTGAGCTGATCAGCAAAACGGGTGTTCGCCATACAAGTAAATTGTATCGCGAGGGGAACAGCCTAAGCTGAGAAGCGGTCCCAGTGGGCGAACTCAGCCAGTGGTTTGCGGCCGGCACCGGCTCGGGCGGCCGCTCGTGCCCTGCGCGCCTGTTCGTCGATCCGGCCGACCGTTACGACGCTCCATACGCGGCGCTCGGGTGGTATGCCGAGCGCCTGCTTAATGACACTCGGACCCTCGCCCTTCAAGCTGCCGATGTTGGCGCCGAGCCCGCAGGCCTTGGCGGCAAGCAGCAAGCGCTCCACCAACCTGCCATCGTCGAAGGCTTCACGCTCACGCGTCGCCGGGTCGCCCGGCGTCACAATCACGAATGCCAGGGAAGCGCGTGCGGCTGGGGCAACGCCGCCCTCCGCGAGCTTTTGTTTGATCGCCTGGTCACGAACGACGACGAGCTCGGCCGGCTGCCTGTTGCTTGAGCTGCCCGACCAGCGACCGACCTCCAACATGTCGTCAATATCGCCCTCGGTAATGGGCTCGGGCGTGTAGTCCCGAACCGCCCGCAGAGAACGCAGGAACTCGATCAACTCGCTCGACTTCTGGGTCATACCTACTCTCCTTCGGCGACGGCGGTGGGGTCACGGCTGTGGATAATACTACAAGCCCTAGAATGGGACTGATGAAGAATCCGGCTCGGGGAGCCAGAGGGGCGGGGTGGTGAGCTTAGGCATGAGACTGACGCGGAGGCAGTTCCTTGGTGCTGTGGCGCTGGCAGCCGCGGCGGGAACCGCTGCCTGCGGGGGCAAGTCCTCCAGGAGCGCGGCGTCCCGCTCCAGGAGCGGTGCAGCCGGTCCAGCCACTGATACGCGGACGCCGCCGCTCGCGGCTGCCGGCGTGCGCGCAGCTCAGTCTCCGGCAGCCCAGGGCAGTGCGCCCAGCTTCTCGAACGTCGCAGAGGTTGGGCCTGACGAGATCGCGCTCTACTTTGGCGGCAAGCACCCAAACTACCCGGGCGCTGGTGTCGCCAATTTCCTCGGTTACTCTCCGGCCGACATTCTCGAGAGCATGGATACGGCCGTTCTTGACCAGGTTGGGCAATCGCGCGGCCAGGGCGCGATGGACGCGATTCATACGATCGTCGGGAAAAGCCTGCTCGAATCGCTACTTGCGATCTACGCGACGCAGCCCGTTCTGCTCGCCCTGGACGCCGGTCACGGCGGCCTTGCGGGCGTCTATTTCGAGCCGGGGTCAAACGGGACGGAATGGGAGCACACACGGGCCGTGGCCGGCATCGTCGAGGCTCTCGCGACCGACAGCCGCTATGCGAGCATTACCATCCGGCGGATATTCAACGATGCTATCGGCGACGACTTCGGCCTGCCACCACCGCAGGACAGCAAAGCGCGCGCCTCGCTGGTCATTCGCAACGCGCGCGCATCAATGCTCGCCTACGAGGCGGGGGTTTGGAATCGCGCCCACCCGGAAAGCACTGTGGTGCTGCACGTCGTCTCGGCACATTTCAACGCCAACTCGGGCGGCACGCTTGTCCTCCACGAGGGCGACGACGCCCCAGCCGACTTCGCGCGCCGATCGATGGCGTACGGGCGCGATTACGTCGATCGAGCGCGCCCCGCGCTCAATGCATCGGGGCTGCTGCCGTCGCCGCTGAGCCTGGTGAATGGCAACGGGCTCCATGACGACTCGCTCATGTACGCACCACCGGTGCGGGTTGGAAGCAGGGTGAATCCGCTGACAGGGAACACTCCTCACGGTCCGCCGCGCTACGCGATGCTGCAGGCGTCTCTGCTGGAGCAGGACTACGTGCAGGGGCTGCTCAACTATCGAGGATTGGCGTGAAGAAAGCGCACCGCCGTCTGGCGTGGCTGCCCGCTTGGGGGTGTCGTGCCGGTCGGCAGGTCGTAGCTATGAGCAAGGGGACAACGCGTGCAGGAGCGCCGGGACCGCGGGCCTCCGGCCCGTCCCCGATCTTGGGCAGGCGGGTGACCTCCGGGCGACAGGCTGCGCGCCCATCAGGGGGGCGGGCGGGGACGCCCGCGGTCCCAGGGTCGCTATCTCGGGGATCGTCATGAGATTCACAGCACTCACCCGAGTCGTCGCTCGTGTGGCAATCGTCCTGCTTCCTGGGCTGGCCGTCGCCTGCGGCCCCCGAGGGCCGGTCTCACACAACCCTGCGGAACCGGCGATGGGCGCAGCGATTCCAGCGGCTGCCGCTGGCGCTGTTTCATCAGAGACGGGGCAGCCGCCCGCATCGCCCGTCAGGAGCGCCGCCTCGCCCGCGCCGCCACCAGATCCCGTTGCGCTGGCAGTGCGGCAGAGTCCGGAGGTGCAGGCTGCACTCGACTCACTCAGCGCCAAGATCGAGGCTGAGCGGCAGCGGCGTGGCGTGGCAGGGATGTCGGTAGCGGTCGTCTACGATCAATCGCTGATCTGGAGTAAGGGTTTCGGCGTTGCGAATGTGGAAACCGGCGAGCCCGCCGGCCCGCGGACGCTGTATCGCGTGGGGTCCATTACCAAGCTGTTCACGGATACGATGATGATGCAGCTTCGTGATGCAGGCAAGATCCAACTCGATGACCCGCTCGTGAAGTATCTACCGGAGCTCCAGATCTCCAGTCGCTACGGAGCGAATCAACCAACGCTTCGTGAGCTTGCATCGCACACCAGCGGACTGCCACGCGAGGCGCCGCTGAACTACTGGCGGGAGCGCGAGTTTCCGACAGAGGACGAGCTCATTGCAAGCCTGCGAAACTCGGTCCTTGTCGGGCCTCCCGGCGGCGTCTACCAGTACTCGAACCTTGGTGTGGCACTCGAGGGGATCGCCGTCGAGCGGGCCGCCGGGGAACCGTACATCAAGTATGTGACCGAGCGCATCCTGAATCCGCTCGGCATGACGGACAGCGGCTTCGTGCTCACGGACGCTGTCCGGCAGCGACTGGCCCTGGGGTCGACGCTGGCGTCCACCCAGGCGGGGCAAGAGCGTCTGCCGGACTTCGGTGCGCTGGCGCCCGCGGCCGAGCTTTATACCTCGGTCGACGACATCGCGAAGTTCATGTCGCTGCAGTTCCGGGACGGTGACTCGCAGGACGTACTTGGCGGGCCGAGCCTGCGCGAGATGCATTCGCCGGAGTCGCGGGGCGGCCCAAGCGATTTCGCCATCGGTTGGGAGTTCGGCTCACTCGCAGGCCACGGGACGATCGGGCATCCGGGCATCGTGTACGGGTTCACGACGCAGATAACGCTGATCCCCGACTCCAAGCTCGGCGTCGCCGTATTCACGAACGGCCGCACCGACCCCGCGGGCATCGCGAACATGGCGCTGGCTTCGCTGGTGGCACCAGTGCGATCCGCGGCCGCGCGGTAGCACCCAAGCCTGGGTATTGCCCCGGCGAGTTCGTCTTGGGAGTGGTTGCTCGGCTTGGGCGCGCCCTCACCCTCGCCCTCTCCCCCGGGAGAGGGGAAGCCGGTGTACTTGGCGGGCGGGTTTGAAACCCGCCCCTACCAGCCGAGTTGGCGGCTCGGGCGTGAGAATCACTCATTGGTTGCCATCGGCAGGTAGACCTGTGTTGGGGTCGAGGACGAGCGGTGGATTGGGTGGCTGGGTGAAGTCGAAGATGTCGAGCAGCGAGCCGGCGATATTGTCGAACGAGGTTGGGGTGATGCGCTCTCCGTTCAGCCAGTTGTCCTCGATTAGACGGGTGATCGACGTCTGGTCCGTAACGTTGTGGCTGACGTAGTTGCCGCGAGCAAACGGGGAGATGACCAGGAGCGGAAGGCGAGGGCCGTAGCCACAGCGCGCCGGAGCGCCATCGGTCGCCTGCCCGCAGCCGGTGTCGAGCGGCGTGGCGGAGTGATTGAGAATCGGCGGCATCACGTGGTCGTACCAGCCGTCGGAGTCGTCCCACGCAATAACAACCACGGTGGTGGACCATTCTGATAGTCTCTGTAGCCGGTTGATCGTCTCGACCAGGAACTCCTGCTCGTCGAGCGCATCTGAGATGCCTGGATGTCCGTCTTGATACTGCGGCGCCTTGAGGAAGGACACCGCCGGTAGGTTTCCGCCCTCTGCCGCCGCCCAAAACCAGGAGAGATCGTACTGATGGTTCGCTTGGTCAGCTGTCCCCACCATGGCTGCTGAAGCCGGCTCCAAGTGGCTCGGATTGGCGGTCGAGGGGATGTACTGAAACGGATCGTGGTGCGGGACGTAGTCCTGGATAGTGTTTGCATCGGTTGCCGGGTCGACCCCGGTCGCGCGGTCGAGAGCCTCGAGGACATGCGAGGTGGAATAGCAGGCGCCGTCGCTTCCCAGCGAGAATCCGCCCTGAAACCAGCCCCATGTGACGCCGGCTTGGGTGAGCAGATCTCCGATGTTGCGGCCGCTGAAGGCCGCGGTCGGGATCGAGAATGACGCTTTGGTCGAGCAGATATCCCACAACGGGTCCGCGTCGGCGTAGAGCGTGCCGAGCGTCCCGTTGGATGGCGGATCCGACGCAGTTGAAGACGGCGGCGAGTCGCCGGGCCCGAGGCAGAGCGGCACGCCGCCATAGATCATCTTCGGGTCGCCGCAGAGTGCGCCGGCGTTGTCCGCAGCCGCGAGATGGAGCGCGCCCGCGGTCGACTGGCCGAACGTGGCGTCGAAGGAGTTGTCGCTGATGGCAAAGTGCTGGGCGTAATTCCAGAGCGCCGTAACCGTATTCCCGTCGAAATAGCCGAGCACGGCATCGTATTTGCCCGCAATGTCGGTATGGCAGGACTGTCTCGAGTCGCGGGGCTTGCCCTCGGTGTTCTCAACGAAGGCATCGACGAGCCCGTGATCGTAGGCCTTTTGCTCATCCGCGTAGGCGTGGTCCTGATCGCAGGTGTAGGCCTGAGAGCGGTCGAGCCGGAACGGCTGCGAGGCGTTGGGATTGCGCGCGATCAGCTCCGGGCTGAGGCCGTTGATGGAGGGGGTGCCAGGCCTGGCGACGAAGGCGGGCTCGCCGGGCGGGTTGAGTGCGACTGGGTAGGTCGCGAAGTAGTGGTCGAAGGAGGAGTTCTCCTGGTAGATCACGACCAGATGCTTGACAGGTGTGGCTGTGGTGCCAATAGCGGGACGCACCGGCTGCGAGACCATCGTGGGCGTGAACTGCCGCGCCGGGGCCAGCGTCAGAAGGAGTGCGGCGAGTGGCAGTCCCAAGGCGGTGCGAAGTGTGACTTGTAGAGCCACTCCCTACTCCTTTATCGTGAGCTGGGTTGGTCAGCTCAGCGGCGGCGCAGTTGGCGGTGGCCGCCGGTGATGCGAGACCTGCTCGAAGGCGTAGGCCAACCTGATGAGCTGACCCTCGCTCCACGGCCTGCCAAGAATTTGCATGCCAGCCGGTAAGTTCTCACCGACAAAGCCTATCGGAACGACGACCACCGGCCACTGCATGGCGCTCCCGATGAATGTAAGAGA
>Ga0193751_1001286_pt1 | contig 16366 bp, 15 predicted proteins | sample L1c2metaG_FD_143050 | JGI IMG/M metagenome (GOLD analysis project Ga0193751, IMG submission 143050) | Soil microbial communities from a riparian zone of the East river system, Colorado, United States - L1c2 | ecosystem: Environmental > Terrestrial > Soil > Riparian zone | place: USA: East River... | reverse complement strand
ACTCGAGTAGTGTTCCCGGTGCGATTGCGATTGAAGTACGCCAGCGGGGCGACAGGTGATTTCAGCCTGCCGGTGAATATCTGGGCGAACGGCGATGAGTTCGACGCAGTGTTAAGCGTTCCTCAGCGAGTCGTGGGGGCGCGGCTTTGGCCCGATCCGTCGGTTCCCGATTGGAATCACTCGAATGACACATGGGGTGATGCACCCGCAGCTGATCCGGAGCGCCCGGTAACGCGACACTAGGAGCGAATCATCTAGTTGCGGCCCAGCCACTTTTGTTGGCAGTCATCGACCCAGCCGGTAGATTGCTTCAGCGAGCCAACATCGAGCTCGATCAACGATCAGGAAACAACATGCCGGGTTTTGGAAGCTGGGCTCAAGACTGGTGGAAGCCGATTCTCTTTATCGTGATTGCCGGCCACCTCACCAACGTGTGCGTTACACTTTTTCTTCATCGCGCGCAGACGCATCGAAGCGTCAAGCTTCATTATCTGGCGGCACTGCCAATGAGACTCTGGCTCTGGCTGTCCACGGCCATCGTCACCAAGGAATGGGTGGCCTGCCATCGAAAGCACCACGCATTTGCCGACCGCGACGGCGATCCCCACAGTCCGTTGATGGAAGGGCTCCGGAACATCGTCCTCAAGGGAGCGTTCTACTATAGAAAGGCAGTGCGCCAGCCCGGCGTGCTCGAGAAATATGGAAAAGGCACCCCGAATGACTGGCTCGAGCGCTACGTGTTGTCGCGTTTGAACTGGGTGGGAATCGTTTTGATGTTACTGGCCGATGTTTATCTGTTCGGGTTCTTCGTGGGACCGCTGGTGTGGGGAATCCAGATGGTCTGGATACCGTTCTGGGCGGCGGGGATCATCAACGGGGTGGGCCACGCCGTGGGATACCGGAATTTCAACGTCAAGGATGCAAGCAAGAACATCTTGCCGATAGCGATCTGGCTTGGCGGGGAAGAGCTCCACAACAACCACCATCACGATCCACATTCTGCCAAGTTCAAGGCGAAGTGGTACGAGCTCGACATCGGATGGGTTTATCTCCGGCTGCTCGCTTTTTTCGGGTTGGCGAAGATCGAATACGCGGGCTCTTAGTCGCTTGTGCCTACAGTAACCTGCACGCGCTGCGGACAGACGCGCGAAGGATTCGAGAAAGCTCCGTTTCCCGGACAAATTGGCGCCCGGATAGTGACGGAGATCTGTCGGCAATGCTGGGCAGACTGGGGCAAGCAGCAGACGATGTTGATCAATCACTACGGGCTGGACGTAATGGACCCGCAGGCGCGGACTTTCCTGACCCGCAACATGTCCGCATTCCTCTTCAAGACCGGCGAAGGGGCGGACATCGATACAAGCAAGCAGGGAACGATCTCTCATTGATCGATGTCAATCAATAGAATTTCGGTGGGAGTAGCGGTGATGCTCGCCGCCTGCGTGCCAGCGACACGCGGGGCAAGCACCAACTCGGAAGATATTAATCGAACTGCTACTTCACCTGCGGCTGCAGACCATTGGGCTGATTCGGTACTTGCTACCCTGAGCCTAAGGGAGAAGGCGGCTCAGATCGTCTGGCCATCGGTGTTTGGGGACTACACCTCCGGCGACTCTCCGCAGTGGCAGCGGCTGACAAGCTACATCCGTGGTGAAAAAGTCGGCGGGTTCACGATATCGGTCGGCTCACCGATCGAGCTGGCGGCGAAGCTCAACGCGCTTCAGGGCATGAGCACGATTCCGCTCCTGTTTGGCGCTGACTTGGAGGCCGGCGCTGGTTTCCGCGCACGGGGCGGCTACTTCATTCCGAACGCCATCGACTTGGGGGGCGCAGTAGTCTCGCCTCCAGAGATGGCAATCGGCGCAACGCGAGACACCGTCCTGGCTTATGAGGCCGGTAAACTCACCGCTCTGGAGGGTAGAGCCCTGGGAATTCACATCGCGTACGCTCCGGTGCTCGATGTGAACAACAACGCGGCGAATCCGGTCATCAATACCAGGTCATACGGCGAAGATCCGCGGCTCGTGGCTCGTCTTGGCTCGGCATTTATCCGCGGTATGCAGTCAAATGGGATGATCGCGACCGGAAAACACTTCCCGGGGCATGGTGATACCGGCGTCAACTCGCATCTTGCACTGCCTGTCGTAACGGTGAGCAGAAGTAGGCTTGATAGTGTCGAGTTGATACCATTTAAGGCGGCCGTCAAAAGTGGTGTCGGCGCGATAATGTCATTCCACGGGGCCATGCCCGCACTCGATTCTTCAGGTGTACCCGGGACGCTGTCGGCGAAGGTGCTGACTGGACTGTTGCGTAACGAGATGCAGTTCAAAGGGATCATAATCTCGGACGCCATGGACATGCGTGGAGTGCTCGATCAGTACGGAGCGGTCGAAGCGGCGAAGCGGGCAGTAGCCGCCGGAGTTGATGTGCTGATTCAGCCACTCGACGTACCGCAGACGATCGATGCTGTTGTCGCCGGCGTGCGGGAGGGCCGTTATACGGAAGCTCGACTGAACGAATCTGTGCGAAGGATTCTCAGAACCAAAGCTGTCCTCGGTCTCAACAAGTCCAAGCTCGTTGACTTGAATGCGTTACGCTTCATTGTGGGTGACAGCTCGCACGTCAACACCTCCAACCGAATCGCCGAGCAATCGATTACGCTGGTGAAGGATTCACTTGGTTACGTGCCGCTGAATCTGCCGCAGAATGCAAAAATCCTCTCGGTGGCAGTAGCTCGGCGATCCGACCTGTCGGCTGGTGTGCCATTCAACGGAGCGCTGCGAGCGAAGTACCCCGGCCTGCGTTCGGAGCTGCTTGTTGCCGAGGATCCTTCGGCCGACTATGCGCGGATGGAGCGAGCCGCCGATTCAGTCGACGTAACGATTGTGAGTTCGTACGTGGGGCAAAGCTGGGACGCAACTTCGGCGGCAGCGCCAAAAACATTCACAGGTTTCATCGATCATTTGCGGAGCAATGGCCGAAAGGTGATTGTGGTTTCATTTGGAAACCCATACCTGCTGCAACAAATTCCTGCTGTTCCGGCATACGTAGTCGCGTGGGGCGGATTTCCGGCATCACAGTCTGCGGCTGCACGCGCGCTGCTCGGCGTCGCACCGATTACCGGGACGCTTCCGATCTCGATTCCACTCGCTGCCGGAATGGCGACAATTCCATTTGGCACTGGCATCGTCCGTCAAATGAGTCCGCGATAACAACCAAAATTCTGTTGACTCTGCAACCAATCGCGCGTATATAGCCAACAATATCGGGTGCGATTTATTATCAAGTAGTCAATTAAAGCAGTCGCCCCTTGACATTAGTCCCAATCGGTGACTAATTCGCGGTACGATGTCGGAACGCCGCGGCAGAAAGTCCCCCAACACAATCGATCTCGTTCTATTTACCGCGCTGAAGGATCAGCTTGCGGTATTATTGTGGCGCACGCCTGAAGGAAGGGAAAAATGGGCGTTGCCGTGGGAGCAACCGACGTCGGATGAGGCACTCGAGGAGTCGGCTGGAAGAATCGCCACCGAAGCGTTGGGAGCCCTGCCCGGATGGCTCGAACAACTAGGCGCTTTCGGCAGCGAGAAGCGGCACCCCTCCGAAAATGAAATTTCAGTGGCCTTCATAGGGCTTGTTCCCGCAGGAACACCGCCCCCCGTAGGAGGCGCTTATGCCTGGTTTCCGGTAGGAGAGCTTCCCGTCCTCGCAGGCCGACAGCGCACGATGCTGGACGGCGCGATTTCGACTTTGAGGGTAAGGATGGACCAATCCCCCGTTGCGTTCAGGCTTCTCCCCCCGACCTTTACCCTCAGCGAGCTCCAGCACATGTACGAGCTGCTACTCGGTAAACGTCTGCATAAAGCCAGCTTCCGCAGAGCTCTCCAGGCTGCCTGGCTCGTGGAGCCGACGGAGGAATGGAGAAGTGAGGGACGAGGACGTCCGGCACAGCTATTTCGATATGCACCAAGGAAACGTCGGCCGGCCCAGCGGGGTATAAGACTGGACATGTTGACATCCTGAGAAAAGGATGACGCAGGCAATGGAAAGGCTGGACATTCTTGCCTTCTGAATGTATTAGTTGCAATGTGTACCTAAGGTTAGACTAGTTTCTCCGGGGCTTTATTCGATGCTCGCGTACCTGGACAGCCTCTGTGCTGCACTATTAGCGCGAAATACCGAAGAGATCCGACGCCTACTCGCACATCCACTGGCGCAGGATCTACCTCGGCGCGTTCGAGAAGAGGCCGTGGCGATCTCCCGCGCCGGTCGGAGAAGCTTCATCGCTCCAGTAAACGCCCTCCATTTGTATTACAAGCTTACTCACATGGTGGACGAAACCAGCGACCCTACGTTCACCGCGCCTGAGGAGAAAGGCATTCCTTCCGCCGACGCCGGCCAGATAGAGCTACCGCTGAGAAAAGTAGGAAACCGCTAGCTTAGCGCCTTCAGCGAATTGGGCTTCTTGAGAGCAGCAGCCCAGATGTCCCCCATCTTTGCGAACCGTGCAGGCGCCGTCTCGATTGTGAAATCCCTCGGATCGAGATTGTCAGTAAGCTCCTTCCATTCCAGCGGAGTCGAAACGAGAGCGTCCTCATTAGCACGAGCCGAATAAGCACCGGCGACGGTCTTGCCAATGATGTTCTGCAAATAGTCGACATAAACAGAAGTTGCAGCGCGTGCTTTCACTGAGCGCTCTATCGTGGCGACTTTCGGATTCGCTTCAGCGACTTGCGTGGCAATGATCTGAGCGACAAGTGTAGCGGATTCGTTGGGAGTTTTCGGCGGCAAGGGCAGATAAATGTGGATGCCGGAGGACCCCGATGTCTTCAGTCCGGCATGCAGCCCGAGCCGGTCGAGTGCGTCCTTCACCAATCGAGCAACTTGAATTACCCGGCTAAAGGTCGCACGCGGGCCGGGGTCGAGGTCGAGAATGGCGTAATCCGCGGAGTCGAGCGACTGGACACGAGAGTGCCACGGGTCAACCGATATGCTACCTAGCTGGGCGGTGTAGAGCAGCGTATATAGATCGCCGCCCACGATGCGAAGGTTCGTGGAGCCGCCCTGAGTTTCGATCTGTTCAACCCTCACCTCTTCGGGAGTGTCACCTGCGTTCTGCTGAAAGAACGCCTGACCGCCGACTCCGTTAGGGAAACGCTTAAGAACAAGCGGCCGATCCTTCATGGCCGGCAGGATAAGTGGCGACACGGCGACGTAGTAACGCATGAGGTCGCCCTTTGTCAGTTTCTTGCGTGGAAAGAAGACCTTGCTCAGGTTGGTGACGGCGAGGCCCTTACCTTCGACTTCAATTGTGCCCGAGCCGCTGCCGTCTTCGATTTCCTGAAGTGTCCGCACGAGCCGGGAGAGCTCCGAGGCGCGAGGGGCACCGGTGACTCGTCCGCGCTTGACGGGCGCGCTCTTCGTCGAAGGAAGAAGCTTCCGCTCGGCGTAGATTCGTTTTCTTGCCCGTGACTTACCAACGACTCCCTTAGTGGCGGCTGTAGTTCTTCCCGGCGTTTTCTTCTGCACACTCTGTTTCTCCCGGCCAACTTCGTGGGGACTCTTATCGTCGCGAGTGCCGAGGTAGATGGGCTGGCGCAACTTTCCATCGGCGGTCCATTCGCTGAATTTCACCTCGACTACGACCTTCGGCTCGACCCAGTGCGGTTTCTCATTGGTTCGAGGGACTTCGGCGAACGGTGAATTTTTCCGCTCGAGTGGTTTGAGGCGGTGAAACATCTCCGCGAGCCCCGAGCCAGTGAAGCCTCCTCCGGTATGGCCGACGTAGATCAGCCGGTCGTGGTCAAAGTAGCCGAGCAGGAGTGCGCCAATGTGCTGCCGCGAATTCCGCGGCTCGGTAAATCCACCGACAACGAATTCCTGCCTGAATTCGATCTTGAGCTTCAACCACGATCTCGACCGTTCACCAGGCTGATAGGTGGATGTGACGCGCTTTGCGATGATTCCCTCCCATCCCTGTTTCCTTGCAATGTCGAGCATCTTCTTTCCATTTCCCTCGATCGATTCCGTGATGCGAACGCGCTCGGAAGTGAACTTCTCCAATTGCCGATGCAGCTCGACTCGTCGAGCTGACCACGACTCGTTGACGAGAACCTTGTCGCCGCTCATCAGAATGTCGAAAAGAACGAGGCTGGCCGGTGCAGAGCTTCGATATCGCTCGATGACGTGAGATTCCTTGACGTGCATCCGGGACTGCAGCTCCTGAAAACGAGCCGGCTCGCCGTCGATCAACGCCACGACCTCACCATCCACGACAAAGCTTTTCTTTTTCTTGATGGCAATCGCCTTCAGCGCCTCGGCGATCTCGGGAAACTGTGGCGACTTGTCTTTGCCGTTGCGAGTGATGAGGCGAACATCCGACGGAGTCACAAAAGCGAGGACGCGAACACCGTCGTATTTGGGCTCGAAGGTCCAGCCTTCTCCGGGAACGTCGGTTCCGACCGATGCGTACATCGGCTCGAGGTCGGGAATCACCGCAACGGGAGGCTTCGGCTTCTTCGGCTTGGCTGAAGATGACGCAGCTCTGGACGAGCTGCGATTGTTTCGCCACACTCTGCTTTTTCCGTCGGTAATTTCCTCCATCGTCCTTCCGGTGTCGACCGACGTCATGTTGTCGGCGATGACATCATCTGTCGAAGCGAATTCGTCTTGATGCTTGATGAGCAGCCATTGAGGCTTCGACGAGGTCTTTCCGTCGCGCGAAAAATTCATTCGGACGAGCGAATAGGAGCCGCGCATTCGCTCACCGAAGAACGTGACCTTGAGATTGCCGCGCGCGTACATCTCGCGTACGCCTGTTTCATCATCGCCGGAAGATTCATCAGGGGCGTAGGTACCGCGATCCCAAAGCATGACTGTACCGCCACCATACTCGCCTTGAGGTATCGTCCCCTCGAACGTGTTGTATTCGAGAGGATGATCCTCGACCTGCATTGCGAGACGTTTGACCGATGGATCGGTGCTCGGGCCCTTTGGAACGGCCCAGCTTTTCATGACTCCATCAAGCTCAAGCCGCAAATCGAAGTGGAGATGGCTGGCGGCGTGCTTCTGAATGACGAAGCGAAGGTGTGAGGAGCGTGCGGCCCTGGACTTTCCAGCAGGCTCAGCCGTCTTTTTGAAATCTCGCTTTCGGCGATACTCGGCGAGTTGATCCGCCGCGCCAGCAGGACGCCTGGAGCGCGTCGCCATATAGTGTCGTCAGGCCGTCTTGCGCTTGCCGGCTTTTGTCGCGCGAGATCTGGTTGTGGTCGCCGAGCGCTTGGTGCGCGCGGTTTTTTTTCCGCTGCCTTGCTCGAGGCTCGCTTTGAGTCGCGACATGAGATCGAGCACTCCGCTGTCGCGTGTCTCTCCTTCGGTCTCTTCAAGCTTGACTTTCTTGCCGCGCATCTTGCCCTTGATGACTTTCATCAGATTAGCGCGGTAATCGTCAGTGTACTTCGATGGATCGAAAGACTCTGCAAGATTCTCGACCAGCTGTTCGGCCATCTTGAGCTCCTGGGGTCGCACGTCCTGGCGACCTGGAAACGAATACTCACTTGGATCCACGAGCTCATTGGAGAAGCGCATTATCTCGAGCACGAGCGCTTCGCCGAGAACCTTGATGCCGACAAGATGCTGCGACTGTCGAATGATGATCTTTCCGATGCCAACGGCTCCGGTACTGCGGATGGCTTCTCTCAAGAGAGCGTAGGACTTTTCCGCACCCTTTGCCGGGACGAGGTAGTAGGGGGTCTCGAAGTACCGAGGATCGATCTCCTCCTGCCGAACGAAATCGAGGATGTCGATCGTCGTCGTTTTTTCGACAGCTGCGGCTTTGAAGTCCTCGTTGGTGAGAACAACAAACTTGCCTTTCTGGTACTCATATCCCTTGACGATCTCGTTCCATGGAACAGGCTCTTCCTCGGCCAGGCAGACACGCTCGTACTTCACCGGAGACAGATCCTTCTTGTGAAGAAGGCGGAAGCTGATATGGTCGGCACGAACGGCGGTGCGCAGCTCGACTGGGATGTTGACGAGTCCGAATGAGACTGACCCTTTCCAGATTGCCGCCATTTACACTCCTCGAAAAGATTCCTCTCTGATGTTCTCCCAATAAGGCAAAAAAAAGGCCCCGGCAATTGCCAGGGCCTTTGCGACGGAGCGAATCATGCGCTACGCGACCTTCGTGACGTCAGCTGCCTGAGGACCCTTCTGTCCCTGGACAACCTCAAATTCTACTCGATCGCCTTCGGCAAGGGACTTGAATCCGGTGCCCGATATCGCGCTGAAGTGGACGAACACATCGGGGCCTCCTTCCCTGGAGATAAAGCCAAAACCCTTCGCGTCGTTGAACCACTTCACTGTCCCGGTGATGCGTGCCATGACCGATCCCTTTTCCCTCGCGGGAGAGCTAACTGTACCTGCTCTTGCCTGCGCGCCCGAAGAGCAGCCAGCGCCAGGACTGCGAATTGCTTTCCTCGCGCTGTCGAGAGAACCCAATTGTTCTCCCGAGACCAACGTCAATCCGGGCAAATTCTGTGCAAGTGTTTAGACCACGCGGTCGGCGAAGAGGTTTTGCTTCACGCTGCGCCCGCGACGTAACGCGCAGTGCGCCCGCATTTTTGACAGCGGAGAGTCACATGCGACATTGGAGGCGGGGGGTATTGACCGGGATCTCGCTCGATTGCGCCGGAACACGACGGACAGCTGAGCGGCTTGCTGGACCGGTCACTGCTGATGAGGTGAAGGACTTGCGCGGGGTTGTACGTATTTGGACGCGGCTTACGCATCGGCCCTCCGATGACCCGAGCCCCATTGCCACTTCGCAGGGCCCCGGATGAACAGTTTTCATGTCGCGACGCTGTCAAAGGGAAAGAGTCCAATCGGCCGGTCGCTGACCGGGCTCGGTCTTCTTCTTTTCCTTCTGACTGGATGTGGCCCACGAGCCCACATTCCACTGCGACCTGCGAATCTGCCCGGCGTTCTCGCTCCATCCGATAGTGGCGCGGTGCTGGCGCGGAGCCTGGCACCGGTCTTGTACATCCAGCGGGACGAAACGTTCCAACTCTCCCGTGCGGTGGCCGTTGTTCACCCCAATAAGCGAGTCATAGCCTATCACCTGCTCTGGAGGGACGATGTCAACGGCTCCTGGATTCCATTCACCGTAGCCACTGACCAGGAGATTGTCTGGGTAGGGTATGACGCGGCCGGGACTCCGACCGAAGTATGGACGTACTGGCATGGGACTATCCTGCACACCCCCTGGCCCAAGACCCAGGTTGCAATCGATGTCCAGTGGGGAAAGCACGGATCGCTGCCGCGAGGAGTACGCTTGAGCGATCTACCGCGTCTCCAGACGCTCAATTTCTTCTATGCGTCTACGATCTTCCTATTGCCGGATATCTGGCTGGGCGATCTCACGCGCAAAGGTCCTCTCGGATTCTTCCACAGCTACCGACGATACCGGGACTTCTCACGACCGCTGTTGCTGGCGGAGCATCTCGACGGCATCGCGAGAACGATGGATCCCGATAAGGTTCTCCGTGCGATTTTTGGAAAGTATTCTCACAAGCCGGCGTGGCCGCCGGGAATCTAGGCGCTGTAGACGATATCGCCTTCGGCATCGATTCCAATTTCATGGTGCATGCCGCAGACACCACAGATCTTGGTCACATGCCAGACTTCACCGAGTGCTTCTTTCGTACTCTCGGCCGCCGGCTTCACTTTCAACTTCTTGAAACTGTATTCGCCGCAGTTCTCACACGGATGTGATCGTGCGATGCGCTCAGCGCGGGCAAGCGAGATAGGCTTCGAAGTCACTACTGCGAATCTTTTGGAGGAGTATCAGGATTGGGTCGCGGGCTAAGCCGCGCCGGAGCATCCACCTGCGTTTGGAGCGTTGGTCCGCCGGCTCGTGCCACGAGCTCTCGTAACCCACCAATCGCTCCCATTACTCCCGCTGCTTCGGCTGGGAGAAAAATCGTCGTGCCCTTTCCCTGAGCGAGCGTAGGCAGCGCTTCGAGATACTTCATTCCAAGGAGATACATCGCTGCCTGACCCTCAGGCAGTGCCGACGCGATTTTCTGAATTGCTTCGGCTTCGGCGTTCGCCATCGCAAGTCGAGCCTCTGCCAACCCCTGAGCCCGCAATACGGCAGCGTCCTTTTCACCTTCGGCGCGGCGGACCTGTGACTCTCGCACGCCCTCGGCTTCGAGAATCGCGGCGCGCTTGCCCGCTTCTGCGTTTGTTACAGCAGCGCGTCGCTCGCGTTCGGCGCGCATCTGAAGCTCCATCGATTGCTGGATGTCGCGCGGTGGCTCGATCGCCTGGAGCTCGACCCGCGTCACGTCTACTCCCCAGCCGATTGAAGCTTCCTCGATTACTTCGCGCATTCGCTTGTTGATCACGTCCCGGCTGCCGAGAGTGGAGTCGAGCTCCATTTCGCCGACGATGTTGCGAAGGGTTGTCCGCGTCAGAGTCTCCAAGGCATACGGAAGGTTCTGGACGGAGTAAGTCGCCTTCTGCGGATCGGCTACGCGATAGTAGATGACGGCGTCGATATCGATCGTGACGTTGTCTTTGGTAATGACGGGCTGGCTCGGAAAATTGAGCACCTGCTCGCGAAGATCGATTCGTGTGGTGTGTCCTGCTGTTACTCTCTTGATGCCACCCACGTCGGATTCGAAGTAGCGGACATCAATCGCGCGAGGAACCTCGACGAACGGGACAAGGATGTTCAGACCGGACCTGGCAACACGATGAAAGCGCCCCAGTCGCTCGATCACCATGACCTCAGCCTGGCCTACGACCTTGAACGATCTTGTGACTACCATCAGCGCGGCAACCGCCACAATGCCGAGAAAGATCAAACCTGCCATAAGAATCCCCGAGGGTTGTTGAGCGGGGTGAATATGCAAAAGAAAACGCCGCCGTGGTATTCCACGGCGGCGTCATCAGGGGTGGAGACTACTGCTTCAACGCCATGTTCTGCCGCTGAGCGAGTGCGAAGAGGTCTCGCTGGGACTGGCTCTGGCGAAGAATGCCGAGCGCGCGCCTGAGCTGCGCATCCTCCGGAACTTCTCGCCGTTTTTCAGTCGAGTCACCGAACGCGATGCGAGCGATGCTCGACCCGAGGAGTCGGTCGATTTCCGCGCCGCCGGCATTGAACTGGGCCTTGTCGACCTTTACGCCCTGTGCAACGAGGCGGTCATAGAACTCGTCTCTCCACGCTTTTGTGACGACGAATCCAGCCTCTACCCTGTTCTTGTGCTCAACTGCGTAGTTGACCAGTGTGGCCTGAACTACCTGAGCCTTCGGGGCAAGCAGCGTGAGCAACTTCTGCTCGTCAGTTGTAAGGGTGTCCGGCCGGACAATGACATCGGGCGTTACAGCACCACCGCCGTAGACGATGCGTCCTCCGTCGGACTTGAATTTCGGGCGTGCCTTGCGAACCGAATCCGTTTCCATCGAATCAGGCAGAACCTCGACGAACTCTCCGTCGGGAAGGAGCTTGCGCTCTTTCTGAATGGAGCGACCACTCGGCGTATACCACTTGGCGGTGGTCATCTTGAGGGCGTAGCCACCATCGAGAGGATAGACTGTCTGCACCAATCCTTTCCCGAACGACGTGGTGCCGACGATCAGAGCGCGATCGTGATCCTGCAATGCACCGGCTACAATCTCCGACGCAGACGCTGTGCGGCCGTCCGTGAGAACGACCAGAGGGACGTTGGGAGCAGCCGGTTGATCGGTGGCGTAGAAAACCTGCTGATCGCCACCGCGTCCGCGGACGCTCGAGATTTCCTGACCTCTATTCAGGAAGAGATTGGCGACGCTCGCCGACTGGTCGAGGTAGCCGCCACCGTTGCCGCGAAGGTCGACGATGAGTCCCTTTGCTCCTTCGCCGATCAGTCGCTTGGCTGATGCTTCGAGCTCGTCCGTCGCGGTCTCGTTAAACTGCTGCAGTGGTATATAGCCGACGTTCCCGTCGAGCATGATTGCGAACGGCACCGCCGGAATTCGCACATTTGCACGAGTGAACGTCACCGGTATTGGTTCTGCAACCCCGGCGCGCAAGAACTTCACCGAAACCTTGGTTCCTGGAACGCCCTTGAGAGCATCCGATGCCTGCGAAGTGGTCCAACCACGCGCGTTCGCGGTATCGATGGTGACTATGCGATCGCCTTCCATAACGCCCGCCGCTTCCGCGGGTGTGTGAGGGAAGACACGCCGAACGGTGACGAAACCCTGAGATTCGCTGATCTCCATGCCTACACCGCCATACTTACCGCCGGTCTGAGCGTTGAAGGTCGCAAGCTCTTTGGGCGAAAGCAGAACGGAGTAGGGATCATTCAGTTCGCGGACGAGTCCGCGTGCGGCTTTTTCGTATAGAGAAGCGGTGCCGACGCTGTCGACGAATCGGCCGGACACGATCTGGAGGACTTGATCGAGCAAACGTGCGCCGTCCTGTTCCTCCTTTTGCTGGACGACGAAACCGCCGGCCAGAAGAGGGACCAACACCAAGCCGATCAAGGCGAGCTTTCTGGGGTTTGACATTCTATGGGATGTTGTAGATGAGTCGACTCAAGCTACTACATACGCCTTGGCATCGGCAGAGTTCCGGCAAGAGCGTACGACATGTGCATTCTGCAGTGACCGGGCGTCAGGCAACGCGCCCGGCGAGGACATAATCCACGAGCCAGTCGCGGTTTACCTGACGAAGAGTTGCACCGCGGACGAGTCCAGCGCCGAGCAGCATTTCATGAGCGGGCTGAAGAACGCGCTGGAGATGCGATGGGTATCGCTGTGCGAGGGGGAGCTGTTGTGCGAGCTCGTCGAGTGTTACCCGCCAGGTAACCGTTCCCGATTCCCGCGCGACCTCGAGGAGCCGATAAAGTCTACGGGCGACAGGGCTGCTGAGCGACTGATACTGCAGCGATGACAGGCTTACGGTGTAGCCCGCGCTGATGTTATCGCGGAGCATTGGGGAGATAACAATGCGTGCGTCACCGGGCTCCGACGCCGCGAGAACGGGGAAGAGCGTGAACTGCTCCCGGTCGGCGATCCTTCGCCGCTCGATTGCGACGGAGCTGAGAATCGTGAAGCGCGCGTCAAGCGTAGTCTTGGAGCGCGCAACGAGGTAAACACCGGCCGATTCGAGAATGGTTCGCTCAAGGCGATTGAAAGCCGACCGCAGCTGTTCGTAGGTTCGGCCGTCCACCCGACGGCCAATCGAACGGAGGAAGGCATGAAGTGTGAAAGTGATCGTACCGTCCGAAGGGAATCCTGCCTCGCCGTAGCGTCGAAGGATTTCGACGTAGACGTCCTGATCAAAGGTGCCTGGAAGGCGGTCGCCGGGACTCGGCAGCACACGCCACCGTCCGCCGTTGCCCGGGGAGTAGGTTATTGCTGACTCATCGGCTGAATCGCTCAACCGGAAGATTGGAAGTGCCTCGAGGGACCGATCGAGCAGAATGGATCGGTTCGCCGGGCGCCGCCGGGCCGCGAAAGTCATGTCGAGGGAAAGTGTTGCAACGCTAAACGACCGGCAAGGAGCGAATCGAGCTTCGCCAGTCGTTAGAGGGACGCAGGATTCGCACTAAGGCCTACGAGGAAGAATGCGCATCGTCAAATACGTAGCGATCATTTTGGGCGCGTGTATAGCCTTCGTGTTCATTTTGATCGGAGTGTTGTCAGTAACGCGAACAACGCCGGTGAGGGCTGTTATCGCGGAAGGTGACAGGGGTGGTCCTCCGCCTGTGAGCGATCCTCTCTTTCCACGAACGATCGAGCTCTTCACCGAGACCCATATCGAACCCGGCAATAACGTCGAGGTTCTTCTCAATGGAGACGGAACGTATCCGCGGATCTGGCAGGACATCGCGACGGCAAAGCGAACGCTGACGGTTCAGATGTACTACTCGCAGCCCGGTGCGGTTGCGGACACTATGGCGAAATACCTGGCGGACCGAGCACGTGCCCACGTTCGCGTGCTGCTGCTGCTCGACGCATTCGGATCGCAGCCCTTGAAAAAGGAGTGGATCGAGGGACTCAAGAAGGCCGGCGTGGAGTTCGCGTGGCTGCGTCCACTCAGATGGTACACTCTCCACAAGGCGACGCAGCGTTCACACGTCCGCGTCATTGTAGTGGACGGAAGGGTTGGATACACGGGGGGGTTTGGCCTGGCGGACTACTGGCTCGGAGACGGCCACCACGAAGATCAATGGCGAGAGACCAATGTCAGATTCGCGGGCCCTTCCGTTGCAGCGCTACAGGCGGCATTCGCCGCAGGATGGGCCGAGGCAACGGGTGAGCTGCTAACCGGCGACATGTTCTTTCCATCGTCGGCTTTTGCCGACGGTGGGGATGTCAACGCAGGTCTGATGCACAGCCTTCCGACGATTGGAAGCACACCGGCGGAGCGATTCCTGGCGTTGTCGATCGCCGGCTCGCGAAAAACTCTTTATATCACGAACTCGTACTTCGTTCCCACGGATGACTTCTCCAACCTGTTGATCAAGGCAGTGAAGCGTGGAGTTGACGTTCGTGTGCTGACTGTCAGCTCGAAGACCGACGTGAAAACGACGTGGTACGCGGGCCGTGCATCATACGAGAAGCTCCTGAAGGAGGGAGTGCGGATATACGAGTACCTGCCGACGATGATGCATGCAAAGACGATGGTGGTGGACGGCCTGTTCTCTTCGGTTGGCTCGATGAACTTCGACAACCGCTCCCTCGCATTCAACAATGAAAGCCAGGTGCTCGCACTCGATCCCGGCGTGGGCGCGACAATGGATTCGATATTCATGAACGATCTGCAGTACGCGCAGGAGATAAAGCTCGAGACCTTCCGCAAACGACCGTGGACCGGAAAGGTCCTGGAGTGGGGCGCGGTGAAACTCAGACGACTTCTATAATGTTGCGCCGCTTTCATCCCATTGTCCGAAAGTGGTTTGCGGAAACCCTGGGGAAACCGAGTGATCCTCAGCGAAAGGGATGGCCTGCAATTGCGACGGGGGAGCATACGCTCATCCTTGCACCGACAGGAACCGGAAAAACGCTGGCAGCATTTCTGTGGGAGCTCAACGCGCTGATCGTGGCGGGACTCAAAGAACCACTCGGCAATGCGGTGCATCTGCTCTATATCTCGCCGCTCAAAGCGCTCAACAACGACATCCATCGGAATCTTTCCGGACCGCTGGCTGAGCTCCGCAAACGATTCGAAGAAGCGGGCCTCGATTTTCCTGAAATCAGAGTCGCTGTCCGAACGGGTGATACTCCAGCGTCGGCTCGCGCGCGGATGCTCAGAAAGTCACCGCATATTCTCATTACCACTCCAGAGTCATTGAACATCATGCTCACCAGCCTGCGCGGGCGGGGGATGTTCAGTGGAACGCGCGCGGTGATAGTCGACGAAATACATGCAATCGCCGGCACGAAGCGTGGTGCGCATCTGGCCCTGACACTCGAGAGGCTCGAGGAGCTGGTCACTCGTCCACCTCAGCGGATTGGTCTTTCGGCAACACAGCGCCCGCTCGACGAAGTCGCCCGATTTCTAGGGGGCTGCGTTCACGCTGACGGCGGCGATCCCGTGTTCCGTCCCGTCTCGGTTGTGGACTGCGGGATGAACAAGCAGATGGAAATCGCGATCGAGTCACCCGTAGCCGATCTGGGAAATGTCGGCGGGAGTGTCTGGCCATCGGTTGTGCCGCTGGTGCTCAGACATGTACGTGATTCGCGGACTACTCTCGTTTTCGTCAACAATCGGGCGCAGGCGGAAAAAATCGCAGCACGGTTGAACGCTCTCGCAGAGTCGGAGATAGCGCAGCCGTATCATGGGTCGTTGTCGCGCGAGAGAAGATTCATGCTCGAAGAGCGACTCAAAGCGGGGGCTCTGCGTGCTCTCGTTACCACGAGCTCCCTCGAGCTGGGCATCGACATTGGATCAGTTGACCTGGTGATCCAGCTCCAATCTCCGAAGCGAGTCGCAGCGGCTCTTCAACGTGTCGGTCGCGCGGGTCACACTCTGGGTGTGGCGAGCAGAGGGATTTTTGTCCCGACATTTCGGGATGATGCCATGGAGATTGCTGCCATCGTTTCGGCAATGCGGGCGGGCGAAGTGGAGCCGACACGAGTCGTTCAAAACGCAATGGACGTGCTTGCGCAGGTGATCGTCGCGGCCGTTTCGGTTGATGATTGGAATTTCGACGAACTTTTTCCGGTAATACGACGCGCCTATCCGTACCACCGTCTTACGCGTGGAGCATACGAGGAAGTCGTCGCGATGCTGTCGGGCAAATATCCGTCGGATATTGCCGCGGAACTCGAGCCAAGGATTACATGGGACAAAGTGTCTGGCCGGTTGAGT
>Ga0193751_1001285_pt1 | contig 16367 bp, 14 predicted proteins | sample L1c2metaG_FD_143050 | JGI IMG/M metagenome (GOLD analysis project Ga0193751, IMG submission 143050) | Soil microbial communities from a riparian zone of the East river system, Colorado, United States - L1c2 | ecosystem: Environmental > Terrestrial > Soil > Riparian zone | place: USA: East River... | reverse complement strand
AGTGAGGAATTCCCACGATACCCAGCACTCCCATTGTTATCCGCGCATTTGGCAAAAAACGCCTTCATACTGCTTGATGACGGTCTGCGCGCGGGCGAGAGCCGCACAAATAAGCGCTGGACCGCGGAATTCGCTCCCATCACTTCCGAGTTTCTCCCGACAGAGAAAGGCGCGTTTCTGTTAAGAATAGGCGTGACCACCGGCTTCGTCCGGGCTCCGAAGTGAAAAGCTTTCTATAGGCGTGACCGCATTCTCCAACCCGCGGCCGCGATCACTTCGCGTACCTGTGTCCCCGGCCAGAAGCGAGAAGTGCAAGGGCGTTTATGCGGGCCCAGTAATAGACCCAGTAAAGAGCGACGCCCTCGACTAGATGCGTTCCGCGACGCGTTTGCCGCGCACGATAGGCAACCGTGATCGCGGGAACGGCGAGCTGCAGCAGGCCAGCGATGATCAAGCGAAGCGCGAAGCTCCAGGGACCCGCGAACAAGATCACCAAACCCACGATCGTCGCCAGCAGCTGGGCGGTCATCATCGCTGTAGGCTTGTCAAGGTGTTTCCAATCGACCGTCCCCAGCATTCCGGTTGCGTGCCAGACATTGCGGCGGTAAAAATCCCGCACAGACTTCGGGTTGCCGAGATGAATCACACCCACGGCCGGCGATTCATGGATGCGATAGCCTGCGTTCGTCAGCCGCTGCCCGATTTCGGCGTCTGCGCCGGACGGAAGATCCTCGCGGAATCCGCCGACATCCTCAAAGGCATGTCGGGAAATAAAGAAATTGGCCGAGTTGAGGTAGTGGACTCCGCGCTCTCGTCCGACGTAATGCAGATCGTGCCATGTCGCCTCTATCCAGTGTGGTTCAGCGGGAACGGCTGTCTCGCATCCCGTTGCCGCGGCACCGGTGGATTCCAAAACCGCGAGCGCTTCGTTGAAGTAATTCTCACCCACCACACAGTCGGCATCGAGAAAGCTTAGGAACTGACCCTGCGTCTGACGTGCGGCAAAATTGCGGGCAGCCGCGCTCAAGTTGCGGGTCGCCGCGTCCGGCGCTCTTTCGAGACTCTGAACCTGGACGCCTGTGCGGGCAAGCGATCTGAGGTACTCAACCGAACCGTCCGTGGACCCATTGTCCACGCAATAAATGGAGACATCGTTCGTGTTGCGCGCAGCCTCTAGCAGCGGAGGTATCGTCTGCGGAAGGAATCGCGCGGCGTTCAGGACCGGTACGATAGCCGTTATACGGGCTCCCAGTGGCGCCTCCAGGATTCAAACATGAGCACTGCCCAGAACGACAAAGCCGCCCTGTCATCTCCGCTCTGAAGCTGGTCCCACCTCGGCCGCGTTTTTTCCAGTTGCAGGAATCGCCGCGATGCCTCCTCGGTGGAGAAGAGAAGCTCCTCGCCCCAACTGCGAAGCGGACCGCGCAACCAGTCGCCAATCGGCACGGAGAACCCCATCTTCGGCCGGTCCACCAGCTCCGGCTCTACCAATCCGTAAAGAACCTGTCGGAGCACCCACTTTCCCCGGCCGTTCCTCACCTTGTGCTGCGGCTTCAGTCGCCAGGAGAACTCCACAACCCTGTGATCGAGAATCGGCACACGTGCTTCGAGGCTGACAGCCATGCTGGCGCGGTCGACCTTTGCGAGAAGGTCGTCGGGGAGGTAGGTCTGTTGGTCGAGCAACATCATCCGGTCAAGCAACGGCATCCCTCCGGTCTTTGAGAGCTCCTCTTCGACCCTGCTCGGGGATGTACCTGATTTTGCCACCAGGGTCTCTGGATTCTGCCACGCCGAAAGAAGGAACCGGTACATATCGTCTTCCGAATCATGTTCCAGCAGCGAGCCGAGCTTGCGAATCTTTCCGCCGACAAGGCGATGCGGCGTTAAGCCGGGAATAAACGTCGCAGCCGCACGGTAGCTGCGATCCCAGGCCTGCGCGCTGACCTTTCCCACCAGAGCGCCGGAGGCCTTGCGAATGCGCCTCGGGAATTTGTTGATGCCTGCGATTATCCGTGCCCCCTCCACATACCGATCGTAGCCGGCGAAGAGCTCGTCGCCCCCGTCACCGGAGAGAGCAACGGTGACATCTTGCCGCGCCAGCTTGCATACCAGATACGTCGGAATCTGTGAAGCATCTGCGAAAGGCTCGTCAAAGAGCTCTGGAAGTCGCGGAACGATCGCGAGGGCATCTTCACCGGTCACCGCCATCTCGGTATGATCAGTCCCGAGCCGTTTCGCGATGCGCGCCGCATGGATCGATTCATCGTACTCGGTGCCCGGAAAGGCGATGGAGAAAGTACGAGTCGGACGGGAAGAGTTGGCCTGCATCAGCGCGACCACGGTCGACGAGTCTATGCCTCCCGAAAGAAGTGCGCCCAGGGGCACATCCGCCTGCATGCGAAGGCGAACGGCATCCGTGAGCAAGGCGGTCAGCTCCTGCACCACTTCCGAATCGGTTCCGTCGAACGTGTTCTGTCGTCCCGTCCGATATGCGTCGGAGAGAGACCAGTAGGGGACCGAGTCGGGAAGAGAATCAGCCACATTCTGTATGGACAGAATGTGACCCGGCAAAAGTTTTCGCGCGTGACGGTAAATCGTCTGCGGCGCTGGTACGTAGAGGTACCTCAGGTAAGCGGCGAGCGCGTTGACGTCGAGGCTCGCATCGAAATCGGGGCCAGCCACCAATGCCTTGAGCTCCGATCCGAACGTGAGAATTCCCGGGCGATGGTAGTAGTAGAGTGGCTTGATACCAAGTCGATCGCGAATAAGCGATAAGCGCCTGTCAACGGCGTCCCAGACGGCAATCGCAAACATGCCGATGAATTTTCTTACTGCTGCCTCGATTCCCCAGCGCTCGAATGCCGCGCAGATGACCTCGGTGTCCGAGTGGCCATTGAAACGCCAGCCATCGCTTTCAAGGGGCCGCCTCAGGAGCTCATAGTTGAAAATCTCACCGTTGAAGACGAGCGTGTAGCGGCCGGATGGAGAGCTCATTGGCTGATGACCCTGGGCCGTCAGATCGATGATCGCCAGCCGGCGAAATCCAAAAGCCACGCCAGCACTGGGTTCGGTCCAAATACCTTTGTCATCCGGGCCGCGGTGAACGATGCGGGCGCTCATCGTCTCCGCGATCGTCTCCAGAGCTTCTCTGCGTAGGGACGCAGTTGTAACAATGCCAGCGAATCCGCACATCGTCCAAGGGGTTGACTGCGCCGATACGACAGACAGCGCGAACAAATCAATGAGTCGCGTAATATAGTGGCTGCCACATTCGTGCAGTAATCCATCACACTGGTTGCTCAATGCCTAGATTGAATTTCTTTTCTCTAGCTTGGCTTGAACGCGGCGCTTGCACCCTGACGGGGGAATGATGTGGAGTAGAATGGTCGATTGGCTGGCTTGCCCTGTGTGCAACAATCGTCTACGTCTCGAGAGCTTTGAGGAAAGCCGGCCTGAGCTCGCGCCGGAGCACGTTTCGTTGGCCAAAGAGCGAAACCTGCTCGATGACGACTTCAACCGCCACATTGCTTCCGGAACGTTGCTCTGCGACGCCTGTCGAGTGCTCTATCCGATTTTGTATGGCTTGCCGGTGCTGGTGCCCTATCCGACGCCGGTTTACACGGAATTCGCAGCAAAGTTTGCACATCGGCTCGGCGAGTTCCGGGACTACAAACCGCCGGCGCTGAAGCCCGTGCCTGGGGAGCGATTCGTGATGGAGTCGTTCTCCAGTGAATGGATTGGTTACGATTACGATGGGGTCATCTGGGACCTGAGCTACGAGGATCACGAGAAGCGGTTCCTTGCCGAGCTCGGATCGACCGTGATCGCTCACGGACGCGGGGGCCTTTTCGTCGAGATTGGGTGCGGCATAGGCATCAGCACCAACTTCGCCGCGAAGAACATGCAATGCGACGCCCTCGGCGTAGATCTCAGTCTTGCTGTTTTGCAAGCGTCGCAGCATTTCAAAACAGATCCCTTTTTGCACTTCGTTCAAGGCTCCGCCTTATATCTCCCGATCCGTCGTTCGCTCGCGGACGTCATGTATTCACACGGAGTGTTGCATCACACCTACTCAACTGCCAAGTCGCTGGCATCGATATCGAGGCATTGCCGAGAAGGCGGCTGGTTATACGTGTGGCTTTATGGCAGCGGATCGAAGAAAGGGAGTGTCGGACGCAGAATAGCCTATCTGCTGGAAGAGGCGTTGCGGCCAATGATCGCGCGTAACCTCCGCTCTCTGCCGTCGAGAGCCGCCTTGGCGACAATGGCGTACGGGTATCGCCTTGTGAACGCGCTCCACCGCGTTCGTGACGCCAAAGTTGAAAAATACGACTATGACAAGGCGCTCCACGCGGCGCGTGACCGGTTTACACCGCTGTACGCACACCGGCAGGACTTCGCAGAGGTGGCGAGTTGGCTCACGGCGTTGGGATTTGAAGATATCGAAGAGGTCGACTGGAGAACGATGCCGACGGCGAACCAGGACAACTACCGTAGAAACACGGGAGTGCGGGGAAGGCGGTCCAACGCTCCCTCCCCGCACTCGCGTACCTGACTGCGTTCATACAACTGGCATTTGGCCACGTTCAGCGGCCAGCCGCCCTACTGTCACATTCGGGTCGTCGAGTAACCCACGTTATCCCAGTACCGGTACTCGGAATAGGCAGCCTCACCGGAATACGTGGTTGTCTGGGTGCCGTAGCGGAATGAATTGAAGTAGCTACCGCCATTCTTCTCAGTGATCGGGAAGATGCCGTTGGCCAAATGGAAGTTGGGCACTGCGCTCGCGTTGTTGATATAAATGTCCAGAACCCCGTCCTTGACGCCGTCGGCTGAATTGAGGGTGAACCGAACCTCAATCGTATACCAGGTGTCGTCCAGAATCGGGATCCCCGTACTTCCCCACGTAATATCCGTATGGAACTGGCCGTCATCCTCGATCTGGCAGACGAAATATTTGAGCAAGCCGTTCGTGCGCTCCAATATCAGTCGGGGCATCGGCGGGGCGGCGAAATAGTCAATCAGCTTTCGCGTGTCCAGGTTCTGCGAGGCAGTTTTCGGAGTGACACCGTCCGATAACGTCGAAGGGATATAGAGATCACCCTTGAACCAGATTGTTTCACCGTAGCGATAGTGATGCGCGGTGTTTAGCTCCATGTTGATATCGTTACTGCTGAGACCATCGCTGGGGTGATACCGAATCCGATTGACTTTGCCCCGCCCTGAGTTGGTCGGATCAGCCGGATAGTCAATTGCAGCGACGTCGGTCCCGGAGTAGTTGAATGGCCCCGAGGTTCCGTCATTGAAGTCGTGGAACGCGATCACCTTCGATCCAGGCACCTGCACCACGCTCAGCGATGCGGTGCCAGCCTTTCCGGAAACCGTACCTTGTATTGTCGCGGATCCCGGGCCGACTGCTGTCACCGTTCCGATCGACGAGACCGTGGCGACAGTGGGGGAGTTTGACGCCCATGTAATTGGTAGACCCGTGAGGGAATTCCCAGCCGAGTCTTTAGCAGAGGCGCTGGCTTTGGCTGAATCGCCGATCGCGAGCGATGTCGAATCGAGCGTCACCGCGACGACGGCGACTGAAGAAATCGGCGACTTTACGGTTACGGTCGCCGAGGCAGCTCGACTCGAAACCGTAGCCTGAATCGTTGAGACGCCTGCTGTCAGCGCGGTCACTACACCGTTCGATGACACAGTTGCGATTAATGGATTTTGGGATGAGAAATCAGCGTGCCCATCAACGAGGCTGCCATCTGCCGATGTGGCAACGACGGTGGCCTGAGTTGTTTGTCCGGCAGCCAGTGTTGGCTGTGCGATACTGATTTGAACGGACGACACCGCTGTCCCGCCTGTCACCAGGTTTGGCGCGGCGAGCGGACCCGATGGTTGGACGCAGGCGCCTACGAGACTCACAACGGACGCAAACAGCACTACTAATACTGTTGACGAGTCGATCTTTTTGGTATGGAGCATAGCTCGCTCCCGAGCGGAATGTTCGGCGGCTCGACTGGCATAGCTCGCAGGAACACGGGCTTTAGCCTCGTAGCTTTGCGTCGCCGTCTTTCGACGGGTTTGCCTTTATCGGTATTCCTCTCCAAGAGAGGAGCACTCCGATGTATGAGCAGGGATGCTCATGGCCTTCCAATAGTCTGACTGCTGAGCTTCCGACCCAGTAACTCAGCAGAACCCCTCTAGGCGAGGGTTAACCCTTGGAACCGGCGAAGGCTTGTAACGACCTCGATGATTTGGGACTTCCGCGAGCCATTTGTTCAGACCAGTTCAATGGGAGCTGTGGTTCCGCTCAACCATGAGTCGCCTGAAAATCCGCCTCTTAGCTGAGGACGGCCTCGAACCCAAATTGGTAGGGCGAGATGTGCCAAGGCGAAATAGGCGTTCGACAGATGCGGAAAGGATCATTTCCTTTCGCCACCGTCCCACCATAAGCCGACGGACAGCAAACAAAACCAGTGTTACGGACGATTTCGCGGTTCTCCTCCGTAATTTGATGCGGGCGCCCGTAAGGGTAGCTGAAGAGATCGATGTGGATGCCTGTTTCAGCTACCAGGCGACGTGCCGAGCCGCCAATTTCTTCTACGGCTTCCGCGCCTGAAACAACGCCCAGGTCGACATGATTCTTGGTATGCGCGCCGAGCTCGAACCCATCTTTGCTCAACGATCGCACGTCGGCCCAAGACATCCACTCTGAGACGATGCCCGATTTTGCGTCCCACCATGGCACCCGATCCGAACCGATGAAGTCGGTCGCTATGAAAAAGCAGGCGGGCACGCCGCGACGCAGGAGTTCGTCCGCTGCACGGCGATTGTCGCGATAGCCGTCGTCGAACGTAATGACCAGATGGCGAGTGATGTCCTCCCCACGTTCCAGTTTTTCGATAAGCGTATGGAAAGGGACAATCTTGAAGTAACGCTGAAAGAAATCGCAGAACTCCCGGAATTCGGTGGTACTGCAGGTAATCGGATCGCCCGGGTAGCGGTCGTTGACGCGATGGAAGAGCACGATGACGGCCTTATTCCGGAGCAGAGGCTTATAGACTCCCGACGCGAAGATAACGCGGCCGAGCAACGCCTTGACCTGCCGCATCACTTCGTGCCGTCTCTCCGTCGCCGAGCCTTCACTCGGCTACGTAGCTCGCGCACCGCACGATAGTCTGGAGAACGGAAGGTGCGGGCGACAGCGTGGTTCTGCTGACGCTCCTTTGCCGTTCCGTTCGCGAGGGCGCGGACGGTTTCAACGATCATCCTCACGCCGTTTGGTCCCAGGACCTTTTGCCTGAATTGTTCGATGTAAACTAGAGGATCGCCACCGGGCGCCGGATCGATAGGGAACATCTCTTCGGCCAGGATAGGGCCCGCGTCAAGCGCAGCATCGACGCGATGTATCGTCACACCAACTGCCTTTTCTCCGTGATAGAGCTCCCAGAATGCCGGTGCTGCGCCGCGATATTCGGGCACTTTGCCCGAATGCAGATTGATCGAGCCATGCCGGGGGAGCGCAAAGACAGACTCTTTCAGGATGTAGGTGCCGGCGAGAATGGCCAGGTCTGGACGTAACTCCTCGAGGATCGAAAGACATTCTGGTGCATGAAAGTCGGTTACGTCAAAACGCTTTATCCCAGGGGACAGCGTGACTGCGGATGCGGCGCCCCGCGTTGAGCGAATGCGTGCGAGTGAAGCGATTTTCGCTCCCACTACCGCGAACAATCCGCGCCAACCCTGTCTCCGAATGACGTGACGGAGTTTTGCGCGCAAGGTTTTTGGCGGCCGCTGATCAAAAGGAGCGACGACCAGTCCGACGACTTGGCTTGCGCCGTCTGCTTTCAATGCGTTCGCGACCAGGACTCCAAGATCGCCGCAGGTAAGCACTATGACTCGAAAGGATGACATGAAATAAGTGGCTCCCGATTACGTCCGCAGTCACCGATATAAAGTGGGTATGTGTCCGTTGATTGGCACAGATTGGTCCATCGCGTCAAAACTTCTCAAGAGTGCGCAGAATTCCTATGATCTCGTTCACTTCGTCTGCCCGCAAACGCGAATGAGTCGGCACTGTCACAAGCTCGCGAACGAGAGTTTGCGCTCCGGGCCACTCGCCAAGCGGTCCAACGAGTCGTCCAGCCAACTGCCGGAGCGCCGCGAGCGACATGGGGTAGCTGGGAGTTATACCCAACTCCATTGCACGCTGCACATTTGGAAAGCTTGCCATTCCTGCAGAGAGCCTCACCGGTAACCTGAGATAGCCGGCGCTCGGGCAGCCTTGAGGTGGGATTGGATTTACTTGAGACCCCGCGATCCCGCTGACCACTGCATTCGCATTGGAATGCCGCACGCTGGCTTCCTTTCGTGAAGCATCGTGCGTCGCCAATAACGTGGTTGCCGCCGCTCGAGTCATAGCTCTCACCGACGGCGGAGGTGAGTACGTCGTTTCCCCAAGCCGAAGTCCGGGAATCGAAAGGGGTAACCGGTAGATATCCGGTCGAGCAAGCGCCCATTGAGCAGCGACCCGTATGGCTACACCTACGCCTTGCGAAAATTTCGGCTCCGGAAATCCTTTGGTCGGAGAATCGCCTGTTGAATCGGCAAGGAGCATCGCTCCCCCAGTGCCGCCGCTCCAACCCTTACCTCTTCCAAAACTTAGTATCGCGATTTTTCCCAAAGATCCAAGGCGTTTTCCGTTCCATGATGCCCCGTGCCCCTGCGCTGCATCCTCGATCACGACCGCCTGGTATTGGCTGGTCAGATCCATGATGGCGCTCCAGTCGACCGGGATACCATAAAGAGGCGCGACAATTACTACGCGCGCCCCAGCGCGCAACACCCGCTCGAGCGATTCCAAATCGGGACTCAGCGTATCGGGATCAAGATCGTACAGACTGACGAGCGCATCGGCTCCAATGGCCGCACTCGCCACGTCGAAACACGAGAACGCAGGGATTGCCACCGGCGCCTTCGCATCGACACGCTGCCAGGCTTCGTGGATCGCGAGCGTCAGTGCCTGGGTTCCGGATCCGCACAACACCACATTTCTGGCGCCGAATTCCCGCTGAAGCAATGTCCGCAGCGCCGGCCTCGGATCTTCACCGATGCCGGAGAGCTGTCCGGCGGCGAGGAACGCCGCCTTTGCGGAGACAGGAGAATACACGGGAAGCTGGTGTCGAATCACCGAATAACTCTTGAGGCGATTTCGGGACTAATTGGCGCCCTTAGGTCGACGGGCGCCAAGCGAATGGGAGCTTGAGAAGATTCTTTGCGGCGCTTAGTCTCGCACCACGGTGCCGAAAGGCTTCCAGATACGTGGCAGCCGCGATTTTATATTTACCGTCCGCGACATACTGTAAGCCGGAATCGACCAGCGATCGGCCTATCCTCGTGTTCAGCGCGCGCCTTTGCTGGTCTGTAAGCGGGAGCTTCGTCAGCAGTCGAAGTGCGGCGAGCGAGGCGTGCGGAATAATTGCCAGTCGATCTGTTGCGTTTGTGCCATGCCGGCGAACCTCGACGAGCTGCTCCCTCAGAAAACCAACCGGGCCGTTACGATAAGCGCTGAAACAAAATGGAATGTCGCCGCAGACACCCTTGCCGTTGCTGTTCAAAACCAACCCAGTCATCGGAAAGAGGAGATCTCTGACCGCCTCGCGGCGAAAAAGTATGGTTTGCACCCATACCGGGTACTCCACAAAGGTTATGAACGCGGAAAAGGCGTCCACCAGGATGCGATAGCCGCGACCATCTCTGGTCGGTCTCGTGGGGATGGCGGCCAACTCGGTGTAGAAACTGAATTGATCTCTTGGGTAGACACCGTTTTCGTCGAAGCGGACGAAGTTGGCAAAAACGGCTGCCATATCGGGCTCGCTGCGCATCACTTCGAGCTGATATTCCAGTTTGCGCGGCGCCCAGCGATCGTCGCCGTCCAGGAAAGCGATGAAATCCCCCTTCGCGCGGGCGAGCGCCACGTTGCGCGCTCCACTAATGCCTTTGTTTGGAGTGCGTATCAATTCAACTCGTGGGTCCTTTACTCGGGCAAGCACATCAGGAGTTTCATCCGTTGAACCATCGTCCACGACAATGATCTGAAGGTCGGCCGTCGTCGTCTGTGCAAGCACGCTCTGGATGGCTTCCTGAACGAAGCGCCCGTAGTTGTAAGTAGTGATGATGACGGTGACAAGCGTCTCGGGAGATTCTGCTTCAGTCATTTTCAAGGCAACATCCGAGCGAAAACGGGCCCCAGGCGGTTCGCAACTACGGTTGGGAGGTGACGCCAGGCAGTAACCGCAAGACGGTACAGCGGGCGATCCGCTGACGGCACGCCAATGCTTGGCTCTCGCGACCAGGATGCCCAAGGCAAAGGAATGTCGTCCCCACCCCACTGTTTTTTGAACTTGTGCGTGCCTCCATCCGGACTGCTTCGGCCAAAGTTGAAGACCTCGACGCCATGTTCGATCGCGTATTCCATGAGGCGGCAATAGAGCAGCATGTTGGGGGACAGGTGATTGAAATCTCTGAGGGATGACGCCCACATCGCCTCGAGCTCCTTTCGCCACACGAAGCAACATGCTCCGGCCACGGGAACTCCGGCGTTTGTGTAAACAGCCGCAAAGAGAATCCGCGGTCCGAAAGTGTCTGCCACCTTCTCGAAGAATGCTTTTGGCAGCACGGGCGTTCCGAGATCACGCATGTTGCGTGCGAAGACCTGATAGAAGCTATGCATCTCTTCGACACCGCATCGGAAAACCATACCCTCCTTCACTGGCCGTCGGATCTGCGCACGCAGCTTCGCGCGGAGGGTGGTACTCCAGAGCTCCTCGGCAGATGACGGAAGCCTGAGCTGTACCGAGATCTTTCGATGCACCGGGCTTACCGGTCCTGGAAGCTCAGAGCGCGAGCGAAACTCCAGTAAACCGGCTCCAGATTGTTCGGCTTCACTCACGGCGTATTCGACCAGTCCTCGTTGTGCGTGGCGATCGCCAAGTGGTCCACCGTCATTCAAAAATGGAAGCGAGATCAGGTAATGTCCGAGGATGTTGCGAACGCGCACGAGTGGCAGCACACCGTGCCATGTACCATCGTCATCAGTCGTTGCGACGTACAGGCATTCGTGGCCCAGCACGTCACTCATGATTTCTTTCCACCGGTACTGATGACAGAAGGTGCTTTGTGGGTCCGATTCGACGAAACGATCCCATTTCTCGTGGCCTTGGGGACCGTCGACAATCCTAACTGTCACTTGACCGATGGGACACGATCGCCCAGGCCGAGCGTCGTAGCGATTGGCTGAAAGCGGAAGGCTGATAGAAGGCGCTCCAGTCGGGGCGTCGTCCGCGCGAGCCCACCATAGTGCCGCAGCTTGGTCAGAAATGGCGCTCGGACTCGTGGTTGCTCGGTATCTAGTTCCCATGGGTGGATGTAAAACGTTCCCGGCATTCCACGGCGCTCCGCGGAGCGCAACGCGGAATGCACAAGCTCGTAGGGCAGGTGGCGAAAAAATGCACCTCCGCCCGCCGGTAATACGGTGTTGCCGATCTTAAGCGTCGCCACAGGAATTTCGTGGAGGGCCCCCGCGGCGAGCCGCATGCAAAACGGATCGCGCTCGCCGACGACGAATCTATTTCCTCTGCGCCCAGGAAAAACGCTGGAATCGTAGCTGTACCCTTCCTCGACGAGGATTTCGAAGGCCCATTCGTTTCCGCGCCCGATAGAAAAGTTCGGCGCCCGATAGCCGATGATAGATCGATCAATGGTGTTTTCGAGGGAGTTCTTGGAGGTCCGGACGGACTCGCGGAATTCCATTCTCGTCAACGTTGTGACGAGACGGTGATCTGAGCCATGCGAGGCGATCTCGTGACCTCGAGCCGAAATTTCGCGCACGAGTTCCGGATGACGTTCGGCAATCCATCCTAGAACGAAAAATGTCCCGAGCGCCTGATGCTCCGAGAGAATATCGAGCAGCGACCGCAGGCCGACGTCCAGTCGGCTTGGAAGCACATCCCACTCGGCGCGAGAGATGTACGGTTCCAGGGCCAGCACTTGGAAATATTCTTCAACATCGACCGTGAAATGATGGGACACCGGATTGCGCGCGCTACTCATGTCCGCTTGGATTCAACTCTCAATGGATTCCAAAGCTAACGGTCGCCACCGCGGATCGGTCATCGATGTGGTTTGAGCACTCGCCAACTCCCCAAAAGATCGCAGTTGCCGCGACCCTGCTGGTCATTCTGGTCGTAACTCTGAGCCCGGCGGGAAACGGCCCTCCTTTGCAGCTCTCCTTCGAGCTGGGCGTTGGCCCCCATTGGTTGGCCGATGGAATCTTGAATGTCTTCCTTTTTCTTCCATTCGGATTGGCGCTGGGCTGGAAGGCACGATCACCCTTGACTGCCGTGTGCGGCGGGCTGTTGCTCTCCATCATGGTCGAACTGGCGCAGATGTGGATTCCGGGTCGAGATCCCTCTCTCAGCGACATTATAGCGAATACGACTGGCACGGCAGTCGGCGCGTTGCTGGGACTACGCCCCGGTGTTTGGCTGGCTCCTGACGCGAGAAATTCCGCCGCCCTTACCGCACTTGGCGTTGGTGCGGCAACTCTCGTGATGACGCTAACAGGGGTGCTCGTCGCACCGGAGGGATCCTTCGCTATCACGCGGGATGGCCGTGATCTAGTGATTTCATCGCACGCACGCGCAGCGGCGGCCGGCCTCGATTTGCCCGAGTATTGGCTGGCGGACGCCTTTCCAGACAGTTCGAGCCCGAATACCGGTTCACTTCCGGTACTGCGCGATGGCCCCCGATGGTACGTAAGAGTACGCGAAAAGCAGGCAACGCTCGGTCCCACGGTAGGAACCGGGTGGGAGTTGCTCGAATACACTGACCGGATTGCGCGCCGATGGGGGAGGTTGCTGGATGCAGTCTGGGTGCTCGTGCTTTGCTTACCGATAGGGTTCTGGGCGCGAACCCAAAGAGTTCTGGTGGCTGCAGTGTGCGTAGTCATCCTCGTCTTGCTCTGGCTTCCCCAACTAACCGGCGTCATGTCAACGCCCTTAACAGAATGGATGGGAGCCGCACTCGGTTTTCTCGCAGGTGCATCGATCAGCTGGTTGACGCGTCGACTGTCGAACGGACGGGCCGAAAAGACTTCTCTCAGCGAGACGCGGAGATGATTCGAACCAGCTCACGAACGCATCGATCTATCCGATCGTAGCTTTCGTCGAATGCGGCATCTGATTGTCCCCACGGATCCAGAATGGTTCGACGATTTGCCGGCCTCGGATCGAGATCTCCGAGGATGAGGACAAATGTCGAAGGAGCGACGCGAGCGCGGATGCCGCGGGCCTGCTCCTCGGACACGACGACTATGAGGTCCGCAGCTCTGAGGTTCTCGGACGTGATCAATGCGGAGCGATGAGGCGAAAGGTCGACGCCAAATTTCGCTGCTGCAATCAGCGCGCTGGAGGGAGAGGAGCGCTCCGGCCCAATGAAACCTGCCGATGTCACGTTAATACCGGTCGCGATCTCGGGGCCACACGCGCGCACGAATGCTGCAGCCGCGAAGGGACTCCGGCAGATATTGCCGTGACAGACGAAGAGTATAGACCGCGGCTTGAGGCGCGCGAGGTCGACTTGGGCTGCGCGCCGCCGCCGAGCGTGAAGCCGGGAAGCCGGGGCGTGGCGAAGGTCTCGGACCCAGGTCCACTCCGCCAAGCGTGAAAGCTGCGAAGAAATGCCCTCTCGCATTGAGTGACTCGCCGCCTCCTGTGGCAAGCTACCAGCCCAGCCTGGAGTTTAGCACGATCGGCAGGGTCCGCGCCATGATCCGCAGGTCACGCGCTGCGCTCCGCGTGCTAAGATACTCCAGATCATATTCGACTTTGCGACGGACATCATCGACGGACGTGTCGTACGCCAGGTTGACCTGCGCCCACCCAGTGATGCCCGGCATCACACGCTGCCGCATGTGATAGTTGGGAATCACTTCGCGAAGCTCGGCGAAGATAGTCGGCTGCTCGGGTCTGGGGCCGACTATGTTCATGTCGCCGGCAAGTACATTCAGCAACTGAGGTAACTCGTCCAGCCGAGTGTTGCGAAGGCGACGTCCGAGCTTGGTCACTCGCCCGTCAAAGGGTGTAGCCCACACTTCTTTTTTGTCGCTCTCGGCAGTCACCACCATCGTCCGGAACTTGTACATCGTAAATGGCCGGCCGCCGAGATCCTCGATACGACTATCTTCGTGCGACGGTGCGCTGTTCCAGCGTCGGTCGAGACCAATGCGGATCTGCTTGTAGAATACAGGTCCTCGGCTGGACAATTTGATCGCGACGGCAATGAGAAGAAACAACGGCAGCGCGAGAACAAGACCAAGTGCAGCGACGAAGATATTGAGAATGCGAGTCGCGCGCTCGGTTCCGACGGACGCGCGTATCCTACTATACGACACGGGTTCGAAGAGGGCGTGGTATAAAGGAAGGACGTTCGTGCGAAAGGTCAGGCGATCTTTCAATCGCGACGCACGCGGTCGGGTTGTGTTGGGAGAGTTGGGTCCGACGTATCCGGCGTCGGAATCGGTGAGTTCAGTTGCTGTCGTCGCCATGCGGGAACCGAATTAAAAGGGTTGCGGGTGTTAAGGAGCAAAACGAGCGTTTAGGTACATTTTGATTGCGGCCGAACTCGACGCGCCCACAGCTGAGCCTAGGTAATGCGTTGGCGCGTAAAGATTTATGGCCGATTTGACACGCGTGGCGAACGTTTGATTACTGAAAAACTTTGTTTTGTTGACGCCCTTCTGAAGCTCATCCTTGATTGCAAGGGACATGCCGATTGAGCAAAAAGAAATAAATGCTGATTTCGCGCCGTGACTGCTCGATACGCACGACTTCACGAGACCATTTCGGCGTTAGGGCGACGGGTTGCATCATTTTGTATCAGGCACCGCGGCAGTTTCACGTGATGAACGTCGGACGTAAGCCGTTTTATAGCGCCGACGATCAAAAAAGTTTCATGACCGAGGAAAAGCGTCAGCGGTAGGCGGCGAGAACTACCATCGCGACCGCGATTCGCCTACCTGACGTTGGTGCGCTCACCAGCGAGCGCTGACCAATTATGCGCGGAGGGCCGGAACTCCTCCTGCCGGAGTGTCCTTGACTGAAATCTCCTTCGTCTCGCCATCCGATGCGCTAGTCGGATGGGCCGGGTGAGGATGAAAATCGGGGAGGAGATTCCGGAGCAGTTGTTTGAGCTCGTCGTCCGGATGCTCCGACTCCGCCGCGTTCACCAGAGCCTCGATGCGACGCATGATGCCTTCGGGAAGAATTCCGTTTCTCGCTCTCAAGACTTTCGGGTGGTCAGTAGCGACGACATTTTCCGCGCTGAAGAACATTTCCTCGTAGAGCTTCTCGCCGGGGCGCATACCCGTGAAGGTGATCTCAATGTCTGTTCCGACGGCCAGGCCAGAGAGTCTGATCAAGTCAGTTGCGATGTCCACGATCCTGATTGGCTCGCCCATGTCGAGCAGAAACACTGCACCGCCGCGGCCAAGCGCGCCGGCCTGAAGGACCAGTTGTACCGCTTCGGGAATGGTCATGAAGTAACGCTGCATCTCGGGGTGGGTGACGGTTACGGGACCACCCGCGCGGATCTGACGAAGGAACGTCGGGACGACACTGCCTCTACTCCCCAGCACGTTTCCAAAGCGCACTGAAACGAAGTTTCGGTCGTGTTTCGAAGCAGCGCGCTGGACGATCATCTCGGCGATTCTCTTTGTCGCGCCCATCACACTCGTGGGGCGAACCGCTTTATCCGTCGAGATGAAGACGAAGTGCTCGCAGCCTGATTCGAGGGCCGCGTCAACAACGTTCAGCGTTCCAAACACGTTGTTGGTGATCGCCTCGATCACGTTTTCTTCCATCAACGGAACGTGCTTGTGAGCAGCTGCGTGAAAAACCGCGTGTGGTTTGTGCGCTCTGAAGATTGCTGCGACGCGCTTTCTATCGCGGACATCCGCGATGACCGGAATCAAGGAAACGTCCGCGAAATCGGCTCTAAGCTCGTGGAGAACGTCGAAGATTGAATTTTCGCCGTGACCGAGCAGAACCAAGCGCGAGGGAGCCAACCGCGCGATCTGACGGCAAAGCTCGCTACCAATTGAGCCGCCGGCGCCGGTAATCAGTACCGTCTCGCCGGTCGCTAATTCGGCGACCGCCGCCAAATCCGTCACTACGGTTTCGCGGCGCAAAAGGTCTTGAATCTCAACCTCGCGAAGGCTCGTTCCGTTCGTCTTCGCGGTGATCAGCTCCGGAAGACTTGGAACGGTAAGTGTCGGGATGCCGCAGTCGAGCCCAGCTCTGACAACTTTT
>Ga0193751_1001284_pt1 | contig 16377 bp, 15 predicted proteins | sample L1c2metaG_FD_143050 | JGI IMG/M metagenome (GOLD analysis project Ga0193751, IMG submission 143050) | Soil microbial communities from a riparian zone of the East river system, Colorado, United States - L1c2 | ecosystem: Environmental > Terrestrial > Soil > Riparian zone | place: USA: East River... | reverse complement strand
TCGCCCGGAGTGGCCGCCGCCTCCGCAGGCAATGCCTGTGTCGGGCGGGGCGGTAAGGTCGGCAGCGGTAATGGCGGGCGCGTGCACGTCTGGGCGCGGTCCTGGAGCCGAAAGCGCCTGTGATGGACAGTGGTGGTAGGACCGGGCGGAATCAGCATGAGCGGCGGCCCGACCGTCGGAAGGGACCTGCCTGTGAACCCTGTGCACTGGGGACTGCTGTCCACCGCGAGCATTGGCCGGCTGGTGGTGGAGGCGACCCGGCGGTCCGAGGCAGCCCGCTTCGTCGCGGTGGCGAGCCGGGACGGTGACCGGGCGCGCCAGTTCGCGGAGGACTTTGATCTGGAGAGGGCCTTCGCGTCGTACGAGGCCTTGCTCGAGTGGGACAGCGTGGACGCGATTTATGTTGCGCTGCCGAATTCGATGCACACCGAGTGGACAATAAAGGCGCTGAAGGCGGGCAAGCACGTCCTGTGCGAGAAGCCGTTCGCGATTAGTCCTGAGGATGCCCGCCGGGCTTTCGATGCGGCAGCCGATGCCCGACGGGTGTGCGCCGAAGGCTTTATGTACCGGTACCATCCACAAACCGTTCTAGCCCGGCGGCTAGTCGGGCAGGGATTGATCGGGACGTTGCGGCACGTCAGGTCGGCTCTGAGCGTAAGCGTCCCTGGGGGTGACATCCGACGCGACCGCGCGCTCGGCGGTGGCGCATACCTGGATCTCGGCTGCTACTGCGTGAGTGCGGCGCGGCTGTTCGGGGGCAATCCGCAGCGGCTCTACGCAGAGGCGGTGCGCGACGCGAGCGGCATTGACACGCGTCTGGCGGCGACCATGCGGCTCGGGCATGACGTGCTGGCCCAGTTTGATGTGGGACTGGATCTTCCGCGACGCGACGAACTCGAGCTCATCGGAACTGAGGGCACGATCGTTGTATCTGATCCGTGGCTCTGCCGGGCGACAACGATCGAGCTCCGTCGCGATGGACGCGGGGAGCAACTGCCCGTCGACCCAGAAGGGGCGTACGCGCTGGCGCATGATGACTACGACGTGTACCGAATCGAGCTCGACGCCATCTCGGGGGCGATCGCCGAAGGCGTCGAGTTGCCGTTTGGCCGCGCGGATGCCATTGACCAGGCTCGTGCCCTTCAGGCGCTCATCAAGTCCAGCGAGATCGCCGCGCCCGTGCGGTTGAGCTAACGCTGTTACTGAATCACCGGCGGGGCGGAGCCGTGGTGCTTCGCACGACCAGATGGGGGGTGAGCACGACCTCGCGCGGCGCCGTCCGACCGCCCTCCAGCCGCTCTACCGCGAGCGCCACGGCCTGCTCGGCCTGCTTGCGGGCATCCTGGCTGACGGTGGTGAGGTCGACATGGGCGAGCCGCGCCAGCATGCTGTCGTCATATCCCACGACCGAAAAGGAATCGGGAACCTTCATGTCCAGCCGGACGAGCGCGTCAAGGAGCCCGACAGCGCAGCGGTCGTTGGAGGTTATCACCGCGCTGGGCAGGCTGCTGCCGGCGAGCAGCGCCGCCGCGGCGCGCGTGCCTGCCTCCTCGGTGTGGTCGCCGGGGATGATCCGCATGAAGCCGGCGAAGCCCTGCCGAAGCATCGCCTGGCGGTAACCCCGCCGGCGGTCCGACGCGATGGTCGTCTTGCCTCCGTCAACGAAGGCTATGTCGCGATGGCCCAGGGCCGCGAGGTGGCCGACCGCCTGAGCGACACCCTTGTCATCTGCCGTCCGTACCACGTCGACGCTGGCGGGCGGGACCCGGCGGCCGATCACCACGACGGGAAGCTGCTCGCCGAGTGCATTGAGCCGCCCGGCTGGGTCATCTGGCCCGAGCAGGATGAGCGCCTCGCAGCGAAAGTCGACCAGTATCTCGGCCGCTCTCCTCTCGTCACGGGTGGGCGTCAGGGTGCTCAGCACCAGGTCGTAGCCGAGCCTCGTGGCGGCCGCATCAATATCGGTGACGAGCTCGGCATGGAAGGTGTTGTGCACGTCCATCATCACGCCGAGATGGTGGCTCCGCCGTCTGGCCAGCAGGCTGGCAGTCCTGTCGGCGCGATATCCGAGCTCGTTGGCGGCTTCAAGCACCCGTGCTCGGGTCGCCGCGCTCGGGCCCGGCTGGTTTCTGAGCACGAGCGACACCAGCCCGGCAGACACCCCGACCCGGGCGGCGACATCCGCCAGCCTCGGGCGATGGCCCGCCGCCGGGGCGGCCGCGTCAGGTTCGGAACATTGCTCTGCCACGCGGCCCTCACATCGCCATGCCCTTGACACACTCTCCGGGCTCGGATACTAACCTTCTTAAAGCGCTTTAAGCCTAGTGCACAGAGGTGGGCCAGGAAGGAGACGCATTTGACCAAGTCCTCGATCGGAGTGGCGGTGATCGGTGCCGGGATGGCCGGCCGCGCCCACGCCAGCGGCTACCGCTGCGCGCCTGCCGTATTCAGCACCGATCTGCCCGACGTGAGGCTGGTGGCCATTGCGGATGCCTACGAGCCTTTCGCCGTCGATGTCGCAAGGCGATATGGCTATCAGCGCGCTGAGACGAACTGGCAGGCCATAGCCGAGGCCGACGACATTGACGCCGTCAGCGTCGTCGTGGCGAACGAGCTGCACCGCGAGATCGTTGAAGCCCTGCTTGAGGCGGGCAAGCATGTGCTCTGCGAGAAGCCGCTGGCTCCGTCCGTGGCGGACGGGCAGGCGATGGTCGACCGTGCCGAGAAGTCAGACCGCGTGGCAGCGGTCGGTTTCACGTTCCGCCGGTCGCCGGCCATCAGCGCGATCCGCCTGCAGGTCACCGACGGCGTCCTCGGGCCGGTCGTGCACTTCAACGGGCATTACTGGTGCGACTATGGCTTTGACCCCGATGCCCCGATGAGCTGGCGCTATAAGGGAGGCCCCGGATCGGGGGCGCTGGCAGACATTGGCACGCACCTTGTCGATGTCGGCGAATTCCTGTGCGGCCCGATGGAGAGCGTGCGCGGCACCATACTGTCGACCATGATCCGGGACCGCCCCCTCCCCCTGGCCGCGGCGGTCGGACATGCCGCCGGCGTGCCGGTCAGCGACGTCAGGGAACCGGTCGAGAACGAAGATATCGTCACGTTCACCGCGACGTTCGCCGGTGGTGCCACCGGCACGTTCTCCGCGTCCAGAATCGCCTACGGCATGCCGAACGCGCTTGGGTTCGAGGTTTTCTGCGAGGGCGGCGCGGCCGCGTTCGACCTGGCCCGGCTGGCCGAGTTCACGATCGCTGACGCCGCGCCTGCCGGACCGGTGAATGGATACCGCCGGGTGCTGGTGGGCCCGGCCCACCCGTATATCACCAGGGGCATCCCGATGGATTTCCCCAGCGTCGGCCACGGGCAGAACGAGTTCTTCACCTTCCAGGCGCGCGCCTTCCTGGATGAGATCGCTGGGCTGGACTGGCTGCCCCGCTGCCCGAGCCTCGCCGATGGACTGCACAACCTGCGCATACTCGACGCGGTCGTCGCGTCCGCGCACGCGGACGGCCAGGCGGTTCGGGTCCAGTGATGAGCATCGGACGCAGCCGAGAGAGGAACAACCATGAAGCTAGGCGCCTACACGGCATGCCTGCATGACCGGTCCCTGCCGGAGACTCTTAAGATCCTGCAGGAGATGGGCCTGACCAGCGCGGAGATCAACGCGGGCGGGTTCATTCCCGCGCCGCATCTGCCGATCGAGCAGCTGCTCTCCGGCCCCGGCGCGCGCGAGGAGTACCTGGGCCTGTTCGCGCAGGCGGGGATCACGCTGACCGGGCTGAACGTCAATGGCAACCCGCTGAATCCTGATCCCGAGGTAGGCCCCAAGCACGCCGAGGACCTGCGCCGGGCGATCACGATCGCCGGCCTGCTCGGCGTGCAGCGCATCGTCGCCATGTCCGGCCTGCCCGCCGCGCACGAAGGCGGGCGGTCCCCTTCGTGGGTCGTCAATCCCTGGGACAGCCAGTACCTGGACGTGCTCGACTACCAGTGGCAGGAGGTCGCCATACCGTTCTGGAAGGACATCCAGGCGCGGGCGCGCGACGCTGACGTGAAGGTGTGCATCGAGATGCACCCGCACAACGTCGTATTCAACCCCGGCACGATGGAGCGGCTCGCCACCGAGATCAATGCCACCCATGTGGGTGCTGAGATGGATCCCAGCCACCTGTTCTGGCAGGGCATCGACCCGGTCGCGGCGATCGAGCGACTGGGTGGCCTCGTCTGTCACGCGGCCGCGAAGGACACGCGCATCAATGAGAAGAACTGCCGCGTCTACGGGGTCCTCGATGACCGCTTCCGGCGTGTCCCGGCTGACGAGAACCCGGTTGGGCTCGGCGGGCGAAACACTCTGACCCGGTGGCCCGCGGACGCCTCCTGGGAGTTCGTCGCCGTAGGGCGCGGCCACGGTCAGGAGTTCTGGGCCCGGTTCCTCCAGGCACTGAGCGCGGTCGACCCCGGCATCGCTGTCAATATCGAGCATGAGGACCAGGACCTGGATCAGGTCGAAGGCCTTCGCCTGGCGGCGGAGAACCTGAAGGCCGCAGCGGCGATAGCCGGAGTCTGACTGGCCTGGACGCGAACGGAGGCTGAACGCGCCCGGCTGCGGCCCGCAGAGGAGCACGTCGGCTGCGGCCGGGAGCGCTGGCGGCTCACCAGCCGGTCAGAGTGAGGTCGAAGCTGTATCTGGAGGCCCGGTACAGATGACTGCCATGCTCAACGGCACGTCCCTGGTCGTCATACGCCGCACGCACCATCGTCAGCAGCGGCGCTCTCTTGGTTTCGCGTAGCGCGCGGGCCTCGGCGGGCGTGGCGGCGCGTGCTCCGATCGACTGCTTCGCGATCCGCAGGTTGATGCCGTTCGCGCGGAGCAGGTTGTAGAGCCCCTGCACCTCGAGGTCCTCGGCGGTGAGGTTCAGCAGGTCCGCCGGAACGTGGTTGCGCATGAGCGCGAGCGGCTCGGCATCGGCGTACCGCAACCGTTCGAATACGTAGACGTCCGTTCCATCGGGGATGCCGAGTTCGAGCGCCAGGGCGTCGGGAGCCGGTTCCACGGCGAAGCTGAGCACCCGCGTGCACGGATCGCGCCGCGTCTTGGCCAGGTCGTCATACAGGCTGGTCAGCTCGACCGGGCGCTTCACCTTCGCATGGACGACCTGCGTCCCCACTCCGCGCTTGCGGACCAGCAGCCCGCGGTCAACGAGGTACTCGATCGCCCTGCGCATCGTCGGCCGGGAAAGGCCGAGCTGATCGGCCAGATCGATCTCGTTCTCGAGCCGCGTCCCCGTCGCCAGCTCACCGGACTCGATCAAGTGCTCCAGGTGCTGTGCCACCTGGAAGTAGAGCGGGACGGGGCTGTTTCGGTCCACCCGGATGGGCAGGGAGGCACGGTTCACGGGCTAACTTTCTCGCGGCGGCCACGTCGGGGAACGCTACCCATTATTGCACCAGGTCGTCAGGCTGCCGGCAGATCAGCACGTAAATATGTCGGGACATACTCTTGACCGGCCTCAGCTGCGGGCGTAAAAAGAATCATTGCCGACTCTCCGGGCGGGCGAACCCCAGGAGGCAGCGTCGATGCGCGTGAGACTGGCCAGCAGCGGGCGGTCCGCTGCCGTCCGCACGGCGGCCCCGCAGGTGAGCGCCGGGCGCCAGGGCGTGCTCTGGTGAGCGCCCTCGAGGTTCTCACGATGGGCCGTGTCGGCGTCGACCTGTACCCGCTGCAGGCAGGCGTCAGGCTCGAGGACGTGAGCACCTTCGGCAAGTGGCTCGGCGGCAGTGCGACCAATGTCGCGGTTGCCGCCGCCCGATATCAGCGGCGTACGGCGGTCATCACCCGCACCGGCGACGATCCGTTCGGCAAGTTCGTTCACCTGGCGCTGAAGGCCTATGGCGTCGACGATCGGTATGTCAGTGCGGTGCGGGAGCTGCCCACGCCGGTGACGTTCTGCGAGATCTTCCCGCCGGACGATTTCCCGATCTACTTCTATCGCTGGCCGAAGGCGCCAGACCTGGAGATACGCAGCGAGCAGCTGGACCTCGACGCGATCCGCTCGGCGGGGGTCTTCTGGGTTACCGGTACCGGGCTCTGCGACGAGCCGAGCCGGACCGCGACCCTCACCGCCTTGCGGGCGCGTGCCGGGCGGGAGATCACGGTTCTCGATCTGGACTACCGGGCCCAGTTCTGGCCGTCACGAGAGCATGCCCGCCATTGGGTGCAGCAGGCGCTCCCGCACGTGACCGTCGCGGTTGGCAACCTCGACGAGTGCGATATGGCGGTGGGAGAGCGGGAGCCGCTGGAAGCGGCACGGGCGCTGCATGATTTCGGCGTCGGCCTCGCGATAGTCAAGCAGGGCCCGAAAGGCGTGCTCGCGCACGACCGCACCATGGCGGTCGAGGTGCCGCCGGTGCCGATTAACGTCGTCAACGGCCTCGGCGCCGGTGACGCGTTCGGGGGAGCCCTGTGCCACGGATTGCTGGCCGGCTGGGACGTCGAGCGAGTGATGCGCTTCGCGAATGCCGCTGGGGCCATCGTGGCATCGCGGCTCGCCTGCTCGGACGCCATGCCGACGGCCGCCGAGGTCGAGGCGGTCCTGGACGGGGGAGCGCAGGAGGGCAGCCATGCGTGATCACCTCAGGGTAATCCTCGACGTCCGCACGCGGCGCCCGCAGGCCATTGCCCAGGCGGCCGCGCAGCGCAAGCGGCGGGCGGCTCTGCTCAGCGAGCACAATCAGCTGTTTATCATTGCCGCCGACCACCCGGCGCGGGGAGCGCTGCGGGTGGGGGAACGTGCCATGGCGATAGCCGACCGCGCCGACCTGCTGGAGCGGATGTCGCTCGCGCTGTCCCGTCCGGGCGTCGACGGCGTGCTCGGTACCGCGGACATCATCGAGGACCTGCTGCTGATGGGCGTGCTCGATGACAAGGTGGTGGTCGGCTCGATGAACCGCGGCGGCCTGGCCGGAACCGTCTTCGAGATCGACGACCGGTTCACCGGGTACGACGCGGCGACGATCGCGCGCATGGGTTTCGATGGCGGCAAGATGCTCTTCCGCATCGACCCGGACGATCCCGCTACCGCCTCGACCATGGAATCCTGCGCCCGAGCGGTCAGCGACCTGGCGGCACACGGCCTGATGGCAATGGTCGAGCCCTTCATCTCGCACCGGGTCGACGGGCGGGTGCGCAACGACCTGTCGCCCGATGCGGTGACCCGCTCCATCGCGGTCGCCTCGGGACTCGGCACGACCTCGGCTTACACCTGGCTCAAGGTGCCGGTCGTCGACGACATGGAGCGGGTCCTCGCCGCGTCGACGCTGCCGGCCCTCCTGCTCGGCGGGGAAGTCAGTGCCGACCAGGACGCCGCCTTCGACCGCTGGCGCGAGGCACTGCAGATGCCGTCCGTGCACGGGCTCGTGGTCGGCCGGACGCTGCTGTTCCCGCCGGACGACGACGTTACCGGCGCTGTCGATGCCGCCGTCAGCTTGATGCGGGGGGCATGACGTGGACTCCAAGCTCTATCTTCCTGATGGATCCAGCGGCGACGGCGCCTTCTGGCTTGCGGTGACGCCCGAGCGCGCCGGCTGGGCCTACTGCGGACTGCGCGTGCTGAAATTGCAGCCCGGTGCGACGTTCACGTGGGCGACGGGCGGTGACGAGCTGCTGGTCTTGCCGCTGTCCGGAGCCTGCAGGGTGACCTGCGACGGCGAGACCTTCGGGCTGCAGGGACGGCGCGATGTGTTCTCGCGCGTCAGCGACTTCGCCTACGCGCCGCGCGACGCGACCGTGACGGTGACCTCCGCTGGCGGCGGCGTGTTCGCCCTCCCGTCCGCGCGGTGCACACGTCGCCTGTCGCCGCGCTACGGCGCCGCGCAAGACGTACCGGTCGAGCTGCGCGGCGCTGGTCAGGCCAGCCGGCAGGTCAACAACTTCTGCTCACCCGAGGCATTCGAGTGCGACAAGCTCATCGCCGTCGAGGTGCTCACGCCGGGCGGCAACTGGTCGTCCTACCCGCCGCACAAGCATGACGAGGCGCGTGACGGCGAGGTCGAGCTCGAGGAGATTTACTACTTCGAGACCCGGGGGCTCGCCTACCAGCGGGTGTACGGCACGGCTGGCCGTCCCATCGACGTGCTGGCCGAGGTCGCCGCGGGCGACGTAGTGCTGATTCCGCACGGCTGGCACGGTCCCTCGATCGCGGCACCCGGCTACGACCTCTATTACCTCAACGTCATGGCCGGTCCGGCTGACGAGCGCAGCTGGCGTTTCTGCGACGACCCGGCGCACGCCTGGGTCCGCCGGACCTGGCGCGACCAGGAGGTCGATCCACGGCTGCCGCTGACGTCCGCGACCGCCAGGGAGGAAGGAACGTGAGTACCGTCCGCCTCACCGTCGCCCAGGCCCTGGTCCGGTTCCTGGCCAGCCAGCTGAGCGAGCGCGATGGCGTGGAGCAGCGGCTCATCCCCGGCTGCTTCGGCATCTTCGGGCACGGCAACGTGGCGGGCGTCGGCCAGGCGCTGCTCGAGGCACACCAGACACACTCCGCGGACCTGCGGTATTACATGGCCCGCAACGAGCAGGCGATGGTGCACGCGTCGGTCGGCTTCGCCCGGATGAGGAACCGGCTGCAGGCCTTCGCCTGCACCTCCTCCATCGGCCCGGGCTCGACCAACATGGTGACCGGAGCCGCGCTCGCGACGATCAACCGCGTCCCGGTTCTGCTGCTGCCCAGCGACTTCTTCGCCACCCGGGCCGCCAACCCGGTACTGCAGGAGCTTGAAGACCCGCGGTCGTACGACGTGTCAGTCAACGACGCGTTCAAGCCGGTGTCGAGGTTCTGGGACCGGGTCAACCGCCCGGAGCAGCTGCCGTCGGCATTGCTGGCCGCGATGCGCGTGCTCACCGATCCGGCTGAAACCGGCGCGGTGACACTTGCCCTGCCGCAGGACGTGCAGGCGGAGGCGTACGACTGGCCGGAGGACCTGTTCCGGACGCGGGTCTGGCACGTGCCGCGCCCGGTGCCCGAGCCTGCCGCCCTCGCCCGCGCCACCGAGGTGCTGCGATCAGCACGCAGGCCGCTGATCGTGGCCGGCGGCGGCGTTATCTACTCCGAGGCCAGCCAGGCGCTGCGCAGGTTCGCGGAGGCGACGGGTATCCCGGTGTCGGACACCCAGGCCGGCAAGGGCTCGCTGGCCTGGGATCACCCCTGTGCCGTCGGCGGCGTCGGCGCCACCGGCTCACCTGTCGCGAACGCGCTGGCCCGCGAGGCCGACGTGGTACTCGGCATCGGCACCCGCTACAGCGACTTCACCACCGCCTCGCGCACTGCTTTCGGCCACCCCGACCTCCGGTTCGTCAACCTCAACGTCGCTGCGTTCGACGCCGGGAAACACGCGGGCGTCTCACTCGTCGCCGACGCGCGGGCCGGGCTGGAGGCATTGGCCGAGCGAATGCGCGGCTACCGCGTCGACGACGCGTACACCACCCGCGTGCAGGAACTGGGCAGTGGCTGGCAGAAGGTGGTGGACCACGCGTACCACCTCGGCCATCGGCCGCTGCCGGCGCAGACAGAGGTTCTCGGCGCGCTCAACGAGTTCATGGCCGAGCGGGACGTCGTTGTCCAGGCGGCCGGGAGCATGCCAGGGGACCTGCAGATGCTGTGGCGCGCGCGCGACCCGAAGCAGTACCACGTCGAGTACGGCTACTCATGCATGGGCTATGAGATCGCCGGCGGCCTCGGCGCCAAGCTGGCCGACCCCGGGCGCGAGGTCTTCGTGCTCGTCGGCGACGGGTCATACCTGATGATGGCGCAGGAGATCGTCACCGCGGTCGCCGAGCAGATCAAACTGACGATCGTCCTGGTCCAGAACCACGGCTTCGCCTCTATCGGCTCGCTCTCGGAGTTGCTGGGTTCGCAGCGGTTCGGCACCAGCTACCGCTACCGCGACCCGCAGACCGGCCTGCTCGATGGCGACATCCTTCCTGTCGACCTCGCGGCGAACGCGGCCAGCCTCGGTGCCGACGTGCTGAGAACCCGGACCGTGGCCGAATTCCGGGCCGGCCTCGAGCGGGCGAGGGCCTCAGAACGGACGACCGTTGTGTACGTCGAAACCGACCCGCTCGCGCCCGTCCCGTCGTCCGAGGGCTGGTGGGACGTTCCGGTGTCCGAGGTCTCCGCACTGGAGAGCACCCAGAAGGCGCGCGCGGCATACGAGGCAGCCAAGCGTGGCCAGCGACTCTACCTCTGAAAGGGCCAGTAGGTTATGCGCACCATCCAGCACTGGATCGCCGGCTCGGAGACGACCGGGGCGTCGAGGCGGTTCGGCACCGTCTACAACCCCGCCACCGGGACGGAGCAGGCCCAGGTGGCGCTGGCCGAGCCGTCCGACGTCGACGCCGCCACAGCGGCCGCGAAGAAGGCGTTCGACGAGTGGCGCGACGTTTCGCTCATCCGCCGGGCGCGCATCATGTTCGCCCTGCGCGACCTCATCGAGCGGCACCTGGACGAATTGTCTGAGATCGTCGCCGACGAGCACGGCAAGGTCGTCTCCGACGCCAAGGGCGAGGTCATCCGCGGCCTGGAGGTCGTGGAATATGCGTGCGGCATCCCGACCCTGCTCAAGGGCGAGTACTCCGAACAGGTCTCCACCGATGTGGACGCCTACTCGTTCCGGCAGCCGCTCGGCGTCTGCGCTGGGATCACGCCCTTCAACTTCCCCGCCATGGTGCCCATGTGGATGCATCCCGTCGCGATCGCGGCCGGAAACACCTTCGTCCTCAAGCCGAGCGAACGCGACCCGTCCACGTCGAACTTCATCGCCCGCCTATACGCCGACGCCGGGCTGCCCGAAGGCGTCTTCAACGTCGTGCACGGGGACAAGGTCGCGGTCGACGCGATCCTGGACCACCCCGGCATCGCGGCGGTGTCGTTCGTCGGCTCGACGCCGATCGCCAGGTATGTGCACCAGCGGGCGTCGGCCAACGGCAAGCGCGTGCAGGCCCTCGGCGGCGCCAAAAACCACGCCGTCGTGCTGCCCGACGCGGACATGGAGTTCGCCGCCAACCACATCACGGCGGCGGGCTACGGATCGGCCGGCCAGCGGTGCATGGCGATCTCCGCGGTCGTCGCCGTGGGCGACGCGGGCGACGCCCTGGTCGCGAAGCTGAAGCAGAAGGCCGAGGAGGTGAAGGTCGGGCCGGGCCGCGACCGGGCGTCCGACATGGGCCCGGTCGTCACGCCGGAGGCCAGGGACCGCATCGTCGGCTACGTCGACCGCGGTGAGCAGGCCGGCGCCACGCTCGTCGTCGACGGCCGCAGCCTGAACGTGCCCGGCCATGAGAACGGCTTCTTCGTCGGCCCGTGCCTGTTCGACCACGTCACCACCGACATGGACATCTACCGGGACGAGATCTTCGGCCCGGTGCTTGTCATCCTCCGGGCCGATGGCTTCGGCGAGGCCATCGACATCGTCAACGCCAACCCCTACGGCAACGGCACCGCGATCTTCACCTCCAGCGGGCAGGCGGCGAAGAAATTCCAGCGCAACGTCCAAGTCGGGATGATCGGCATCAACGTCCCGATCCCGGTGCCGATGGCCTTCTACTCCTTCGGCGGGTGGAAGGACTCGCTGTTCGGCGACACCCACGTCCACGGCCCCGAAGGCATCCGCTTCTACACCCGCGCCAAGGCCATCACCAGTCGCTGGCCAGACAACGAATACCAAGAGCACCACCGTACGCACATGCACTTCCCGACCGCCACCTGACCGGGAACGGCCAGGTCCACCACGCAATCAGGCACATCATCCTCACACGGAGGTATCGCAGATGTTCAGATCAAGAAGAAACCGGGCCGTGGGCACCGCGCTGCTCGTGGCCGTCGTCCTCATCCTGGCCGCCTGCAGCTCCACCGGCGGCAAGAAGGCCACGCAGGGGGGCGCCAATGTCGCGGCCGGCCATGCCAATACGCCGCATTACACGATCGCCATGATCACGCACGCGGCGCCCGGCGACACCTTCTGGGACATCATCCGCCATGGCGCCTTGGCCGCGGCCGCCAAGGACAACATCACGCTCAACTATTCCAGTGACCCGGACCCCACCAAGCAGGCCAGCCTGATCCAGGACGCGATCAACAGCCATGTCGCTGGCATCGCGGTCACCGACCCGAACCCGGCCGCCATCTGCCCGTCGATCCAGAAAGCCAGGTCCGCCGGGATCCCGGTGGTCATGTTCAACGCAGGCGTCCTTAACTGGCAGGCGTGCGGCGGGATGGAGTACTTCGGCCAGGACGAGGCCATCGCGGGACTCGCGGCGGGCAAGCGGCTCGCGGCAGCGGGCGCCAAGCACGTCCTGTGCATCCTGCAGGAGCAGGGCCAGGTCCAGCTGGAGGCCCGGTGCTCGGGCGTGAAGCAGGGGCTCGGCTCCGCAGGCACGATGAGCAAGCTCTACGTGAATGGCAGGGACCAGGCCGCCATGCTGTCGTCCATGACGGCCAAGCTGACCCAGGACAAGACGATCGACGCGATCATCACCCTCGGCGCGCCGGAGGCCCTCGTCGCCATCCAGGCGATCAGCTCAGCGCACAGCAACGCCAAGCTTTACACCTTCGACACCAACGCCGTGGAGATCTCCAAGATCAAGTCCGGCGCGGTGCAGTGGGCGGTGGATCAGCAGCCGTACCTGCAGGGTTATGAGTCGGTCGACTCGCTGTGGCTGTACCTGACCAACGCCAACGTCCTCGGCGGCGGAGTGACGGTGCTGACCGGCCCGTCGTTCATCGACGCCAGTAACGTCGCCAAGGTGGCGCAGTACGCGGCGCAGGGCAACCGCTAACGGTGTTTCCCGGGGGGGCGACCCCCGGGATCCCCCCGATCCTGGGGGGGAACCTTCCCCCCCAGACCCCCGGGGACCTCGCGCAGAAAGGAAGTTTCATGGCTCAGATCACCCAACCCGCCCCCGTTACCCCGCCGCCGACGCGCGACGAGCGGATCGGGCGGAAGTCCACTTTGGCCCGGTTGCTGGCCCGCCCGGAGGCCGGCGCGCTGGCCGGCGCCATCGTCATCTACCTCTTCTTCTTCATCATCGCGCCGCCGTTCCGCAACGCTAGCTCGTTCTCCACCACCCTGTACGTCACCTCAACCTACGGCCTGATGGCCGCTCCGGTGGCGCTGCTGATGATCGGCGGCGAGTTCGACCTGTCGGCGGGCGTCGCGGTGACCAGCTCTGCCCTGTGCGCCTCGCTGTTCAGTTTCGAGTTCACCACCAGCGCGTGGGTCGGGGTGCTGGTCGCGCTGGCCCTGTCGCTGTCGATCGGGTTCATCAACGGCTGGATCGTGGTCAAGACCGGCATCCCGAGCTTCCTGGTGACGCTGGGCACGTTCTTCATGCTGCAGGGGCTCAACCTGGCCCTTACCCAGACCATCACCAACCAGGTCGCCTCGCCGGACATCTCCACCCTGCAGGGCTTCTCCTCGGCGCAGAAGGTGTTCGCGTCCAGCTTCACCATCGGCGGGGTGAACATCCGGATCACCGTGATCTACTGGATCGTCTTCACCGCCATCGCGACGTGGATCTTGCTGCGGACCCACCTGGGTAACTGGATCTTCTCGGTCGGCGGGTCCGCGCCGTCCGCCCGGGCGGTGGGCGTGCCGGTGGCCCGGGTGAAAATCGGCCTGTTCATGGCGGTGGGCCTGATGGCCTGGTTCACCGGCATGCACACCCTGTTCCAGTTCAACACGATCCAGTCCGGTCAGGGCGTCGGCAACGAGTTCGTCTACATCATCGCCGCGGTGGTCGGCGGCTGCCTGCTGACCGGCGGCTACGGCTCCGCGGTCGGCGCCGCGATCGGCGCGCTGATCTTCGGCATGGTCAACCAGGGCATCGTCTACGCCGGCTGGAACCCCTACTGGTTCACCTTCTTCGTTGGCGCGCTGCTGCTGGGCGCGATCCTGCTCAACACCTTCATCCGTCGTCGCGCGGAGGCATCGGCATGAGCACCCCACAGAACACCCCGGGCGGCCCCCTGGACGCCAAGGACTCCGCCCAGGCTGACACTCCGGCCGCCGGTACGGCCGGCCGCCGCAACGGCAACGGCGGCGTGCCGCTGGTCCGGCTGATCAACGCCGGGAAACACTATGGCGCGGTCATCGCGCTATCCGATATCACGATGGAGGTCGGGGCCGGCGAGGTCACCTGCGTGCTCGGTGACAACGGCGCCGGGAAGTCCACCCTGATCAAGATCATCGCCGGGCTGCACCAGCCGTCCACCGGCACCTATGAGGTCGAGGGCAAGGCGGTCACGTTCAACTCTCCCCGCCAGGCGCTGGAGCACGGCATCGCCACCGTCTACCAGGACCTGGCCGTCGTCCCGCTGATGCCGGTGTGGCGGAACTTCTTCCTCGGTGCCGAGGTCAAGAAGGGGCCGAGGATGGACATCCCGTTCATGAAGAGGACCTGCAAGGACGAGCTGCTGGCGATGGGCATCGACCTGCGTGACGTCGACCAGCCCATCGGCACCCTGTCCGGCGGGGAACGCCAGTGCGTGGCGATCTCCCGCGCGGTCTACTTCGGCGCCAAGGTGCTGATCCTGGACGAGCCGACCGCCGCGCTGGGGGTCAAGCAGTCCGGGGTGGTGCTGAAGTACATCATCCAGGCCCGCGAACGCGGCCTGGCCGTCATCTTCATCACCCACAACCCGCACCACGCCTACCCGGTCGGGGACCGGTTCCTGCTGCTGAACCGGGGTAAGTCCATCGGCTACTTCCAGAAAAGCCAGATCACCCGGGACGAGCTCACCGGCCTAATGGCCGGCGGCTCGGAACTCGAGCAGCTCAGCCGCGAACTCGAAAGCGCCGGCGGCACCGCCGCCGACATCGGCCACGTCCTGGGAGAAGAAGTAGAAGAACTCGGCATCTCCCACCAGCCCGACAGCGGTTCAGACGCCCGCATCAGCCAGGAACAGCAGAAAGGATTATCTTCGCAATGAACGCGAACGGCTCGGATGCCACATCGCAGGCGCGGGGCACCGCGCGGCTCCGGCTTGGCACCTGCCCCGACTCCTGGGGCGTGTGGTTCGCGGACGACCCGCTCCAGACCCCATGGGAGCGGTTCCTCGACGAGGTCGCCGAGGTGGGCTATGAGTGGCTGGAGCTGGGGCCATACGGTTACCTGCCGACCGACCCGGCGCAGCTGACCGAGGAGGTGAGCAGGCGCGGGCTCAGGGTGGCCGGCGGCACCATGCACGGGCACAGCGGCCTGCACCGGGCCGGCGACTGGCCGGACATCCTCCGCGCCACCCGCAAGGTCGCCGGGCTGACCGCCGCCGTGGGCGCGCAGCACCTGATCTTCGTGCCGGTGCCCGGCTACCGCGACGACACGACGGGCGCCCACCTCGAGGCCGCGGAACTCGACGGTGCTGCGTGGCAGACGCTCATCCAGGCCACGAACGAGCTGGGAAAGGTGGTGTCGCAGGAGTACGGCGTGAGACTGCAATTTCACCCGCACGCGGACAGCCACGTGGAGACACAGCAGCAGACGGAGCGGTTCCTCGACGAGACGGATCCCCGGTACGTATCGCTCTGCCTGGACACGGGGCATCTTGCCTACCGCCACGCGGACAACGTGGCCATCATCCGCGGCTACCCCGACCGCATCGGGTACGTGCACATCAAGCAGATGGACCCGGCCGTTGTCGAGGTCGCCGACCGCGACGGCCTCGCGTTCGGGCAGGCCGTAGCCATGGGGGCCAGCTGCGAGCCGCCCAGGGGGGTGCCCGATATTGAGTCGGTCACCACGGCACTGCTTGAGCTCGAAGCGGACTACTTCGTGGTCGTCGAACAGGACATGTACCCGGTCGACTTCGATCTGCCGAAGCCGATCGCGCAGCGCACCTACAACTACCTCCGCAGGGTAGGAATCGGTCAGCCGGACGGAACCGGAGGTGAGCGGTCATGACCGTCCGGGTGGGTGTCATCGGCGTCGGAATGATCGGCCAGGACCACATCCGGAGGATGACCCAGGTCCTTTCCGGCGGAGCGGTCGTCGCGGTTACCGACGTTGACAAGGCCCGAGCCGAGAGCGCGGCCATCGGCTTGCCGGGCGCGACGGTGCATCCGACGGGTAAGGACCTCATCGGGGACAACGACGTCGACGCGGTTCTCGTCGCGTCCTGGGGCCCGACTCATGAAGAACACGTCCTCGGGGCGATCGAAGCCGGCAAGCCGGTGTTCTGCGAGAAACCGCTCGCGACGACCAACGAAGCGTGCCTGCGGATCATCGACGCCGAGATGGCAGCGGGTCGGCAGCTTGTCCAGGTCGGCTTCATGCGCCGGTACGACGCCGGCTTCCACGCACTCAAGGCGGCGCTGGCG
>Ga0193751_1001283_pt1 | contig 16389 bp, 16 predicted proteins | sample L1c2metaG_FD_143050 | JGI IMG/M metagenome (GOLD analysis project Ga0193751, IMG submission 143050) | Soil microbial communities from a riparian zone of the East river system, Colorado, United States - L1c2 | ecosystem: Environmental > Terrestrial > Soil > Riparian zone | place: USA: East River... | reverse complement strand
GCTGCAGGAGGTCGCGAGGGGCTGACCCCTGGCCTGGCCGCACAGCTCAGCGGAGAGGTGGACTCCTAGAGCCGCTCCGGCCGCTACCAGTTGGTGGCGGTGGAGGCGGTCGTCTCGCCGACCGACTCGAGCCAGCGCTCGGCGTCGATGGCGGCCTTGCAGCCGTCCCCGGCAGCGGTGACCGCCTGGCGATAGCGGTGGTCGTGCACGTCGCCCGCCACGAAGACTCCCTCGACCTTCGAGCGCGTCTCCTCGTTGACGACGCAATACCCCCGCTCGTCCAGGTCGAGCTGACCGGCGAACAGCTCCGTGTTCGGTTTGTAGCCGATGGCGACGAAGAGGCCCTGGACGGGGAGGGTCGAGGTCTCCCCGCTGACGGTGTCCCGCAGCGCGAGCTGGTTGACAGTCATCTCGCCCTGCACGTCGGTCACCTCGGTGTTCCAGCGCACCTCGATCTTGTCGTGGGCAAAGGCACGGTCCTGCATGATCTTGCTGCCACGGAACGCGTCGCGCCGCACGAGCATGGTCACCTTGCTGGCGAATCGGGTCAGGAAGAGGGCCTCTTCGAGGGCCGTGTCGCCCCCGCCCACCACCGCAATCTCGCGGTCGCGGAAGAAGAAGCCGTCGCAGGTGGCGCAGGCGCTGACCCCACGCCCACGGAAATGCTCCTCGGAGGGGAGCCCCAGCCAGAGCGCCGACGCGCCGGTGGCCACGATCACCGCCTCGGCCAGGTACTCATCCTCGCCGACCCACAGGCGGAAGGGACGCTCGGAGAAGTCGACGCGGGTGACGTCCTTGTCGAGGATCGTCGAGCCGAATCGCTCGGCCTGGTCGCGGAACAGCTGCATCAGCTCCGGACCCTGAATGCCGCCCGGAAAGCCCGGGTAGTTTTCGACGTCGGAGGTGATCATCAGCTGGCCGAGGGGCGTGTTGCCGGCGAACACGATCGGCTCAAGGTTGGCGCGCGCCGCGTACAGCGCTGCGGTCAGCCCGGCAGGGCCGGAGCCGATGATCGCGACCTTGTGGTGGCGGGTCTCAGTCCGGTCAGGGGCGGGCGTGCCCGTGGTGGGCGGAATGGTCGCGGTCATGTCAGTTGAGTTTACTGTATTGGTTATTGCGCAAGTATGCAAATGGCAGCTTGGCCAGGATCGCGTTCGGCGGGGTGGCAGCACCTCCCCTACACTCGGCTCGATGACTGAACGCCGGCAGACCGTGACCGTCGAGGTGGGTGGCGTGCTCGTGGGCTCCGGCCACCCGATCGTCGTCCAATCGATGACCAACACCGACACCGCCGATGCCGATGCGACGGCCATCCAGGTCGCGCAGCTGGCGCACGCAGGCTCCGAGCTGGTGCGTGTCACCGTCAACAATGACGAGGCCGCGCGCGCGGTGCCGGTCATCCGCGAGAAGCTCGACCGGCTCGGGGTGGGCGTCCCGATCATCGGCGACTTCCACTACAACGGGCACCTGCTGCTGACCAGGTACCCCGATTGCGCCGCCGCCCTGGCCAAGTATCGAATCAACCCCGGCAACGTGGGCACCAAGCGGCACGATGAGCAGTTCCGCCAGATCGTCGAAGTCGCGGTCGCGAACGACAAGCCGGTGCGCATCGGCGTCAACTGGGGATCGCTCGACCAGCAGCTGCTGACCGAGCTGATGGATGCCAATGCGGCGCTCGCCGAGCCACGCGACAGCAGGACGGTGATGATCGAGGCGATGCTCGAGTCGGCGCTGCGTTCCGCCCAGCTCGCCGAGGAGACCGGGCTCGGGCACGATCGGATCATCCTGTCGGCGAAGGTGAGCGGCGTTCAGGACCTGGTCGAGGTCTACACGCAGCTGGCCGAGCGCTGCGACTACCCGCTCCACCTGGGCCTCACCGAGGCGGGGATGGGCTCGCGCGGCATCATCTCTTCGACCGCGGCCCTGGCCATCATGCTGCAGCGCGGGATCGGTGACACGATTCGCGTGAGCCTGACGCCGGCGCCCGGCGGCGATCGCACCGAGGAGGTCCAGATCGCCCAGCAGGTCCTCCAGTCACTCGGGATGCGCAGCTTTACCCCGCAGGTGAGCGCCTGCCCGGGCTGCGGCCGCACCACCTCGGTCTTCTTCCAGGAGATGGCGCGCGACATCGGGACCTACCTGCGCGAGCAGATGCCCCTGTGGCGCGAGGCGCACCCTGGTGTCGAGGAGCTCAAGGTGGCGGTCATGGGCTGCGTGGTCAACGGGCCGGGGGAGAGCAAGCACGCGGACATCGGCATCAGCCTGCCGGGCACGTTCGAAGAGCCGGTTGCGCCGGTGTTCGTGGACGGCAAGCTGCGGACCACCCTGCGTGGCGACGAGATCGTGCCGCGCTTCCTGGAGATCCTCGACGAGTACGTGCAGCAGCGCTATCCGCCGCAGAGCGCTGCTCCCAGCTGAGCTGGAGCGGGAGTCAGTGTGGCGGCAGGGCCGCCAGGAAGGTCCACGCGGCCGCCACGAAGGCGACGATCAGGAACGCGACCAGGGCCATCGGCAGGAGCGCCGAGCGCAGGTTCTGCTGCACCTTCTGACGCTGCGGGTCCTCGTGATCGGCGTGCAGGTCATGCACCGTATCGACGACCAGCTCGCCCTCGCCCCGCGTCGCCGGCAGATTCGAGCTCATCCGTCTCACTCCTTGCCGAGTATCAGCAACAGCTGCCGATCGAGATCGGCAGCGCTCAATTGACCGATCTGCCGTCCGGCGATCACTCCGTCGCGACCGATGAAGAAGGTCTCCGGCGGGTTGAGGATGCCGAATTGGCCCGCCACTGCCTCGCCCGGATCCATCGCGGCCGGCCACTTCGCACCCATGCGCGCCATGAACGCCCGGGCCGCCTCCGAGCGATCCAGGTAGACGATACCAACGATCGCAAGCCCATCGCGAGCATGTGCAGCCAGCGCGGCCCGCAGAAGGGGGAATTCCTCGACGCACGGCGCGCACCAGCTCGCCCAGAAGTTGACGATCACCGGGCGCCCGCGCAGGCCGGCGAGCCGCAGCGGATTGCCGTCGAGGTCGGCGAGCGCGAACGAGGGAGCCGGCGCGCCGATGCCTGCTCCGGCTGGGGCCGGCTGCGTGGCGACCAGAAAGGCCACCCACAACGCGATCAGGACGAGGGGCGTGACCGCCGCGATGACCAGCTGCCGACGTGAGGTGGGTCTGCGGCCTCCGGCTCGTTCCTCGACTCGATCCCCGCCGGCCGTGGCCGGCGGCCGGTCAGTGGCCAGGCGCGTCGTCGTGCGCGGAGCCGGCTTCGGTCTCGCGCCATTCACGACCCGCGGCCCGAATCCAGGCCACGATGCCGGTCAGCATCACGACCAGCCCCGGAACGGCGAGGAACGGGTTGGCAAGCGGCTGATTGTGGGCGCGGAACGCCAGGCCGGCTCCGAGCAGCGTGGCCCCGACGGCCATCATCGCCGGCAGGATGCTGGGTGGAGGGAGATGCACGCCGCGCGGCACCTTGGGTCGCACGCGTGGGGCCCTCCCGATCTGGCTGGTCAGCGCGTAGACGATGGCCAGCGCAAAGCCGATCCCGATCGCCAGCAGCAGGTAGCCGAATGCAACATCACTCATGCGAAGGCACCCTCATCGCAGGAAGTACAGGGTCGAGAAGAGCGCGATCCAGACCACGTCGACGAAGTGCCAGTAGAAGCTGATCGCCTCCACGGCCACGTGGTTCCGGGCGCTGAACTGCCCCTGCGAGGCGCGCGCCACCAGGATGGTGAGCCCCACCGTGCCGCCGAAGACGTGGGCCCCGTGGAAGCCGGTCAGCGTGTAGAAGACCGTCCCGAAGGCGCCGTCGCTGATGCCGAAGCCCAGCGTCGAGTAGTCGTACAGCTGGCCGGCGAGGAAGGCGATCCCCAGCAGCAGGGTCAGCGCCGTCCAGTTGCGCATGGCCCGTTGGTCCCCGCGCCGGATGGCCCACACCGCGAACTGCATGGTGAAGCTGGAGCTGATCAGGATGATCGTGATCGGCAGCGCGATCGGCAGCATCTCGAGCGCGGCGGCGGGGGGAGGCGGGGCCCACGGACCGACATGCACCGCCCGGGCGTTGAAGTACGCGGCAAACAGGCCGCCGAAGAACATCACCTCGCTGGTGATGAAGAGCAGCATGCCGAGCAGCGGCGTCGGGACGCCGGCCTCGCGACGACTGAGCGGCGCGTCCTCCACCGTGGCGTGCAGGGCGGGTGCCTCGACGCTCATGGCTGGCCACCTTCGACAAGTGACTGATCGGCCTTGACGTGCTCGGCGTCATGGCGATGGCGCAGGTCGAAGACCGGCCGCTCGCTGCGGATCGGCGGCAGCCGGTCGAAGTTATGTGGTGGCGGTGGCGAGGTGGTCGCCCACTCGAGGGTGTTCCCCTCCCACGGGTCGTCGCCGACCCTCTCCCCGTTGATGAAGGTGGCCACCACGTTCCACAGGAAGGGGAGGACGCTGATGGCGATCAGGAATGCCCCGGCGGTCGAGACCAGGTTCCACATCGTCCAACCCGCCGTTGGCGAGTAGTCGGCGATGCGGCGCGGCATGCCATCCATGCCGAGAAAGTGCATCGGGAAGAAGGTGACGTTGAACCCGATGAACATCAGCCAGAAGTGGACCTTGCCGAGGCTCTCATTGAGGCGCCTGCCGAACATCTTGGGGAACCAGTAGTAGGTCGCGGCGAAGACGCCGAAGACCGATCCGCCGAAGAACACGTAGTGCAGGTGGGCGACGACGAAGTAGGTGTCCTGCAGGTGGAAGTCGATCGGCGGGGAGGAGAGGACCATGCCGCTGATGCCACCGATCAGGAACATCGAGAGGAAGCCGAGAGCGAAGAGCATCGGGGTGGCGAAGGTGATCGAGCCGCGCCACAGGGTCGCCATCCAGTTGAAGAACTTGACCCCGGTAGGGACCGCGATCAAGGCGGTCATGAAGCTGAAGAAGGGCAGGTAGACCTGGCCGGTGGTGAACATGTGGTGCGCCCAGACGCTGAAGCTGAGGAGGCCGATGGCGACCGTGGCAAAGACGAAGGCGCGATAGCCGAAGAGCGGACGCCGGGTGAAGACCGGCAGGATCTCGCTCACCACCCCCATCGCGGGCAGGATGACGATGTACACCTCGGGGTGGCCGAAGAACCAGAAGAGATGCTGCCAGAGGATCGGATTGCCCCCCGCGTTCGGATCGAAGAAGCTGCCGCCATAGTTGCGGTCGATGAACAGGGCGATCATGCCGGCGGCAAACACCGGGGTGGCGAGCAGGATCAGGGTCTGGGTGACGAGCACCGTCCAGACCAGGATCGGCATGCGGAACAGGGTCATGCCGGGCGCCCGCATCTTGAAGATGGTGGCCACGAAGTTGATCGATCCGAGGATCGAGGCGGTGCCCACCAGCAGCAGGCCGATCAGCCACAGGTCGGTGCCTACCCCCTTGGAGTAGACGGAGTTGCTCAGCGGGGTATAGAGGGTCCAGCCCTCGGCGGCGGCGCCGCCGAAGAGATAGCCGGAGAAGATCAGGATCCCTCCCAGTGGCAGGAACCAGAAGGAGAGCGCGTTGATGCGCGGGAAGGCCATGTCCGGGGCGCCGATCATGAGCGGCACGATGTAGTTGCTGAATCCGGACAGGACCGGGACGACGAACAGGAAGATCATGATCGTCCCGTGCATCGTGAAGGCCTGGTTGTAGGTCTGCACGTCGAGGAACTGCAGGCCAGGCACGGCCAGCTCCGAGCGGACGACCAATGCCAGGATGCCCGCCGCGAAGAAGAAGATGAACGAGTTGACGATGTACAGGATCCCGATCTTCTTGTGGTCGACGGTGGTCAGCCAATCGAGCACCCACGAGCGGCGGTAGCTCTCCGCCGTTGGACTCAGCGCGGTGGTCGCCATCGGTTCCTCGCTTGGATCGCGTTACTTGACGGTCAGCTTGCCGGTCATGGCTGCAATCGGATGGTAGTCGCAGATAAACGTGTACTGACCGGCCTGCAGCGCCGGCACGTTGTAGGTTGCCGACCCGGGCCCGTTGACCACGTCCCCGCGGAACAGCTCGGTCTTGCCCTGGTAGATGCCGATGTTGTGCGGAAGCTTGTCCTTGTTGGTGAACTCAATGCTGAAGGCCTGGCCCGCCGGAACGGTCAGCTGATGAAGGTCGTAGGCGATGCCGGACGCGGTCACCTTCAGCACCAGCCCACTCGGTGCTGCCGATGGAGCCGGTGGCTTGCTGGCAACCTTGGCCCTGGCCGCGGCGTACCAGGCGTCGAAGTCCGCGGCGCTCACGGCATGCACGCTGAACGTCATCTGCGAGTGCAGGTCACCGCAGAACTCGGCGCATTGGCCGGCATAGGTGCCCGCACTGGTCACCGTGAACTCCAGCTCGTTCGGAGTGCGCCCCTCCCCGACCGGGATCACGTCGCGCTTCACCAGGAAATGCGGCACGTAGAAGGCATGGATCACGTCGCTCGAGCGCAGGATGAGACGTATCGGTTCCCCGACCGGCAGGGTCATCACCGCCGGGCTGGCGGGCGTGCCGGTGATCGACACGTCGTTGTTCGGATTGCTGTCGCCATCGAGGTAGTGGAAGGTCCATTGCCACTGGAAGGCATCGACCTCGATCGTGACGCCAGGATGCGCCGCCCGGGCGTCGATCGAGCTCAGGGTGATCATCGAAAGCACGAACAGGGCGAGCACGATCACCGTCGGGATGGCGGTCCACACCACCTCGATCGTGTTGTTGCCGTGCACCTGGGTCGGGAGCCGATCGTCGCGGCGGCGATAGCGGACGATCGAGTACAGGATGAAGCCCTCAACTCCGGCAAAGACGATGAAGCCCATGACCAGGACGATGATGTAGAGGTTGAAGACCTCCTTCGCCTGCGTCGTCTCCGGCTCGGGCGGAATCATGCCGCAGGATGCGAGCAGGGCGGCAAGGACCAACAGGAATGGGAGTGCGACGCGTGCCAGAGCTCGATGTCGAGGCAGGGCGGCCAGTCGTGACATCAGCTCGTCTCGAGGTTCCTCACCGTGCGGGCGACGCCGGATGGTCTCTGACTACAGCGCGCTCGTCCACCTGGCTGGCGGAGGCACGCCGCGTATTGTACCGAGGCCGGTCCCCCGGCGCAGCCCGAGGACGATCCGCCTCAGATGGCCCGGATCGCGGTCAGGATGGCGGCCCCGGGACACTCCAGCGGCTCGTCCGGCACAGTTCGGGCGACCGTGGGCGAAGTGGCCGCCGCGGGGCGAGAATGCGCGCATGACCAGGGTGCGGATCCTGCTCGCCGCGGGAGCGGCCGGCCTGGCGGCGAGCTTCCCGCTGCCCGCGCTGGCCCACGGCGCGCCGGCCCCCGAGCCCGTTCTCCCCGGCGTCCTGCTGGCGTGGCGGTTCGAGCCCTTCGTCCTGGTGCCGATCGTGATCGCCGCCGCCGCATGGCTGTGGCTGGCACGGACCGTGGCGCGCCGCCATCCAGCCCACCCTCCCTCGGCGTGGCGCATCGCTGCCTTCCTGTGTGGGCTTGCCGCGATCGTGATCGCCCTCACCTCGCCGATCGAGGCGTACGAGGGGGAGCTCTTTAGCGTCCACATGGTGCAGCACATGCTCCTCGAGCTGGTTGCCGCCCCCCTCCTGCTGCTCGGGGCTCCGGCGACGCTGGCGCTGCGTGCCGCGTCGCCATCGGTCCGGCATCGGCTGTTGACGGTCCTGCACAGCCGGGCGGTTGCCGTCCTCTCCTTCCCGCTGCTGGCCTGGGTCCTGTTCGCTGCGGTCAACTGGGGGTGGCACTTCAGCACCCTCTACGACCAGGCGCTCCAGAACCAGTGGCTGCACGACCTGGAGCACGTCACGTTCCTGGCAGCCGCGCTGCTCTTCTGGTGGCCGGTGATCGGCGCCGATCCCGCGCGCTGGCGCCTCCCCTACCCGGTCCGGCTCCTCTACCTGTTCCTGGCGCTGCCGCAGAACTCGTTCCTGGGGGTCGCCCTGATGAGCGCTCCGGTCCTCTACCAGCATTACGCCTCGATCGTGCGCGCCTGGGGGCCGAGCCCGCTGGTCGACCAGGGGATCGGTGGCATGCTGATGTGGGCCGGCGGCGACGTCGTCTTCCTGCTGGCCATGGGGCTGGTAGTCGCCGCGTGGGTCCGGCAGGAAGACAGGCGCACCGCTCGCCTCGATGCCCGGCTTGACGCGAAGTGGCCGAGCGAGGCGCTCCCTAGCGGCCTTTAGCGGAGGGGCAGGCGCAGCAGGCTGTCGGCCGCCACGGCGGCAAACAGGATGGTCAGGTAGCCGATCGAGAAGCGGAAGAGGCGGATCGCTGCCCGCCCATCACTGGCGTCCCGCAGCAGGCGGATCGCGTACCACACGAAGGCGATGCCCAGCACCAGTGCGGTGACGAGATAGATCAGGCCCATCCTGGCCGCCGGGAAGAGGAGCAGGCTGACGGCCACCAGGAGGAGCGTGTAGAGCACGATCTGGCGCGCCGTCTCCGCCTCGCCGCGAACCACCGGCAGCATCGGGACGTGCGCAGCGGCGTAGTCGCCCTTGTAGCGCAGGGCCAGCGCCCAGAAATGCGGCGGGGTCCAATAGAACACGATGGCGAACAGCACCAGGGCGGGCACCTCCACTCGCCCGGTGACCGCCGCCCAGGCGACCAGCACCGGCACGCAGCCGGCAGCACCGCCGATCACGATGTTCTGAGGCGTCGTCCGCTTGAGCCACAGGGTGTAGACGAAGACGTAGAACGCGATCGCGCTTCCGGCCAGCAGGGCCGACAGGAGGTTGACCGTGAGTGCCAGCCAGGCGAACGAGAGGACGCTCAGCGCGACACCGAAGGCCAGGGCGGGACGCGGAGCCACGGCGTGACGCGGCAAGGGCCGGTGCCGCGTGCGACGCATGACGTCGTCGATGTCGCGATCCAGGTACATGTTGATCGCGTTGGCTCCGCCCGCGGCCAGGGTGCCACCCACCATCACCGCCCCGATCAGCCAGACCGATGGGATCCCGTGGTCAGCCAGCACCATGGTTGGCACGGTAGTGACCAGCAGCAGCTCGATGATGCGGGGCTTGGTGAGCGCCACATAGGCGCGCAGGGTGTCCGCGACCGATGACGACCCTTCCTCTCGCCGGGTGGCGGGGACGCCGCGGCGCGCTCCCGCGGGCTCGCGCCTCACACTCAGCCACAGCCAGAACAGGACGGCCCATAGCGCCGCGCCGACCGCCAGGTGCGGGACCACGAAGAGCGCCGACAGCCGGGACCAGACGTTCGCCGCACCCAGCGCGACCTGTAGCACGACCAGCGCGGCGGCGATCGTCGCCAGCCGGCCCGGCAACGCGGCGCCCATCTCACGGCGGACGCGCCATGCGGTCCATGCCACCAGCAGGAGCACAACCACGGCCAGGGCTCGATGGGCGAGCTGCACGCCCTGGATGACGGCGGTGACGGTGGGCAGCAGGCTGCCGTTCATCAGTGGGAAGTCCGCGTAGGCCAGGCCGGCGCGGCTGCCGGTCACCCACGAGCCGAGCAGCATCTGGGCGAAGGCCGCCAGCGCCGTGACGGCGATGAGCGCCGTCGGGCCCGCCGCTCGCCGGCTCGGCAGCGGTCCGTTGGTCGCTCGATCGGCGATGAGGATGGTCAGCGCCAGCACGGTGAGCGCCATGGCGAGGTGCGCGGTGACCAGCTCGGCGGGCAGCTGCTGGATCACCACCTGGCCGCCGAGCAGGGCCTGCACGACCACCAGCAGGCCGGCCACCACCGCAGCCACGAGCATCGGGCGATCGCGACGGCGCGCGCTGAAGAGGGTGATCAGCGCGACCGCTCCGACCAGCGGGCCGACGGCAACGGCGGCGATCAGGCGATGGGAGTGCTCGATCCAGGCATTGAGGTCAGGGGGCGGGACCCAGGCCCCGAAGCAGAGGGGCCAATCCGGGCAGCCGAGCCCGGAGCCGGTGGCACGCACCAGGCCGCCGACCACGATCAGCACGAAGGTCGCGATCGACGCGGCGATGGCCAGTCGGGCGAATCGGGTCAAGGAGGTCCTCTCGGCGGAGCGTGACGCCAGGGGCCGACGGCGTCGCTGACGGCCATCTTACGCGGCGGGCGGCAGGCCGCTCCCCGAGCGGATCGCCAGCCGTGGTTCCCACTTCTCGGCGCGTTCCCCGCGACCGACCGCACCGCTCGCGCGAGGGTGCGTGGATAATGCGAAGCGGATGGGCAGAGGGCGTCGCTGGTCTGCTCAGATCCCCAAGTTCCGGCATGCCGTGCCCACCCTCGGAAGGAGAATCTAGTGCACAGACCCACGATCACTCTTGTCGCCGGGTTGAGTCTCGCGCTGCTCGCCGCGTGCAGTGCCTCACCGTCGACCAGCAGTGGGCCGACGGTGAGCGCGAGCCACACGGCCAGCGCGTCGGCCTCCACCCCGGCAGTCTCCGCGTCCGAGCTGCCGACGGGGGTGCCGACCAGCCTCGACCCATGCCAGCTCGTCACCAGCCAGGAGGCCTCGCAGCTGTCCGGTGCCTCGTACGGCACAGGCGTGGAGGGAACGACCTCCGGCAACGGCAAGACGTGCGTCTATGGCGGCCAAACCTTGAACGTGTTCAACGTCATCGTCGCCCAGGCGCCCGACGTGGCTACCGCGCAGGCGGGCAAGGCCGCCGCGCAGGCCGCGCTCCAGCAGCAGGCGGGCAACGCGATCCAGTTCACCGAGCTGCCCAATCTCGCGGATGGCGCCGCGTACGCTGTGGGAAGCTTCACCGTCGCCGGGCAGACATACAACGGCAGTGCCATCTACGTCCTCAAGGGCACGATCTTCTTCGGCTTCAGCGACGTGGCTGTCAATCAGCCGACACCGACCCTTGCGGCCCTGCAGGCGCAGGCCCAGATCATCCTCGGCCGGCTACCGTGAACGACCGCTGGCCATGGCAGCTCAGGACGAAGCGGCTCCTCGGCCCTCGTGGCGGCGCTGGGCGGCGCGAGCAGCCGGGACGTGACGCAGGGGCGCCGGGACCAGAGGCAGCAGGCGTCGCGTGGCCACGGCGAGGCGGCTGACGCCTCGCTCACGGGCGGCGGACCAGCGAATCCCGTAGCCGCGGCGGATCGGTGGCGGGAGCACCGAGAGTGACACCAGGTGCGCCGCGTCCCAGGCCACGCGCGGCAGGCGGTTCGGGTAGAGGACGGCCGGTGCGAGCATGCGCGCGGTCGGGGTGACGCGCACCTCGCCACTGGAGATGAGTCGCGCCATCTCGGCGCGAAGCTCGGCGAGGGTCGCCGGCACAGCCTCCGCGGGGACTCCGAGCCGGATGGCAACCACGCGCGCCTCGACGTGGTAGGCCTGAGCGTCGTCGGCGCTCAGCGGCTCGACGAACCGGTCATAGACGCGGATCGCGGTGTCGACCAGCGTGGCATGCACCCATAGCAGGAGCGACGGGTCGAGGGCGTCGTAGGGCTCACCGGTCTCCGGAACGTGGCCGCGCACGGTGCGGTGGATGGCGTTGATTCGCTGCAGCGCGCGCTCCGCGCGGGGCGTGCTGCCGAAGACGACCGCATAGCTCGCGTTGAGCGTGCGACGGAGCCGATCGAAGGGACGGTCCCGAAAATCGGAATGCTGCGCGACCCCGGCCGCGACGGCCGGGTGGGCGAGCTGCATGAGAAGCGCGCAGCTGCCGCCGGCCAGCACCAGCGCTTCCCGATCGATCCGCCACGAGACGCTTCCCGGCCCGAAGAGGCCTGCGTCGGTGAGCCGGGGGGCCACCGCAGCTTCCACCCTCACGCCTCGCGCGGGGCGCCGGCATCCGGCAGCCGGAGCAGGAGGAGGCCCATCAGCAGGCCGGTGGCAAAGCCGCCGACGTGAGCCAGGTAGGCTACCCCGCCGGCCGCCGCGCTGTCCGTGACCGCGAAGCCATTGAAGAGCTGCAGCGCGATCCAGATGCCAAGGACGACCCACGCGGGGACCGGCAGCAGGAAGCGGAATACGAACGCGGTCACCCTGTTCGCCGGGTAGAGAACGATGTACGCGCCCAGCACGCCGGAGATCGCGCCGGAGGCGCCGAGCGAGGGGATTGGTGACGATGGCGAGCTGAGGATCTCGGCCGCGCTGCCGACCAGGCCGGCCAGCAGGTAGAAGGCCAGGAAGAGGATCGGTCCGGCCCGATGCTCCACATTGTCGCCGAAGATCCACAGGAAGAGCATGTTGCCGCCGAGATGCAGCCAGCCGGCGTGCATGAACATGCTGCTCAGGAGTGTCAGCTGGATCGGCATCGGCCCGGGTGCCTCTGGGATGAGGTAGGCCGTGCCACCCACCATGACCTGCTGGGCCGAGGTCAGATCCACGCCATGGGTGATCTCCAGCGGCACCGCGCTCCAGCCCCAGGTAAAGGAATTGTCACCGGTCGCGCCCTGCAGCAGCAGGAAGACGGCGACGTTGGCGGCGATCAGCCCGATCGTGACCCACGGGATGCCGCGCCCAGGCAAGTTCTCGTCGAACAGCGGCAGCATCGGTCAGCCGCGTCCGGTCAGACCCAGGGCAGATGGACCCCGGGCAGCACCGCGTTGAGCAGCAGCCCCAGGACCAGCAACCCACCAGCGCGACGGGTGTGCATGAACGCGCCACTCACATACCACAGGGGCCAGCCGACATAGGCATCAGGAGCCACCTCCGGCTTCGGCGCCGAGAACTGGCGCAGGACCTCCAGCAGACGCGGGATGCCGAGCACCACCAGGAGCACGAAGGGTCCCATCCAGCCGACCATTACCGCCCCGATCACGATCGCGTAGAAGGCAACCATCAGGATCTGCGCCACCAGCCTGGCGCGGCGATCGCCGAGGATCACCGGCAGGGTATGGATCCCCATCTTGCTGTCCGCGCTGATCTTGTCGATGTGCTTGCCGAAGAGGACGGTTGTCACGAGGATCGCGTACGGGAGGGAAGCGACCCACACCCAGCCCGGGAGGGTGCCGGTTGCCACGAAGTAGGTGCCCCCGATCATCAGCGGCCCCCAGGTCAGGAAGACGCCCGGCTCCCCGAGACCGCGTCGCTTGAGGCTGATCGGCGGCGCGACGTAGAAGACGCTGATGAACAGGCCCGCCAACGCGAAACCGGCGACCAATGGTCCACGCGCCCAGACCAGCAGGAGCAGGATCGCGAAGTCGATGGCGTTGGCGACCAGGATCGCGTTGCGCAGCTGCGCCTTGGTCAGCCAGCCCGACAGGACCGGATGCGGTGCGTATAGGGCGCGGAAATAATCGTCGGTGTCGATCCCGACCTCCATGTCGAAATAGTCGTTGATCATGTTGTTTGCGGCATGGGCGACCACCAGGCCGACAATCGCCAGGGCCAGGTACCCGTAGTTCACGGCACTGCCCGACGCGATGGCCAGCAGCCCTCCGATCAGGCCAGAAGTGAGGGTCATGGTGAACACCGCAGCCCGGGTGATCACGAGCCACTTGGCGATCGGATCCCTCTCGGCCCCGGCCGGCAGGTTGACGGTGTTCATGACGTAGCGCCAGGTGGCCAGCCGCTGTGTGAATGTGCTCATGCTCAGGATGATAGTCCGGCGACCGATCAGCCCGGCTCGGGGATGGGCTCCGCGGCAGCGCTTGCGTCCGCGGTCGTCCGGATGCCAACCAGGTTCACCGCGGCGCCGGTCGCGCAGAGGAGCGCAGCCAGCAGCATCGCGAGGTGATAGGCGTCGGTCGAGGCGGCGCGGGCCGCAGCAAGCTGCGCCGCGGGAAGACCCGGCTTCGGGGCGTTGAGCGGAGGGATCGCCTCGCGGACCTGTGCGGAGCTGGTGTCGAGAGAGGGAACGCGCTGGTGGAGCCCGGCATAGAAGCTGGCTGACACGCCGATGAAGATGACGGCTCCGGCCAGCAATGGCCCGATGCGGCTGATGGCGTTGTTGATGGCCGAGGCGAGCCCGGAGTTGCCGGTCGGCACGGATGTCATCAGGGCGGTGGTCAGCGGCGCGACCAGGATCGAGATGCCAAGGCCGTAGATGAGCACGAACGGCAGCACGTCCACCACGTACGAGAGCGGCGGTACCAGGCTGGCGGGCGCATCCAGGCTGGCGTGCCACGCGGCGCTGTTGGGCGGGAGGCGGACCAGCCACAGCAGCCCGATGGCCATCAGTGCCGGCCCGATGGCCATGAACGGCCGCGGCCCATAGCGGCCGGCGAGGCGGCCGAAGGTCGTCGACAGGAGCGCCAGGGCGAAGCTGATCGGCAGGCCGGAGAGCCCCGACGCGGTTGCCGAGTAGCCAATGGTGCCCTGCAGGAAGATCGTCTGGTAATAGGAGTAGACGTAGAGCGAGCCGTAGATCAGCAGGGTCGACAGGTTGGTGACCGTGAAGTTCCGCGATCGGAAGAGGAAAGGCGGTACGAGAGGATCACGGCGCAGCAGCATGAGTGGGACGAGGCTGATGGTTGCCCCGGCTCCCAGGCCGAGCGCGATCCAGGCCGCCGGATCGGTCCAGTTCTGCTGCTGGCCGCGAATCGCGCCGAAGGCGAGGCCTCCGACCGCCACCGCCACCGCGGCCGCTCCCAGCCAGTCGAAGTGGGAAGGAGCCGCTGCGTTTCGACTCTCCTGGAGCCGCGCGAGCGCGACACCGATGCCGATGGCCACCAGCGGCACGTTGATCAGGAAGGCGACTCTCCAGCCCAGGGTGTCGACCAGGAAGCCGCCGACCGGCGGACCCAGGATGGTGAGCGAGCTGGTGGCTGCGGCCCACGTGCCGAAGGCGCGGCCGCGCTCCGGCCCCTGGAACGTGGCATTGATGAGTGCCAGCGAGGTCGGCACCAGCAGCGCTCCGAAGACGCCCTGCGCAAGGCGCCCCACGATGAGCAGCTCCATGTTCGGCGCCAGGCCGCACAGCAACGAGGTCGCCCCGAACCCCGCCAGGCCGATCACGAAGAGGCGACGTCTGCCGTAGGCATCAGCCAGTGCGCCGGCCAGGATGAGGAGCGCCGACAAGGTCAGCAGGTAGCCGTTGACGATGTACGACTGGCCCTCGAGCACCCCGACCAGGGTCGCCTGCAGCTGCCTGCCGATCGCCGGCAGGGCGACGTTGACGATGGTCGAATCGAGGAAGACGATCCCGGACCCGAGCACGACGGCGACGAGCGTCCAGCGCTTCGAGTCCATCTCTGGAAGCCTAGCAGTCGCCGGACGAGACCTAGGCGCGGCCTCCGCGTCCCACGACGTACATCAGCCCGGCAAGCTGCTCCTCGCTCAGGACGTTCCCCGCCTCGTCGAGAACGGGAGCCGTGCGCCGGCACTCGACGCAGATGAAGGCCACGTCCGGGTCCGACTGGCTGATCAGCGTGACGCGATCGCGAAAGAGCGGCGTTCCCAGCGCGACATCTCGCCCGCAGTCGGCGCAGCGCTCATCCATGGGCCGATCATAGTCACTCTCTGCTGATCGGCTCGAATCGGGCCGTGAAGTGCCGAAGCTGCGCCGGTTGCGCCACGATCCGATGGCCGGGCAGCTGGGCCGACCGCTCGGCGACCCAGCGAACCACCTCGATCACGTAGTCGACGTGCGACTGGGTGTAGACCCGCCGCGGGATGGCAAGGCGCACCAGCTCCATGCTGGCCGGCGTCTCGCTGCCATCAGCATGGAGCCCGAACATGACCGACCCGATCTCGCACCCCCGGATGCCACCCTCCCGATAGAGGGCCACGGCCAGCGATTGCCCGGGGTACTCGAGAGGCGCGATGTGGGGCAGGAGAGCGCCGGCATCGATGTAGACCGCGTGGCCGCCGATCGGCTGCACGCACGGGACCCCTGACGCCACCAGCGCCTCCCCGAGGTAGGCGGTCGAGCGGATCCGGTAGCGCAGGTAGTCCTCGTCGATCACCTCGCGAAGTCCCTGCCCGATCGCCTCGAGGTCACGCCCCGCCAGGCCGCCGTAGGTCGGAAAGCCCTCGGTCAGGATCAGCAGGTTGCGCGCCGCCTCGGCCCAGGCGTCGTCGTTGAGCGCGAGCCAGCCGCCGATGTTGGCAATCGCATCCTTCTTGGCGGACATGGTCATGCCATCGGCCAGCGACGCCATCTCGCGCACGATGTCGGGGATCGATCGATCGGCATAGCCGGGCTCACGCTGCTTGATGAACCAGGCGTTCTCCGCGAAGCGGCAGGCGTCGAGGAAAAGGGGCAGGCCGTATCGGTCACAGATCGAGCGCACGCCGCGCAGGTTCTCGAGGCTGACCGGCTGGCCCCCGCCCGAGTTGTTGGTCACGGTCACCATCACCAGAGGGACGTGCTCTGCACCGCGTGCCTCGATGAACGCCTGCAGGGCGGCAAGGTCCATGTTGCCCTTGAAGGGGTGGATGACCGATGGGTGCCGTCCCTCCTCGATCACCAGGTCGACCGCCTCGGCCCCGCTGAACTCGACGTTGGCGCGCGTGGTATCGAAGTGGGTG
>Ga0193751_1001282_pt1 | contig 16397 bp, 12 predicted proteins | sample L1c2metaG_FD_143050 | JGI IMG/M metagenome (GOLD analysis project Ga0193751, IMG submission 143050) | Soil microbial communities from a riparian zone of the East river system, Colorado, United States - L1c2 | ecosystem: Environmental > Terrestrial > Soil > Riparian zone | place: USA: East River... | reverse complement strand
CTGAGCGCGGCCCGCGTGAGACGAACCGAGATGATGCGGGGGCCCGCGACGACGATCCGTTCGTAGATCGCATGGAGCACGTCCGCCTTGGCCTCGGGGACGTCAGCCCGTGCCCAGGCCTCGCCAAAGGCACGGAGCCACTCAACGGCCCGGGACGGGGTCACGCCCCGCGGGCTATCGGTGACCGAGGCGAGGTCCTGCTTCAGGCCGCCATGTCGGGCTAGGTAGGCTTCATCGGACAGGGTGCCGGTTGCGTGCTCGAGGGCGAGATCGCGCAGTTGGCGTTCGAGCCGCGCCTTGTCGATGGAGACCGGTGGCCGCCTTGATTCGAGAGCAGCGACGACTCGAGCGATGAGCCCGTCGTCGAGCCGCAGACTACCGACCTGCGCCATAACGGGGATCTCCCACGTCGTCGAAGCGAGACGGGCTCGCCTGCCCCACGCTGCGCACGGGTCGGTGTGTAGCTTCGCCCGCACGAGGGAGGTTCCGAGCGGGCCGTCCGACCGGATCCGCCGCCCGCAGACGCATTCAATCAGCCCGGCGAGGTAGTCGACCCGGCCTCGGTTGCGCGGCCCGCCGCCGCGTGCCTTCGATCGGCGAACGGCCTCGACTGCCGAGAAAAGGGTGTCCGACACGGGTGGATTGCTTCGCCACGGCGCAGGGCACCGTTGCTCGTCGGTGCCTCGGTGGCGGCGCAGCCAGCCGCTGTAGATCGGGTTCCGAAGGATCTTCTGGATGCGCTCGGGTTCGAGGCCCGTCTCCTCGCCGAGCCGCGCAATGCTGACCGTCCCAAGGGCATAGCGTTCGAAAAGCGCGACGGCTCGGCCGATCTGGTCCGGATCTATCTCGAGCCTGTGGGGCGGCTCGGACGACCGCCGGAAGCCGAGCCCGGCTGAACCTGCCTGGTCCCGCTGGCTCTCCCATTTCTCTCGGTAGCCGTCGCTGATCCGTTCCGAGAGGCGACGGCTGTACCGTTCGGAGGCTGTCGACTCCGCCACCAGCTCGTCCCAGTCGTGCGGATCGGACGACAGGATCTTCCGGTCGCACATCACGAGCGCGACGCCGGCCGGGTGAAGATGGTCCTCGAGCAGTTCAAGCGTCCGGCGTAGGTTCCGCTGCCAGCGGTCCGAATACCCAGCCAGGAGAAGATCGAACTCGCCCGCCTGTGCCGCCGCGAGCATCGCCGCCATCGGGCGGGATCGCCAGACGGTCTTCCCAGATTCGGCGACCTGCCACAGGAGTCCGGTGTCCACGAGCCCGTGGCGCTCGATGAAGCGGTCCTGCTGCTCGCGCTGCGAGCCCGGGCCGTAGCGGTCGAACTGACCCCCGGTCGACTCCCGAATCCAGCGGGCCGCCCGGAGACCTCGGACCTCGTCCAGAGAGCGCGGCGGACGCTTCATTCCGTCCCCGTCGGTGGCTTGCCGGTCCTGACTACCCCCATCGCGCGTTCGCTTCGTCCTTCCCGCCCCAGCGTCCCAAGGCCATTCGGATATCGGTCGTCCAGCGCCTCCACGAACCGGGCGAACACTTGGGCCAGGAGGCCGGCGGCCGGACCGGCCGCATCACATGAACGCTCGATCGGGCGCGACTTGGCAAGTCCGCGGCGAAGGGTCACCGCTCCTCTCGCGACGAACCCCCCGTTACGTCGCCGCATCGTGATTGCCACGCTCGACGAACGCCTCCAGGGCGCGCCGTGGGATCCGCAGGCTCGACCCGATCCGAACGGTCGGGATGGCGCCGGTCTTGGCGAGGAGGTAAAGCTTCGAACGGCTGATCCGGAGGGCCGTCGCGGCCTCCGTGGGCGTGAGTACGAGCGGGCCCTCGGTGGGGGATAGCGGTTCGTTCCTGGGCTCATCGGCTAGATCTGGACGCATCGGACCGAGTTTCGGCTAGGCTAAACGCCTGTGGACGCGCGATTCGAGTCTAGAACCCGTAGCAGAGTCCAGACACTCTCGCCGGGCGCCTGGTGGACGGTCGCTGAGGTTGCCATCGAGCCGGGCAGCCTCGGCCTCTACTACCGGCTAGGCCAGCGGCGAGCGAACCCAGCAGAGCTACGCGACGAGCGGGGGCGGACCGTCCTCGAGGCGTTCGGTAGTCTGCCGATGGAGGCCATGGCAGAGGCCCTAGACGATTACCGGAGGAGCCTCGTCGGGCTCCCGGAGGCGAAGTGGGACCAGGCTACGGCGCTTGCTGTGATTCCCGACCTCAACGCCTTCATCAGAACGTTTGGGCCCCTCGGCATTGGCTGGGGCGGCGAGTTCGGCGTCCAGAACCCGGATGCGGACAGACTTCAGCGGGAGGCCGACCGGCAAGCCTGGCGCGACCTCGGCATCGACCCAGACTCGGTTGCCGAGCTGATCCCACAACGCCCGCACTTCTGGATCGCTAGCTTCTTCGGTCACGCGCCCGGACGAGGCAAGGTGCCAATCGTCTCGCGCCGCGAATACGACCCGACGAAGGCATGGGCTGAGCGGGTCCGCCGCCGCGACGACGGACTGCCGCATGACGAATGGTTCCCGTTTCTGCACGAATACCAGGACCTGCGAAGGACGTTGCCCCTCGCCGAGGCGATCGCTGTGGGCGATCCCGTAATCGGCCGAACGGCGTTGCGGGCCTTCTTCCCAAACGACGACTGGGAGTTCTCGGTGACGGCCCCCGACTCAGAGCTCCTCGATTTCGCACCCGCACTCAAAGGGCTTCGCCCGTCGAACGGCCGCGCCCGACTCTTCCGACTGCCGCACCAGCAAGTGGATTGGATCGTGGCGGCTAGGGTCATGCTCGCCAATCTGATCGAGCGCCAGGTCGACTTCGCGATGCCTCGGATCGATCTCGGGCGGCTCGGCCGCCTAGAGGTCGGGTGGCGGGCCACGTCGCTCCTCGAGGTCATCTACCTGCAGCTCCTCGAGCAGGTCCGTGAGCGGGAGGGGTTCGGCGTCGGTCACTGCGACAACTGCGGCGGTCCGATCCTGCGCACCCGCCGGCCTGGCAAGACTGAGAACCGCTGGCATCGCGGCTGCCAGGCGGGTCGGGTGAGGAGCTGGCGTTTGGCGAGCCCAGGCTGGCGCCTAGGTGCAGCCACGCGCGGCCAGGGCGGCCCCGCCCGTGGTGGGATCTGATCCGACGCCGCGCCCACGGTGCTGGGTCGGGTCAATCAGGCCGATCGACGGGCATCGCTTTGTAAGTGTGTGGAGCGCGGCACAGGTCTGCCAACGAGACCCCGCCTCCCGTCGTGACCCCGCCCCCCCCGCGACGCGCAAAGTAGTCAACGAGAGGGCTTCAGATCGGCGATTCCCCGGGTCGGGGGAAGGACCCTCAGAGTCCGATCGCGACCGCCACGTCCGGCCACACCCGGTCGGCCTCGCCTTCGAGGCGACGGAGGTAGACCGAGGTCACTGCCAGACTAGAGTGATTTAGGCGCAGGAGTGGCCGTGCAGAGTGGCGCGGCAGCGGCACGCGCCGCTGTGATTTGCCGCCTTGCCGTGGCCGCCACGGCATGCTATGACACGCGCGCGGAGGATTAGGTCCCAATCGCCACCTTGGCGATCGCCGGGTCCTGGCTGGGAGGTTCGAGATGACGATGGCAGCGCGACTGCGACGCAGCGTGATCGGTGCGGCCGTCTTGACGTTGCTCGCGGCCGGCCCATCGTCCGCGTTCTCGATCGACAACTACAACTACCATTACACGACGGAGTACCCGGAGAACGTAACGTGCGTCTCAGCGAGCGCGGTCACCGAAATCAATTACATCCACCGGGACACAGTCTCGGCAGACTACTCACACACGATCGCGTGGAACTGGTACAACCAAGCCCGCTTCAACGGCACTGATCACGATAAGTACAACTACAACAATCCACCTGAGGCGGGGCTGGACCCGCGGGCGTGGGCGTGGCTCCTGTGGTACTGGTCGCCCCCGCACTACAGCTATCATGACTACTGGAGTTCGTCCCAGAGCAGCGTCGACTCTTGGCTGATGTATGACATCCGGGACTCAGACCCTGCTGCGGGAGCGATCGTGTTTCGCGGCATTCACGCCGTGGATGTCATCGGCTTCTCTTCGACCATCGACCCCGATGCCGGCCCAGCGACGCTCACGGGGTTTTACATCGCGGACCCGTGGTACACCACGACCAGCTATCCCAACGGCAACAGACAGATCGCCGAGCCTGATGGCGGCACGTTGGGCCTACTCCCAGGCACTTGGCTGTCGACCTCGACCTGGAACGCATCGTACTTCCTGCCTTACCGTGACCCCACCTATGAGAACGCGCACGGCAACACGATCTGGCACGGCGACTACGTAGCCGTTCTTCGAACCGTCGATGACGCTCCATCGCCGTCGCCCACCTACGACACGATGCCGACCAAGTACAGCGACACCCATAACGGAGCGTTGTTCACGCCGATACTGGGCACAGATCTTGGTTCGTCCACGACCGGTCCGCTCGTTGCGATCACGACCGGAATCCGTAGCGCGAGAATTGACGCGACGCGATTCAACGTCGATTTGAAAGACGTGCGACTTGGACGCACTCTCCACGTCGAGTCATTGAGCAGCGACGTTGCTCCGTACGACCTCGCCGAGGTCATCAGCCACGGAGCCGTCGTGGCCCTTGCGATGCTGACCTCCGACGCCACCGGCGTTCACTTAGCGGGGCTCCAGACCGCCTACGCCGGCAACCAGCTCGTTACCCCAGCGCAGGCAAGGGAATCGTTCGCGAACAACGGCCTGTCAGTCGTCGACGTCGTTGCTGCTTGGGCACCGTCAGCGGCGAGTTTTGAACCCTTCAGCCCACTATACGTGGCGACGGACCCAGGAGGCTCGGAAGTAGTTCTAACTCCAAGCGGCCAGGTCAGTTCGCCTGCAAGTCTGGCCCTGCCCTAGGTCGCCGACCGGACGAAAGCCCTCGCGGTCCGGCTCGAGTGCCTCATTTGGACCGGGCACCCGAGCTGGGCGTCCTCCTCCGATAGCTCGTCGGTCGGCGACCAGACGCGGGCTTCGGCGGCGCATTTGCGCGGAGTGGCTCGGAGCAGGCTGGGCGATCGCCGTGGTGGGTCCACTGTTAGTCGTCGACAACACTACGGGCTAGCACGACCGATCGCCGCATCCTCAGGTCGCGGCCGGCGGGGCTCAGCCCCGCGACGCCGGTACCGACGCCTTGAGAGATCAACCGCTAGGGCCCAAGGATCGGGACAATCACCAACTCCCCGGCTGGGTCGCTTGGGACGATCGCCACACTTGAGCCGTTAGGGGACCAAACTGCCGCAGCGCCTGGAAGCGAACTAAGGACCGTCCCTGTCGCCGAGTAAATCGTGACGGTACCGCCGGTCGCCGTGTTCTCGATCGAGGCGGCGACCGCTCCATTGGAAGCCGCAATGCCGGACGACCCAATTGCGAGCCCGCTGGGTACTACCGTCGTTCCATCCCACACCTGTAGTGGGCCGGGGTCCGGATAGGAGGCTGAGGAAAGGAGCAGCCGGTCGCCAGGCAACCAGGAAAGCGGAAGACCGATTGGTTGGTGCCCCACCATTCGTGCGCGACCCGAGCCGAGATCAACCACCACCTGACCGCACATCTCACGGGGGTTCAGAGTGGCGCAAGAGAACGCCACGAGACGACCGTCCGCGCTGAAGGCGGGGAGGTACTTCGGATCGGCGCTCACGCCCGTGAGCGAACGAATCTCAAGTCCAGGGTACGTTGCAATGGCGGCGGGCACCTGTTGGATGTCCGCGCCAAGTGACTGAACCGAGCCTCTTCCAACGACGATTTTGGCGCCATCCTGCGACCAGCCAAACGGCAGTCCGTCGATTGGACGGCTGAGCAGACCGCTCGACCACACTACGAAGGTCCCGTTGCCGCCGGGGTTGGCACCGCTCGCAGGTACCAGCACAATCCCCCCATGGCCGCTGCCCAGAACCTCACTGGTGTAGGTCCCGTCGACAGCTACGCTCGAACCAGTCACGCTCCGAATCTCGACTGATCCCACCGAACTACTGGTTACGTCCCCGCGCCAGACCGCGAAGTGGTCGTCATCGACCCAGCTTGCCGCTTCGGCCTGAGGTATCGCCTCCAGTACATGGCCGCTGGCGTCGATCCGACGGAAGCCTTCTTGGCCAGCGATCAAGAGCTCAGTCCCATCCGGCTTCCACTCAAGCGCTCCGAAGGGGCCGGCAATCTGGACTGGCCCGGTCGGCGACGGGCTGCTCCCTGACGGGACGGTCGCGGCCGTGCCGCCGGTGCCGGGCGGCGGCGATGCTGGGGCCGTAAAGCCGACCATCCGCGCGCCGAGCGCCACGGTGATCACAACCACGGCCGCAGCCACCGCGGCCAAGCTCGCGAGCTGAGGTAACGCTCCCCGAGTTGCCGGCGCCGTTAACTCGACTTCGCTCCATGGGCCCCGTAGCGCGGTCTCGATGGATTCGAACCTCACGAGGCGGCGGCGGCACCAAGCGCAAGCGTCAAGGTGTTGGTGGTCGCGCGCGCTGAGAGCGGTAGGGTTCCCGGCTACCGTGTCCAAGAGACGCCGATCTGGAACGTGCGCCGCGAATGGATTTCTCATGAGTTCTCCCTCGAACTGGCGAGGAGATCACCGAGACGTCGCCGGGCATGGAAAAGCGTTGCGGCGACCGTCCCCCGCGCAATCCCGAGAACCTCGGCAACCTCTTCCTGGGAATAGCCAAGGCCGTAGACGAGTCCGATTGCCTGGCGTTCCCGGAGCGGGAGCCGCGCGACGGCCCCAGCAAGATCAAGGCTCATGGCGACATCGCGGGGCGCAAATACGAGAACTGGCTCCCCAACGCTCCGCGGCTTGTGTTTGAGGTGTCGCCGGGCCGATCGTCTCGCGATCTGCCGGAGCCAGGGGGTGACCTTGTTCGGATCTCGTAGCTCGTCGATGTGTTCGCGTGCGTAGATGAGTGTCTCCTGGGCGAGGTCCTCGGCTTCCGGGCCGGCTCCCAGGGCACGACACAGCCTCACGAGGTCGCCGAAGTAGCGGGAGTACGACTCGTCGAGCTTGCTCGAAGGGGTCGTCACAAGGGCAAGGGCCTCCACAACCCCTAGTGGCCTAACCGCAGTGCGATGTTTAGTCGCCTGTCGGCGCTCGCATGGATCGGCGTGCTGGCCGACATGGCTCCGTCCCGATCCCCACCGACGAGCGATGGCAGCATAGGGATCGGAAGGCCTCCCGGCTCCGTCCTTCGCCCCGGGCAGCTGTGGCCAACTCTAAAGGAGCAGGTGGAGGCGCCCCGCTGACCGACGACGAGCGAGAGTCGTTCTTCGGACTCGATGTACAAACGGTCGGGAGAACGCCCAGCTCCTTGGCCTTTCGAGCCCGCCGGTCGCCGCGTACTCCGCGTCGACCAGGACCCGGCGCAACCACCTCGAGGCACCGCAGGGCTACTTCCTTGCGCTCGGGCTGCGCTTTGACGGCAAGCGCCGGTCGCCGACGGCCTGTACTCGACCGTGGTGTCGTATGGGTACGGCAGGTATGTGTCCCCCTGCCGGTCTCCGGTCGGCGCTCTGTAGCGAACGCAAGGGCGACCCAGCGCCTTCGTACACTCGGAAGTCTCATTTTCCCACCACCTCTGGGCCGTCCAGGCTGCGACCGAAGGTAGCGACCGGGACGGTCGTCAGACTCCAATCGCAACCGCCACGTCGGGCCAAACCCGGTCGGTCTCACCCTCTAGGCGGCGGAGGTAAACACTCGTGACCGCCAGGCTCGAGTGGTCAAGAAAGCTCGACACGGCCTCGATCGACGCCCCCGCATCGCGCCGCAACTTCGCGCTGGTGTGTCGAAGCAGATGCAGCCCACTCGGCGGGAGCCCCGCGGCCCGGAGGTGGCGGCGGAACCTCGAGTAGAACGTCGAGTCCGTGACGCCCCGCGGCCCAGCCCCTGCCTGCCACAGCGACCCCGTTGGATCCATCTCCGAGAGCGAGAGCCCGGCATCAGTCAGGGTCGTGCACAGCGCCTCGTAAGCCGGGCGGGGGAGCTCCCGTCGTCCACGTTTTCCACCTTTGCCCCTGTATGAGTAGTAGGCGGTCTCCCCCTCGAGGCTGATGTCGGCTGCGGTCAGGCCGATGACCTCGCTTCGGCGGCGGCCGGTGAGGATGAAGGTCAGGAGCAAGGCCCGGTCCCGCCGCCCGGCCACGGTGTCGGGCACGACCGCGAGGAGCCGCCGGACTTCCTCGGCGTTGAGGCCCCGGGCGACCGATTGGACCGTCCTCGGCCGCTCGACGGCGTCGCAGGGGTTGCCGGCCAGGAGCCCCATCCGGCTGCAGAAGCGGTAGAACGAGGACAGGGCGGCGATCCGGGCACCGACCGTGGCTGAGGAGGGTCCCCGACCGGACGCCCCGACGCCATAGGCCCAAGCCAAGACATGAGCCGGGGTGACGGTCTCGGGCGACCCGACGCGGCTGAAGAAGGGCCACAGGAGCCTGGCGTAGGAGTCCACGGTCCGCTTCGAGCCCGAACGGCGCTCCTTCTCGCCGAGGAAGGCGTACAGGGTCCGCTCCCAGGGTGCCGCATCGTCGCGGCTTGGGGCAGGCAGGAGCTGGGGGTTCATCTGGCGGTACCTCGGGCTGGCGGGGGTGGATGCCGCCATCACTCACTCAGGTGGCCCCGAATAGCAACACCATGTTGGGATCGTGCCAACGAGCGGCCAACGAGCCGAGCTTGGAATCTCCCCGAGGGACCCGTCGTCAGACTGGTCGGCGTCCAGACTCGGAGGTCAGCTGCGGATAGCACCGAAGCCGAGGAGACCGGTCGATGAGGCAGTCGTGCGCGCCTGGGTCGAACGAACGTGCGCCGAGCAGGGCGTACCGGTGGCGCCAGGAGGCTACGGGGAGGCGCTGACCTGCGGCTTACCGACCACTAGACTCGCCCTATGCAGGCGAACGCCCTCGACTATCGCGTGAACCCTCAGGGTGCTCTCGGAGCGCGGGCCGCCTGATGGCGAATAGTCCTCTGTCGAACGCCAAGAACGCGAAGTTCGACGAGTTCTACACGCAGTACTCGGACATCGAGAAGGAGATGAACGCCTATCTCGACTTCGACGCGAACGTGTTCCGCGGCAAGACTGTGTTCCTGCCGTGCGACGACCCCGAGTGGAGCAACTTCACCAAGTACTTCGCTCAGAACTTCGAGCGCCTCGGCCTCGCGAAGCTCATCAGCACGAGTTATGCGCCCACCGCGGCTGCTCATCGCATGCAGCCGACGATCTGGGAGTCCAGCAGTCCTCAGTTTGATCCGGGCAAGACCCAGGTCAACGGGAAGATCTTCACCCTCAGCCGCGATGTGTCGGGCGATAGACGGATCAACGTAGATGACCTCGAATACGAGTACCTCGATGGCGACGGGGACTTCCGAAGCAAGGAAGTGACGAGGCTCCGCGACGAAGCGGACATCATCGTCACGAACCCGCCGTTCTCGCTTTTCCGAGAGTTCCTCGCCTGGATCGTCAAGGGCGGCAAGAAGTTTGTGATCATCGGCAGCGTCAACGCGATCACCTACAAGGATGTATTCCGCCTACTCAAAGCCGACAAGATGTGGCTCGGCAACGGCTTCCAGTCGGGAAATGCTTACTTCAAGCCGTTGTCTGAACGCGAGTACGCCTCGGGTGTCTTCGATTCCGAGACCAAGCTGGTCAAGTTTAGGAACGTCGTGTGGTACACGAGCCTCGACCACGGACGACGTCATCAGCCGCTTTCGCTGATGACGATGGAAGAGAACCTCCGCTTCAGTAAGCACAAGGACATTAGAGGCCGAACCGCGTACGAGAAGTACGACAACTACGACGCCATCGAGGTGCCGTTCACCGACGCGATCCCGAGCGACTACGCCGGTGTGATGGGCGTGCCCATCAGTTTCCTCGACAAGCGCTCGCCAGAGCAGTTCGAGATCGTCGGCGTGTGCGAGAACGCTGATCTGTACGGGCTGAAGACCAAGGTGTACTCCAGTGAAGAGTGTAAGAAGGCCTACCTGGAGAAGTTCGGCAAGGCCGGCACCTACGACCTCAACGCGAGCGGTGTGGTGTTGAGAGGCGGCCTCAAGGAGAAGGTCTACTACCGCATTCTTGCTCGGCATCGGAGGCCCGCGGCGTGAAGACAGTGCTCAAGAAATACGCGGTGCGCAAGATCGTCGACGGCTTCGTCTACAACGAGCTGGAAGGCAAGGGCCTCTTCGGACTCGCTGGCAAGCTCACGATCCAGCCGGAGTACCAGCGGAACTACATCTACGCGGAGAGCAAGCGAGAAGTGCCCGTCGTCCGGTCGCTGCTCGCTCGGTACCCGCTTGGCCTCTTCTACTTCAACAGCACCGGTGGCGGCGCCTTCGAGGTGCTCGATGGCCAGCAGCGGATCACGAGCTTCGGGCGGTACGTCACCAACAAGTTTGCGGTCAAAGACGAGCGCGGGATGGAGCAGTACTTCGACGGGCTTGCGGCTGACAAGCAGGAGAGGATCCTCGACTCCCAGATCCTCGTCTACGAGTGCAGCGGCAAGGAAAGCGAGATCAAGGAATGGTTCCGCACGATCAACACCGCCGGCATACCACTGAACGATCAAGAGCTCCTCAACGCGGTCTACTCCGGCCCGTTCGTCACCGCCGGGAGGCAGGAGTTCAGCAACAGCCAGAACGCGAACATCCAGAAGTGGAGCGCCTACATCAAGGGTTCCGCAAACCGGCAGGCGTTCTGGGAGCGCGCGCTCGAATGGGTTAGCAAGGACAACGTTGCCGACTACATGAGCCTCCACCGCAACGATCGCGACATCACCGGCGTCAAGGCCTACTTCAACGGCGTCATCAACTGGGTCGCCACGGTCTTCTCCGACGTTGAGAAGGAAATGCAGGGGCTGGAATGGGGCCGCCTCTACGAGACGTACCACGGCCGGCCGTACGACCCGGCGAAGGTTGCGAAGCGCGTGCGAAGTCTCTACGCCGATCCATTCGTGAAGAGCCGGAAGGGCATCTTCGAGTTCATTCTCGGTGGCGAGAAGGCGACGCAGCTCCTGGAGGTACGGCTCTTCGACGACGTGACCAAACGAGTGGTCTACGAGGAGCAGACGACAGAAGCCCGCGCAAAGGGCGTATCGAACTGTCTGCTGTGCGCCGTCGGCAATGACGCGAACAAGTCGCGAATCTGGGGGCTTGCCGAGATGGACGCCGACCACGTTTCCGCCTGGAGCAAGGGCGGGTCGACCTCGAAGGAGAACTGCGCGATGCTCTGCGTGCCGCACAACCGCGCCAAGGGCAATCGCTAACGGATTGGCGCTGGAAGACGGCTTCCAACTCGGATCTCAAGTAGCCGTCTGACTCCCTGCCACAGCGACGATCCCCGCAATCGCGCCGCTCTACAAGATCGAGCACGCCTTCGCCCAGCTCGGGCGCTGGCGGCGCTTGTCGCGCTGTTACGAGGGCACAGAAGCGAGCGCGAGGGCCTGGCTCGAAGTGGCCTCGGTCGGCTACCTGCTCGGACGGGTGTAGCTGGCTGCGTCGGACCCACACCCCGTCGGCCGCGGCATCCATTTCGCGCGAGGCCTTGAAGGGAGTTTCTGGTGGTGGCTCATTGTGAGCTTGGAAGGCCCTGCTCAATCTCAAACGTGATCCGGCCGGGACCGCGGAGGTAGGCCGCTCGGACGCCCCACGAGCGATCCTTGGGTACCTCCAACGTCTCCGCACCTCGTTCAGACGCCAGTCGGTAATCCTCATCGCAGTCATCGCTGGCGAACCCGATTGTCACGGTGCCGTCCTCGTCAGCCGCATCGAGGATGAGCGATGCGCCGTGCAGGGGAAGCACGGCCATCCCGCCGCCATTCTCGAAGGTTGGCCGGATATCCCATATGTTTGCCAGCCAATCGAGCGCGCCCGGGAGATCACGGACCGCGATGTGGAGATGGTTGAACCTCATGCTAGCTCTCCCTCTCGGTGCCGAGAGTCGCTGTCGCTGCCGCGGCGAACATCGACGTCGCCTTCGTCGAACGTAGCACAGCCACGTCGGCGATCAGCACCGGGACGTTGAGCGCGGCAAGGCCGAACCCGACCGCGAGGATGGCTGGCTACGCTTGCGTCCGCCGCCGCATCGAGTTACGTGCGAAAGGGTGTTTCCACACATCTTGACGAGTCATCCGTCGCATGGGGCAGGAATACGTACACAGGCCCTAAGAACGAAGGACTTGGACGAACCCCAGCGGACGCGAGTCTTCCCAAGGAGTGATGAGCGTGAGGCGAACCTCAGACCGCGATGCCCCGGAGCCAAGACGGTGTCTCTGCACCACGATGGAAGCATCGTGGCGAATGCAGGTGGCGGAATGGGCCAGCTCCCTACTCGAGCACCAGTCGGCGTTGGGGTAGGGAAGCTCCCCCAAGCGAACCCCTAATCACCGGCCTGGATTTCTTGCCGGATCGCATTCACACCGTCAATGGCACGGGACCGGATCTGCTCCCATGCCACGGCGTAGTCGAGCGGCGGGTACGGAAGGCGAAGGGCTCGAAAGGCGGAAGCAGTCTCGGATCCGAGCCCCGAGTGTTGTCCTCCCGCGCGAATCCGGACGATCGAACGCAGGGTCTCGATTGCTTCGTCGACGCGTGAGGAGGGGAGAGCATCCAGCTCTAGGCGTAACCTGCGCCGAAGCCGCAGAAGGCTCCCCTCCTTCGCTGCCAACGCGTCGCTCTCTTCAGCGGCCGGCAGCCTCACATCGAGATGAACGAGGACATCAGTCAGGGCGCTGAGCCGCGCATCGAATTCGTCGGTCGATGCCGCCGACTGAGCCAGCCGAACCCAAGACACCGGTTGGTTCCGACCGAGCAGAGGACCCTTCAGTCGATAGCGCCAGACGGCGTCGAGGTAGCCAAGTGCTTCCACGAGGGCCAACGGCGGATAGGCAGTGGGTAGATCTGCGGCGACTGGATGCCCGAGCGTCGCAGCAACGATCCGCAGGTAGTCCTCGACCTCATGGACCCCTCGGTACGGAGCTAGCCGGTCGCCGACGGGGCGGACCCGCGCGTCATCGCCGGTCTGGACGTTGCCCCACAATGCAGGCTCTCGGGATAGCGCATCTGCAAGGGCCCGTGGGCTCCAGCCGCGGAGTGGGCGCGATGCAGCAATGACATCCGCCAGCCCGACGTCCAAGCTCACGGGTCGGTCAGGGTCTGGCTGGAGATGCCCATCCTCGTCCGCCAGGTACCCGATGACCTCCACGAGTGTCCGGGCCTCGCGTTCACCTCCTGCGCGCCAGAATCCCGCGATCGTCAGGCCTACCTTCTGTGCATTGTCGAGGACAGGGCCATGCTCGAAGAAGAGCAACTGGTACCGAACCATCGCCCCCACGCCCTGGAGTACGGGCATGCGAGATGATGTCTCGAAGGCGTCCGCCCCATTGCGGGTGACGAGCATCCGGCTGACGTAGTCGAACACCGGCCAGTTCCAACGCTCGTGCCACGCGGCCAGCAGGATCTCAAGCATGTCCCGCTGGTCGTCGGTCAAAGGGCCGAGGATTGGTAGGGCTGTGTCCGGGGGAGCCCCCGTATCGTCAGGTAAGGACTTGGAATGTCCAGGCATTCGGTCACTCATCCTGAACGAGAGGCTGGCGCTCTACAAGTTGAGGCGGAGCCCAGGCCCGAAAGGTCCGCGTCCCGCGTGCACCCTAGTGGCGGGCGAGACTTCCGGCCGCACGATGAGCAGATAGTGTCGATCCTGCTTGGTGCCTCTGGCGCTCGATCCGCCTCTGAACCGCCGAGAGCGATCCACGAGCCCACGCGATCGCCGCCTATGGGCCGGCGAAGTTCGCCCGCCTCGTTGAACTCAAGCGCCGCTACGACCCGCAGAACGTGTTCCGCCTCAATCACAATATCCCGCCCGGCTGACCGGCCAGTCAACGCGCGAAGTTGGTTTACAGCGCAGGCTGACCCGCGCGGCGCGCTGACACGATCGCGGGATAGTGGCCGGACGAGCGTCCTCTGAACCCAGGCGATGGTTTTGGGTTTGCGCTTGACCCGCCAAGCGGATCGCCTAGCCTTCCAGCCAATGGACCTAGATCGACGAGCAACTTCCTCGTGAGCACCGACACACCGGCGCTCAGGATCACCGGCCTCGTGAAGGACTACGGAGACGTCCACGCGGTCCGCGGGATCGATCTCGAGGTCCGGCGGGGCGAGGTCTACGGCTTTCTCGGCCCGAATGGGGCCGGCAAGACGACGACGATCCGGTGCCTGCTCGACCTGCTTCGACCGACGGCGGGCCGGATCGAGGTCCTCGGGCTCGACCCACGCCGCGACGGGGTCGAGCTCCGTCGGCGGGTCGCCTACGTTCCGGGTGAGCTCCGCTTACCCGAGCGGATGACGGGCGCGCAGCTCGTCGCCTCGATCGGTCGGCTGCGGGGTGGGTTCGATCGTCGTCGGCGCGATGAGCTCGCCGCGCGTCTCGGGCTCGACCTGGGCCGTCGAACTCGCGATCTTTCGTCGGGCAACCGCCGCAAGGTCGCCGTCCTCCTGGCCTTTCTCGCCGGTGCCGAGCTCCTCGTCCTCGACGAGCCGACGAACGGGCTCGACCCGCTCATCCAGCACGAGTTCCTCCGCCTCGTCCGGGAGGTCCGCGCCGCGGGCGTCACGGTCTTTCTCTCGTCCCATGTGTTGAGCGAGGTGCAGCGGGCCGCAGATCGGGTCGCCGTGCTCCGCGCCGGCAAGGTTGTCGCCCAGGGGACCGTGGACGAGCTGCGAGGCCAGGCCCGCCAACGGGTCGATGTCTGGTTCGAGGGCGATGCGCCCGGGGCGGAGCTAGCTGCGGTGCCTGGTATCGAGGATCCGCTCATTGAGGGCCATCGATTCGCCGCCGTCGTCTCGGGGCCCATTCAACCCCTGCTCGCGCTCCTGGCGCGCCATCCCGTCGTCAGCGCGCTCATCGAGGAGCCCGATCTCGAAGATGCGTTCCTCGACCTGTACGGGGAAGCGTCGTGATCGCCCGGTCGGTCGAACTCGTCCTCGGACCTTGGCGAGCGTCGTGGCGGGCAGGCGTCGGCTGGGGGATCGCGTTCGTGCTTCTGGTCGTGAGCACGGTCGCCTTCTGGCCGGCGTTCCAGGGCTCGTCCGGGATCAGCCAGGCGATCGACCAGCTCCCGGCCGGCATGCTCCAGGCCTTCGGTCTCCAGGGTTTCGGGAGCCCGGCCGGGTATCTTCGGGGCGGCCTCTACGAGCTGATCGTGCCCTTCATGTTCACGGCCGCTGGGGTCATGTTCGCCAACGGCGCGATCGCAGCAGAGGAGGAGGCCGGGCGGCTCGAGCTGTTCCTGGCCCAGCCCGTGTCACGCTCGGCGTTCATGGCTGGCCGAACCGTGGCGATCGGTGCCTGGCTCGTTGTCCTGACTGCGATCGTGCTCGCCTCGCAACTGGCCTCGGATGCCGCCTTCGGACTCCGCATCGATCAGAGCCGGGTCGTGGCGACGATTGTGCTCTGTGCCCTCCTTGGTGCCCTCGACGCGGGCCTTTGCATCGCCATCGCGGGCGCCAGGGCCCGACCCTCGCTTGTCCTTTCCGTCGGCCTCGGCATGGCCTTCGCGAGCTATCTCGTCGCCGTGCTCTTCCCTCTGAACAACGTCCTCGGGCCCTGGCGTCACGTCTCACCCTGGGACTGGGCACTCGGGGGCGATCCACTGGTGAACGGCGCGGAGCCGTGGCGCTACGTGGCCCTCGCCGGGCTCGCAGTGGCGCTCACCATCCTTGGGGTCGCGGCCTTCGGCCGGCGCGACATCCGGTCCGCGTAGGGACCCTGAACTCCGTCCAGCAGAGTGGCGTCGTCTCCGAACCCCCGGTGTGACACAGCCGACAACTTGGCTCAGGGCCGCGGCATCGGGCAACGAGGCCTACGAGCGCCAGCGGCGCGGACACGATCGTTCCATAGCGTCGTGGCCATGAGCTCGACCTTGGACGGGGTGGTCCGCGCCTCGGGCGTTATCGGTGATCCAGTCGCTACGGCGTCACCGCGTATGTGACCGCGGTTGAGCCAGCTTTGCCAAAGGCGACGTTGAGGTTGAAGTCGGTGGGTCCTTTGATGTACGAGCAGAGGCCCGCCGGCGTGATGGTCAGCGTGCTGCTCTGGCCCGCTGAAACCTGGCCGCTCGCAGGCTTAGCCGAGCCCCAGTCACCCGGATAGGGGCTGGTCGCGAAGCTCACCGACCAGGCCACCGGCACGTTGCTGCCCGTGTTGTCGAGCTTCAGCTCGAATGCTGAGAGCCCGGACTTGCACGAGCCGGCAACTTGTTGGGGATTGACGCTGAACGCCACGATGACGGGCGGAGCGGTAGGGGTGGCCGCGGGCTTTAGGGTCGGCGTCGGAGCGGCAGTGGCCTTCGACGGTGCCTTGGTGGGAGACGCGGTGGCCGGGGGCGAAGTGGGGCTCACTGAGAAACC
>Ga0193751_1001281_pt1 | contig 16403 bp, 15 predicted proteins | sample L1c2metaG_FD_143050 | JGI IMG/M metagenome (GOLD analysis project Ga0193751, IMG submission 143050) | Soil microbial communities from a riparian zone of the East river system, Colorado, United States - L1c2 | ecosystem: Environmental > Terrestrial > Soil > Riparian zone | place: USA: East River... | reverse complement strand
TATCCTCTTCCAACCCCATCAGGTGGCGGCCGCGCGCCGACCCCGTACAGAAGCAAGACCCCGGCGAACGGACGACGAAAAAGGGATTGACCAATCCAGGCCCGTTACAGAAGGGTGGGCAAAGCGCAAGCGTGCCCACCGTTCAAGACGACCAACCGGATAGATGGTGGGCACGGCGCAAGCGCGCCTTTGCCCACCCTACACAGCTACACGGCGTTGCTAGCGTGGCGCTTCCGCCAGCGCCGCGAGAATTCGCGCCCAGGAACGAATGCCCTTGTGAAAACTCCGCAAGTCGTATTTTTCGTTGGGCGAATGGATGTTGTCGTCGTCTAGACCGAAACCGACCAGTACCGTATCGAGACCGAGGGTGCGCTTGAAATCCGCAACGATCGGGATCGAGGCGCCCGAACCCGTCAGCACGGTCTCCTTGCCCCACTCCTCCGTCAAAGCGCGCCTGGCGGCGGCGAGCGGCTTCATCTTCCAGTCGAGTGCGATCGCCGGCGCATTGGAATGATCGGTGAATTCCGCCCTGCAATCTCCCGGCAGCCGCGCGATCACATAGTCGCGAAACGCCTTTCGTATCCGGTCGGGGTCTTGCCCCACCACCAGGCGGAACGAAATCTTCGCGGAAGCTTCCGCCGGGATCACGGTCTTTGAGCCTTCGCCGGTATAGCCCCCGATGATGCCATTGATGTCGCAGGTCGGGCGCGAGGAGATTTGTTCGATCAGCAAACGGCCCTTCTCGCCGGCGGGAATCGAAAGTCCGATCGGCTTGAGAAAGGTTTCGGCCGAAAGGTTGAGTTTCTCCCACTGCGCCAGAACGTCGGCCGGCAGATCTCTTACGCCATCGTAGAAGCCCGGAATGGTGATACGGCCATTCTCATCGAAAATGCCGCCGAGGATGCGGGTCAGAACCCGGATCGGGTTTTGCGCGCCACCGCCGAAGATGCCGGAATGCAGATCGCGATTGGCGGCTTTGATCTTCACCTCGTCGTACACAAGCCCGCGCAGCGAGGTGGTGATCGCGGGCGTATCCGGATCCCACATGCCGGTGTCGCAGATGAGCGCGAAGTCCGCCTTGAGATCATCCTTGTTCGCTTCGAGAAATGACGCGAAATTCTTCGACCCGATTTCCTCTTCCCCTTCGATCACGATGGTGACGTCGAGGGGCAGTGAACCCGTCACGGACTTCCAGGCGCGGCAGGCTTCGATAAAGGTCATCAGCTGGCCCTTGTCGTCCTCGGCGCCGCGCGCGACGATGATTTTTCGACCGTCGGCATGGTCGGTGACAATGGGCTCGAACGGCGGGCGATGCCAAAGATTGAGCGGATCGACCGGCTGCACGTCATAGTGACCATAAAACAGGGCGTGCGGCCGCGCGCCGCCGCCTCGCTTGCCGTTGCTTTTGGCGACGATCGCCGGATGACCCGCGGTCGGCTTGACCTCGCTTACAAATCCGAGGGTCGCGATATCCCCGGCAAGATGATCGGCCGCCATCTTGCAGTCTTTCGCGAAGGCGGGGTCAGCCGAGATCGACTTGATCCGCAACAGCGCAAACAGCCGTTCAAGGCTGTGATCAAAATCGGCATCGATCCGGTCGAGGACTTTTTGCAGTTGCGGCGCGTCGGACATTCCGATTTTCCCTCGGGTCAGGCGTTATTCTTGATCTCGACTTGTAGCGCGCTAGTGCGGTGAATTTGAAGTTCCTATCAGTTTTGCTGCAACCTCGTCATAGGAACTTCAAATTCACCGCACTAGAAGACATTAGATTACTAGTGCTCCTTATGATTCCGAAGTTCGCATCAGTGGTCGCCGCGAATGTTTGCGAACTTCGGAATCGGAGCACTAGGTGCCGGAGACAAGCAGCCAACCTTGCCTTCCGGGAGCGGGTTCCGGATGTACCACACCAAGGCCCCGGCCATCACGGCCGTGGCCGCAAGGTTGTTTCCGAACGCCTGCAGATCGTTCGGAAAAACCGGAAGCGACAGGCAGATCAGAAACCCGGCAATGGCGAGCGCAACCCATGTTCCCCTGCGCACCATGGCACGGGGATCATAGGCTGCCCGGTGCATCAGTACGGTCACCGGAAAGAACAGCCACATGAAATAATACTGCCGGGCCAGCGGGGACGCCACCGTCATCAGGCAAAACAGAATTCCGAGTTCCTCGGCGTCGGACAAAGCGGTCCTGCGCGAACCGGCCGGCATCCCGGCGATGAAACCAATCCCGATCGCGAGCGAGACGGCGATCACGATCCAATTGGCGGTCTTGAAGTCAAGATCCACCAGATTCATGGTGGCGGGTGGTTTGGCCGGATTATCCTGGTTGTAGTTGACCGGCCGGGTCAGCCGATGCGTCATGGCAATGATGGATTGATTGACCCACGACCAGTTCTGCTCGCCACGCTGTCCGAACCCCTGCTCCGAACTCGACCCAACCATTCCCTGATACCAGGTCTTCAGTTCGGAAGCATTGTGCTGCAAGCCGCGCACCGGCGCTGGAGCGACGAACAGAAAAACTCCGAGGAACACCACCATGCTCGCCGCCGCCGCCCACTGCCTTCGCCACAGCAGATAGGGAAGCACCGCGACCGGGAAAACCTTGATCGCGGTCGCCAGCGCAAACAGGCCTCCCGAGGCCCATGAGCGGCCGTGCTGCAGCAACCAGAATCCGAACATCATGATCGCCAGCAGAATGAGGTTGGGCTGGCCAAGATCGAACATGTCGAAAACAAACGATATCGTGACAATGGCCGGCAGTGCCGCCAGCCATGGATCCGGAATCCGCCCCGCGCCCGTCATTGCGTTCGAAAGCTGCGCCGTCATCCACCATGCGGTGGCGTTGAGGGCTGACAAACACAGATAGAGGGGGATTTTGCCGAAATAACTGGGGATCGCGAGCAAAATTGCCGACAGCGGCGGATAGATGAAATCGAAATGGGCGTTGGGATCGCTAGGATAGAGATCCTTGCCGTGCAGGACCTGCTGCCCGGACCAGAACCAGAGCGGATAGTCCTTGGTCTTTCCGTTGCCAAAGATTTCCGGACCGAGAACGTCGGCGGTCAGCACCATGCAGCAGAGCAGGAAAACAATATCGAGCGGCGCTCGCAAGGACGGATATCTCAGCACACGTCACTTTCTAGGGTCATCAAAGGAAGATCACGCCGGCGCAACAAGCCATCATTTCTACCGTCGCAACAGTCCGCCGAGCGCACCGCGCACGATGGCGCGCCCGACCGAGCCGCCGGTCGAACCGCCGACCGATTTGCCGAGATCGGCAACCACCCCGCCGACCACCTTGTTGGTAACCGAGCGCGTCACGCTTCGCGCGATCAACTGGCCGGTCGACAGCCTGCCCCGAGGCGTGTTGGTGCCGAAAATCGTCCCGACGATCATGCCGATCTGCCCGAGAATTCCCCCGCCTGCGGCGCCGCCGGCGGCGGTTGCGGCCACCCGCTTCTGCAGCACCTCGTAGGCGGATTCGGAATCGATCGCGGTGTCGTATTTGCCCTTCACGGGGCTCGTGTCCATGATGGCCTTGCGCTCTTCCGGTGTGATCGGTCCGATCCGTGCGGTCGGCGGCCGGATCATGACACGCTCAACCATCGCGGGGACGCCATTGCCTTCCAGAAACGATACCAGCGCCTCGCCCTTGCCGAGTTGCATGATCACTTGGGCGGTGTCGAGCTTCGGATTGGGCCGGAACGTCTGGGCAGCGGCCGCGACCGCCTTCTGGTCCCGCGGGGTAAAGGCGCGGAGCGCGTGCTGCACGCGGTTGCCCAGCTGGGCGAGCACCTTGTCGGGCACGTCGATCGGATTCTGGGTGACGAAATAAACGCCGACGCCCTTCGAGCGGATCAGCCGCACCACCTGTTCGATTTTGTCCATCAGCGCCTTCGGCGCGTCGTTGAACAACAGATGCGCCTCGTCGAAGAAAAACACGAGCTTGGGTTTAGCGGGATCGCCGACTTCCGGCAGCTGCTCGAACAGCTCCGACAACATCCATAGCAGGAAAGTCGCGTACAGCTGCGGGCTCTGCATCAGCCTGTCCGCAACAAGGATATTGATCATGCCCCGTTCGTCGCGGTCGGTGCGCATGAAATCCTTCAACTCCAGCGCCGGCTCCCCGAAAAACTTCGCACCGCCCTGATTTTCCAGCACCAGCAGCTGGCGCTGGATGGTTCCCACCGTCTGTTTCGAGACATTTCCATATTGGGTCGTCAGCTCATTGGCGTGCTCTGCTATGAAGGACAGGATCGCCCGCAGGTCCTTCATATCCAACAGCAGCAATCCCTGCTCATCCGCGACCTTGAACGCAATGTTCAGCACGCCTTCCTGGACGTCGTTCAAATCCATCATGCGCGAGAGCATGAGTGGCCCCATTTCGGAGACGGTGGCGCGCACCGGATGACCCTGCTCGCCGAACACGTCCCAAAACACCGTCGAAAACTGGTCGGGCTCGAAGCTGAGACCCATATCGGCGGCCCGCTTGAGGATAAAATCTTTGGATTCACCCGGTTGAGAGATGCCCGAAAGGTCTCCTTTGATGTCGGCCGCGAAGACCGGAACGCCGGCACGCGCAAACCCCTCGGCCATCACCTGCAGCGAGACGGTTTTTCCGGTTCCAGTCGCGCCGGTGACGAGGCCATGGCGATTGGCGAGCCCGAGCGTCAGCCATGCCGGCTCTTCACCCTTGCCAATAAAGATCCTCGCGTTGGTATCGGCCGTCTGACTGTCGGATGTCGCCATTGCACCGCCTCGTCGCGCATCACGGGGTCGCGATCGCCAAGCACCACACTTATAGTGCATCTTGCAAGCCGATTGAACCGGTCAACGACCTTCGGCGGATCGCAAGGGCCGTCTCCTCGACGCGTGATCGACCGCGCATTGTCTTTTTACCGCCAAAAGCTGCAGCGAAACTCGATCTGCCGCGACAAAATCCGGAAAATCGCGCGTCAACTCTTGCATTGCTGCAACACTCGTCATGCGATCGAAGGTGAATCGCCCCCTCGAACGCGGTCGTCGCTTGTAATTCGTATCGCACAAGATCAAGATAAATTCACAAGCAGGGACCCGGCACGTAGCCGGCTGAGGGCGGGGCACTATGGACGAACTGATTGGGCGGCTGGCCACGACGGCCGGCATCGATGATGCTGTGGCTGAAAAAACCATCGGCATCATCCTGGGTTTCCTTCGCAACGAGGGACCCTCCGACAAGGTTCAGGCCTTGATTGACAAAATTTCGGGCGCCGAAGCCGCGATCGCCGCCTCTGGCAACGGCAGTGGTCTCGGAAAGTTGATGGGCGGGGGCCTGATGGCGCTCGGCACCAGGCTGTTGGGACTTGGCCTGGGGATAACCGAGATTCAGAACATCGCGCGTGAACTTTTCCGGTTCGGCCGAGACAAAATCGGAGCGGATCAAATGGGCGAGATCATCGCGGGGACCCCGGGCCTCAGTCAGTTCGCTTAAAGCATTTTCATATCGAGCACCATGACATATCCGATCTCCGAGATTGACGGCCTACCGTCCTTCGCCGCTGCCAAACTGAAATCGCTCGGCATCCGCACGACGGACGGCCTGTTAGAAGCGGCGCGGACGGTCAAAGGCCGCAAGGCGCTGGCGGCGCAGTCGGGCATCAGCGAGCAGCAACTGCTCGAATGGGCCAATGTTTCGGACTACATGCGGATTCCCGGCATGGGCAAGGCCAAGGTCGGCCTGGTCCGCGCCGCCGGCGTCACCACGGTTCGCGAACTCGCCCTTCGCAACCCGGCGCGGCTGGCGCAGAACATGAAAGAAGTGAATATCAAGCGCAAACTCGTTCGTGTCCTGCCTTCGCAAAAATCGGTCGAGCAGCTGATCGCGAAGGCGCGCAAACTGCAGCCCAAAATCACCTACTGACCGGAATCGGCGCTTTCGCCGGCTAAAGCCGGGCCAACACCGCGCTCCCAGCGCGCCTCGCATCTTCTCGCATCTTGACTCCCCTGCGCCGACCGCGCAAAGCGACCCCCATGATCGCGACCTCGCCCACAACCGCCGCCGCGGCCGCCTCGGCCGGTCATCGGGCATGGCCGGCTCTGTTGTCCGGGCCGTATCCGGCCACCATGGGGGTCTTGAATATCACGCCGGATTCCTTTTCGGACGGCGGCCAGTTCATCCCACCGGAGCGCGCGCTGACGCAGGCCAGGCGCATGATCGCCGAAGGCGCCGACATCATCGACATCGGCGCGGAATCCACCCGGCCCTATGGCGCCGAACCCATCTCCGTGGACGAAGAGCTGCAACGGTTGCAGCCGATCCTGGCCGATGTCGTTTCGCTCGGAATTCCCGTTTCCATCGACAGCATGAAATCGGCCGTCGTCGCCTGGGCGCTTGATGCGGGGGCGATCATCGCCAACGACGTCTGGGGCCTGCAGCGCGACCCCGACATGGCCAGACTGTTGGCGGCGCGCCATTGCCCGGTCGTCATCATGCACAACCGCGACCGCGCCGATGCCGGTATCGACGTCATGAGGGATATTGCCGAGTTTTTTTCGCGCTCGCTCGAGATCGCTGACAAGGAAGGCATCTCGCGCGAAAATATCGTGCTCGACCCCGGCATCGGCTTTGGCAAGACCCCCGAGCAAAGCATGACGGTGCTCGCCCGGCTGGACCAACTCGGCAGATTCGGCCTGCCGCTGTTGGTCGGCGCGTCGCGCAAGCGCTTCATCAGTTCGGTGTCGCCGTCCGAGCCGGATCAAAGGCTGGGCGGCTCGATCGCCGCACATCTGATCGCCGCCGAGGGCGGCGCGCGAATCATCCGAACCCATGATGTGCTAGAAACCGTGCAGGCACTGCGGGTTGCCGCGGCGATTCGGGAAAAGCAATGAGCGATACGATCTTCATCACCGGCGTCGTCATCCATGCCCGTCATGGCGTCATGGACCACGAGACCGAGGTCGGTCAGCGTTTCGTCATCGATCTCGAACTCTCGGTCGATCTGTCGCAATCCTCGCGCACAGATCGTCTGGCCGATACGGTTTCCTATTCCAACGTGGTCGCAACAGCGACCGCGGCCTTCAAGGATGCCAATTACAAATTGCTGGAGCGCGCGGCCGGCGCCGTCGCCGATGCCATCCTGGCCGCGTTTCCGAAGGTCGGCGCCATCAAGGTCACCGTTCACAAGCCGCATGCGCCGATCGCGGCGATCTTCGACGATGTCGGGGTGGTCCTGACACGCATCCGGCAACCCTAGTCGGAAATCGGTCGCATGGCCAACGCTCTGATCGCGCTTGGCGGCAATGTCGGCGATGTCCGCGCGACCTTCCAAAAGGCGATCGGCAATATCTGCGGCATGGCCCAGGCCACCGTTCTGGCGCGCTCCTCCGATTATGCCACGCCGCCGTGGGGCGAGGAGCAGCAGGCGCGCTTTATCAATGCCTGCATCGAAATCGACACCAGCCTCGATCCCCACGCGCTCTTGTTCACGCTGCACAAGATCGAGACGAAATTCGGCCGCGACCGCGCCAATGAAAGGCGCTGGGGGCCGCGCACCCTCGACCTCGATCTGATCGCCTATGACGACGTTTCGCTGCAAAAGCCGGAACTGACGCTGCCGCACCCCCGTTGGTTCGAACGCGCTTTCGTGCTGGTGCCGCTCATGGAGATCGTGCCAGACCGTGTCATCGCCGGACGCAGCGTGGCATCCGCGCTGGCCGAGCGATCCACCGAAGGAATCGAGCGGCTGCCCGACCTTGGCTGACCGAACGCCGCCGCGCGCCGCCTAAAACAACCATTTGGCTTGGGGGTCGGCCCGTGGCAATTTCGAGCCGAATATGGCTCCCGGGAGCGCCTCGCCGAAATGACGTCCGAGACCCACGACCTGCCGCTCGCAGCGGATTTCGCGCCCGCCAGCTATGACGACTGGCGCAAGCTGGTCGATGGCGTGTTGAAGGGCGCGCCGTTCGAAACGCTGGTCAGCAAGAGCTATGATGGCTTGCGGATCAAACCGATCTACGCCCGCGCCCGCGATGCCGCGCCGATTGCGGGACGGCCTGCGGCAGCACCATGGCAGATCATGCAGCGCGTCGATCATCCCGACGCGGCGGCGGCCAACGCGCAGGCGCTGCACGATCTCGAGAACGGCGCTGCCGGTCTGACGCTGGTATTCGCCGGCGCCAACGGCGCCTACGGCTTTGGACTGGCGCCTTCGACTGAGGCGGTCGAGCAGGCGCTCGAGGGCGTCATCATCGATGCCGGGATTTCAATGGAGCTTCAGATTGGCCCGCAGTCGAGGATGGCCGCGATTCACCTGGCCGAATATGTAAAGCGCAAAGCGATCAACCCTGCCGCGTGCGATATCCGCTTCGGCCTCGATCCGATCGGCGCCTGCGCGGTCTGGGGATCCAGTCCCTATGCCTGGCCCGAGATTGTGCCTGCCGTCACCGGCGCGATCAAAGGCCTCGCCGCCATGGGTTTTAAAGGCCCGTTCGCCGCCGCCGACGGACGGGTCATCCACGATGCCGGCGGGTCGGAAGCGCAGGAACTGGCATTCGTGCTGGCGTCTGCCGTCGCTTATCTGCGCGCCATCGAAGGCGCCGGCATTGCTCTGGAAGAAGCGCGCAACATGGTCTACGCGCGGCTTTCCGCCGATGCCGATCAGTTCCTGACCATGGCGAAATTCCGTGCGCTGCGTTTGTTGTGGGCGCGCGTCGAACAGGCTTGCGGCCTTGAGCCGAAACCCCTGTTGATTGCCGCCGATACCGCGTGGCGAATGCTGACCAAGCGCGATCCTTACGTGAACTTGCTGCGCGCGACGATGGCGACATTTTCGGCAGGCCTCGGCGGCGCCAACAGCATCAACGTGCTGCCTCATACGCTGGCATTGGGATTGCCCGATCCGTTCGCGCGGCGCGTGGCGCGCAACACCCAATTGGTGCTGCTGGAGGAGTCCAATTTGGCGAAGGTGTCCGATCCCGCCGCCGGCTCCGGCGGCATCGAAGCCCTGACGCAGTCGCTTTGCGAGATCGCGTGGCAATTGTTTCAGGAAACCGAAAAAGCCGGCGGCGTGTTCTCGTCTCTGGAGCAAAACCTGATCCAGCGCCAAGTCGCGGCAACGCGCGCGCTGCGCGAAGCCAACATCGCCCGGCGCAAGGAGGTGCTGACCGGCGCCAGCGAGTTTCCAAACCTGCAAGAAGCTCAGGTGGCGGTGCTGGTGGCAAAACCGGTTAAGCTTGCGCCCTATGGCGAAGCAAAATTCAAATTCGATGCGTTGCCACCGATGCGGCTGGCGGTCCCGTTCGAACGCCTGCGCGACCGGTCGGATGAAATCCTCAAAGCCAGGAGAGCGCGGCCCAAAATCTTCCTCGCCAATCTCGGCATGCCCGCCGACTTCACCGAACGGGCAACCTTTGCAAAGAGTTTTTTTGAAACCGGCGGGATCGAAGCCGTCGGCGCGGAAGGGTTTACCGATCCGGCGGCACTGGCCAATGCCTTTAGCACCTCCGGCGCGGGGCTGGCCTGCCTGTGCTCGTCCGACAAGGTCTATGCCGCGCAGGCGATTGTCGCCGCCAAGGCCCTTCAAGCCGCCGGCGCAAGACATATCTATTTGGCAGGACGCGCCAGCGAGCAGGAAGCCGCGCTGCGCGCCGCCGGAGTTCATGATTTCATCTTTGCCGGCGGCGATGCGTTAGCCGTCCTGCAGGAAGCCTATCGGCTGGTGGAGCCAACATGACGACGCCCGCGAAACCCGTTCTGACCGGCGGCTGCCAATGCGGCGCGATTCGCTTTGCGCTGTCGGCGCCGCCCAAAAAGGTCAGCGTCTGCCATTGCCGGATGTGCCAGAAGGCCTCCGGCGCGCCGTTTGCTTCATTCGCCGACATCGAAAAAACCGATTTCACCTGGACCCGCGGCAAGCCCGCCGCGTTCCGTTCCTCCTCGATCGCCGAGCGCGACTTTTGCAGGGATTGCGGCACGCCGCTGAGCTTCCGCCGCATCGATGGTCCGCGGATCGAGATCATGACCGGCACTTTCGACCGGCCGGACCGGGTGGTGCCGATCCAGCAGTTTGGCACCGAATCCCGGCTCGGTTGGGTGGTGGCGATCGCCAACCTGCCGAGCCAGACCACCATGCAGAACTACGGCGCAGAGAAGCTGGGCGGGATCGTCAGCCACCAGCATCCGGACCATGACTAGGTGTTGGTAAGGACAACGGCCTAAACTGCTTGTGATAGAGCCAAGATCGCAGCTGCGAGAGCGATAAAATGAGCATAATTTGGGAAATTGTGGGTAGCCTGCTGAGTGGCCTACCGTTCGAGAAGATCCTGGAAAAGCCAACTTTGCCAACGTCGCGTTTGAGAAAGCTGCCAGCCCAACAGGTCGCCTCAGATTATCGAAATGATCCGGTCTAAAGGAAGAACATACAGCGACTAGTCGACCACCATCGGCAGTTTGAGAAAAAAGAATGAGCCGCATACCGAACTTTGCCGACGTCGCGTTCGAGCCGATTGCGGTAGCAGGTCCCACCGCGAGCGCCGAACCGTGGCTCACGCCGGAGGGAATCCCGGTAAAATCAGGTTATTCGGAAAGCGATCTCGAAGGCATCGACTTCCTCGAGACCTGGCCCGGCATCGCGCCCTATCTGCGCGGCCCCTACCCCACGATGTATGTCAACCAGCCCTGGACCATCCGGCAATATGCCGGATTTTCCACGGCGGAAGATTCCAACGCGTTCTATCGCCGCAACCTTGCCGCCGGCCAGAAAGGCCTTTCGGTCGCGTTCGATCTCGCCACCCACCGCGGCTATGATTCCGATCACCCGCGCGTGACAGGCGATGTCGGCATGGCCGGCGTCGCGATCGATTCGATCTACGACATGCGCACATTGTTTGCCGGCATCCCGCTCGACCAGATGAGCGTGTCGATGACCATGAACGGCGCGGTGCTGCCGATCCTGGCATTGTTCGTGGCGGCGGCCGAGGAACAGGGCGTGCCGCCGGAAAAACTTTCTGGCACCATTCAGAACGACATTCTGAAAGAATTCATGGTGCGCAACACCTACATCTATCCGCCGGCGCCCTCGATGCGGATCATCTCCGACATCTTTGCCTATACCTCGCAAAAAATGCCGAAATACAACTCGATCTCGATTTCCGGCTATCACATGCAGGAAGCCGGTGCGACCCAGGACCTTGAGCTTGCCTATACGCTCGCCGACGGCGTCGAATATTTGCGCGCCGGCCTTGCCGCAGGTCTCGACGTCGATCGTTTTGCACCACGGCTGTCTTTCTTTTGGGCCATCGGCATGAACTTCTTCATGGAAGTGGCCAAGATGCGCGCCGCCCGGCTGTTGTGGGCGAAGCTGCTTAGCCAGTTCAACCCGAAAGACCCGCGCTCGCTGTCACTGCGCACCCATTGCCAGACCTCGGGCTGGTCGCTGACCGCGCAGGATGTCTTTAATAATGTGATGCGGACCACGATCGAGGCGATGGCGGCAACCCAAGGCCATACCCAGTCGCTGCACACCAACGCGCTCGACGAGGCCTTGGCACTGCCGACCGATTTCTCCGCGCGGATCGCGCGCAACACGCAATTGTTCCTGCAGCAGGAAAGCGGCACCACCCGCATCATCGACCCCTGGGGCGGCTCGTACTACGTCGAACGGCTGAGCCGCGATCTCGCGGCCAAGGCCTGGGGCCATATCCAGGAGGTCGAGGCGCTCGGCGGCATGGCCAAAGCGATCGAAGCCGGCGTGCCGAAACTGCGGATCGAGGAAGCTTCCGCCAAGACCCAAGCGCGGATCGACGCCGGCAAGCAGGCGGTGATCGGGGTCAACAAATACAAGCCGGTCAACGAGGCGCCGATCGACGTCCTGAAGGTGGAGAATTCCACGGTGCGGCGGCTGCAGATCGACAAGCTCAAGCGGCTCAGGAAGGAACGCAATCAGAAGGACGTCGACGAGGCCTTGGCGGCGTTGACGCGCTCGGCCGGCGAAGGCAATGGCAATCTTCTGGCGCTCGCGATCGACGCCGCGCGCGCCAAGGCCACCGTCGGCGAAATTTCCGACGCGATGGAGAAGGTGTTCGGGCGGCATCGCGCCGAAATCAAATCCATCACCGGCGTCTACAAGCGGGAGGCATCCACCATGTCCAACCGGGTCGAAAAGGTGCAGGCGCTGATCGACGCGTTCGAGGAAGCGGAAGGACGCCGGCCGCGCATTCTGGTCGCCAAGATCGGCCAGGACGGCCACGACCGCGGCCAGAAGGTGATCGCTTCGGCCTTTGCCGATGTCGGTTTCGACGTCGACATCGGGCCGCTATTTGCGACCGCCGAGGAAGCGGCGCGGCAGGCGGTGGAGAACGACGTGCATATTTTGGGGGTATCGTCACTGGCGGCGGCGCATCTCACCGCCGTGCCGGAACTGAAGGCGGCGCTGAAAAAACAGGGCCGCGACGACATCATGATCATCATCGGCGGCGTGGTGCCGCCGCAGGATTACGACGCGCTCTACAAGGCCGGTGCCGAGGCGATCTTCCCGCCGGGTACCGTGATCGCGGATGCGGCCGAAGAGCTGATCCACAAGCTCAATGCGCGGCTGGGGCACAGCGAGGCGGCGGAGTAGTGATGGACTATGCCGCGTTTCGAGAGAAAATTCGACCAATCTTTGGCGACATCAAAAATGAGGATTCTATTTCGTTTCAGCTGTTCGATCTGACCGACCTTTTTCAAAAGATTTCAGCGATCTATTCATTCGCTAGCGCGCAAACAGAAACCTCTTTTCAAAATCCAATTATCTTCCAGGTTGTACATTCGGCGCTTGTGTACGGTGTCTGCGTTCAGATTCGTCGTTTGGCAGACGGAAGTCAGCACAACGAGATATCTCTCTACAAGCTCGTGAGTGAAATACGGAGCAACTACCGCGGCTGGAACAGACAAAGCTTCGTAACTTGGGACGGCCAGCCGTACGATCCAGCTGAACTCCGACGCCAACATCATGCAGAAACTGATCGCCTTCTTAGCGAGAGGCTACAAAACGGAACGTCTGCGGCGTGGATACCTATTGGAAAGCACGAAGAAATCGAACGGCGCCATTTCGTCTTTGATCTACTTTCCGCCAAGTCGAAGGACGCGAAAAGATCTCCGAGCGACCTTTGGGGACCACAATTCGCCAAGTATCTAACGAAACTCCTGAGCGAAGGCTCCGCGGATGTGACCGATTTCGCAAATAAATACTTAGCTCATCGGATTCATTTTGCTCCAGAACGAAAACCGGAATTTTCCGTACCATTAGAAAAAATAGAATCAGCAATCTGCTCCCTATGGAAATGCTTTAATGTTCTAAATTCGATTTTCCACGACAGCTATACTACGCCGGAAATAATTCATCAGTACGATTCGTTTCAAAAACTCGGACTTCCGCTCGTCAGACCCGATCATGAGGAAAGATTCGTGAGAGGCTACGAGATTATAAAGTCGCGCATGGACGAGGATGTGGGCCAATTCGCGAGAGTTTGGGAGCGGCAATTCGTGAGCCAACAATGAACCGCTGTACGATTAGCGTTCCCGTCGTCGACATCGGGTATCTCGCGGGACACAACCTCGCACGCCCCGCTGCCTTCAGGTTTGCCCGCAGGATAGGCCTCGCGGTCGCTAGCCTAGCTTCGCTCACCGCAGCACACGCGGCCGAACCCAAGCCCGACGCCGCGATCACGAACAAAAGCGTCGATGCCCGCGTCTTCCTCGACGACAAGATCAAGGCCGATGCCGCGCTTTCGGCGGATTGTCTCGCCGAGGGCAGAAGGTGGATCAACAAGAATGCAGTGTATGCTGCCGCCTCGCGTCAGGAAGACCCGGTGCTGTTCCGCAACGGCGGCTGGAGTTTTGAGCGCAAATATGCCCTTCGCTCGGTAACCGACGGACATTATACCAGCATCGTCAGGTCCGACTACGTGAACACCGGCGGCGCGCATCCCAATTCGGACGTCAACACCATCCTGTGGGACGCAACTGCAAAGAGACGTATCAGCATTCGTCCCTTCTTCACCGAGACGGCCGATGCCGGACCGACGATGATGGCGATTTTGAAGGCCGTGATCGTTTCGCTGAACATCGAAAAGAAGAAACGCGATGCCACCGACACCGCAACCGCCGAATGGTACAAGGGTCTTGAGCCGAAACTGCTCAAGATCGGCGCGGTGACGCTAGCGCCGTCAACCGAATCCGGCAAAAGCTCCGGCCTGACCTTTCACTATCCGCCCTACGCAGTCGGCCCCTATGCCGAAGGCCCGTATGTTGCCTTTGTGCCATGGGAAACCCTTAAATCTTATCTGACGCCGGAGGGGTCGAAGATTTTCGGCGGGGCCCGCCCCAATAGCGACGACGACGGCACGCGATGACCGGCCGGTGGCCTGACCTCGAGAGCGATAGCTTGCTGGCAAACTCAGGCGCGTTGTGCAAATGAGCTTGTCATGCCCGGACTTTATCCGGGCATCCATCAATCTTCGTAACGAGTCTTTCGAAGCAGATGGATCACCGGGTCAAGCCCGGTGATGACGATCTCAAAACCGTCCTGGTCGTGCGAAATTGAAATCCGATGCAAATCACTGCGTTCAAAACCCCGCTCTCCCCCTCGCCCGCCGCTTTCCGCCGTTGTAAAGCAAGGCATGCCCCCGCCGAAAAACGCCCCCCTCGACATCAAGGCCTTGGCCAAGGACCTTCGTTCCGGCCACCGCGCGGCGCTGGCGCGCGCGATCACGCTGATCGAAAGCCGGCGCGGCGATCATCAGGCGGCGGCGCGCGATCTGGTGCAGGCGCTGCTGCCCGAGACCGGCAAGGCCATTCGCGTCGGCATCACCGGCTCGCCCGGGGTCGGCAAATCCACCACCATCGATGCGCTCGGGATGTTCCTGATCGGGCGCGGCCACAAGGTTGCGGTGCTCGCGGTCGATCCCTCTTCCGCGCGCACCGGCGGCTCGATCCTCGGCGACAAGACCCGGATGGCGCGGCTTGCGGCTTCCGATTGCGCCTATATCCGGCCCTCGCCGGCCTCAGGCACGCTCGGCGGCGTCGCCGCGAAAACGCGGGAATCGATGTTGTTGTGCGAGGCGGCGGGCTTCGATGTGATGCTGGTGGAGACCGTCGGCATCGGGCAATCCGAAACCTCGGTTTGCGACATGACCGATTTTTTCCTGGCGCTGATGCTACCTGGCGCCGGCGACGAGCTGCAGGGCATCAAGAAGGGCCTCGTCGAACTCGCCGACATGATCGCGATCAACAAGGCCGACGGCGACAACATCAAGCGCGCCAATCTCGCGGCGAGCGAATATCGGGGTGCCCTGCATATCCTTAACCCGCGGTCCGAGCACTGGCATCCGCCGGTCGTGACCTATTCGGCCCTGACGGGTGCCGGCATCGACACGCTATGGCAGAAGATTCTCGACCACCGCACGGCGATGAACGCGTCAGGCGAATTCGCAAGCCGCCGCCGGGAGCAGCAGGTGAAATGGATGTGGTCGATGCTGGAGCAGCGGATGATGGCGCGGCTGCGCGCCGATGCTTCGGTGCGCGCCAGGGTGAAGCGAATCGAAGCCGAGGTCGCGGCCGGCCGCGTCACGCCGGCGCTGGCGGCGGTGCAGATCGCGGAATTACTGGGATGAGCGAGAACCTTCGCATCCTCATCACCGGCTTCGGCCCCTTTCCGGGCGCGCCTTTCAATCCGACGATGCCGCTGGTAAGGCGGCTGACTGGATTGCGCCGGCCGGCGTTTGGCGGTGTCGACCTGATCGGGCACATCTTTCATGTCACCTATTCTACGGTCGATCGGGAACTCCCCGCACTCCTCGCCCAACACCGCCCGCAAGCCCTCCTGATGTTTGGGCTGGCCGATCGCACGGCCTATGTCCGGGTCGAAACCCGCGCCCGCAATGCCGTCACAACTCTGTTCCCCGATGCCGATCGGACCCGTGCGCGCAAGGGATCGATATCGGGCGGCGCCGATGCGCTGATGTTCGGTCCCCACACCGCCAAACTTTTGCGCGCAGCGCTCGGCACCGGGATCGACGCCCGCGCCTCGCGCGATGCCGGAAGTTACCTCTGTAACTATTTGAGTTGGCGCGCGATCGAGGCAAACCGCGACGACCATGGTCCCCGGCTCACGGCCTTTGTACATATCCCGCTGCTGGCGCGCGGGGTTTCCCGTCGCCGCGGCACGGCGCGCCGCATCGCGCTGGAAGAACTGGTCGATGCCGGCGAAGCCATGCTGCTGGAGATGGTAAGGCTGACGCGGCAGGCGGTGCGCGAGCGTTAGAGCGCGTTGTTTTTAGACGGCAACATATCCTGAGTTCGTGAAGTAATTGGCGCACTCGTCTTTGGAGAAGAGGTTGAGGAGATCGCCAACTTTTCGCCAAGTCGCTTCGGCGTCTCTGGTCTGG
>Ga0193751_1001280_pt1 | contig 16404 bp, 12 predicted proteins | sample L1c2metaG_FD_143050 | JGI IMG/M metagenome (GOLD analysis project Ga0193751, IMG submission 143050) | Soil microbial communities from a riparian zone of the East river system, Colorado, United States - L1c2 | ecosystem: Environmental > Terrestrial > Soil > Riparian zone | place: USA: East River... | reverse complement strand
CAATATGCCAGATGTGCATGCCGTTCTCTTCGAGTACGCCAATGTTCCGGTCTACATGCGCTTGAGCTTGGATACGGAATCGACCGAAGTCACTCGCTTTATGGGCTCCAAGGGTGTCATCGAACTTACCGAGTTCGGGCTCAGCTATTCTCCGCAACCCGGAGTGGATCTCTCTCCGAGTTATTACTCTGGGTCGTTTCCTGCCCGGCTGAGGACACCCTATCTCGCGCAATGGCACCAAGAACACGATCCTAAACCGGGACAGGAGCCGGCTCCCGAGAGCTTGATCTTTAAGGGAAACGATTATGACGATTTGCGTCCCCACCTCTGGAATTTCTTCGAGGCCGTCCGGTCGCGCAAGCCGGTGCTGCAGGATGCGGTGTTCGGGCACAACGCGGCTCTCGGCTGCCACATGGCCAATGAATCCTACTTCAGGAAAAAACCGGTGTATTGGGATCCAACTTCGCAGAGTATCAAGTCGTAGGGACAAGGCTGTTCTCGGCGTGAATGTTTGGCTGTAACGCACCTCCGGCGAAAGGAGTCGAAGCAATATGAATATTCCGCGGAGCGCAATCGCGCTAACCATGTTAGTACTGGCGCTTTCTATGGAGGTGTATTCCGAACAACACAACTCTGCGGAGACGACAACCGTGTCGCCTCAGTCGTTTCTGGGGCGGTGGGATCTGACCCTGAAGACTCCGAGTCGCGAATATCCCTCGTGGCTGGAGATAACTCAGGAAAGTGGGCAACTCAAGGCGCTTCTGGTGAGCCGTTGGGGACACGCGCGACCGCTGCCGAAAATCGAGCTCTCACATGGGCAAATAACATTCGTTTCTCCCAAGGACGAAGAAGACAGGAAAGACGACATCGTATTTGTGGGCACACTGTCGGGGCAGAAACTGAGTGGGACGACGAGCGGGCAGGATGGGACTCCGTGGCAATGGACGGGCGAGAGGGCGCCGGATCTGAAGAGAAGGGCCGAACCGACGTGGGGAAAACCGACGTCTTTGTTCAATGGCAAGGACCTGAGCGGGTGGAGGCCGAGCGATCCGAATGCAACGGCTACCTGGAAGGTCGAAAACGGAACGCTCTTGAGTCCCGGACATGGTCCTGACCTCATCACCGATGCGAAGTTCGAAGACTTCAAGTTGCATGTCGAATTCAATTGCGCTCCGAAATCGAATAGTGGTGTCTACCTGCGGGGTCGATACGAAGTTCAAATCGAAGACGATCCCGTGCCAGAAGGACCGACCATGCGCACGGGAGGTGTGTATGGCTTCCTGGCCGCTTCGCCGGAACAGCCACGCAGGCCGGGAGAATGGCAGACCTACGACATCACACTTGTGGGCCGCGTGGTCACTGTCGTGCAGAACGGTCAGACCATTATTGACAAGCAGGAAATTCCGGGTATTACGGGCGGCGCTTTGGATAGTCACGAAGGACTACCCGGCCCGATCTATCTGCAAGGTAGTGAAGATGGGCACGTCGCTTTTCGGAACATCACGATTACGGCAGGTAGGTGACTGAGGAGGAAACGCGAGCCAATCGTCCAGCTCGTTTCTCGCCCCATGGGGGCCGGTTTGCTTCTCCGCATTACGGTTCCCACTCCAAAGAAAACACCGAGAAGCGACACGGTCGAAACACGTCAAATCTTACTCGAAGTGGCACCCCCGACTCGCCAAACTTGATTTCAATCTTGACCTCGCCACCGGGGGCGGTCTCGGGAAGTTCAGCTTCTTGTTGCTCCACAGGGATATCACCTTCACCGTAAAGGACACCGCGCAATCTGTATCCACGGAGAGTGTACATCGGCATATCGCGCCGTGTGCGGACGAGCAGATGAAAAACGTTTAGCTGGTTTTCAACGGACAACGATTCAATCGGACCCGATTCCAGCCGCAAGATTTCGTAGGAGGGTTTCGGGCGGCCATAGATATCCACGACCCCATGAACACGCTGCTTCAGTGCCCCGACGCCGCGATCGCCCACATGAGTCCGGTAGTCGTTGTAGCAGAAGAAAATGGCGCCACCGACGAAGTCCCTGGAGCGGATGGCCGCATCATGGGATCGAAGGATGTCAATCCGGTGCCCGTCGCCTTCGGGACGGTCTGCGGTGCAGGCGCAATATCCGTACTCTGAAATCACCACCGGTTTGCCCGGAAATGCCGCGTGGAGATCGTCCAAATGCTTGGCCACTGCCTCGGGAGGGCCTTCTTGCCAGCTCCCGAAGTATTCATTCGTTTCGATGAAATCCATGAGCCCCGCAACGTCGCGTTCCGGGGTCTCGCCCAACGAGTTTGAAGCATAAGAGCAGAGCCGCCCCGGGTCGAGTTGTTTCGCCTCCTCCAACATGCGCTTGGCGAATTGATAGGCTGGAGGATTTTGGCCGGCGATTTCATTGCATAGACCCCAGACCACAACCGAAGGATGGTTCCGGTCGCGTGCGACCATCTCTTGCAACTGTTCCAGACCGTTTTGCATGATGTCGGCATCGGGTCCCGCTCCCATGCCTTGAAACGTGTCATACCCCCAAGCCGGAACCTCGGCCTGCATCAAAATGCCGTGACGATCGCAGTAATCAAGCACCCGCTGGTCCTGCGGCCAATGGACACGCGTGAAGATGCAATTCAGAAGTTTCATATCGGCATGGTCGTGCCTGATCCACTCTTCTGGCTCCGCCATGCCAAATTCCGGGTTGCTGCCCGCCATCCGTTCCACACCCATCAGCCGGACGTGCTCTCCGTTCAAGTGGAATTTTCCGTCCTTGACTTCCAGTTTTCGCACTCCGAACGTCGTCGAGAACTGGTGTGATTCGCGCTCATCCGTGATCGAGAAATCAATCCGATAAAGGTTAGGGTGGTCAAAATGCCAAAGCTTGGCGTGGGGCAGGGCCGCATGAAAGAGCGCCGTCTGCACCGCCCCCGCTTGGATTGAGAGACCCGAAGTTTCTAAACTGTTCAAGACCGCAAGTCCAAGATCTTCATCGAAGACCCGGAAAGAGGCCCGTCCGTTCCATGGTCTTGAACCAGTATTTCGAACGTATGCGGTGATGGTTAGTTTCCCTTCGCCGGCGGCAAGATCGGGAACCGCTTCGACGTCGATACGCTCGACAAAAGTCTTCGGCGTGACCAGCAGTTGCACCGGACGAAAGATTCCGCCATCGTGGGCCCAATCGCTGGAACGTCCTCGCGGCAGCATGTGATCGTTGAAGGCACTATCCACACGCACCGCAACCGTATTGGGCCGACCCCAGCGGAGGAACTGCGTGATGTCGAAGGTAAAAGCCGTGTAACCCTTGCGGGCATGTTCTCCGGCCAGCCTGCCATTGATCCACACCATGGCGGTGTGGAATACAGCTTCAAACTCGATCCGCACCGCGGAATGCTGCCAGGCGATCGGAACATCGAAGGTCCGCCGATACCAGGCGATGCCGCGATAGTCGACAGACGCGAAGGCAACTTGCCAGGTATGAGGCACAACGACGCTTTGCCAGTCATTCACGGAATAATCAGCCTCGTGCCAGTGCTGGTCCGCACCGACGGCCGTGGGATCGGTGCGAAACCGCCACTGGCCGCAAAGGCCGACCGTTTTGGTTGCGGACAACTGCGGCTTCTCTTCCGCAGCAGACAGAGCGGTCGCGCCCAGGGCGCCCGCAGCCAAGGTTCCGGCATCAGTTAGGAATTTGCGCCGAGAAGACATAGCAATTTTCCGCGTGCGATTACATTAATCAAAGTTCGCGAAGTTGGAAAGATCCTTACCAACAACCGATGGGCAATCGATGTGGCGAGAGGCCCCCGATTATCTGTTTCTTTCGAAGCACGACGGCAAGATTCATAGTTGAATCGTCGCAGACGAAAGTCTCCGCGAACCATTTTGAGAGCGTACCGTCGATCTCAGTGAACTCGGTTTCTAGCCGAAACAGTGGTCGAGTGCTTCCTTGTTCTAAACTCTATCCAGTCCCATTCCTCCACATCCACTGGCGCTGGCCGCTACACTATAGACTTTTCCGAATTGAACGCCATCCACCCGCCTTTGTTGCCACGCGCCAACTTGCCTTGACAGAGGCGATTCCAGTGGCCTACGCTGCGAACCGACAAGCTGGAAAGCAACCCGACAAAGGCGGAGTGAATGGGAAGAGTGATGTCTGCCGAGCGAGGAAAGCGAGCGAGGGCATGTTCTCAGGTGCTGCTAGCTTATTGTTTCGCCGCCCTGACGATCTTAGCACCGGCCGGAGTGAGGGCGGCAGATAGTTACGAAGTGACGATCGAGCGAGGCGTGCCTCTAAAGATGCGTGACGGCGTCACGTTGCGCGCAGATATTTGCCGCCCAAAGGCAGAGGGCAAGTTTCCGTTGCTGCTCACACGCACACCCTATGACAAGAACAGAACGGTAGATTTTTGCCTGAAAGCTGCGGCACGTGGGTACGTCGTCGTCGCGCAGGACGTCCGGGGAAGATATGCCTCGGAAGGGGATTGGTATCCGTTCAAGAACGAATCTCAGGACGGCTACGACACGGTTGAGTGGGCCGCTGCGCTTCCTTATTCCAACGGAAAGGTCGGGATGTTCGGTGGTTCCTACGTCGGCGCGACGCAATACCTGGCGGCAATCGCCCAGCCTCCTCATTTGGCAGGAATTTGTGCCAACGATACGGCGTCCAACTATCACGACGGCTGGACCTATCAGGGCGGTGCGTTCGAGCAATGGTTTAGCGAGTCATGGACGACGGGGCTGGCGGCAAACACCATTAACCGCCGCGTAGACGTCGGCGGCGACACAATTAAATGGACACCAACGCTGCCGCTGTTGTCATATCCGGTGTTCGAAACACCATCGGCTACGGGACTGGCGCCGTATTTCACCGACTGGCTCGCGCACCCAAACTATGATGACTATTGGAAGCAGTGGTCGATCGAAGACCACTACGCGCAGATTCAAGTTCCGGTACTCAGTCTCGGCGCATGGTACGACATTTTTTTAGGCGGGACGTTAAGGAATTATGCGCGCCTCAAGAACGAGGCCGGCACGGAGGCCGCGCGGCGTGGCCAGCGGCTGATGATGTACGTTGGAGGGCATGCCGGAGGAACGGCAGTCGGGAAAATTGGCGCTGTCGATTTTGGAGATAAGTTGCCGTTTGACCTGGAGGAGGTGACACTCCGTTGGTACGACAGCCTGCTCAAGGGAATTGTGAATGGGTTAGACCATGGGAAATCAGTAAAAATCTTCGTCATGGGCAAAAACGACTGGCGGGAAGAAGATGACTGGCCACTGGAGCGCGCCAAGGCAACGCGCTATTACTTGCGTTCGACAACGCCATCGAATGGTCTTCAAGGAGGCGGCACGCTGAGTACAGCCGCGCCTGCCGAGGAGAAACCCGACCAATACGTGTACGATCCGAACGACGCAGTCCCCACAATTGGGGGGCCCCTTTGTTGCCAACCGCTGCCGACGGGAATCGGTCCTCAGGACCAGCGGCCTGCGGAAACACGCGGCGACGTACTCGTATTCTCTTCTCAAGTATTTACACAGAACACCGAAGTTACGGGTCCAATTTCGCTCGACCTGTATGTCAGTAGCTCTGCCGTTGATACAGACTTTACCGGGAAAGTGGTTGACGTCTGGCCGAACGGATTTGCTCAGAATTTGACAGAAGGCATTCTGCGCTTGCGCTACCGCAATTCGCCCGAGAGACCGGAACTTGGAAATCCTGGGGAGATTTATCACATTACTGTAGACCTTTGGGCGACAAGCAATGTTTTCCTGCCAGGACACAAGCTGCGGCTCGAGGTTTCCAGCAGCAACTTCCCGCGATTTGATCGAAACTTGAATACCGGTGAGGATCAGGCGCGTGGAACGCACATGATCAAAGCAACAAACGTCATCTATCATGACAAATCTCGGCCTTCGGCTCTGGTCCTCCCCATTTTGCCGTAAGCGGCAAGTCAAGGATGACTCTGAGTGAACGATTAGGGCCGCACACCAAGTCTGGCTCCCCGGCGGTAGTGGGCTACTGTTTAGAGTAGCCTAACAATCCCCGGCAATTTCTTTGACCGATGTGATCCGAAATGCAATCATCTTTCGCTCCAGTGTTGTGAAGGAGGGGTCTACCCGATGAACACGCGGATTGACCCTCGTTCAAGAACCAGGTCGGTCGGCAGGATGCCATCCGATAGGAGGGAAGGCGGATTAAGGTGTGCAGACAAGAATCTGCCTTCGCGCCAACCTGCACCGTGCTAGCGACCCACGGGTTCCCACTGGCGATGACCGTGCTTGCTGCAGTTCTTTAGCCATAGGCACCAGGCGTCCGTACGTGCTCGGAATTTCGATTCAAGACGCCGCGCGATGACTTCCGGATGGTCCCTAGCCTTCCCTTACCGGATTATGGAAGGATTTCCCAGCGTCGCGAACACGGCATTGATGATGTTGCCGGTGACTGCGGTGATTGCACGCGATCGTCAACGTGCCATTACTTGGAGCTATTCCTTCAGCGCAAGGACAGTCGCTCAATTTCAACAAGTAGCTATAGGTTTTCATCGGCTTTTCAATCCGCTATTCGGGCGGAATACGCCGAAATAAGACGTAAAAGACGATGTGTAACGTAAGGTAAGTGACTGAAAGGAAACACGCTGGACTAGGTCTGATCCGTTATGAGACCGTCGCTCTAGCCGCCTGAGCTACGCCGCCGATCCGGAAATACGCGGAAGGAAAACAGGGACAGCCCGGAAATGGGCACCGAATCCCGCAGACGCGGGTGGACGCGTCCCTAGTGCATTCTAAGAGTGCGCGGAATGGAGTGTCAAACGAACGCACTGTCAAACCGCCGGGCTGCATGCGAAACTGGGCGCATGAAAGTCATTGCTGTGATTCCCGCGCGGCTGGCTTCGACGCGCCTGCACCGCAAGATGCTGCGCGAGATCGCCGGCGTCCCCTTGCTAGCCTGGGTGTATCGGGGCGTGCGGCGATGTTCGGCGCTGGACCAGGTCGTCGTCGCCACCGATTCGGATGAAATCATGCGGTTCTGCGCGCAGCAGGGCTTTGTCGCGCGCATGACTTCGAGGGCGCATCGGTCGGGCACCGAGCGGGTCCATGAGATCTCGATCGCGATTCCGGCGGATGTTTATTTGAATGTTCAGGGCGACGAACCCCTGACTCGGCCCGAGCATATCGAGAGCTTGATTGCGTTGATGCAGGGCTCAAAGGTCGAGGTGGGGACGCTGAAAACGCCGGCCGCAGGAATTGACATCAACAATCCGAGCGCAGTGAAGGTGGTGACGGATGCCGCGGGACGCGCCTTGTATTTTTCGAGGGCGGCCATTCCGCATGACCGCGATGGAATGCGGCCGCGATATTACAAGCATCTTGGGTTTTACGGCTATCGCAAGGACGCGCTGGACAAGTTCGTGCGCTGGCCGGAGTCGTCGCTCGAGCGCAGCGAGCGGCTGGAGCAGTTGCGTTTTCTTGAGAATGGAGTGCCGCTCTACGTCGCAGAAACGCCTTTCGACACCGTGGGCGTCGACACGGAAGAGGATGTCCGGAGAGTCGAAGAGATTCTGGAAAAGAATTTGTAATTTTGTAATCGAATCATGGGGTTGATTTCAGATTACCAAATTACAAATTACTCGATTACCAATTTCAATGCGCCTTCGCCCAGGCTTCGGCGGCGGCGACTCGCTTTACGATCGCGGGATGCGAATGGAGAAACCATTCGACCCAGCGTGAAGGCGTTTTTTCGGCGAGATTCTGCTCGGCCAACTTATTCATCGCCGAAATGAAGGGCTCGACGCTGGCCACGGACTGGAAGCAATAGCGGTCCGCCTGCCGCTCGTTGAAACGCGAGTAGGCGTTGAGCGCGGGCATCAGCAAAAACGAGAGCACGGTTGAGACTAGAATCAGCAGCGGAAGATTGGCGAAATCGGACATGGTCTCGAACATGTTGCGGCGTTCCACCGCGTAGCTGAGAACATTGTTGGCCAGCCAGAAGCCGAACAAGGTGATTCCCGCCTGCACGAAAATACTCTTCAGGATGTGGCGATGCACGTGATGCCCGAGTTCGTGCGCGAGCACGGCTTCGATTTCGTCGTCAGAATAGTTGTCCAATAAGGTGTCGGCGAGAATGATGCGCCGGGTCGCGCCGAGTCCGGTCAGCGCGGCGTTGGCTTTTTTGCTCTTCTCGGAAAGATGCCACTTGTAGACACCCCGCACGCGCGTGCCGGCGCGTTCGCTCAGAACGATTAAGCGACGTTTGAGTTCTTCATTTTCGAGTGGTTCGAATTTGTAAAAGATCGGAAAAAGCACAACCGGCGCGAGTTGCGCGAGCAGTACAACGAGTCCCAGAAAAACCGCCCACGCGATCACCCACCAGTACTGCGTCTCTTGGCGTATGAGCATGTAGAGCAGTTCCACCACAATTGTGGCCATGACCAGGCCGAGCAGCAGACTCTTGCATTCGTCCCAAAGCCAGGAGCGGAGTCTCTGGTTGGAAAGGTTATAGCGATGTTCGAGCCGGAAACCGTAGTACTCAAGCGGAAGTCCAAGCACTTTGCTGATCAGCATCAGCATCAGGACGTAGAGGAAAACGGCGAAAGGATAATTCTGAGAGGCGCCGCGCTCGGCGAGGTCGCGGAGCGTCCCGGTCAAACCAGTGGCCAGGAGCACGACGAGCAGCCCGAGGCCGATCACGAAATCGGCGATGCCCAGCCACCGCTTGATGCGGTTATAGCGGCGCGATTCCGGAGAATCGGCGAGAACCGGTGCGATTTCTGTGGTGGCCATCATCGTGGGAGTTATCACTATCCTATCGCGTTCCCAGGCAGTCCTACGCCCGGTTTACGAATCTTTCGCCGGTTTCAAGAATTTCTTCGACCATCTCGGGCGTGGCCGCTTCCACATAGCACCGCAGCATACGTTCGGTACCGGAGGCCCGAAACAATACCCAGGCGTCGGCGCCGTTGCCATGCTTGGGAGCGTCGAGGAAGAACTTCACGCCGTCGCGCTTCTCCTTGCGCAATATGGAATAAGCGCCGAGCTTTGTAGTCTGCGGATCGCCAGCGCGGCGGATGGCGCTGTCCTTCTGCTCATCGGAGATATGCAGATCGCGCCGTCCATAGTAATGCGCGCCGAATTCGCGCTGCAGATCGGCAACCAACTGGCCGAGCGGCTTCTTTTCTTCCGCCATCACATTCGCCAGCAGGAGCGCGTTGAGAATGCCGTCGCGTTCCGGGAGAAAGCGTCCGTATCCGATGCCGCCTGATTCTTCTCCGCCAATCAGAATTTCGTGCTCCATCATGAGGTCGGCAATGTACTTGAACCCGATCGAGGTCTCATACAGCTTGCGTCCGTGTTTCGCGGTGATGCGGTCGATCATGCCGCTGGTGTTGAAAGCCCGCACCACGTCGCCCGGCCACTTCTTATACACCAGCAACCAGTTCAGCAGGACGGCAAAGCACTTGTGCGAATCGACGAAGCTCCCGTCTTCAGCCACAGCGCCGATGCGGTCGGCATCGCCGTCGGTTACCAGGCCGGCGTGGCATTTTTCTTTCACTACGGTTTCCTGCAGCAGCGCGACGTGCGGCAGAATCGGCTCGGGATTGATGCCCGGAAATAGCGGGTTCACTTCCTGGCGGATCGCCACGTAGCGGATGCCGTGCGCGTCAAATATTTTCGCCAGAACTCCGCAGCCGGAGCCGTACATGGAGTCAATAGCAAATCTGAAATTCGCGCCGCGGATGAGATCGAGATCCGCGAACTCGGAAACCGCTTCGACGTAGGCGGGCTTCAGATCCACATCTTCTATCTTCGCGGGTGCCCCACTCATTCTCGCGGGTGCCCCATCCTTGCGCGTCTTGTGCGCAAGGGTGGGAGACGAATCTGAGGCTGTCGTTCCGGCGTCCAGTTCGTCTTCGATCAACTTCATGATCGCGGGCGTGGCCGACCCGCCAAACTTCGCTTTGAACTTCACGCCATTCCAGTTCCATGGATTGTGGCTCGAAGTGACCATGACCCCGCCCGCTGCACCCAGCTTTTTGACGTTGTAGGAAACCGCGGGCGTGGGCACGTAGTCGTTGGCCAGGCGCACGGGGATGCCCGCCGCGGCGATGACTTCGGCGACGGCACGAGCGGCGCGGTCGGACAGGAACCGCGTGTCATAGCCGACAACAACACCGCGAGTGGGGTCTTCGTGTTTGAGTACGTACTTGGCGATCGCGCCTGCCACGCGCCGCACGTTGTCGAAGGTAAAGTCGTCGGCGATAAGGCCGCGCCAGCCGTCGGTACCGAATTTGATTTGGGTCATGAATCTGTATCCGCTCGATGAATCTTACAGATATTCCTTCAACTCGGCGAAACGGACTCGCATTGGAGAACTGAGGTCGATCTCCGGCGAGTAATCGATGACAAGCTCTCGGAAGGGAACGTTGAACGGATCGAACACCCATGACTCGACCGTAATCTCCTCACCTACCGGAAAATCCGGGAGGTCGATTGTTACATATTCGACATTATCCAGCCCCACAGAGCTACCGGAACGAACTGCCTTAAACGTCAGTTTGTTTAGTCGAGAAGTCTGATGTTTGCGCACGCCGCAGACAATCCGGTTGTAGCGTGGCAATAAGTCTTTTTGCTCTCGCCGAACAAGCTGCTGTTCATAGTGGAGAAGGCGGACTGCAAAATGTCCTCGCTCCCTGACCACCCCACACACACTCGCAAAGTCCCTTATCTTCTTATATCCAGCATAGACTGTTTTGCTAAACAGTTCCTCGGGACAGTTTTCAATCCATTGAACAAAGTCTGCACCGTGAGCGTGGGTACTCTTTGCGCCCCAATTGTGCCAGTAAACGGCTTTGTCGATGCCCGCGCGGCTCAGGCAATAACAGCCTTCCGTGGTCCCATCGTAGCCAATGGCAAAGAAGCTAGCCCTCTCATCCTCAGGCAATCGGTTCGTGGCTATATCAACAAGACTTCCGGGATTCTCGATAGAAAACAGCACGAGGGAGCCGGCAAAAAAACTTCCAGAGCCAATGTCATTCAGGAAGTCAAGATATGATCGGGGACAGCGAACTAGCCGTTGCGCAAACCATGCAGTAGCGGTTAGCCGGTCGACTTGGCCGTAAATCGTGTGGTACCCAGGTGCTGGATGGTCCTTCAGTTCGCGCACGAATCTTGGGAACGACAAACTGTGCATTGGGCTCTCGAACGACTAACGGCCACCGACCAACGACTGCCTTTTCACACCAGCTTATGCATCTTCTTCTCATCCAGATGCTTCACAACTTTGCCGACATCCTGCGACTGGTCGAGGGTGGTGATGAGCAGGGCATCTTCGGTCTCGACTATCACCAGGTTGCTCACGCCGACCAGGGCGACAAATTTACCAAGCACGTGAACATAATTGTTCTGTGCGTTCAGAGTAAATCTGCCGGACGTGGATACCGGATTCCCACCGCAACGTTTTGCCTTCGCTACGTGGTGCTCATGCAGCGCGGTCCAGGAGCCGAGGTCGTTCCATCCGAAGTCGGAGGGCAGACAGAAGATGCGTGACTGCGCTTCTCCCTTGGCCGAGCGCGGTTCCAGCACCGCATAGTCGATGCTGATGTTTTCGCACTTCGGGTAAAGCTTTCGAAACGTCTCCACGAACTTGCGCGTGCCATAGGCGGCGGCAATCTTCTCGAGAAGGAGAGCCGTGTTGGGAACGTGTTCGCGCAGTGCATTCGCGAGCGTGTCGGCGCGCCAGAGAAACATGCCGCTGTTCCAGAAGTAGTTGCCCGCGTCGAGAAACTGCCGGGCCACGCCAAGATCCGGCTTTTCGGTGAAGCGGCGCGCGCGCAGCGAGCCATCGTGATCCGGTGCACCGGCCTCGATATACCCATAGCCGGTTTCGGGGCGAGTCGGGCGGATGCCGAGCACAACGATGTTTTCTCCGGCAGCGGCAATCTCGATTCCTCGGCTGAGAGTCGCGCGGTATTGAGCCGGATCGGCGATGACGTGATCGGAGGGAAACAGACCGAGCACCGCCTCGGGATCGTGACGAAGCAAAAGAAATGCCGCTAAACCAATGGCGGGCGCTGTATTGCGCCCGGCGGGCTCGGCGATGATCTGCTTGGCGTGAAGCTTCGGAAGCTGACGAAGGATGGCGGGACGCAGATCGTCGTTCGTAATGATCCAGAAACGGCTCGGCGCAGCCATGGGTGCGAGACGTGCTACCGTCTGCTGAATCATGGTGTGCTTTCCATCGAGCGCAAGCAGTTGCTTGGCGCGGCGCTTGCGGCTCAGCGGCCAGAAGCGCGTGCCTCGGCCGCCTGCCAGAATTACGGGATAGAAGTGCGGGTTCGCTTTCACGGCTTACGAAGCCTACCATTTGCGCGCCGGGCGGCAAAATCTTCACCACAGGGATCACAGGGGATCACAGGGGATCACAGAGGAAAGCTGGGCGCCATTAATTCGTGCCTTCCCTGTGCGCCTCTGTGCTCCCTGTGGTAAAGATTTTTGCATTACAACCGGGTCGCGGGCTCGGGCATAGTCCCGCTGGGCACGGAAGCTTTCAAAAATTCGACCGCCCATTGCGGACGCACTGTGAAACCTTGCAGCGCAGCCGGGATCACGACCGCGTCTCCTTTAGCCAGCGTCACCGGGTCGCGGCCTTGCGCCTCGACAACTCCGCAGCCTTCAATGGCGACCAGTATCTGCACCGAAGTCTTGCCCGCATCGGCGGCGCCAACGGTTGAGAACACCTGCGGTTCTTTCAATTCGAACAAGTCCACCGTGAAGTAAGGCGCATTGATCATCGAAGAGCGCCGGCTCTTGCCGCCATTAATGCTAACGGGCGCGGGGCGGATCACTTTGCCCGAAGCAGTGCGCTCCTTTACAGAGGCGAGGCCGCGCTCCAGATGCAGCGGACGCGGGCGTCCGTAGTCGTAGAGACGATACGTGGTATCGGATTGCTGCTGCGTCTCCACGATGACGGACCCCGGTCCAAGCGTATGCACCGTGCCGCCGGCAACGTAAATCATTTCGCCCTGATAGATGCTGATCCAGTTGAGCAGTTCTTCCGCGCGCTTTTCATGGATGCTTTGTTCGAATTGAGCGCGCGTGACACCGGGCTTAAGTCCGAGCGCAACCTGCGATCCCGGCTTGGCATGCGCCACGTACCAGCATTCGGTTTTGCCCCAGGGCTCGCCGAAGCGCTGTGCGGTGGCGTCGTCGGGATGAACCTGGACAGAAAGTTTTTCCTCGGGAAACAGAAACTTCAGAAGCAACGGAAAGCGCTGTGGATCGCGCGCCGCAGTGCCCACAAGTTCGGAGCCGAATTCTTTGCTCAAATCTGCCAGCGACCGTTTTGCCAGCGGACCGTTCGCGACCACACAATTGTCGCCGGTAAGCCAGGCTTCTCCGATTCTCTCGTTGAATTTGTGATTTGGATAGATCGCAGAAAGATCGAGTGTGCCCCACGGGCGCGGGTCAAAGGCGGGCGACATCAGGAGTGGGTAGAGTTGGGTCATGGGAGGAAGGCGCGCAGTTAGAAGCTTAAATCAAACGCTGGGGACTTGGAATTATGCGGGCGCCGTGCGAAGACTCTCTCATTAACTCTTTACTCATCAGAGTTTGTCATCCCGAGCGAAGCGAGGGATCTGCAGTTTGCGGCGAACTGCAGATCCCTCGCTTCGCTCGGGATGACAATTTATGAAAGGTATCGGCCGTGCATGGACCCGGACCCGACTTTCGCCCGTTATTCCTACAGTCCGCCAAAGAACTTCCGCATGCGCTCCAGCGCCTTGTCCATATTCTCCATCGACGTCGCGTACGAGATGCGGACATGCTCGGTGGTCCCGAAGCCTTCTCCCGCGACCGTCGCGACATGCGCCTGGTGCAGCAATCCGTGCGCGATGTCGGCTCCTGAATTCATGCCGCTCTTACCGAAAAACGCCGAGACATTCGGATACGCATAAAATGCTCCTTCCGGCATGGTGCACTTCACGCCCGGAATCGACCGCAGGCCGCCCACAAGGTGGTCGCGCAGCGTAATGTACTCCGCGCGCATGTCGGCTACGCATTGCTGCGAGCTGTTCAGCGCCGCGACCCCCGCCTTCTGCACAATCGACGTCGGATTCGAAGTGGACTGGCTCTGCAGTTTCTGCACGGCACCGACTACCGCAGCGGGACCGAGCGTGTATCCAAGTCGCCAGCCAGTCATGGCATAAGTCTTCGAAAGCGATCCGACCACCAGAAAGCGGTCGCGAAATTCTTGCCTGTGTAATTGAGATACACATAGCACTCGTCGGAAATCACCCAGATGCCGCGCTCATGCGCCAGCCGCACAACCGCGGTCATGTCCTCGGGACTCATCACCGCGCCCGAAGGATTCGAAGGCGAATTCAAAATAATCATCTTCGTCTTCGCCGTGATCAGCCGCTCTACCATCTGCGCGGTGACGCGGAATCCCTGCGACTCGTCGGCTTCGAGCAGCACGCAGTTGCCGCCGACGTAGCGCACCATGTCCTTGAACGAAACCCAGTAGGGCACGGGCAGAATCACCTCGTCGCCGTGATCGACCAGCACCGAGATGACGTTGAAGAGCGCGTGCTTGCCGCCTACCGAGGCACATGTTTCCTCGCGCTTGTAGGCGGAACCGAAATCGGCCGCGTGACGGCGGATGATCGCATCCTTGAGTTCGACCGTGCCGCCCACCGGCGTGTACTTCGAGAAATTTGCGTTAATGGCCGCGATGGCCGCATCTTTAATGTGCTGCGGCGTCGCGAAGTGCGGCTCGCCCGCGGTCGCGTCGACCACGTCGATTCCCTGCTGGCGCAGCTTCTCGGCCTCGGCCACGGCGGCCATGGTGGCGGAGGGTTCAATGCGATTGATGCGTTCCGTCAGGCGGACGGGATGGGTGACGGGCGTCATTACTGTGCTCATGATTTCTTTGCTGTCCTCATAATTTCTTTTTCCTGAACTTGCTCTTGCCCTCGGAAGGCGTCTTGCCCGCGGACTGCTCGCGGTTCGCGAACTTGTGAGCCACATCTATTTTCTCACGAACCTTCTGCTCAACAAGGTCAGGCACCAGGCATTCAATCGATCCGCCGAGCTGCGCGACTTCGCGCACCAGGCGCGAACTCAGGTACGAATACTTTTCGGCGGGCATCATGAACACCGTCTCCAGACCGGGCTGGAGTTTGCGATTCATCAGGGCCATCTGAAGTTCGTACTCGTAATCGCTGATCGCGCGAATGCCGCGCAGGATCGCCCTCGCCTCCACCCGCAGCGCGTAGTCCACCGTGAGGCCGTCGAAAGTGTCCACCGAGACGTTGTCAAAGCCCGAAGTCATGGCCTCCAGCATCTTGCGGCGGTCGGCGACGCTGAACAGCGGGTCTTTCTCGGGGTTCCGAAGAATGGCGACGACCAGTTCGTCGAAAATTTTGCTGCCGCGCTCGATCAGGTCGAGATGCCCGTTGGTCGGAGGATCGAACGATCCGGGATAGATGGCTTTGATGCGCTTCACAAGGGCCTCGGATGACGACAGGGTCAAGGAAAAGAGGATTGTATGCGGGGGCTGGCGGCGATGGCAATTCAAGGGTGATGGAGAGCCGGGCGTCCCCGCCCGGCCACCTCGGACTCGACGGGGGCAGACGAATGCGTCCGCCCCTACGTGAGCATGACTACCGTCTCGCCGGCACCTTCCCCGCTTCCGCCGCCGATGGCATCGTCGTAACCCGTCCCTGCGTACCGGTAGCTTGCGCCGGAACCGCAGTCGCAGCCGGAGCAGCCGTCGCGGCCGCAGGAATCATTCCCAGCGCCTTGCGCACTTCGGCATCGAGCTTCGCCATCGTGTCTTTATTTTCTTTCAGGAAGCTGCGAGCGTTCTCGCGTCCCTGCCCGATGCGCTCGCCTTTGTAGCTGAACCATGAGCCCGACTTCTCCAGGATATTTTGGGCCACCGCCAGATCGATCAGGTCGCCTTCGCGCGAGATCCCTTCGCCATAAAGAATGTCGAACTCCGATTCGCGGAACGGCGCCGCCACTTTGTTCTTCACGATCTTGACTCGGGTGCGCGAGCCGGTGACCACGTCTCCTTCTTTGATGGCCGCAATGCGCCGGATGTCAATACGCACCGACGAATAGAACTTCAGCGCGCGCCCGCCAGTTGTGGTTTCCGGGTTGCCAAACATCACGCCAATCTTTTCGCGAATCTGGTTAATGAAAATCAGGCAGGTGCGCGACTTGGCCACCGTCCCCGTCAGCTTGCGCAGCGCCTGTGACATCAATCGTGCCTGCAGGCCCATGTGGCTGTCTCCCATTTCGCCGTCAAGTTCGGCCTTCGGGACGAGTGCCGCCACCGAGTCCACCACCAGCACGTCAATGGCGTTCGAGCGCACCAGTGCTTCAACGATTTCCAGTGCCTGCTCGCCATAGTCGGGT